>Ga0164243_10010905_pt1 | contig 13016 bp, 16 predicted proteins | sample OricompcompostOP_FD_108781 | JGI IMG/M metagenome (GOLD analysis project Ga0164243, IMG submission 108781) | Organic Plus compost microbial communities from Emeryville, California, USA - Original compost - Organic plus compost (OP) | ecosystem: Engineered > Solid waste > Mixed feedstock >... | reverse complement strand
TCGCGGACCGAGCGGCGAGCCGCGTCGAGCGTGCGCTCGCCGGGAGCGATCGGGGCGTGGAATCCCTGCCAGGTGTGCGGCATGGCGACATCTGCGCGGCGCTGAAGCAGCAGGAACTGGACCCGCGCGTTCAGGCGCCGGAAGACGTAGACGTCGACGATGTCGGAGACGATCTCTGGCATGAATCCTCCTCGGGGATCACTCAGGACTGGTGTGCGCAGGTCAGCGGCGCGAACGGAATCGGCGCTTCAGGTCCTCCAGCGGGGAGGGGCGCGGCGTCGGGGGTGCCTGGAATGTCTGACCGCGCCACATCTTCGCGGAGGTGCTGCTCTGCTGCGGGACGGTCAGGCTGCGGATGATCGGGTAGAGCAGCATCACGACGGCCGCGATCGCGAAGAGATGCGCCAGCAGCGACGAGATGTCGGAGAACATCGCGCACAGGATGCCGAAGCAGACGGCCGTGATGATTGGATAACGCATCAGCGGCTCGAGGTAGTGCACGATGGTGCTGCGCGTGTTGGCGTTGCGGATCTGCCGTGCCTTCGCCGTCTGCGCGCGGGTCTTCTGCTCGAGTCGTTCGCGCAGGGGGATCGGCGGGGGCGGCGTGGACTGGGTGCGCGCCAGGATTTCCGCGACCTCGCGGTCGAGGCGCGATGACGGCGTCTTGCCGGAATCGGTGTCGTCCGGATCGGGGGTTGGGGGTGCGAAGGAGCTCACGTCGGTCACCTCGGGTTGCTTGGTGATCACTCACCGACGATCGTCGGGCGATCGATATCCCTATGGTACAGTACGCCGCTAGTGCGTTCCGTTCGGACGTCGCGGTGGTCATCATGGGCCAGTGCGAACGTCATCAGCAGTCACCGGTGAGAGCGATGGTGTTTGTCAATCAGTTCCGCTTCAATGTCGTCGATCCACACGGGGTGTCGAGTTTCATCGGCCCCGCCCATGCGCTCAAGATCATCACGGCTGCCTGTAGCCGTGGCGCGACCGATCTGCACCAGGTGCTCGAGATGGCGATCGATTACGACCGCGAGTGGGCGCTGGACGTGAAGCGCGGGATCCGGATCTTCGACGAGCACAATGTCGACACCCTGTGCGAGGCGTTCCAGGAGGTCGGGCAGGAGGGGAGTGCCTTGCAGCACCATCCGTTCCGCGTGCTGGATACCGAGACGCGCCGACGGAGCATGGTCCCGGCGCGTCTCGGTCTGGTGGTCTTCAATCTGAAGGCGCAGCGAATCATCCAGATCCAGAACAGCTACGCGACACTTGAGCGCCACGACCGTGGACGCATCCGCCGTGAGGGGCGTCCGACGACCCAGATCTACACGTACAAGCTGCCGGATGCCTGGAGCATCGTGCCGTAGCGACTAGCGGCGGCGGGCATCGTCCGCCGCCTGCTTGCGACGTCGTCCGAAACCACCCAGCAGCATGCGCGACATCTGCTCGCTGACATTCTCCTTCTTGAGGGAGTCCTGTCCGTCGATCAGCTGCTCCTCGGCGCGGCTGCGCTGGACCTCGAGCAGGGCACGTGCGTCCTGCGCCTGCGTGAAGTAGGCGTGCACCTGCTCGGTGCTGCCGTCTTCTGCGGCGAGCATCTCCTTGAAGTCATTCAGCGAGTCGATCATCTGGTCGATCCAGCGCGTCAGGGCCTCGCGGTTCGCGAGGGCGATGTCGCGATGCATGATCGGATCACCGAGCGCCAGGCGCGTAGTGTCGCGGAAGCCAGTGGCGGCGAGCGTCTTCATGTCGCGCCATGACGGATCGCTGGTGACGGCATTCGTCAGCGAGGCGGCCATCACGAACGGCAGATGGCTGATGCCGGCGACGTACGCATCGTGCTCGACCGGGTCGGCGAAGAAGGCCTCGGCGCCGACCGCCGCCACGATGCCGAGCACGTTGCGGATGGCATCCTCGGTCGCGGTCGGACCGGGGCAGACCACCCACGTCGCGCCCGTGAAGAGGGTTGCTTCGGCGGCTTCGAGGCTCTGCGCCTTGCCGGCCATCGGATGACCACCCACGAACGAGATCGTGCCGGGCAGGATCTTCGAATCCTCGAGCACCTGCGCCTTGGTGGAACCCGTGTCGGTGACGATCGCGCCCGCCTTGAGATGCGGGCCGATGTCCTCGAATACCTGCCGCATCGCCCCGACCGGGGTCGCGACGATCACGATGTCCGCATTTTTGACGGCGTCGACGAGCGACCACTGCGCGTCGTCGATCGCGCCGATCTTCTTCGCCTCGGACTGGCGGTTGACACTCTCGTCGAAGCCGACGACGTGGAGGGCGTTGTTGTTCTCGGCGGACCACTTGCGCAGGGCGAGGCCGGTCGAACCGCCGATGAGACCGAGCCCGATGATGGTTACTTCTTGCATCGAATGCGACTCCCTAAGCTGCCTGTGTGCCAGCAAACGACACGGCTCGGATCACCTTACCAACGACTCGTCATCTATGGTTGATATTCGTCCACGTCGATCTCGCGGATCCAGCCTTCCTGCCCGTCCTCGGTGCGGAACTCGACCCACTCGCCGGAGAAGCCATCGGCATCCGCATCGGATGTCTGCTCGCGATCGCCGGTCGACTGGAGCGGCGTCTCGGGGGGGAGGGAGGTCACCGGATCGAAACTCGTGCCCGGACCGGAACGGAAGTAGACGGTCGAGGCGGATGTGACCTGGTAGTCCGGTGTGAATTCGTCCGGCGTGGCGGTCGGTTCCTCCGTCGGAGCGGAGGTGGGTTCGGCTGTCGGGGCGGGATCATCGCCGTTCGTCTGGGTCTGGGCGGTGTCGCCGCCGTCGGATGCGGCGGTTTCGGTGGTCGGGGCCGCCGTGGGGGTGGTGGTGGCGGCATCGCGCGAGACGAAGTCTCCCGTGAAGCCATCGAGGGCTGCGTAGATGACGGAGAATCCGCCGACGCAGACGGCGATGGTCAGCGCCATCGACAAGCCAATCATCAGGCCGGCGCGCCGGGAACGTTGCCGGAGCCGGGTATTCAGTCCGGGATCGGTCATGGGCCCTTTCTCAGAGTGGGTAGGTGGTTGCATCGGGTGGGTGCGACGTGGTGGTGAAACCCGATGGATTCGTGGAAAGGCACACACTCCGGAGTGGAGCGAGCAGCCTATTTATAGCACGCAGCCTCCGCATGTGAACGTCATCGGGCGTTGAACCGATGCGGTACAAGTGGTATAGTGAAGTCGCGTAATTGATCGTGCTCGGATCAAACGTGGGCCCTGCCCACGTTTCTTGTTGTTTTGCGAATCGTTTTTTCGCGATTCCGAGAACGGGCTGCCCACAGGAACGATCGAGAACGTAGCGTTGCTGTTTTTATCACAGGCAAGGAGGTGCGCGGCATGAAGAGTGATCTCTACACCGCGATCGCCCAGATTGCTGCCGAGCGCGGGATCCCGCGCGACGCCGTCGTTCAATCCGTGCAGCAGGCACTGACGTCCGTCTACAAGAAGTCGATTTCCTCGGATGAGGATGTGCGCGTAGAGCTTGATCAGGCGACCGGCGAAATGCAGGTCGTCGTTTTCAAGACCGTGGTCGACGAGGTGACGAACCCGGATCTGGAGATCTCGGTTTCCGATGCGCTCGAGTACAACCCCGAGGCGCGCCTTGGTGACGAGGTTCGGATCAGTCGGAGCACGCCGGAGAACTTCGGGCGTATCGCCGCACAGACGGTGAAGCAGGTGGTGCACACGCGGATTCGCGACTATGAGCGCGAGTCCGTCTATAAGGAATATCAGGACAAGCAAGGCGAGATCCTGAGTGGAGTGGTGCAGCGCGCGGACAACCGTGCGGTCATCATCGAACTCGGGAAGGCCGAGGCCCTGATGCCTGCCCGCGAGCAGGTGCCGACCGAGCGCTATCGCCCGGGTCAGCGTGTGAAGGTGCTCCTCACGGAGGTCAACTCGAACGCGCGTGGTCCGCAGCTGATCGTGTCGCGCTCGGCGCCAGAGCTCATCCGCCGACTCTTCGAGCAGGAAGTGCCGGAGATCCAGAGCGGTGCCGTCGAGATCATGGAGATCGCCCGCGAGCCGGGTCTCCGCTCGAAGGTCGCCGTGGCGGCGCGGCAGGAGAAGGTCGATCCGGTCGGATCGTGCGTGGGTGTCCGCGGTGTTCGTATCCAGAACATCGTGAACGAGCTCTACGGCGAGAAGATCGACGTGATCGAGTGGTCGCCGGACATGGCGACGTTCATCGCGAACGCGCTGTCGCCGGCGAAGCCGACGAACGTGTCGCTCAGCGAGGACGGCGATTCCCGTGTCGCGACCGTGATCGTGCCGAACGATCAGATGTCGCTCGCGATCGGCAAGGAGGGGCAGAACGCCCGCCTCGCCTACAAGCTCACGGGCTGGCGCATCGACATCAAGGGGCCGGAGGCACTGCTTCAGGCCGCTGGCGACTTCTTCCGCAGCGCCCGCGACTCGGCGAACGAGATCATGCCGGACTTCAGCTGGCAGGGTCGTCAGCCGCGCGCGGTGCAGGCGGATGGCATGGTCAACGTGAGTGGCACCAACTATGGTCCGCTCTCGGAGGATCTGCTGCGCCGTCAGGTGGACGTTGACATTATCGACGGGGTCGTGGAGGTCTACTACAACCGCGAGCTCCGCGCGCGATTCGATCGCGCCACCGGCGAGCGCCTGCCGCTCGACGAGACGGTCGACGCGTACGGGTACCCGCTGTAGTCCTGAAGGAGGTGCACCATGCCTCAGCAGGAGACACTCGGTGAACAGACGTCCCGCAAGAAGACGTCCCGGCGCGGACCGCGCCCCAAGCACATCCCCCGTCGCATGTGCGCCGTGTGCCGGGAGTCCGATGCGAAGCGCGAACTGACGCGCATCGTGCGGACTCCGGAAGGCACGGTGGAAATTGATCTGACGGGTAAGCGAAATGGACGGGGGGCCTATCTGTGCGACCGTCGGACCTGCTGGGAGCGCGCCATCACCACTCCCATTCTTGGCCGCGCGCTCAATGTCGAGCTGTCCGATGACATACGAAACGCATTAAGGGAATTTGCGGCTGGCTTGTCCGACACCCCCACGGAGGCAGCGCAAGCGGTGAATTCTGAGGAGCCAACACCATGACCGATACGATAGGACGAGGACGTACCGGTGGCGGCAACCGAGGAGGCAACGCGCGTCGCTCGGGCGGTCGCCGCGGCGGTGGAGCGCGCACGGTTGCCGTGAAGCGCGCCGTTCCCGTCGTGCGCGAGCCCGTCGAGCTGCCTCCCGTCATGTCCGTTGCCGAGCTCGCCGAGAAGATCGAGACCTCGGGTATCGACGTCATCCGCGAACTGATGAAGGCCAACATCATGGCCAGCCTCAACCAGCAGATCGACTACGCGACTGCCGCCAAGGTGGCGGAGGCGCTCGGGTGGGAGACCCTCGAGGCCGATACCGAGGCGAAGTCTGCCGTCGCGAACTTCGAGACGCGCCGCCTCGAAGGTGAGAACGATCCGGACGCCGTGTCGCGCCCGCCGGTCATCACCATCATGGGGCACGTCGACCACGGCAAGACGAAGCTGCTCGACACGATCCGCTCGGCACATGTGGCCGAGGGTGAGGCCGGCGGCATCACCCAGCACATCGGTGCGTACATGACCGAGGCGCAGGGCCGCAAGCTCACGTTCCTCGACACCCCGGGCCACGAGGCATTCACTGCCATGCGTGCCCGTGGTGCGCAGTCGACCGACATCGCGGTGCTCGTGGTGGCGGCCGATGACGGTGTGATGCCGACGACCCGCGAGGCCGTCGCGCACATCAAGTCCGCGAACGTGCCGCTGGTGGTGGCGATCAACAAGATCGACCTGCCGACGGCGAACCCGGATCGCATCAAGCAGCAGCTCTCCGAGCTCGAAGTGATGCCGGAAGAGTGGGGCGGCGACGTGCCGTTCGTCGAGGTCTCGGCCCGTGAGGGGCTGGGCATCGATGATCTGCTCGAAGTCCTCCTGCTCGTTGCGGACGTCAACGAGCTGAAGGCCAACCCGAACCAGGCCGCGAGCGGCGTGGTGCTCGAGGCGAAGGTCGACAGCAGCCGTGGTCCGGTCGCGACCGTGCTCGTGCAGAACGGCACGCTCAACCTGCGCGATGTCGTCGTGGCAGGGTCAACGTGGGGCCGTATCAAGGCGATGTTCGACGATCGCGGCAAGCGTGTGCGCAAGGCCACGCCGAGCACCCCGGTCGAGATCCTCGGACTGATGGAGGTCCCGCAGGCCGGTGACGCATTCATCACGTTCGAGGACGAGAAGGCCGCCCGCCAGCTCGCCGAGACGCGACAGGCGCAGCGTCGCCTCGAGGGGCTCAGCGAGAATCGCCCGATCAAGCTCACCGAGCTGTACGATCAGGTGAAGGAAGGCAAGACCGCCGAGCTTCGCGTGATCCTGAAGGCGGACGTCCAGGGATCGCTCGGGGCGCTGCAGTCCTCGCTGCTGAAGCTGAACGAGGACACGGATGAGGGCGTGCAGCTCTCCATCCAGCTCGCCGCGACCGGCGCGATCAACGAGTCGGACATCAACCTCGCGGTCACCACGGGCAGCATCGTGGTCGGATTCAACATCCGTCCGGATGCCGCCGCCAAGCGTCTCGCGGATACGAGCGGCGTGGAAGTTCGCTTCTACACGATCATCTACGAGCTGCTGGACGACATCAAGAAGGCCATGACGGGTCTCCTGGCCCCGGTCTTCGAGGATGTCACCGATGGCTACGCCGAGGTTCGCGACACCTTCAAGCTGCCGAGCAACGACGTGGTCGCCGGTCTCTACGTGCTCGATGGCAAGGTTACGCGCAACTCGCGGGCCCGCGTGCTGCGCAGCGGTACCGTGGTCTTCGAGGGTGGCATCAAGTCGCTCAAGCGCTTCAAGGAAGATGCCCGCGAAGTGGCCGCCGGCTACGAGTGCGGACTTGGTCTGGACGGGTTCAACGACATTCAGGTCGGCGATCAGATGGAGTTCCTGCACCGGGAAGAAGTGGCGCGCAGCTAGCACGTCACCTCGTGAGCTCTGCTACCATGCGACAAACGTTGCGTGGTAGCGCGGCTCCGGAGGAACGATCATGACCAGACGTACCAGACAGGTGGGTGAGCTGCTCCGCGAGGAGCTCACCGACATCATTCGGCGTGAAGTGAAGGACCCGCGCATCGGATTCTTCAGCATCACCAACGTCGAGGTTCCGCCCGATCTCCGCTCCGCGCGGGTGATGGTGAGCGTGCTCGGCAGTGATGACGAGCGCCGCGAGACGCTCGCCGCCCTGCGCTCGGCGGCCGGATTCATCCGCTACCACCTCAAGCCGCGTCTACGGATGCGCCAGATCCCGGATCTGGACTTCCGCGACGACCGCTCGATGGAGTACGCCGCCGAGATCTCCGCGACGCTCCGCGAGGTCCGTACGCGCGATCACGCGCTGATGGCTGCTGCCGAGGCGCGTGCCGAGGGCGACGAGTCGCAGGAGGACGCCGAATGAGTGCGGCCACCTGGCGGCTCGAACCGCAAGACGCGATGGATGCCCTCGCCAAACTCAAGGAAGCCACAAGCGTCCTGCTCCCAACGCATCAGAATGTAGACGCGGATGCCCTGGCATCCGCGCTGGCTGTTTCGTGCACGCTCCGGCGGCTCGGGATCGCGGCATCCGTGCTGGTCAGTGATGGCCAGCTGCCGAATTCGCTGCGCTTCCTGCCGGGTGTGGATGACGTTCTGCTCTACGGGAAGGACGAGCTTCCGGACTACGATCTGCTCTGCCTGATCGACAGCTCCGATCTGAAGCGCCTCGGCGGTTTCTACCGCGACGATCCGTCGCGGGTGGATGGGCACATCCCGATGATCAACATCGACCACCACGTGACGAATGATCGCTTCGGCATCATCAACATCGTGGGGCCGACGGCGTCGTCGGCGTCCGAGATCGTGGCCGATCTCCTCGCCGTGTGGGGGACGGAGCTGACGCGCGACATCGCGCAGCTGCTCCTCGCGGGCATCTACGGCGATACGCTCGGATTGCGCACGGATTCCGTGACGTCCCGCACGATGCGCACGGCGGCCGATCTGGTCGATGCCGGCGCGAATCCGTCGCTGATCGTTGATGCGTTGTTCACACGCAAGTCGAAGTCAGCCGTCAAACTCTGGGAGCGAGCGGTCAGCAAGATCGCCTGGACCGGATCGCTGATCTGGACCGAGCTCGCGGAAGCGGACTTCGCCTGGGCGGGTGCACAGGCGAGCGAGGGCGAGGGGATCGTGAACTTCCTCCTCGGCACCGACGGCTCGCGCGCATCGGCGATCCTCTACGGGATTCCCGATGGCTGGCGCGTGAGCATGCGCAGCATGTCGCCGCTGGTGGATGTCGCCAAGATCGCCTCCGAGTTCGGTGGCGGCGGGCATCCGCGCGCAGCGGGCTGCACGATTCATGGGGATATTGCGGCGCGCGATCATTTCGTGACGCGTGTGGCCGAGATCCTCGCGGAGTTGCCGGAGGAACCGCCGGTGACCACCGCGATCGCGTCGGCCTGATGGCGAAGCATCGTCGGCAGGCCGACAAGCACGGCTATATCGTCATCGACAAGCCGGGCGGATGGACGAGCCACGACGTGATCAGCCGCGTCCGCCGGATCGTCGGCGAACGACGCGTCGGACACGCCGGGACGCTCGATCCTGCGGCGGTCGGCGTGCTGCCGATCGCGGTCGGGCTCGCGACGCGCACCGTCGAGTACCTCGCCGAGGCGCGGAAGGCATATCGGGCGGAGATCACGTTCGGCATCGAGACGGACTCCGCCGATGGCGACGGGGTGATCGTGCGTGGTCCCGAGGCGGTGACGTTCTCGCGAGACGCGCTGATCGCAGCGCTCGCGACGTTCCTCGGCCCGCAGACGCAGATCCCGCCGATGCACTCCGCCGTCAAGGTGGATGGCAAGCGCCTCTACGAGCTGGCTCGCGCCGGTGAGGAGATCGAGGTCGCGCCGCGGCCGATCGAGATCTTCGCGATCGAGCTCGTCGCATGGGAGTCGCCGGTCGCGCTGGTGGACATCACCTGCTCGAAGGGGACCTATGTGCGGTCGATCGCGCGCGATCTCGGGCGTGAGCTCGGGACGGGCGCGTTCCTCTCGAATCTCGTGCGGACCTCGACCGGGCCGTTCACGCTGGCGGACGCGGTGACGCTCGATGGCCTCGCCGAGCGCATCACGTCGGATGCGTGGACCGAGCTGGCCTTCCACCCGGACATGCCGTTGCAGGATCGCCCCACGGTGATCCTCGACGAGGCGGATGCGCTGGCGTGGTCGCAGGGGAAGACGCTCGCGCTGCCCTGTGACGATGGAGTGATCCGGGTGTACGATTCGCGAGGGTGCTGGCTTGGCGTCGGCACCGGAGACAGAAACGATGGTCGGATTCGGCCGGACAAGGTGATCGCACCTGCGTGAGTTGGATCAACGTGACTGAGACGTATTCGACATTCGATCAGCTTCCCGACGTCGAGACGGTCGCTACCATCGGCACCTTCGATGGTGTGCACCGCGGGCATCAGCATCTGCTGGGGCGCGTGCTCGATCGGGCACGGGAACGCAACGCGAAGACGCTGGTGATCACGTTCGAGCCGTCGCCGGCGCAGTTCTTCCGACCGCAGGCGTTCGCAGGGCGACTCACATCGGCCGCGCAGAAGATCGCGATCCTGCAGGAAGTCGGCATCGACTTCGTGCTCGTGCTGCCGTTCACCCAGGATCTCGCGAACACGTCCGCCACGGCGTTCATGACGCGCCTCTCGGAGTGCGGACACGTCCGCGAGATGTGGATCGGAGCGGACTTCGCGCTGGGACATCATCGCGAGGGGAACGCGCCGCGACTCCGGGAGATCGGGGCCGGGCTCGGCATCGACGTGAACGTGATCGATCGCGTCGACATCGACGGTGAATCGATCAGCAGCAGCGAGATTCGCGGGCTGATCCTCAGTGGGGATGTCGAACGAGCGAATCGGTTGCTTGGCCACCGCTTCACGATCCGCGGCCCGGTGGTGCACGGATCGAAGGTGGGGCGAACCATCGGCTTCCCGACGGCGAACGTGCCGCTGCCCGAGCAGGAGGTGCTTCCGCTGGACGGCATCTATGCCAGCTACGCGCGCCTCGGGGATGACCCGACGCCGCTGGAGGCGATGACCTATATCGGAACGCGTCCGGCGCTCAACACGGGCGAACGGCTGATCGAGACGCATCTGCTCGATTTCGCCGGCGATCTGTACGGGCAGGACCTCGCGACGGAGTTCGTCTCCCGCATCCGACCGGATGCGGATTTCCCGAGCGTCGACGCGCTCGTGGAGCAGCTGAAGGCCGACGAAGTGGCGGCACGACGGGTCTTTTCGTCGCTTCAGCACCAGGTGAATACGCAGGCCGCGACCACCTCCGGAGTTTGATCCGGGCGGCCCTGCATGGTATCCTTGATAGGCGTTGTCGCTGGCGATACGTCGGTCGTAAGAACCGGCTTTTTTGTATGTCCGGCATGCACCGCCAGCAGTTCAGGAGGCAAGCTATTTCTCGACCAGTGCAAACTCGCGTGAATGAACGTATTCGTATACGCGAGGTACGACTCATTGACGATCAGGGACAACAGATCGGGATCATTCCGACGCGCGATGCGCTGGAGATGGCTCGAGAGCGAGGACTCGACCTGGTAGAGGTCGCTCCCAACGCAGTTCCCCCGGTCTGTCGATTGATGGATTACGGCAAATTCCGGTACGAGCAGAGCCGGAAGGAGCGGGAATCACGGAAGAGTCAGCAAGTCACGCGCGTCAAGGAAGTCCGGATCGAGCCGAAGATTGGCGATCATGATCTGGAGACCAAGGGGCGTCAGGCTGCGAAGTTTCTCGATGCTGGCGATAAGGTGAAGCTCAGCGTCCTGTTCCGTGGGCGATCGATCACGCACCCGGAGCTCGGCCGCGAACTGCTCGAACAACTAGAGGAGCAGCTGAAGAGTCACGGCGTGGTGGAGCAGACCGCTCGCATGGAAGGTCGTACGATGACCATGCAGCTCGGTCCACTGCGAACGCGACCCAGCAGTGAGAAGAGAGAGGAACAGGCAGAGAATGAGCAACAAGATCAAGCTGAAGACGCATAAGGGTGCGAAGCGTCGCTTCAAGGTCACCGCGACTGGCAAGATCATGCACGCCAAGGGCATGAAGAGCCACAATCGCCGCAAGAAGTCCCCGCGCGTGCTGCGCCAGCTGGATCGCATGCAGGTGATGGACTCCACGAATGCCAAGCGCGTGAAGCTGCTGCTCCCGAACGGTCTGTAGTCGTTCGGTGTTGCGGGCATCGTGATGTCCGGCATGTTGTTACGGGATTGAGGTCAACAGGGAATGGCACGTATCAAGCGTGGTGTCGCGGCACATCGCCGCCACCGCAACGTTCTTCTTCAGGTCAAGGGGCATCGGGCGACCCGCAATCGCCTCTTCAAGCGCGCGCATGAGTCGATGATGCGTTCGCTGCAGTATGCGTACCGCGACCGACGCAACCGCAAGCGCGACATGCGTCGTCTGTGGATTCAGCGCATCAATGCAGCCAGCCGCCTCAACGGGCTTCCGTACAGCCAGCTCATCCACGGGCTGAACCTGGCGGGTGTCGCCGTCGATCGCAAGATCCTCGCGGATCTCGCGGTGCGTGACGAGGCTGCCTTCACGGCGATTGCCGAGGTTGCCAAGGGCGCGCTTCCGGCGGCCTAGCTGGTGCCTGTGACGCGACCTGCACGCGAATACGGCGAGGGTGATGGTCGGCGGCCGGCGGAGGTGATCCGCAGTGCCGCCAACCCCCTCGTCAAACGAATACGCTCGCTCCAGCGACGCAATGTGCGTTATCAGGAGCGAGCGTTTGTTGTGGAAGGTCTCCGTGCCGTCCGCGATGTCTTCGAGGCGGGGATTCTGCCCGAGCTCGTGGTGGTGCGGGAGGACTTCGATGACGCGCTCATCGACACGGTGCACGAGTCCGGTGTGCCGGTGCGCATCATCGAGGAACGCCTCTTCACCGAGATTACCGACGTCACCACGCCCCAGGGAGTGCTCGCGGTCGTGCCGATGCGCGACGCCGGCGATCCGGTCGTGCCGGAGGGGCGTGCGCCTTTCTATGTCATCATCGATGGCGTGCGCGATCCCGGGAACCTGGGCACGCTGTTTCGCTCGGCGGCCGGGGCGGGGGTGGATCACGTGTTCCTGACCCCGGAGACGGTCGATCCCTACAACCCGAAGACGATCCGTGCCGCGATGGGATCCCATCTCCGCGTGCGGTTTTCCCAGATTGACGCGGAAAACTTGGGTCGTGTGGTATCTTCGATAGGAGTCGTCGGGCTGGCGGAAGCCGACGGTGACGTCGACTACGACGTGGTGGACTGGACGCAGCCGGCGGCCATCGTGGTTGGCGGCGAGGCATTCGGTCCGACGTCGTTGACCCGTACGCTGGCGACGACCACGGTAAGCATTCCGCTCACCGGTGGCGTGGAAAGTCTGAACGCCGCAGTCGCGGGATCGCTGATGATCTTCGAGGTGGCACGGCAGCGCCGTGTTGCGGAGAAGCAGCGATCATAGTATTGATACGCGTAGCAGTTTCAATCGAGCGCGTGATCGGCCATCATGGTGGGGATCGAGACGATCAGCATCACCGCTGAGATTGAACGCGACGCTATTGCCAGTCACCCCGATGTGGTGACGCTTGGGAAGGAAGTGGAAGATGCGAAAGCAGAACCTGGTGCGTGCTGTTGCCGAGGCGACCGACACGAGCGAGGCGCAGGCGACCAAGGCGGTGAACGCCGTGTTCGATGCGATCGAAGAGGCGCTGGCCAAGGGTGATGAAGTGACCGTGAGCGGCTTCGGCTCGTTCAAGGTCGTCGAGCGCTCGGCGCGATCCGGACGCAACCCGCAGACGGGTGAGGCGATCACGATCGCCGCGCGCAAGAGCCCGGTCTTCCGCCCGGGTACGCAGCTCAAGCGTGCCGTCGGTGGTGACGACGAGGAGTAGTCCTCGTCGGTTCCTCACGGAGCAGATGCAGAACGGTCGGTCCCG
>Ga0164243_10010904_pt1 | contig 13016 bp, 11 predicted proteins | sample OricompcompostOP_FD_108781 | JGI IMG/M metagenome (GOLD analysis project Ga0164243, IMG submission 108781) | Organic Plus compost microbial communities from Emeryville, California, USA - Original compost - Organic plus compost (OP) | ecosystem: Engineered > Solid waste > Mixed feedstock >... | reverse complement strand
GCATCCGGGGCCTGGTAGGTGAACGACACCGCGACACCCTCCTGCACGCCGCGGGCGACGACCGCTCGCACATCGTCGACGGCGCCCGGAGCGACGACGACGTCGGCGGGGGCGTCTGCCGCACCCCGGGACAGCTTGGAGATCAGTCCGGCCACGAGCCCCGAGTCGGACACCGCTGGTACCGCCGCGACCATCTGCAGGCCGGCGAGAAGCGCTGCGGCCTCGCGCGCGGTGAACCTCGGCACGCGGCGGAGCGCGACGTCGTTCGTGATCTCGATGACGCCCTCCTCGTCGAGGAGATCCCAGTTGATGTCGAAGAGCTCCTGCGGCTGCTGCCAGAATCCGGAGTCTCCCGGAAGGCCGATGACCGTCAGCTTCTCGACCATCGAGCGCATCTCGTCACGGCTGACGCCGAACTCCTCCGCCGCCTCGTCGAGCGAGACCTGACCGTGCTCGAGCAGGTACGGCACGAGCGTGAGGTACACCCGCACCCGGTCGGAGGCGAGAAGCGGGGGCCTGCGGGCGCTCATCCGACGACTCCCGTATCGGCGTTGGCCTCGATCACCGCGCGGAGGCGGGCGATCACCGCGTCGCGCAGCGGAGCAGGCTCGACCACGCGCACCTCGGGTCCGTACGAGGCCAGCTCGTCGGCGAGGATGTGGAGATCCACGAAGGGAACGCGGATGCCCTGTGGCGCCGGCGTCGCCCGACGTCCGAGCCGCAACGCCGCCTCGGTGCCCGGGGTCACCTCCAGCAGCGCGGAGTTCTTCGCGGCGACCTCGTGCAGTCCGGCGAGGGCCCTCTCCCCCGCTCCCTCCCGCAGCGTGGCGTCGAACGTGGCGGCCGTGATCTTCACGGCGCCGACGATGCGGCTCAGCAGGAACATGCGCTCACCGTCCGCATCGACGTCGACGCCGAAGACGTGCCAGCGCGCCTCGTAGTCCACGAGAGCCAGCGGTCGCACGCGACGTCGACGAGGCGCATCCTCCCCCGGCTTGAGATAGTCGAACATGACCACCCGGCACTTCTCGATCGCCTCCTGCAGTGGGGCGAAAGCGGCGTCCCGTGCGGTGATGCGCGGTGCGAAACCGATGATCGGCTCGTCGCCGTCGATGCCGAGGGCACGGATCTTGCGGACACCGGCCTGCGCGTCACCCGAGGCGGACTCGGCGCTCCAGACGCTGCCGGCCAGCTGCAGCACCGCCAGTTCCGCCGGGGTGAACTCGATGTCCGTGGGAAGGTCGTATTCCGCTTGCGGAATACGGTATCTCGCCTCCCGCAGATCGTTCGGGTCGGCAGAGTCCCCGATGGTCTCGATCGGCACCCCGAGCGAACGGAGCTCGTCTTTGTCGCGCTCGAACATCTTCTCGAGGGCGTCGGTCCTCGTGCCCGCGTCAGCGCGCTGCCGGTACCCGGACACGCTGTCGAGGATCTGCTGCTTGGTGAGCCCGATCTCCGTGGCCATCAGCGCCACGACGAGATTCGTCAGACGCTCCTCCGCGGGAATCCGGGCAGCCATCATTGCGTCGGCACCGGCGCGATCCCGAGGATGTCCATCACCACGACGCTCGCCGATCCGCCGTCGGTGCCCGGCATGACGAGGAGGAGCTGCGACCCGACGGTGGCTCCGACGACCTCCTTGGCCGCAGCGGCGATGCTGGGCTCCTTGCCCCAGGTGGAGTTGGTGACCGTCTTGTCGTCCCAGCTCACGACGGTGAAGTTCGTGACGAGGGTGTCGCCCTCCTTCACCTCGGGGCCGTCGCCCTTGATCAACGTCTGCGTGACCGCCTTGTCGGGGGCCTCGCTGTCGGGGACGATGATCCCGGGCGTGCCATCGGCCGCGCGCACCACGGTGGGCAGCCCCTGCGCGTCGTTGAACTGGAGTGCGCCCTCGGCCTTGGGCAGATAGACGTCCACCACGTCGATCACGAACACGGCCGAGTCGTCCTTGCCGAAGCCGAAGCCCTGCACGTTCTGCTCGCCGAAGTCCTCGGCGGTGAGGGCCGCCACGATGCGGCTGCCCTCGGTGGCGCACTGGAACACCGCACCGAGGCCAGGAGACAGGGTCGACCAGTAGTCCGGTGTGTGCACCGCGCTCTGTCCGGCGTCGTACGCGGTCTCGAAGACCTGCTCGCCCGTCGAGCCGTCGAAGATCGACACCTCGGCCACGAGGCCCTGGCTGCCGCTGGTCACCGCGGGCCCGTCGCCGGTGACGACGTCAGCGAACGTCGTCTTCGTGACGTGCACGGGGGCGAAGACCTCGACGTCGGGCTTGTCGCCCACGTCGCCCGTAGCCGTCACCGAGTCCGCGATGCCCGATGCGCCGGTCGTGCGGTCGCACGCGGCTCCGTCGAACGTGGGGGCCGCCGTGCACCCGGTCAGAGCGAGCGCGGCGAGGCTGAGGGTGGCCAGAACGGCGGACGATTTACGCACGCGCTCCAGTCTATTCCGTCGGCGCGTCGGATTCGCGCGACGCGGCGGCGAGACGCGCGCCCTCCGCAGCTTTGGCGGCCTCACGGGCGCGCTTGCGCAGGTTCTTGTCGCTGATCTCCCTATCGCCCACGGCGCCCGGCGTCCACAGCTCGACATCCTCGTCGCTGTAACTGCTCTTGGACGCACGGCGCTTGACCGACGGCGCCACGGCACCGGGAGCGAGCCGTCTGGCCGTGATCAGAAAGCCCGTGTGGGCGACCATGCGGTGGTCGGGTCGCACCGCGAGCCCCTCGACGTGCCAGCCGCGCACCATGGTCTCGGACGCATCCGGCTCGGTGAACAGCCCGGTCGCCCTGATGTACTCGGCGACGCGCGAGAGCTGGGTGGCGGTCGCCACGTAGCACAGCACCACACCACCGGGCGTGAGCGCACCCGCGACGGCGTCCATGCACTCCCACGGGGCGAGCATGTCGAGCACGACGCGGTCGACGCTGCCCGCGCCGTGGTGCACGGGCAGTTCCTCAGCGAGATCTCCGACGACGACGTTCCAGGATGCGGGGGTGCGGCCGAAGAAGGTCTCGACGTTCCCGCGTGCGACCTCCGCGAACTCCTCGCGCCGCTCGAACGACGTGAGCGTGCCGTCGGCACCGATCGCACGCAGCAGCGCCAACGACAGCGCTCCGGAGCCGACGCCGGCCTCGACGACGACCGCGCCGGGGAAGATGTCGGCCTGCATGACGATCTGCGCCGCATCCTTGGGATAGACGATCGCTGCTCCCCGCGGCATCGACATGGCGAAGTCGCGCAGGAGCGGACGCAGGGCGAGATAGTCGTGACCTGAGCTGTTCGACACGACGGAGCCGTCGGGAAGACCGATCAGGTCGCGGTGGTACAGCACCCCGTGATGGGTGTGAAGCTCGCCGTCGCTGTGCAGGGTGACGGTGTGCAGCCGCCCCTTGGGGCCGGTGAGCTGCACGCGGTCACCCTCCCGGAAGGGGCCGCTCGGACGCTTGTCGTTCACGGCGGTCATCGAGAGGCTCCCGTCACGGTCGTCTGACGCGCGTAGAGGTCGACGAGATCAGCCGCGCGTCGCGACGCGAGTGTCGGCCACAGCTCGTGCGCTCCCTGTCCGTCGAGGGACACGATGTGCGGCACTCCGAGCGTGATGGCGCCCGCGGTGATCCCGGCGCGCAGCCCCGTGGGCGAGTCCTCGATGACGACGACATCGGCGATGTCCACATCCAGCAGCGACGCGGCCCGGAGGTACGGCTCGGGGTGCGGCTTCGGGTTCTCGACGTCGTCGCCGGCGACCACGACGTCGAACGCGTCGAAGTCGACGAGGTCGACCACGCTGAGCGCCATCCGCCGCAGGGACATCGTCACAAGGCCGGTCCGGATGCCGGAGGCGCGAAGGTCCTGGAGAAGCTCCCTGGCGCCGGGGCGGAACGGCACGCCGCGGGTCCGCAGCGCCTCCTGGACCGCATCGGTCAGGTGATCGACGATCGACTGCGGGTCCATGTCGACCCCGGCGTTCTGCAGCACCAATGCGCTGTCGATGAGGCCGTTCCCGACGAGCTGCAGAGCATCGTCGTGACTCCACGTGCCGCCGAACGACTCGACGAGCGCCGTCTCGGCGGCCATCCAGTAGGGCTCGGTGTCGACGAGTGTTCCATCCATGTCCCAGAGGACGGCGCGGGGCTTGCTGCTCACCGGTCCATGTTAGCCGTGACGCGACCGCGGGCCCGTCGTCGGACTAGCCTGGAGGGATACCGTCGCACCGTCTCGAAGGGAGCCCACGATGGATGTTCTCGGTTCTCGCATCATCATCGCCGCCTTCGACGGTTGGAACGACGCGGGCGAAGCAGCCAGCGGCGCCCTCTCGGTGCTCCGCGAGAACACCGAATACGACCTCGTGCACTCCGTCGACCCGGAGTTGTATTTCGACTACCAGTACACCCGTCCCGCGACGAAGATGGACGCGGAAGGGCGTCGGCAGCTCACCTGGCCCGAGGCGGGACTCTGGCGGCCGCGGGATCCGGGTCCCGGCCCCGAGCTCTGGCTGCTGGCGGGCGTCGAGCCCGCGCGCACGTGGCAGGCGTTCGCCGCGGAGTTCATCGACGTGGCCCTGCGCGACGACGTGACGGGTCTCGTCACCCTCGGCGCGATGCTCTCCGACGTGCCGCACACCCGACCGATCTCCGTGTTCGCGACCAGCCAGAACGAGGAGGTGCGTGAGGCTCACGCTCTCGAGCGCTCGCTCTACGAGGGGCCCGTCGGCATCCTCAGCGTCATCGAGCACTTCGCAGAGAACGCCGGCATTCCGACCGCGAGCCTCTGGGCGAGCGTGCCCCACTACGTGGCGTCGGCGGCGCCCTCCCCCAAGGCGACGCTCGCGCTTCTGGACCGTCTCGAGGAGCTCACCGCCGTCGATGTGCCGCGGGAGCGCCTGCGGACCGAGGCCGCAGCGTGGGAGGCGTCGATCGACGCCGCCGCGGCTGACGACGAGGACATGACCGAGTACATCCGCCAGCTCGAGCGCACACGGGACACGTGGGATTCGCCCGAGGCCTCTGGCGACGCCATCGCGCAGGCGTTCGAGCGTTACCTGCGCCGCCGCGGCGACGAGCCGGGCGATCGCAAGCGCTGACGTCGTCGCTCAGGCCGCGATCACGCCGGTGCCCAGGAGCACCAGCAGGACGGTGCCCAGCAGGATGCGGTAGATGACGAACGGCAGGAAGCTCCGCTTGGAGATCCAGTTCATGAAGAACGCGATGACGCCGAGAGCCACGACGAACGCGATGCCCGTCGCCGCGAGGGTCTCGCCGAACGAGAAGAACTGGTCGGGCTCGTCCCAGCTCTTGAAGACCTGGTAGAAGCCGCTGCCGAAGACCGCCGGGATGGCGAGGAGGAACGCATACCTCGCCGCTGCCGCTCGCTCGTAGCCGAGGAAGAGTCCCATGGTGATCGTGCCGCCCGAGCGCGAGACGCCGGGGATCAGGGCGAGCGCCTGGGCGAACCCGTAGGCGATGCCGTGCGGATAGGTCAGGTCTCCCAGAGCGCGGCGTTTGGCGCCGACGTGATCCGCGATGCCGAGCAGGATGCCGAACACGATGAGCATGATCGCCACGATCCACATCGAGCGGAGCACGCTCTCGATCTGGTCCTGGAAGAGAAGCCCGAGCACCACGATCGGGATGCTGCCGATGATGATCAGCCACCCCATGCGCGCGTCGGGATCGTTGCGGGGCACGCGGCCGACGAGGGACCGGAACCACTGTGAGACGATGCGCACGATGTCGCGCCAGAAGAACACGACGACCGCAGCCTCCGTGCCGATCTGGGTGATGGCGGTGAACGCGGCTCCGGGGTCCTCCCCCGACGGCAGGAACGTGCCGAGGATGCGCAGGTGCGCGCTGGAGGAGATCGGCAGGAACTCGGTGAGTCCCTGGACGATGCCGAGGATCAGGGCTTCGAGCAGGTGCATGGAGGGCTTTCGGTTCGTGACTGCGCCGGCCGGCGGACTGCCGCTCAGTACGAGCGCAGCAGATCGGCCAGCACCCGCTGACCGAAGACAAGCGATTCTACGGGCACTCTCTCATCGACTCCGTGGAACATGCCTGTGAAGTCCAGATCGGCAGGAAGACGCAGCGGCGCGAACCCGTAGCCCGTGAGGCCGAGGGAGGCGAGGGCCTTGTTGTCGGTGCCCGCTCCGAGCAGATACGGGATCACCGGCACTCCGGGGTCGTGCCTCCCGATGCTGGCCACCATGGCCTCGACGAGATCGCCCGCGAACGGCGTCTCCATGCCGACGTCACGCACGACGATCTCGATCTCGACCTCGTCGCCCACGATGCGCTGCAGCTCGGCGAGCACGTCGTCTTCGGTCCCGGGGATCACCCGCACGTCGACCAGGGCCTCTGCGCGCTCGGGGATGACGTTGTGCTTGTAGCCCGCGGTGAGCGCCGTTGGGTTCGCGGTCGTGCGGAAGGTGGAGCGGAGGAAGGCCTCGGCCGGTCCGGCGGCCGCTGCGAGGGCATCGGGGTCGTCGCCGGGGCGCCCGGTGAGGTCGCCGAGACCGGCGAGCAGGGCCTCCGTGGTCGGTGTGAGCCGGATCGGCCACCGTGTCCGGCCGATCGCCGCAACAGCCTCGGCGAGCCGTGTGACGGCGTTGTCGTCGTGCAGCCTGCTTCCGTGCCCGGCCCGCCCCTTCGCCACGAGTCGCAGCCAGATCATCGCCTTCTCGCCGACCTGGAGCAGGTAGGCGCGGCGGTCGTCGACGGTGATCGAGTAGCCGCCGACCTCGCTGATCGCCTCGGTCGCGCCGTCGAACCACTCCGGCCGGTCGCGCACGACCAGGGCGGAGCCCTCGACGCCACCGTTCTCCTCGTCCGCGAAGAACGTCAGCACGAGGTCGCGTTCCGGCTGCGCCCCGGAGCGCAGGATGTCTCCGACGGCCGTCAGGATCATGGCGTCCATGTTCTTCATGTCCACCGCGCCGCGACCCCACAGCATCCCGTCGCGCACGATTCCGGCGAACGGATCCACGCTCCACTCCTCGGGCACGGCGGGCACGACATCGAGGTGGCCGTGGACGACCAGGGCCGGCTTGGTGCGATCGCGGCCGGGCACGCGTGCCATGACGTTCGTGCGACGAGGCACCGGTTCGTAGTACTCGACCGACAATCCGAGTCCCTGCAGGTGGGCGCCGACGTATTCGGCGGCCTCCCGCTCACCCTCGGCCCGGCCCCCACCGTAATTGGAGGTGTCGATGCGGATCAGATCGCGCGCGATGCGCACCACCTCGGGGAGCGACGGGTCTGCCATGGGACCAGGCTATCGAAGACGGGTGGCGCGCCCGGGCTGCAGCCTCGGTTTCGGCGGCGGGTGGCGCTCGTGCTAATGTAAATCTTCGTTCGGCAACGAACGGCCATCACCTGCGCGGGTGGCGGAATGGTAGACGCGCTAGCTTGAGGTGCTAGTGCCCGATAGGGCGTGGGGGTTCAAGTCCCCCTCCGCGCACAGACAGACGAAGAGCCCCGGCCACCGGCCGGGGCTCTTCGCGTATACGCCACGGCGGCTCACACCGCGCCGACGCCGAAGGCCAGGCCGAGCGCATAGGTGATGGCGGCGGCACCGAAACCGATGGCGAGCTGACGCAGCGCGCGCCGCAGCGGAGGTCCTCCGGAGAGGATTCCCACCATCGCCCCCGTCGACAGGAGTGCGACGCCCACCAGAATGAGGGAGACCACCACGGCGGTGGCGCCCTGAAGACCGAAGATCCAGGGCAGCACGGGGATGATCGCCCCCGAAGCGAACAGCAGGAAGCTCGAGATCGCCGCGGTCCAATCGCTTCCCACGATCTCGTGGGCGTCGGCGCCGTGGACGTGCACGGGACCGGTCACGGTGCGCTGTGCCCCCGCGCGCGCCGCGGTGACGATGCGCCGTGCTCTGGCCAGCGCTTCCTCCTGATCCATGCCGCGGGCGCGATAGACGAGGGCGAGCTCGTTCTCGTCGATGTCGAGATCGGCGGCGGAGGCCGCCGCGTCCTCGTTGGCCTCCGTCGCCGCCAGCAGCTCCCGCTGCGATCGCACCGACACGAACTCCCCCGCGCCCATCGACAGGGCGCCGGCCAGGAGTCCGGCGATGCCGCTGAACAGCACGAAGCCCGAGCTCACCCCCGTCGCTCCGATGCCGAGGACGAGGGCGAGATTGCTGACGAGACCGTCGTTCGCTCCGAACACCGCGGCACGGAACGAACCAGACAGGCGCCGTCGCCCCCGCGCGGCCAGGCCTCGCACGACCTCGTAGTGGACCTTCTCATCGGCGCGCATCGCCGGCGTCGCCCAGCGCTCCTCGTCGTACGGCGACCGCGCCTCCGCACTTTGGGCGAGGGCGAGGACGAAGATCGACCCGAAGCGGCCAGCCATCCAGCCGAGCATCCGCGATCGCAGGCCCGCGCGCGGCAGCCGGCTGGGCTCACCGCCGAGGAGGTCGAGCCAGTGCTGCTCATGCCGCCTCTCGGCGTCGGCGAGGCTCAGCAGGATCTCACGCTCCTCACCGGAGCGCCGGTCGGCGAGGCGCTGGTAGACGTGTCCCTCGGCGCGCTCCTCCACGAGGTAGCGCGCCCATCGGCGACGGTCTGCGGCGGTCGGCTCGGCGGCAGCGGGGGCTGTCATGCGTTCTCCAGGTCGGCGGGCGCCCCGTGCGGACGCCCGTTCCACGCTATCCGCGCCGTGGGGAACGAGCGGCGCTCAGACGAGGATTGCCAGGATTTCGGGATTCCGAACCACGTCAGGATCGCACCCTCTTGCGCAGCACGTCGATGCGGGACTGCAGCTGAGCGACGGTGGCCTGAGCGACCGCAGGGCCGCCGCAGATGCGCCGAAGCTCGGCATGGACCGCTCCATGCGGCTCCCCGGACTGGCGGGCGTAGAGGCCGACGAGGCTGTTCAGAAGCTGTCTCTGCTCGCGCAGGGTGCGATGCAGCGGAGGCGGGAGGGTCGTCGTCTCTGCGCTGCTCCCGGCCTTGGCCTCGCGCGCCTCCCGCAGGCGACTCTGTCTGGCCTGTCGTTGCATGAGGAGCTCGTGGACGTGCTCCGGCTCGAGCAGACCCGGCAGGCCGATGAACTCCTCCTCTTCGGGCGTCCCCGGCTCGGCCAGTTGGCCGAACTCCTTGCCCTCGAACACCACCCTGTCGAAGTGCGCGACCGAGGAGATCGCCTGGTAGCTGAACTCCTGGGTGAGCGCGTCCGAGGCCTCCTCCTCGCGATTCGCGCTCTCGAGCAGCGAGTCGTCGAGGCCGTCGTCGTCCTTGCTCGGACGGTCCAGCGCATGGTCGCGCTGCTTCTCCATCTCGTTCGCAAGGCCCATGAGCACGGGAACGTTGGGGAGGAAGACGCTGGCGGCCTCTCCCCTCCGCCTCGCCCTCACGAAGCGACCGATCGCCTGCGCGAAGAAGAGCGGCGTCGACGAGGAGGTCGCGTACACGCCGACGGCGAGGCGCGGCACATCGACGCCCTCCGACACCATGCGGACGGCGACCATCCAGCGCTCGTCGCTCGCGCTGAACCGCTCGATGCGCTCGGACGCCGAGGCGTCGTCGGAGAGGACGATGGTGGGCTGGCGACCCGTGATGCCGTGCAGGATCTTCGCGTACGCCCTGGCGACGGTCTGGTCGGTGGCGAGCACCAGGCCGCCGGCATCCGGCACGTGATGGCGGATCTCGGTGAGCCGGCGATCCGCCGCCGAGAGGACGGCCGGCATCCAGGATCCCTCGGGATCGAGCGCCGTCCGCCAGGCCTGGGCGTTGACGTCCTTCGTGTTGTCCTGCCCGAGATGGGCCTCGAGCTCGTCGCCCGCACTCGTGCGCCAGCGCATCTTGCCCGCGTACATGTGGAACAGCACGGGCCGGACGACGCCGTCGGCCAGCGCCCTGCCGTACCCGTACGCGTAGTCGGTGCTGGAGACCCGTGCACCCGACTCATCGGGAAGGTACTGCACGAACGGGATGGGCGCCGTATCGCTGCGGAACGGTGTTCCCGACAGCAGCAGCCGGCGTTTCGCGGGACCGTACGCGTCGCGGATCGCGTCACCCCAGCTCAGAGCGTCACCGCCGTGATGCACCTCGTCGAGGATCACGAGCGTGTTCGCGTCTTCCGTGAGGTGGCGATGAACCGACGACTTGGCGGCCACCTGCGCATAGGTGACGACGACGCCGTGATAGTGGCGAGCCGGCGCCCAGTGACTGTTCTTGAACCGGGGGTCGAGCCTGATATGCACACGCGCCGCCGCGTCGGCCCACTGCGTCTTGAGGTGCTCGGTCGGCGCGACGACGATCACCCGGTTGACCTCGCCCATGCGCAGCAGCTCGACGGCCAGCGTCAGGGCGAACGTCGTCTTGCCTGCACCCGGCGTCGCTGCGACGAGGAAGTCGCGCTGATCCGCCTGGAAGTACTGGTCGAGGGCCTCCTGCTGCCATGCTCTGAGCTTGCTCGCGGTGCCCCACGGCGCGCGCTGAGGAAAGGACGGAGAAAGCATCATCACAACGATAGGCGCTGCGTGCGACATCTCGGATCGCACTCGTTCGCGGGTCTGCGGCGAGTAGGCTCGATCACTGCGTCGCCGCGACCGGCGGACGGCGCACGTTCGCGAAGGAGAGCGGGATGACCGACCAGGATTCGACCCGGACGCCCTACGTCGCCAACGAGACACCGCATCCGTGGCGGCGCTTCGTCGCGGTGGGCGACTCGTTCACCGAGGGCATCGGCGACCCCGACCCGTCTGTGCCCGGCGGACACCGCGGCTGGGCCGACCGGGTCGCCGAGGTGCTCTCCCAGCAGGTGGACGACTTCGCCTACGCGAACCTCGCCGTGCGCGGCAAGCTGATCGCGCAGATCGTCAACGATCAGATCGAGCCCGCGGTCGCGCTGCACCCCGACCTCGTCTCGATCTGCGCCGGTGGCAACGACGTCATCCGCCCCGGAACCGACCCGGATGCGATCGCCGCACAGCTCGAGGACGCCGTCGCCCGCCTCTCCTCGACCGGCGCGGCTGTCGTGCTCTTCACCGGCATCGACACGGCGTTCACGCCGGTCTTCCGCCCGTTCCGCGGCAAGGTCGCCATCTACAACGAGAACGTCCGCGCCATCGCCGACCGGCACGACTGCATCGTCGCCGACCAGTGGGCCCTCAAGGTCGTGCAGGATCCCCGCTTCTTCGACGACGATCGGCTGCATTACAACGCGCTGGGCCACCACGAGGTCGCGCGCATGGTGCTGCGCGCGCTCAACGTGCCGAACGACCTGGAGGCCATGCAGCCGGAGCCCCTCCCCCCGCGCACCTGGCGAGAGGCGCGCAGCGAAGACCTCGGGTGGGCGCGAGAGCACCTCGTGCCCTGGGTGCTGCGCCGGCTTCGCCACCAATCGTCCGGTGACAACGTCGAGGCGAAGCGCCCTGAGCCCGCACCCGTCGTCATGCGCACCCCCGACGTCCAGGGCTGAACGGCCCGCGCCCTCCTCCCTCCCCACCGCCGCACCGCCTCAGCGGCGAAGAGCCCACAGCGCCACCGCAGCCGCCGAGGCCACGTTGAGCGAGTCCACGCCTGCGGTCATGGGGATCGTCACGATGCTGTCGGCCGTCGAGAGCGCCGCCGGCGAGAGGCCTTCTCCCTCGGAGCCCAGCATCAGGGCGACGCGCGGCGGCCTCCTGCGCACGAACTCGTCCAGGTGCACGGCGCCGTCCGACAACGCCAGCGCCGCGACATGCACATCCGCGGCGCGCAGTGCGCCGATCGCGTCCGACCAGGTCGTCATCCGGGTCCACGGCACCTGGAACACCGTGCCCATGCTGACGCGCACACTCCGCCGGTACAGGGGATCCCCGCAGGTCGGGGAGACGAGCACGGCGTCTGCGCCCAGACCCGCCGCCGCCCGAAACGCGGCGCCGACGTTGGATGCGGTCACAGAGTGTTCTGGAGCGTTTCGGACCCGTTCGCTCAGTTCCTTCCGGTCAACACGCCGATGAACTGAGCATTACGTCTCCGCAGGTCAGAAGGCAAATACGGCCGCTCGGTCGTCATTGTCGGCCGGCTTGGAGTGTTCAATAAACCCTATGCACTTCGCTCCCCCACCCACTGCCATGCTGCGACTGCGCAGCAGCGACCTGAGCTTGGGCTGATGGCGCTCATAGGACTCGTCCAGGTCGGGGCAGACCCCCAGGACGCGAGATTGCAACGGCAAGTGCTCGAGCCGATCTGCTCGCGTCTCTTCGAGGAGACAGCATCGCGTCGACGCCTGATCAAGAACCGCCCCGGGCTCCTCGCTGCTGTGACGGAGGTGGGCGACGGCGATGCACTCACCGTGACCCGCGCACGGAGCCTGAGCACGAGCATGGTCGACGGACTCGAGACACTGCTGGACCTCGTTGACCGAGGAGTAACAGTGAAGGTCCTCGTGGGGCTGGCCGCGGGCGAGCACACCGGAGACTCGGAGCTCCTCGCTGACATCCGCGAGCTCAGACAACTACGTCGAGAGCTTCAAAGCTCCCGCATCCGGGCCGGCATCCAGACGGCGCGGGAACACGGAGGCAGCCACGGCCGACCACGCACCATTAGCGACGAGACGCAGCGCGAGATTAGGATGCGGAGAGATCGAGGCGAGTCGTTGCGCAGCATCGCCGCAAGCGCTGGCGTGTCGATCGGAACCGTCCACCGCGCGCTGACGCAACGAGGGCCTAGTCAGGGGACGTTGTCCCCTCGGCCGTGAGCTGAGTCGGTAGCTGCTTTGTCGCGTGGTGGAGCAAAAAATAGGAGACGGATGACCGAGGATGAGGCACGCGCGGCAGCGCGGGCATTGCGCCCCAACGGCGGGAGCGATCCGCTGACGCTGGCGGAGCTCGAGCAGTACCTCGCCGCGGCGGCTGACCTGCTGCGCGGCAGCATCGACCAGGCCGATTTCAAGGCGTACATCTTCCCGCTGATGTTCTTCAAGCGGATCAGCGACGTCTATCTCGAGGAGTACGCCCAAGCGCTGGACGAGTCCGGGGGCGACCACGAGTTCGCCCTGTTCGCGGAGAACCACCGCTTC
>Ga0164243_10010902_pt1 | contig 13019 bp, 20 predicted proteins | sample OricompcompostOP_FD_108781 | JGI IMG/M metagenome (GOLD analysis project Ga0164243, IMG submission 108781) | Organic Plus compost microbial communities from Emeryville, California, USA - Original compost - Organic plus compost (OP) | ecosystem: Engineered > Solid waste > Mixed feedstock >... | reverse complement strand
GGACCGCGCCGAGGCGCTGCCGGGCGACGCCGGCGCGCGCTTCGCCGCCCTGGGCCTTGCGCCGTTCGACGCGGCGCTCAGCAATCCGCCGTTCTTCGACGATCCCGGCGCCCTGCGCGCCCCAGACCCGGCCAAGGCCGCCGCCTGGATGGCCGAGGACGGTCTGGCCGCCTGGACCGCGTTCCTGCTCAAGGCCGTGCGCGAGGGCGGGACGGTCACCCTGATCCACCGCGCCGACCGGCTGGGGGACCTGCTGGCGCTGCTCTCGGACAAGGGCGGCTCGATCCAGGTGCGCCCGGTGCACCCCTTCGCGGACGAGCCGGCCAAGCGGGTTCTGGTGCGCGCGGTGAAGACCGGCAGGGCCCCCTTGAGGCTGCTGCCCGCCCTGGTCCTGCACGACCGCTCCGGCGGCAAGCACACGGCTGAGGCCGAGGCGATCCTGCGGGGCGAGGCGGCGATCGGGTGGCTCTGATTTCGGTGACAGTCTGCGAAATCCGCCACGGCGTCGGACCGGCTCCGGAGAACTTCGTAAACCGTCACCGAAATGCGGATGTCAGTCCGCGTAGAGCTTCACCGCGTCCAGGCAGAGCTGCAGGCCCGTGAGGTCGTGCTGCGGGTGGGGCGTCACCACCACGTAGAGCCGGCGCGCCTCGGCCCACAGCATCAGGCTCTCGGCCAGGCCGAAGTCCTCCACCTCCGCCCCGTGGATGTCGCGCCAGATCCCCTCCCCGTCCGGCTCGGCGCCGACCAGGGCCTGGACCCGCGCGCACAGCTCGGCGTCCTCCTCGTCGGAGATGTTGAGATAGCCGAACACCGGCCGGCCGACTCCGGCGAAGAACCCCGCCTCGAAGGCGGCCGTCGGGTCGCAGTGGGGCCCGCGGAAGGGCGACAGGTCGATCACCGCCGCGTCCGCCTGGCGAAGGCGCGAGATGCGGCCGGCGTAGATCTCCCGCGCCATCGCCTCGGAGGGGTGCTGCTCGGTCAGCAGGTCCGGCCCGGCGGTGACCGCCTCGTAGCCGGCCGCCTCGCACAGCAGGCGCGCCTCGGCCATCAGCGCCTCCCCGTGCGGCAGGCGGGCGGAGGGCGTGGACAGGTAGACCGAGCGGATGCGCATCGGGCGCAACAAGCAAGCGGGGCCGCCGCGGTCAATCCGCGACCGTCCTCAGCGCTGCAGCGTCACCTCTTCGCCGCCGGCCGTGGCGCCCGCGAGCCGGTTGCGGTCGCCGGTGAGGCGGACCACCAGGGCGCCGTCCTCGCCGTAGAGGCCGACGCTGTTGTCCTCGAGCTTCCAGGCGGCGGCGCGGCCGGCCGGGCCGATGCAGTCGGAGGTCCGCACCCGTCGGCCCAGCGCCCCCGCCTGGCTCATCAGCATCACATGGCAGATGCGCCGGTTGCCGGCCTCCACCACGCGCCAGTCGCCGCGGGCCTGCTTGGCCTCGAGGCTCGGGCTGGAGGAGAAGATCGAGCCGAGCGAACCCAGCACCGCTTCGGGATGGAGGCCCGCGCCGGGTTCGCCCTCGCACCGGGTCTCGGTCTTGGTGCTGAGCACCACCTCGCCGCGCTTCACCACCGTCGTGGTGGTGGTGCAGACCGGCGGCTCCGCCGGCGCAGCGGGCGCCTGAGGCTGGGCGAGCGCAGGCGCGGCCAGAAGGGCGAGGCTGCAGGACAGGACCAGGACCCGCATCTCGCCCTCCCCGCGTCAGTTGCGGCTGGTGTCGACCAGCCGGTTCTTGCCGATCCAGGGCATCATGCCGCGCAGGCGCGCGCCGACCTCCTCGATCGGGTGCTCGGAGGCCCGCTGGCGGGTCGCCTTGAACGAGGGCTGGCCGACCGCGCACTCCTGCATCCAGTCGCGCACGAAGCGGCCGGACTGGATGTCCTCCAGCACCCTCTTCATCTCCGCCTTGGTCTCGGGCGTCACGATGCGCGGGCCGGTGACGTACTCGCCGTACTCGGCGGTGTTGGAGATCGAGTAGTTCATGTTGGCGATGCCGCCTTCGTAGATCAGGTCCACGATCAGCTTCACCTCGTGCAGGCACTCGAAATAGGCCATCTCCGGGGCGTAGCCGGCTTCCACCAGGGTCTCGAAGCCGGCGCGGATCAGCTCCACCAGGCCGCCGCAGAGCACGCTCTGCTCGCCGAACAGGTCGGTCTCGCATTCCTCGCGGAAGGTGGTCTCGATGATGCCGGCGCGGCCGCCGCCGAGGCCTGCGGCGTAGGCCAGGCCCAGCTCGTGGGCGCCGCCCGAGGCGTTCTGGTGCACCGCCAGCAGGCACGGCACGCCGCCGCCCTTCAGGTATTCGCCGCGCACGGTGTGGCCCGGGCCCTTGGGGGCGACCATCAGCACGTCGATGGAGGCCTTGGGCTCGATCAGCTTGAAGTGGATGTTCAGGCCGTGGGCGAACAGCAGCGCCGCGCCGTCACGGATGTTGGGCGCGATGTCGGTATAGTAGATTTCCCGCTGCAGCTCGTCGGGCGCCAGGATCATGATGGCGTCGGCCCACTTGGCGGCCTCGGCGACCGTCATCACCTTCAGGCCCTCGGCTTCGGCCTTCTTGGCCGAGGCGGAGCCGGCGCGCAGCGCGACCGCTACGTCCTTCACCCCGGAATCCCGAAGGTTCAGGGCGTGGGCGTGGCCTTGAGAGCCATAGCCGACGATCGCGATCTTCTTGTCGAGGATGCGGGCGAGGTCGGCGTCGCGGTCGTAGTAGACGCGCATGATCTTGTCTCCGGTAGCGCGTGGGAAAGGCGGCCGCGCAACGGGCGGCCCGTAACGAGCGCGCTATCGATAGCTTTTTTGCCCGCGCGTCAACCGAAGGGGCCCGCCGGGGCGGAAAAAAGCCCCGGGATCGCTCCCGGGGCCCATCTGTCCCGCGCCGAAGGCCGGATCAGTAGAAGATGTTGTAGACGACCTGGATGATCTCGCCGGAGTAGCGGTCGATCAGCAGGGCGTCCGGGCCGTAGCGGACCCACACCGTGCCCGGAGGCGGGACCGGCAGGCCGTAGGCGAAGTAGTTGTCGATCCAGTAGCTCTGGGCCCAGAAGTAGCTCGGCAGGATCTGACCGAAGGTCCAGCGCTGGTAGTACCATCCGCGCGGGCGGACGTAGGGCGAGACCCGGAAGCGGCGCTGGGCCGTCCAGTTGCGGCGGTAGTCGCGGCCTTCCCAGGTGCGGCCGTCCCAGCCGCGGTTGCTGGACCAGCGGTTGCGGTCGTTGTCGAAACGCCGGTCGTTGCGGTCGCGGAACCGGTCCTGGTCGCGGAACCGGTCCTGGTCACGGAACCGGTCCTGGTCACGGAAGCGATCCTGATCCCGACTGCGTTCCCGATCGCGGGATCGATCCTGGTCCCGGCTGCGGTCCTGGTCGCGGAACCGGTCCTGGTCCCGATTGCGGTCCCGGTCCGCGCCTTGCTGGGCGCTCCGCCAGGCGGGCGCGCTGCTCTGGGGCGCGCTGCTCTGGGGCGCGCTGGTCTGCGGCAGGGCGCGCCCTTCCGCCTGCCCATGTTCGCGCCAGTGGCGCTGGGCGTACTGCTGCTGGCTCTCGCTGTAGCCGGGCTGCGCGCGGTTGCGCTGGTAGTCGCGCTGCAGGTCCGGATTGTTGCGCATGTAGGCGTTCCAGTCGGGACGCGTCTGGGCGCCCTGCTGGCGCGCCGGGGCCTGCTGCTGCTGGCCGCCGGAGCGGCCCTGCCACTGGCCCTGATGCCCGCGCTCCTGGGCGAGGGCGGAAGTCGCGCCGAGCAGGCCGATGGCCGCCGCTGCGACCAGATAGGTCTTCATCGCTGTCTCCATGCCGCCGAGCGCCCCCTGCCCGGCATTTTTCGTTGCTCCATCCATGCGCCTGGCGACATGAACCCGTCTTGAACGTCTCCGGCGGCCGCCTTTCATTCCAGCGGCGCCGGCCCGTCGCCGCCTTAACGGAGATCAAGCCCTTGGACGCAGAGATCGGTTCCGCAGACGTCGTCGCCTTCTGGCGCGAGGCCGGCCACGGCGCCTGGTTCGGCAAGGACCCCGCCTTCGACGCCCGCATCCGCGAGCGCTTCGAGGCGCTGCACTTCGCCGCCTCGCGCGGGGAGTTCGCCGCCTGGGACGCCACGGCGGAGGGCGCCCTGGCGCTGCTGATCCTGCTCGACCAGTTCCCCCGCAACATGTTCCGCGGCTCTGGCCACGCCTTCGCCACCGACCCGCTCGCCCTGTCGATCGCGCGGCGGGCGACCGACCTCGGCTTCGACCTGCAGGTGGACCCGGTCCTGCGGCCCTTCTTCTACCTCCCCTTCGAGCACTCCGAGCGGATCGAGGACCAGGACCGGTGCGTGGAACTGTGCAGGGCCCACCGCGACGCGACCGGCGACGAGGGGACGCTGAAGTGGGCCGAGCTGCACCGAGACATCATCGTCCGGTTCGGCCGCTTCCCCCACCGCAACCGCCCGCTGGGGCGGGTGACGACCGCCGAGGAGCAGGCCTTCCTCGACAGCGGCGGATTCGCCGGGTGAGCGCCGGCGCCGCTTGGCGGGGTCGGTGATTCGGCGGACAATCCCGCATCCCATGACCGCCGCCGTCCGCCGCCTCGACCCGCCCGCCCCGGACCATCCGGAGCGCCAGTACCTGGGCCTGCTGGCCGAGGTGATGACCGACGGCGCGCGCCGCGAGGACCGCACGGGGGTCGGGACCCTGGGCGTGTTCGGACGCCAGATCCGCTTCGACCTGCGCCAGGGCTTCCCGCTGCTCACCACCAAGCGGCTGCACCTGAAGTCGATCATCTATGAGCTGCTGTGGTTCCTGCGGGGGGACACCAACGTCCGCTGGCTGCAGGAGCGCGGCGTGACCATCTGGGACGAGTGGGCCGACGCGGACGGCGAGCTCGGGCCCGTCTACGGCAAGCAGTGGCGCTCCTGGGCCGCCCCGGACGGCCGCTCCATCGACCAGATCTCCAAGGTGGTGGAGGCGATCCGCGCCAATCCGTCGAGCCGGCGGCACGTCGTCACCGCCTGGAACCCGGCCGACGTCGACGACATGGCCCTGCCCCCGTGCCACTGTCTGTTCCAGTTCTTCGTCGCCCCGGACTCCAAGGGCGACAACCGGCTCTCCTGCCAGCTCTACCAGCGCTCGGCCGACCTGTTCCTGGGCGTGCCGTTCAACATCGCGAGCTACGCCCTGCTGACGCTCATGGTGGCCCAGGTCACGGGGCTGCAGCCCGGCGAGTTCGTGCACAGCTTCGGGGACGTGCACCTGTATCTGAACCATCTCGACCAGGCCAAGGAGCAGCTCTCGCGCGAGCCCCTGCCCTTCCCCGCCATGCACATCGCCCCGAAAACCGACCTGTTCGCCTTCGAGTACGAGGACTTCCGCCTCGAGGGGTACCAGGCCCATCCGGCGATCAAGGCGCCGATCGCGGTTTGATCCGGCTCACCGTCGGCCCCATCGCCCGGGCCCGCAACGGCGTGTTCGGCCGGGGCGCGGGCCTGCCCTGGCGCATCCGTTCGGACCTGCAGATGTTCAAGGCCCTGACCATGGGCAAGCCGATCATCATGGGCCGCAGGACCTGGGAGTCGCTGCCGCGCAAGCCCCTGCCCGGGCGCATGAACATCGTGCTGTCGCGCGACGCCTCCTTCGAACCCCAGGGCGCCCTGGTCTGCGAGAACCTCGCCGAGGCGGTGGGCATCGCCCGCGAGCAGGCCGCCGAAGACGGCGCCGAGGAGGTCTGCGTGATCGGCGGCGCGGCCGTGGTCCTGGCCGCCCTGCCCAAGGCCAGCCGGGTCTACCTGACCGAGATCGAGGGCGAGCCGGAGGGCGACGTCTTCCTGCCGGCGCTGGACGAGACCGGCTGGACCGAGGTCCGCCGCGAGCATCACGAGCGCGGCCCCGAGGACGACTACGCCTACACCTTCAGGATGCTCGAGCGGCGCTGAGCGGCTCTTGCCAGTCCGGTCCCGGTTCCCCTCAATGGCGGCGATGCATGGGAGGGGTGGGGCGATGGAGCTTCAGCTGGTCACGGACGGGCTGTTCTTCCCCGAGGGGCCGATCGCCATGGCGGACGGCTCGGTGGTGCTGGTGGAGATCGGCGGCAAGCGCCTCACCCGGGTGCGGCCGGACGGGTCCAAGCAGACCGTCGCCGAGCTCGGCGGTGGACCCAACGGGGCGGCGGTCGGGCCCGACGGGGCGGTCTATGTGGTCAACAACGGCGGCGCCTTCGATTTCCCCGAGGACTTCGAACGGGAGGGCCGCCTGCTGATCCCCGCGTCGTACGAGGGCGGCTACGTCCAGCGGGTCGACCTGCGCACCGGCAAGGTCGAGGTGCTCTACGACAGCTGCGACGGCCGGCCGCTCAACGCGCCCAACGACATCGTCTTCGATTCCACGGGCGGGTTCTGGTTCACCTGCTTCGGCTACTCCGACGGCGAGACCCGCCGCCTGGGCGGGATCTACTACGCCCGCGCCGACGGTTCGCAGATCACCCGGGTCCGCTCCGAGCAGATCTCCCCCAACGGCATAGGGCTCTCGCCCGACCAGACGACGGTCTACTGGGCCGATTCCATGCTGCAGAAGCTCTGGGCGCTGGACCTGGAAGGTCCCGGCCGGGCCCCCGCCGAGGCCGGCCACCTGGCGGGCCGCGTCGTCGTCACCCTGCCCGGGTTCCAGTGGTTCGACAGCCTGGCGGTGGAGGCGGACGGACGCGTCTCGGTCGCGACCCTGTTCAACGGCGGGATCACCACCATCGACCCGGCGTCCGGCGCCTTCGAGCACGCGGCCTTCCCCGATCCGGTCACCACCAACATCTGCTTCGGCGGCGCAGACATGCGCGACGCCTGGGTGACCTGCTCCTCTACGGGACGGCTCTACAGGCTCCGCTGGCCGCGGCCGGGCCTGAAGCTGGCGTTCGAGGCCTGAGGCGATCAGCCGAGCTCGACGACGTCCACGAACTCGAATTCCGGCCGGCCCGGCTGCAGCAGCTCGCCGCAGGCCGGCCACAGCGCCTTGAAGTGCTCGCTCTGGGGGTGGGCGTCGACGGCCGCCTGGTCGCGGTAGAGCTCCATGACGACATAGGTGTCCGGGTCCTGGCGGCTCCTGCACAGGCGGTACAGCAGGTTGCCCGGCTCGGCGTCGGAATTGACCTTTTCCGACAGCGGCTTGAACGCCTTCTCGAACGCGGGTCCCTTGCCCGGCTGCACCTTCAGCTTCGCGATCAGGCCGATCATCCCGTCCTCCCGTCCCTGCCCGGGCGTTCCAGAGCGCGTCAGGCGAAAGTGTCCGCGGTTCCGCCACCCGGACACGCTCTATATCGTGCTCTACGCGGGCGGCGCGCGGCAGGCAAACCTCAGGCCTGGCCGCGTTCCGGCGCCGCCGGCGCGAGCGTCGCGATCATCTGGACGGTGAAGAGGGTGAGCCCCCGCTCGTCGGCGCAGGTCACCTGGCAGGACTCCGTGTCCCAGAAGCGGGCCGGCCGGTCGCACAGGACCTCCGCCAGCAGCCGCACCGCCGCGCACTTGGCTGCCTCCAGGTCGGGCAGGTCCAGGCCGTCCGCGTCCTCGAAAACGCCGCCGTTCTCCAGGTGGAAGAAATACCGAACCACGTCCCAGCCCCCGCCCTTTACGACTGGAGCGGTTTGGGCGCCGGGGCAATAACAAATGTCGGATTCCCGACACAGCCAAGCTTGTTCGGTGCGCGCCTGGCGGTCACGGAAAAGCGCCCCGCCCCCTCGGGGGCGAGGGCGGGGCGAAGGTGAGCGAGATGTTCGATGAGGGGCGTCAGCCCTTCAGCTGGGCGCACGCGCCCTGGAGCTCGGAATTGAGCCTGACCTTGGTCTCCTCGCCGGCGTGGCTGGCCTGGCGGCGGGCGTCCCGCTCCATCTGGTCGGCCTTTTCGAGGATGAACTGGGGCCGGCCCGCGCTCTGGGTCCGGAGCCAGGCGGTCATGTCCTCGGCGTCGGAGACGGCCAGCTTGCCCGAGCTCGCCAGACCGACGCAGCGCGCCGCCTGCAGATAGGCGACGTCCGAAAGGCGGCCCGGCTGCGCCGACGCCGCCGTGGCGCCGAGCGCGGCCATCACGACCAGTCCAGCCAGCATACGCATGAGTGTCTCTCCTCCAGAAATCGATGCGCCGGAGGATTGCGTCACGCCGTCGCACCCTCAAGTTAAATCCAGGTCATATTGCAGTGTTACAGGAGTTTAATACTTTTGCTGCGGAGTCGAATTCGGATGAACATTACGTAATGTAAGCATCCGCTTGCGGCTCGGCCGCCGCCGCGCTAGAGGCCGGCCGTCGTCAACGGACGGATCCAGCCATGGCCGAAGCCTTCAACGAGCGCCGCCTGCCGGCCGACCGCGAGCGGCGCTACGAGGAGCTCGCGGGGGAGATCGCCGCGGTGCTGGAGGGCGAGCCGGATCTGATCGCCCGCATGGCGACCGTCGCGGCCATGCTGGCCCAGAGCTTCCCGCGCTTCTTCTGGACCGGCTTCTACCGGGCGGACCGCAGCCGGCCGGGCGAGCTGGTGGCCGGGCCCTACCAGGGCACGCTGGGCTGCCTGCGCATCGCCATGGGCAAGGGGGTCTGCGGGACCGCGGCCGCGGAGCGGCGGGTGGTGATCGTCCCGGACGTGGACGCCTTCCCCGGCCACATCGCCTGCGACAGCCGCTCGCGCAGCGAGATCGTGCTGCCGGTCGCCGACGCCTCGGGCGAGCTGATCGCGGTGCTGGACGTGGATTCGACCGAGCCGGCGGCCTTCGACGAGCTCGACGCCGAATGGCTGGGCCGCATCCTGGAGCAGACCTTCGGAGCTAGCCGGCCCGAGCCGCCGCCATCTGCTGCATGACCGCCTCCGGCGCGAGCGCCACCAGGATGGTCATCGAGGCCTCGCCCGACAGCCCGGTGGTGACGATCTGGGCGCGGTTCTCGCCCATGTCCACGACGCAGACCACCTGCTCGGGATTGACGTAGACCTTGCGGCCGCCGCTGCCGGCCACGGGAAGCGAAATCAGGGTCATCGGCCTCGAGCCTCCGCTCAGGTGCGGCCGCATCCACACCGCGGCGCCCCCGCCGCCGGCGCGCCGCGCACGCCTCCCCGAGCGCAGGGCGATCCTGCGCCCCGAGCGGTGATCGCTCGGTTACCTAACGTCCCTAATGCTTCCTTGCGGCCCGGCCCCGCGGCCGGAGTTCACCGGTAGCTGACCACCTCGTACTCGATGCCGTCGGGGTCGTTGAAATAGAACCGCCGCCCTGGGGCGTAGTCGGCGTGGTTGTAGGGCGTGAGGCCCGCGGCGATGACCTTGGCTTCCACCGCCTCGATGTCCTCCACCTCCACGCCGATGTGGTTCAGCGGCCGGCCCTTGGCGAAGGTCTCGTCGTCATAGGCCTCACCGTGCAAGGTGTAGAGAGCCAGATACTGGTCCTCCGAGCCGACGTGGACGGTGCGGCCGCCGAGAAGCGCAGGGCCCCGCCAGCGGACGGACCAGCCGAACAGGTCCTGCATGAGGCGCGCGGCGCGCTCGGGGTCACGGACGGTCACGTTCACATGCTCCAGCTTGGGCATGGCTGTCTCCAGGTCTTCCGGGCCTTGTGCGCCCGGCCGTTGCCCGGCCTACAACCTCAAGCTAACTTGAGGTCAAGATCATTTTTTTGGGACGGCCTCCATGGACGCTGCATCCGGGCTCCTGACCATCGGCGAACTCGCCCGGCGCACCGGTCTGTCGATATCGGCGATCCGCTTCTATGAGTCCCGCGGCCTGGCGCGGGCGGTCCGCACCTCGGGCAATCAGCGGCGCTTCCCGCGCTCGGACATCCGGCGGCTGTCCTTCGCCGTGATCGCCCAGCAGCTCGGGCTCAGCCTGGCCGAGATCGAGGCCGAGCTCAGCGCCCTGCCGCTGGGGCGCACGCCCACGCGCGAGGACTGGGCGGCGATCAGCGCCCGGATGCGCACCGTCCTGGACGCCAGGATCGCCCTGCTCCAGCGCACGCGGGACCGCCTGGACGGCTGTATCGGCTGCGGCTGCCTCTCGCTGGACCGCTGCGCCCTCTACAACCCGGGCGACCGGGCCGCACGCGGCGGCTCCGGCCCGCGCTTCCTGCTCGGCAATGACGCATCCGACTTCGAGGACCGCTGACGGCGGCCGGCCTGCTCAGCCCTGGCTGTGCAGGCCGCCGGGCTCGGACACCCCGGCCATGGCGCCGGCGACCACCTCGGGCACGTCCTCCATGTGGGAGATGTCGCCGAGGGAGACGATGCCGACCAGGCGCTTGTCCCGGTTCAGCACCGGCATGCGGCGCACCTGAAGCTCGCGCATCTGCCGGGCCACGTCCTCCAGGCTCTCGTCCTCGTAGCAGTAGAGGACCTCGCGGGACATGACCTCGCGCACGGACGCGTCGGGGCCCTTGCCCTCGGCGACGCCGCGCACGGCGATGTCGCGGTCGGTGATCATGCCCACCAGCCGGTCGTTCTCGCCCACCGGCAGCACGCCGGCGTCGATCTCCTTCATGGTGCGCGCCGCGTCCCTCAGGGTCTCGCCGGGCGAGGCCAGCCGGACATCGGTGCTCATGCAGCGGTTCACGTTCATGGTCGGCTCCTCCGCTTCGCCGCCCCCGCCCGGGCATCATGCTCCCAACGGAGGCGGCGCGCACGAGGTTCACGGCCGCGGATCGACCGTCAGGCGGCCCGGTCGAACAGGGCCGGCCGGGTCGCCTGCATGCTCGGCCGGCCGGTCATCCGCCCCAGCCACGCCTGCAGCCCGGTCCCTTCGATAAGGCCGCGGCCTTCGGGCGTCAGCATCAGGAAGTCCAGCTGGGGCGCGATCATCAGGTCCGCCAGGGACAGGCGCTCGCCGGCGAAGAACGGCTGGTCGCCCAGCAGCCGTTCCAGTTCCCGGATGCAGCGCTCGCCCTCCGGCATGGCGGCGGCGATCGCCGCCTCGTCGGTCTGCAGCCCCAGCAGCGCCGGCCCGACCAGGCGCTGGAAGGCGACCACCGCCGCGAACCTGGGGAACAGGTACCAGTCGTTGATCCCGACCACCTGGTTCATGCGCGCGGCCTGACGCGGGTCCTCCGGCTCGAACGGCGGCTCGGGGAACAGGTCGTCGAGGTAGCGGAGGATCGCCTGGGTCTCGTAGAGCACGAAGCCGTCGTGCTCGAAGGCCGGGATGCGGCCGAACGGGTGGAGCTTCAGATAGGCCTCGCCCTTGCTCTCGCCCGGCGCCAGCGCCTGCAGCCGGTAGGACGCGCCCTTCTCCTTCAGCCCCATCTCGACGCTGCGCAGGAACGGGCTGCCGGAAACGCCATGCACCACGATCTCACTCATCACGCGCTCTCCTTTCTGGATGGAACCGCCACGGTCAGCGGCCCGGGCCCGCGGCCTGGGCGTACAGCTGGAGGATCCCGGCCCAGCCCCCCGGGGCGTCGATCATGCCGCGCACCTGGTCGGCCCGGTCGCCGAAGCGCTCCAGGTTCCGGTGCTCCAGCTCCACGCGGGTCGCCCCCTCCCCCTCGGGGGTGAAGCGGACCTCCACCTCGGTGACCAGCTCCGGGTCGTATGTCCAGTCGGCGGTGAGCTGCCAGGCGAGCACCAGCCGGCCGGGCGGGTCCCACACCAGCACCTTGCCCACCTCGCACTCGCTCCCGTCCGGCGCGCGCTCGAACCAGCGGCCGCCCTCGCGCGGCTCGATGACCACCGTCTCGGGCTCGGCGGCCCCGATGTGATGGCTCTTGGGCCACCAGGATCCGATCCGCGAGGCGAAGACCTCGAAGGCCAGCGCAGGCGGCGCGGCGACGGTGACGGCCCGGCGCACCGGCGCGGGCGTGATGGTCCTGTTCATGTGACGTCCCCCTCCTCGTCCTCCGCCGCAGCGGCCTCGACCTCCCGGGCGAAGGCGGCCAGGGCCTCGTCCCAGAACCGGTCGAGCCAGGCCCTGAGCCGCCCCAGGCCCCTGGGATCGATGCGGTAGATCCGCCGCGTCCCCTGAGCCTCGTCCCTGACCAGGCCGGCCTGCTTCAGCACCTTCAGGTGCTGGGACACCGCCGGCCGGCTGACCGGCAGGCCCTCGGCGATCTGCCCGACCGAGCGGGGCCCGCCGGCCAGGCGCTCGAACACCCGCCGGCGGGTCGGATCGGCCAGGGCCGCCAGCTGGGGTTCAATATTAGCCATGGCTTACCGTAAGTCTTGGCTTAACATGAGTCAACGGCGATTGGGCGCGTCTGCGAGTCGGCGCAGCCTCGCCCCGCCATGACCCCCGCCGTCGCCGCCTTCCTGCTGGCCGTCGCCTTCGCCACGGCGGTGCTGTCGGGCGTGTTCGGCATGGCCGGAGGCCTGGTGCTGATAGGCGCGCTGGCCATGGTCCTGCCGGTCTCGGCGGCGCTGGTCACCCACGGTCTGCTGCAGATCGCCGCCAACGGCTGGCGGGCGGCGCTGCACCGCAAGCACCTGCAATGGCGGATCGTCGGCCTCTATGCGGCGGGCGCGGCGGTGGCGGGCGGGACGGTCGCGCTGCTGTCCTACACGCCCTCCCGGCCCCTGCTCTATCTGCTGCTCGGCCTCGTCCCCTGGGTGAACTGGCTGCCGCGCCGGATCGTCGAGCTGGACGCGGCCAAGCCGCCTCACGCCGTCGCCTGCGGCCTCACGGTCACGGGCCTGAACCTCACGGCGGGCGTGGCCGGGCCCCTGCTCGACATCTTCTTCATCCGCACCCGCCTGACCCGCCACCAGATCGTGGCGACCAAGGCGGGCGCCCAGGTGTTCAGCCACCTGGCCAAGGTGCTGGTCTACGGCGGGCCGCTGATCGGGGCGGGCGGCCCCGGCCTGCCGCCGGCCTGGGTGTTCGCGGCGGGGGTCGGGCTCGCCATGGCCGGCACGGTCCTCGGCGGGAAGATCCTGGACCGGATGAGCGACCATCACTTCCTGCGCTGGGCGAGGTGGATCACCACCGGCATAGGGGCGGTCTATCTCGCCCAGGCGGCCCGGCTCTGGCTCCGCGCCTGAGGAGGCTCACTCGTACCTGAGCGCCGCCGCCGCCTTGCCGCGGGCGACGAGCCAGGCGTGGGTGG
>Ga0164243_10010901_pt1 | contig 13020 bp, 8 predicted proteins | sample OricompcompostOP_FD_108781 | JGI IMG/M metagenome (GOLD analysis project Ga0164243, IMG submission 108781) | Organic Plus compost microbial communities from Emeryville, California, USA - Original compost - Organic plus compost (OP) | ecosystem: Engineered > Solid waste > Mixed feedstock >... | reverse complement strand
GCAACCAACGGAGCATACATTACCTGGAACTCGCTCAGGAACCTGTTAGAGTTCTGGGAAGTGATCTTCATGTCAATACCTCCGAGATCAGTAACGATCATGAAATCGCGACCATAATATTCGAGGGCTTGCATGCGTGAGTACATACCGTTGGCGAGAATACGTGCATTCGCTTCCGTTACTGCATCTTTATCGCTCAGTGATGACTGTGGGTCCTGGTCCAGTTTGCTGCAAGCAGAAAACATTCCGGCAGTAGCCAAAGCCAATATGGAAAGTTTAGAATATTTAAACATAATCGATTCTTAAATTTTTGTTTTACTCAATTACAGACCCACATTGATACCGAATGTAATTACCCTGGCTGTTGGATAACGGTAGAAATCAGTACCTGCGTTAGACACAGCCACGTTAGCCGTGCTGGTAGGAGGAGCAGGGTTAGTGTTGATCTCAGGATCCCATCCTTTGTACTTAGTGAGCGTGTACAGGTTTTCTGCCTGTGCATATACTCTTAAGTTTTGAAGTTTGGTTCTTCTCAGCAGGGATTTAGGCAGGTTATAGCCTAATTGTACATTTCTCAGTTTCGCATAAGAAACATCTTCTAAGAAACGAGTGGAAGAGCTGGTAGAGCCAGATCCGTTACCCCAGATAACTTTAGGCCTGTCGGAGATATCGCCTGGTTTCTGCCAGTGATCCAGTGCATCTTTAGCCTGGTTGCCGGTAGTATTACCACCATCGCTTTCCAGGTTAGCGCGGTTTGAGTTGTATGCTTTGTTACCAGCGCTGAAAGTGATGAACACAGAAAGATCGAAGTCTTTATAGTTGAATTTGTTGGTGAAACCGCCGGTGATCTTAGGCAGTAACTGACCAGCATATTGTCTTACAGCTTCTGTGTAAACGGAAGTTGGTTTGCCGTCAGCACCGATCCATTGTGCAGCACCGGTTTCAGGATTTACGCCAGCCCAGATAGGCATGTACCAGGAACCGAAAGGCATACCCACTTCAATTCTCTGACGGGTACCGGAAGGAATAGCCTGGTCGCCGCCCAGTGATAATACCTTATTCTTCAGTGTAGCGAAGTTCAGGTCGGAAGTCCACTGGAAGTTTTTAGTCTGAACAGGTACGCCACCAACGGTGATCTCGAAGCCCTGGTTCATCATTTTACCAACGTTCATAGTCATGGTAGAGAAACCGGTGGTCATAGACACTGGTTTTTCCATCAATAATGCAGAAGAACGTTTGTCATAGAATCCGAAGCTACCATATAAACGCCTGTTCAATACAGCTACGTCGATACCTACGTCGAACAGGTTTTGTTTTTCCCAGCTCAGGTTCAGGTTAGCAGGTTGTTTCAGGTAAGCAACTGACTGACCATCGTAAGAACCTACGAGGCTGTACAGCGGCTGATAAGGATAGTTGCCCAATCCTTCTGCGTTACCCATCACACCATAGCTTGAACGAACTTTCAGGTCGTTTAACCAGGAAACATTCTTCATCCATTCTTCTTCAATAATACGCCATGCAGCACCTACTGAATAGAAGTTACCATAACGGCTGTCTTTAGGGAAACGGCTGGAGCCATCTCTCCTGTAGCTACCGCTCAGGAAATATTTATTTTTATAATCGTAGTCTACTTTACCGATCAAAGCCTGGAAAGCATAGTTCAGCTCATCACCAGCCATATCGAAGTAGGTAGAACCTGCATCCGGCACTTGTGAAGCCTGGCTAGGGAAACCGTTTTTAGCACTGTAGTTCCATACCCTGTTAGAGAAAGAGTACTCGTTACCTGCCAATAAACGGAAGCTATGATCTTTCTTCACTGTGAAGTTGTAAGTCAGCAATTGCTGAGTAGTATACAGCCCCATGTTAGTATTCACGTTGTAGAGGTAACCGCTGTAGTTACGGCCATCGTAAGAGTTTGGAGAAGTCCATTGTTTCTCACGGATGTTGGTGATCTCAGCGCTTCCTTTAACTACAAAACGTAAACCATCGATGATGTTGTAGCCTAACGCAACATTGAACACAGTTTGACCAGTGTTGCTCTTGTTGTAGTTGTTAGCAACAGTGCTCAGGAAGTTACCGCCACGCAAAACAGGACGGTAAGAGCTAGGGATGCTGGAGAAATGATCCCAACCTACAGTGCCTGGCTGACCAGCGATATAACCATTGGTAATGTTACCGTTGTCGTCGTACGCCGGGATGTAAGGAACGTTAGACAGAGCGCCCATCAGCGGAGAAGAGTAGGAGTTACCTGCACTTGCACTTCTCATATCGGTATAAGAACCGTTCACTTTAAAGCTCAGGTCAAATTTGTCGTTGAATTTGTGGTCGACGTTCAGACGGCCATTGTAACGGCTAAAGTTTGATCCTACCAGGATACCATCTTGTTTGAAGTAATCGCCTGATGCGTAGAACAAAGTTTTTTCGTTACCGCCGCTTGCGTTGATACCGTAAGATTGGGTTTTACCTGTGCGGAAAGCCAGATCCATCCAGTCAGTATTAATGTCTGCCAGGTAATCAGGGCGGTTAGCCAGGATCTGTGCTTCGGTGAAAGTAGGAGTACCATCATTTTTTGTTGCATTTTTCATCGCTTCGCGTTGATACTGCAGCAATTCTGATGAATTCATCATCGGGATGGTACGTGCCAGGTTCTGAACACCATACTTTGCATTGAAATTGATCTTGTTCACTCCTTTCTTACCGCTCTTGGTTGTGATTACGATCACACCATTAGAACCGCGGGAACCATACAATGCAGTTGCAGAAGCATCTTTCAGTACAGTGATGTTCTCGATGTCGGCAGGGTTGATAGAAGAGATCACATCGTAAGTAGCAGTGTTCTGAGTGAAGTCGCCAGATGATACGATAACACCGTCTACTACATAGATGGGTGCGTTGCTTGCAGAGATAGAACCCACACCACGGATCCTAACTTCTGTTTTTGCACCTGGCTGACCGGAGTTGGTTGATACAGCAACACCGGGAGCGTTACCTTGCAGCATCTGATTTACATCAGGCAGGGCTACGTTGTTGATCTTTGCACCACTGATAGTAGAAGCAGCAATTGTTGAATTTACTTTCTTCTCTACAGTGTAACCTGTTACGATCACTTCTTCCAGGCTTTTTGCGTCTGTTTTCAGTGAAACATTTACAGTAGAGGCGTTGCCAACCGGAACTTCTTTCTGCTCGTATCCGATGAAAGAAAATACTAAAGTGGCATTACCATCAACCTGTAAAGTGAAAGATCCTTCCGGATTCGTAACAGTTCCTTTACTGGTGCCTTTAATTTGAATAGTGGCACCGGGAATACCTGAGCCATCTTTGGCATCAGTCACTCTCCCTGTTACAGTGCGGCTTTGCGCGAAAGCCTGTCCGCCCAGGAATAGAACGGACAGGAGGAGAAATAGAACTTTCCTCATAAGCATGATTTTGTTTCCTTAACCTAAAAAATAAAAAAGCATTCGTAAGGCCCATTGAGCCTCAAAAATTTTGGTTCCCGTTAAATGAATCGAAAATACAATGGTAAACTAGGCTGTCGAGTTGGCAGCGAGTTGGCAGACAAGTGATTTCTTTCTATTTCTCAGTCTGTAAATTTTCTCATTAAGCAAATTGATTACTACACTTTTGCGATTTATACAATAAATCACACGAAAGTGTAATAAACTTCCTTCTCATAAGCAGTTTCCTTAGCAAATTTTCAATCGGCTTCAAATATAAACTTTCTTAACAAAAAGTTAAGCCAGAAAATTTGCGGATAACATTTGGATAACAGTCTTTTAACATACTGTTAACAAATAAAATAAAATAATAATTTGTAAGAAAATGAAAATAAAACAAGCGGCAAGACTACCGCCTGTACTCATCAACCAAAATCTAAATCGAGATTAATGTTGCCCCACTTAAAGTGAGGCCTTATATCTTAAGACAAGGATAGCGGATACGTTTTTAACAACTCGATCAGGGCATTAAACAAGTCCTCGTTCCTGTTATTGAACCGGTATTCACATTCTTTCAAATGCAAATAAGCCGTATTCCTGTTCAGTCCCTTAAACTTAGCCAGCCGATGCTTGGTTAAACCCCAGAACGCGTCTACATCATCCATCTGGTGCGTATCGGATGTCTGGCCTAAACGGTATAACCGGTATTGGCCCAGGTCCACTACACCGTTGAACTTACGCAAACGCTCGGCAGCGCCCTGGGTTTCCAGGACAGAACGCCCCCTGGTAGCAGCATGGATCATAGAGCGGGTTACATCCGGGAGGATCTCCGTATGCACTCGTTCTCCAGTTCTGCAAATACCGAAGATGACAGGTTTTACTACCTTTTCAACTTCTGTTCTTACAGCTACCAGCGTGTCTCCATCGTTGTCTGCTACTGAAAGTGCGAGCCTTGGCTCATAAATGGGAAGAGGTACCGGCACGGGATGCAATGTCTCGCAATAACGTGCAATCTGTTGTCTGAGTTTCTTCAGATAACTGTTGATAGTTACCCTACTCACGCCACTGATATTGGCAATCTGTGTGGCGGTCAGATCATCGGCAAACAGCCGCAAGATCTCCTTAAATTTGCGCTCAGATAAGTGAGCACCCTTTAAGTACTTATTTTTCATGAACTATGTGGTTAGAATGGCATTATAAACCTCTCACTTTTTACTTATATTATATGCTCATTTTTTACAAACGGCTATACAAGTATTTAAGCGCTTCCCACTAGATCAATTGACTTATAAGCACCTGAATTTCTTATGTTTTTTAAATAATTAAAAAAGGGCATAAGCCAGGTAATTGCTTATGCCCTTTTTATGATATTTTTTATCAAACTGCCGCCTAATCGCGGTTCTTCAAACCTAATTCCGCGACATCAATATCCTTTTCTTCATCCAGCGTATTCCATAATTCCTTCTTCCTCGCCTTCTTCAGCAACGCTTTCTCCATCCATAACAGCAACGCCGGGAGAATAGTCAGGTTAGTGATCATTGCCATTACCAATGTCAATGAAGTTAGCCATCCTAACGCTTTTGTTCCGCCAAATCCTGAGAAACTGAATATCATAAATCCTGCAAACAGGATCGCTGATGTATAGATGATACTTAAACCGGTTTCGTGGATGGTTTGCTTTACAGTAGCGCTGATATCAAGATTATTCTTTGGCAACTCCTGCTTGAAATTCACCAGGAACCTGATAGTCACATCAATCGCAATACCTAAGGCAACGGAGAAAACCAGTACCGTAGATGGCTTTAAGGCAACGCCCGCCCAGCCCATCACGCCGGCTGTTACAGCCAGCGGAATTACGTTAGGGATCAACGATATCAGCAACATCCTCCAGCTGCGGAACAGGTATAACATACACAACATGATCAGCAGGAACGCCCACATAATACTTTCCATCAACCCATTGATGATGAAACGGGAACCTTCCTGGAAGATAACGCTGGTACCGGTGAATGTCACTTTATAATGCGCCGTATCAAATATTTTGGCAACCTGGGGTTGTAAGGAGTCCAACAATTCCGGCAACTTTTTAGATCCAACATCTTTCATGTTCACACTTAACCTGGCAACCTGCTTGGTACTATCCATAAAAGATGAAACCAGTTTGGTGAAGGTAGATGCATCTCCTCCTGCATTGGCCGCACCTTTCATACGCAGGTAAGGCGCAAGGAAGCCAAGATCGAACTGGTTAGGTACTGCATAGTTGGAACTATCGCCGTTATAGTAAGCCTGTTTCGCAAACTTAATCCCTTCTACCACAGATAATGGCCTTCCAAAATCAGGCTGGGAAGCGATCAATTGGGTAAGTTCATCCAGCTTGTTCAGGGTCTGCAAACTCACCACGCCATTCTTCCTTTTGGTATCTACTGCGATCTCCAGCGGCATTACGCCTTTGAAGTTCGTTTCAAGGAATTTCAGATCTGTATACAGTTTGTCGGTATGCGGAATATCGTCGAGCATATAACCTACCGACTGCAGTTTGCTCATTCCTATTCCCGCCAGGATGAGCATAATAACGCTCACGCCATAGACCCAGCGACGATATTTGAACACCAGGGTAGTCAGCAAACTGAGTATTGAATTAAAGAATTTATTCTCGAGATAATTGGTATGTTTCGCTTTTGGCGGCGGCAAATAACTTAAAACTGCCGGCAGGAAAATAAATGAGATCAGGAAGATGAACATGATATTTAATCCTGCCACTGCACCGAATTCTTTCAGGATAGCGCTGTTCGTAAAACAGAACACGCCAAAACCGATAGCCGCTGTAATATTGGTGAACAGCGTTACAATACCCATACGTTGTATCATGTGTACCAGCGCTCTCGACTTATTCTGGTCTTTTGCATATTCCGCGTGGTACTTACTGAGAAAATACACGCAGTTAGGTATCCCTATCACTACAATCAATGAAGGGATAAGACCTGTCAGCAAAGTGATCTTGTATTTGAACAATACGATTGTAGCTACGGACCAGATCACGCCGATCGCAACCACGACCATCGACATGATCACTGCGCTGAATGAACGGAAAAAGGAGAACAGGATCAAGGCAGTGAGGAGGAACGATATCTTGAGGAAGAACTTCAGTTCATCCGCCACTTTGGTAGCCATCACAGTTCTTATCAGTGGCAAGCCGCTTAAACGGACCTCTGAATGGTGCTTCTCCTGGAAATCGTTTGCCAGTTTGGTGATCTCTTTTACTACACCGGTACGTTTGGGGGAATTAAATACATCCTTATTAACGTAAATAGCCATGAGGTATGCATGGCTATCTGGGTTATAGAGTAAACCTTTGTAAAAAGGAAGCTGGTAAAATTTGTTAGCCAGGCTGTCAACGGTTTGCTGGTTGGAAAGATCACCGGCGAACAGCTGGTGCGCCTCCAGTTTTTGTGTGCTGTCATTTTTTACCAGGTTGATGGCCATCGGTACGCTCATGATATTTTCCACGGCGAAAACCTTCTTCATATCCTGGTTCAGTTTCACATAATCCCTGAAGTAATCTGCCTGGAAAAACTTATCTGTTTGCACGGCCAGCATCAACACGTTACCATCACTACCGAACTTCTTTTTAAATTCCTGGAACTCAATGTACTTCTGGTTATCTGTAGGTATTGTTGCCACATAATCGTAAGACATCTCTACTTTGCTGGCAAAGTACCCCATTATACCGGTACTAATGAATAGCAGGACAAGTAATAATAATCTGAATTTTAGCACAAAGCTGGCTAACCGTTGCCACATAAGGACTTCCATTTTGGTAATGGGCGTAAAGGTAAACAAAAATAGCTAAGCTGATAGTTAACAACTCTTAACGCTGCTACAATAAACCAGGTTAATTCCTGTAAATTTGCGCTTTTACCGATATTCAATGCTACATAAAACCCGCGGTATCGTTTTACGTGCGGTGAAGTATGGAGATACAAGCCTGATCCTGAGTGTATTTACAGAGCTTTTCGGATTGCAATCATACATTGTAAATGGCGCCCGATCCTCCAAACCTAAAGCTGCAAAAGGGAATTTGCTCCAACCGGGCAATATCCTGGAGATGGTCGTATACCACCAGGATATCAAGAATATTCACCGCATCTCCGAGTTCAAGCTGGGACATATCTATACGTCTGTTCAGTTAAACGTGGTAAAGAATACGGTAGCCCTGTATATAATAGAGTTGCTGCAAAAATGCCTGAAGCAACCGGAACAACACCTGGAATTGTATTATTTCACTGAAAATACTTTGCGGTATTTAGACCTGGCCCCCATGCCGGCTATCGCCAACCTGCCCCTGTATTACACCCTGAAAGTAGGGGAGCAGCTGGGCTTCAGGTTAAACGGTCATTTTTCAGAATACACCCCATTCCTCGATCTGCAGGAAGGTACATTCACAGACCTCCCTCCGCATCACAGCTATCACCTGGACCCTGAATGCAGTGAACTGACAGACAGGATATTCCGTTGCGCAGGGATCCCTGAACTGGTTACCATTACAATGAGTAAAGACAAAAGGAGAAGATTGCTGTACGCCTACCTTGATTTCTTTCAACTGCATTTGCCCGATTTCACGGAGATGCATTCGCCGCCTATTCTTCACGAGATCTTAGACGCCTGATCAGCGGCCTTTTTACCGGCTTCAGTAAAGAAACGGAGATCCACTTTCCGGCCGTCGAATTCGGCATAGGAGAAGTAGTTGATCCAGTCGCCCAGGTTGATGTACCGGCTGTTATCTTTCAGTTGAATATCCAGCGGCAGGTGCCGGTGGCCGAAGATGAAGTAATCGAAGTGTTCTTTTTGCAAGACTTCCTTGCTGTAAATAGCCAGCCATTCGTTCTCTTCGCCGAGGAAGTGTTCCAGCTCCTGGCCGGTTGCAGCCCGGCTTTTGCGGCTGAAGTAGTTGGCGAGCGCTATGCCCCAGGAGGGGTGAATAGCAGAGAACAGCCATCTGCAAACGGGGTTGCGAAATACTTTTTTCAGGAATTTATAACCATGATCACCGGGGCCAAGTCCGTCGCCATGGCCTATGTAAAAGCGTTTGCTGCCTATGGTAAAAGTTTGGGGTTCGTAATATACCGGTATATCCAGTTCATCTTCAAAATATCCATCCATCCACATATCATGGTTGCCAATGAATACGGAAATACCTATGCCTTTATCTCTTAACGAAGCAAGGCGGCCTAATACACGGGTATACCCTTTAGGGATCACGTGTTTGTATTCGAACCAGAAATCGAAGATATCACCTACCAGGAAGATATGGGCAGCATCGGCTTCTATCTGGTCAAACCATTGCAGGAGCAATTTTTCCCTTTCCCTGCTGGCGGCAGGATCAGGCACTCCCAGGTGAAAATCAGAAGCAAAGTATACTTTCTTATTGGCAGGTAACTGGATCTCCATTTCTTTAAAAAGTAATAGCCTTTAGTGTTCAGCTTTTAGTAATGTGCAATGATATTACTAAAATCCAATACTAAAGGCTATAAATTATTTCATGCTATTATTCGTCTACTAAAAATACATACACTTCTTTAGGTCCGTGAATGCCGACTACCAGTGTTTTTTCAATATCTGCTGTGCGGCTTGGGCCTGTAGCAAAAGAGATAGAAGAAGGCAGATCGTTGCCATACTTATCTTTCAGCTTATTCAGTGCATCTTTTAAATCGAATACCAGTTGGTGCGTATAGGCAACAATGATATGTACGGGCGCGTATACGGGAAGGGCGCGGCCACTTGGCTGGGCGGCGCTTAACACCACTGTTCCGGTCCTGGATACCAGGTATTCGCAGTCTGTGATGGCGGCATCTGCTTCGTGCATGGTTCCGCGGTTCAAGACGTTTAATTGATCCTGGTTGATCTGCTTTAAGAGAGCGGGCGTCTGGCAGTATACATTATGCCAGTCTTTGTGTTCGCACAAGGCTCTTAAAGTATCCAGCAATTCTCCTTTACTGCTGCAGAAAACGAACTTTCCCTGTAAGCGGGTGAACTCCTCTGCGAACTTAATTTCCAGGCTTTCATTCTCCGTGCGGAAAACAGACGAGTTGCCCTCCGAATTTGGGAAGGGCAACTGAACCGGCTGACTGAGCGCATTTCGCACTCTTTTCAGAATATTTTCCTTGGCAGGAGAGATTTTCATATCACTCTTAAGCATTAGCTGGTGAAGGTGAAGGATTGATGATGTCGGATGGATGGATACCATCTGTGGTCATTCCTTCATTCTTTGGATGTTCTTTATGCGTATCAAAAGGACGTTTACCGATCAGGCGTTCTAGGTCGGCCTGGTAAAGTACTTCCTTCTTCAAAAGTTCCTGAGCTAATATTTTTACTGCGTCAATTTTTTCTGTGAGCAGTTTTTTAGTTCTTTCATAAGCGCCTTCGATCAGTTTACGCACTTCTTCGTCTATCAGGCGGGAAGTTTCTTCTGAGTAAGGCTTGGTGAATGACTGATCGCTGTTCGGATCATAGAACGAAACGTTACCAACTTTTTCGTTCATACCGTATACGGTTACCATAGCGTAAGCCATACGGGTGATCACCTGCAGGTCGTTTTGTGCGCCTGTGGAGATCTTTCCGAATACCAGTTCTTCCACTGCACGGCCGCCGAGGGTCATACAGATATCATCCATCAGCTGCTCGGTGTTATACAGGTATTGTTCTTTAGGCAGGTATTGAGCATACCCTAAGGCAGCAACACCACGCGGAACAATGGTTACTTTTACCAGTGGGTTAGCGTGTTCAAGGAACCAGCCGCAGATAGCATGACCTGCTTCATGGTATGCGATCACTTCTTTTTCTTCAGGAGAGATGATCTTGTTCTTTTTCTCCAGACCTCCTATTACGCGGTCGATGGCGTCGTTGAAGTCTTCCATTTCAACCTGTGTTTTGCCTTTACGTGCGGCGATCAGGGCTGCTTCGTTACAAACGTTAGCGATGTCGGCGCCGGCAAAGCCAGGAGTCATGGAAGCTAATTTCTTGATATCAAGATTTGGAGAAGTTTTGATCGGTTTCAGGTGAACTTCGAAAATAGTTTCCCTGCCGGCCAGATCTGGTTTGTCGATAGAGATCTGACGGTCGAAACGCCCTGGGCGCAGTAACGCGCTGTCCAGTACATCCGGGCGGTTGGTAGCAGCCAGGATAATGATACCGCTGTCTGTTCCGAAACCATCCATTTCAACCAGGAGCTGGTTAAGGGTATTTTCGCGTTCGTCGTTGCTCATCATCACGTTTTTACCCCTGGCACGGCCGATGGCGTCAATTTCGTCGATGAAGATGATACAAGGCGCTTTTTCCCTGGCCTGTTTGAACAGGTCGCGTACCCTGCTGGCGCCAACTCCTACGAACAGTTCCACGAAATCGGAACCGGACATAGAGAAGAATGGTACCTGGGCTTCGCCGGCCATTGCTTTGGCCAGGAGGGTTTTACCGGTGCCCGGAGGGCCTACCAGTAAAGCACCTTTAGGAATTTTACCACCTAAAGAGGTGTATTTCTTAGGGTTTTTCAGGAAATCCACGATTTCCATTACCTCTACTTTCGCTTCGTCCAGACCTGCAACATCGTTAAAGGTGATGTTTACACGGGTGCCTTTATCGAAGAGGGTTGCTTTTGATTTACCAATGTTGAAGATACCGCCAGGACCTCCGCTACCGCCGGCAGGGCCGCCCATTTTTCTCATGAGCAGGATCCACAAACCAATGATAAGGATGATCGGCAGCAGCAACTGGAAGATAGGTTCGAACCAACCGGTACGCTCGTCGTACGAGATCTTAACCTGGTTTTCGATAGGAACTCCTTCCTGTGCTTTATCGATATCTTTTTTGAAACTTTCTTCACTACCGATTGTAAAACGGAAGTGCGGTCCAGGATTTTCGCTACCAAATTTCGTTTTGTTTACAGCATTGAATTTAGGCAGTTTAAGAGAATCCGGTTTTATGTAGACTTCTACATACTTTTTGTTCACAACTACCAGACGATCAACGTCTCCTGGTTTCAGGTAATTTACCTGGAACTCCTGGAAACTGATCTCTTTGCTAGGAGATTTCCAATCTCCCGCCAAGTTCATTGCAAGCAGGGCTATGCCGATAATGGCATACACCCAGTATATATTGAACTTCGGTCCTTTCTTAGGTGCTTTCTCTGAACCCTTGTTGAAGTTATTGCCTCCTTTTTCCATAATCTTACGCTCCTTTACGGATGTTTATTGCTATCAGAATAATATGAATAATTAAATTCTAAAACAACTGTTTTGTTTAGTCGTCTGTGTGGTCCATTCTATCGGCATCACTCCACATTTCCTCCAGATTATAGAATTTCCGGTTTTCGGGCTGGAATACATGTACGACTACATTCACATAGTCGACCAATACCCATTGCTGTGAATTAAAGCCTTCATGTTTATATGGTGTTTCAGATGTATTTTTTTCTACCTCTTCCTCCACATAATCCGCGATTGCTTTTACCTGGGTGCCTGAATTGGCTTCACATATTATAAAGAAATCGGCCACAGCTTCAGGAATCTGGCGTAGATCCAGGGATACGATATTTTCCCCCTTCTTATCCTGTATGGCCTTAATGATGGTGGTAAAAATTTCACTTTCTCTGGTCAGGCGTTGTTGCGCCTTCTTTCTAGTACTCAGAACGGTTAAGGGTGCCAATAAATCTCGTTTTTGTTAAAAATAATCTTTAATTGTCAAAGTTACTAAACAAGCAGTAATATAACATGTTTAATATCGCTCGCGGGGGCCCGGATTTGTTAAGAAAATAATAAAATGAATTACTTTTCGGGCTGGATTCAGACTAAAAATGATTCATGTGATTGGACACCCGTTATATATATTAGACGAAGTTGGTAGCACCAATAACTATGCCATGGAACAGGTCAATACCGGCAAAGTGACATCCGGTACAGCCTGGTTCACCAGTAACCAAACAGCCGGTAAAGGTACCCGTGGTAAAACGTGGATAGCCCAGCCCGGAGATATCAGCGCTTTAAGCATTGCCCTGCAACCATCTATGCTGCCGCTTTCCAGGCAATTTATGCTGAGCGTTGCCGTAGCGCTCGGCGCAGCCGATTGCTTCACTTCCCTGGCAGGAGACGAGACCGTAATAAAGTGGCCCAACGACATTTACTGGCGTGACAGAAAGGCAGGCGGCATCCTGATCGAGAATGTTTTAAGAGGCAGCATCTGGCAATATGCCATTATCGGTATCGGGTTCAATGTAAACCAACCTGCCTTCCCTCCTGAACTACCCAATGCAGTTTCCTTACTCCAGATCACCGGCAAACGCCGGGAAGCCATTGAAGTAGCAAAAGCCCTATGCGCCTCGCTCGAAAACAGGATAAAACAAATACATCCTTCCAACTATGAAGCAATGCTGAAGGAATATACTTCCAGGCTGTTCCGCTGGCAGCAACCGGCCTTATACAAAAAAGACGGCGAAACCTTCCGGGGAACCATCCGGGACGTGCTGCCCGACGGGCATCTGTGCCTGGAAAAAGAGAGCGGAGAGATGCTGAAACTGGGTTTCGGGGAGGTAGAATTT
>Ga0164243_10010900_pt1 | contig 13020 bp, 11 predicted proteins | sample OricompcompostOP_FD_108781 | JGI IMG/M metagenome (GOLD analysis project Ga0164243, IMG submission 108781) | Organic Plus compost microbial communities from Emeryville, California, USA - Original compost - Organic plus compost (OP) | ecosystem: Engineered > Solid waste > Mixed feedstock >... | reverse complement strand
CGGTTAGGACCTGGGGTTGAAATTTGTAGAGTGATAAAAGGCCATTTTGCAAGTTAAAATACGAAATTCATAATAAACAAATATGGATAGAATGTGAGGGGTTTAGGTTTTCTAAGGAGACCGGCACTAAGTTGTATCGGCATTCAATGTATAAATATTCAAGTTACAAAATTATTTTTAAACAATCAAAATATAATTAAACAAGAAATTAAGCAGGCAGAGATTACTCCGGTAGTTGTTTACGATAATGCTGACCTTTTAAAATTACAGGCTGTTTCGGCAAATAAAGGGAAATCGGGTGTATATCGTTGAATAAATAAAGTTAATGGAAAAACTTATATAGGTAGCAGTGTAAATTTAGGAAAAAGATTAGGTAATTACTATAATCTAGATTATATATCTTCAAGTGAAATGTTAATTAGTAAAGCTCTAATAAAATACGGTTACAGTAATTTTACCTTAGAGATTCTTGAGTATTGTGACCGTTCAGATGTTATATTAAGAGAACAATATTACCTTGATCTTTGTAAACCGGAGTATAATATTTTAAAAGTTGCTGGTTCAAGTTTAGGTTATGTCCATACTGAAGAAACTTTACTTAAATTAAGTAATAGTAGACTAAATTGAACCGAGGAACAAAAAGCCAAACTTCTAGATCATTTGAAAAGACATAATTCTAGTGTGGAACAGAGAGAGAAATCTAGACAACGTATTATAGAATATAATAAATCTAAGGGAGTGTCAATTGAAATATTAGACACTGCAACTAATGAAGTTTTATCATACTCTTCTATTCGACAAGCTGCGGAAGCATTAGGATGTGTACATGGTACTCTTCTCTTAGCAGAAAAAAAATATAAGGAAGGAATCTCTAAACTGATTAAAAAAAGATATTTAATTAAAACTATACGAAGAGAGTACCACTCTTTTACTCGATCTTCCGTACAAGCTATAAATATTGAACAGGTTGGGTCAAGTGTAGTGAAGATGGGGAATGGCTATTTTACAAATGGTACTTTAATGTTATGTACTGATAATTTCACTAAAGAGGAAGTATTAAGATTAATAGAAGTTTTACATGTAAAGTATGATATAAAAGCTACTATTAATCTACGTACTAATCCTGGGGATGTAATTAAATGACGTATTAGAATAAGTAAATTAAGTATGGATAAACTAATATTATTAGTTCGTCCTTATATTATCCCTGAAATGCTCTATAAACTAGGGATAAAGTAGTATCAATGATATTCTATTTATCTATTTGTTGATCCGAGTTACTCTCGGGCATGATATACATAAAAAAATCTTGATTTGTGTATCGAGTATATAGTAGGGCCTTCCCTAAACTTCACTATATGCGAGAACATCCCGTTTTAAGTTTTGGTCCACTTAAATTTAGTTTAATCGGAAAAATCCAAAATGAGGGACAATTCGCAGGAAATTCGAATAGAAGCTCCTCAGAGACTACAAGTGAAGCATTTATGTTAAAAGAAAGTTGATTTAAGTTATGATTTATAGGTTTTGTAGAAGGAGATGGATCTTTTATTATTAATAAAGATGGATATTTAGAATTCAGAATTACACAACCTAGTTCTGATGCTCAAATTTTATTTATGATAAAAAAAAATTTAGGGTTCGGGGTTGTTAGAGTACAAGATTCAGTAAATAATACTCATTGTTATAGGGTTAGAGATAAAAATAATATAATTAAACTTATTTCTATATTTAATGGAAATATTTTTCTTGATTCTAGAAAAGAACAATTTAAATTATGATTAAATGCGTTTAATTTAAAATACAAAGAAAATATACCTTATATAGATAGTTCATTTAAACCTACTTTAAATGATGCTTGATTATCCGGTTTTACTGATGCAGAAGGATGTTTTACTTGTTCTGTTTGTGATAATAAATCTAACACTGCTAAATTAGTTAGGTTAAGATATATTTTATCTCAAAAAGGAAACTGGGTGGCCGGAGGCCCCCCTGTTTCCAGTCCCCTAGAGGGGCCAGGAAACTCTAATAATATGGATTATTTAGCTGATTTATTAGGAGGTAAAAAACATTTATTAAAAAGTTATGAGGGATATAATGTAACAGTTAATACCACTAAATTAGCTCCTATTGTACGATATTTTAGTCTTTATCCTTTAAAAACTAAAAAGTATATTACATATTTTAATTGAGTAAAAATATACAAGTTAGTAATAGATAAAAAACACAACAAAACTGAAAGTTTATTGTTGATTATGAGATATAAAAATAACATCAATAAATCTAAATATAACGGATAAATCATACTTTCAATTAACATAAATGAATATATAGTCCGAACAGTTAAGTAATTAACTGCGTATTTTTAATAATGTATATTAAAAATCAACATATTTTTGCCTACTCCTGTATCAGCTTTAATACATAAAAAGTGAGTATAGGTTACTCACTCTTCTTGTGTAAAAGAACCAAACTCCGGGGAAGCCCTAAAGCCTATGGTACTAAGCCGAGTACGAAAGTGCTTGAGTGGCTGAAGTAATTACTCAGGTATAGTAATAAGCCATAGGATGAGTGAAAACAAAATGGGTGATCGCGGATCTAAATCAGATTAAGTATACTTATATAGTCAAGTTTGACTAATTAAAAGTAATCTAGTCTGTAAAAGAGCAACGAGTAGATGGTTCTTCAGTATTATTATACTGTAAGGTGTACTCTAGTCACCGGGAAACCGGCTCTTGGAAGAATTAAGTAATCCAAGATTAAAGATACCGCAATAGCCTTTCCGTAAAGTTCTTGATATATAGTTAGTCTTCTTCTTTATTATATTTGTATTTAAGAGCTAACAAAAATAATAAATTTGAACAGGATAAATTTGCGGTTCGGCTGCCACTATGGTAAATAAACGCTATTTTAGTTCTAAAACAAATGGTAAATTACATCCTTGATTTGTCACAGGTTATTCAGATGGAGAAGGTAGCTTTTCTGTTCGTATACGTACAAAACCTAATAGTCAGTTTGGTTTTAGTATAGGTATTGTATATTCTATAGGTGCTGAGATAAATCCTTTAAACTTAAAATTGTTGGAACAAGTTAAAGAGTATTTTGGTGAAGTAGGTTCAATTAGTAGATCCGGTAATATGTATATTTATGAAATATCTTCACTTAAATCTCTTGTAAATGTACGTAAACATTTTGAAGAATACCCACTTCAAACTACTAAGTATGTTCATTTCAGACTTTGGTGTCAAGTTATGGATATTCTTGAAAATAAAGAACATTTAACAAAATCAGGTTTTAATAGAGTATTATCTTTAAAATCAGTAGCTTTGCTACTGGATTACCTCCTAAACTTCTGGTGCCCACCCCACCCCCTTCAACGGGGATATCCCCGTAGAAGGGGGGATTAGAAGTTTATTCTAAAGAAAATATTATACCTGTAACTAAACCGGTATTTGAACCTAGTAGTATGAAATTAGATCATAATTGAATAGCCGGGTTCGTACAGGCTGACGGAACCTTTGGATTAAATTATACTAAACAACCAAGAATGAAATTAGGATATACATGCCAACCTCAGTTTCGTGTTACTCAACATGAGCGTGATTTAATAGTTTTAAAAAGAATTATTGATTCAATGGGGTGTGGTATTATAGTAAAACCGTCTGGAGATAGAGACAGATACAGTATCTCTGTCGCAAATGTATCAGATTTAGTAGATATTGTAATACCTTTCTTTGAAAAAAACCCTCTATATGGAGCAAAAGGTAAAGATTTTTCGGATTTTGCAAAGGGAGTACGTATTATAAAAGACAAAGGACATTTAACTACTGAAGGGTTAAATGCTTTGAAGGATTTAGCTTACTCCATGAATACCTACAGAAAGTTTTAATGAGGATGTTTTTATATTATTTAAAATTTTATATAAAGTACTCCTTTATTTTACCTGTTTTAGAACTTATAGTGTAGATAGTTTGCCGTTGATTGGTGCGAATCAATCGATTATTATATCGCTATATGCTGGAAAAATTTTACATCAAGTTTATACATATTTTCTTAGCGCGCCTTTCGCGCTGCTGGGTTATAAGATGTATAAGAAAATCTTGTGCCAACCCTTTTCAATTGATAAGGGTTGAATGGTTAATCAGCAGGTAACATTATTATACGTTAATAGTGGAACCTCAGAGACTGCATGCGATATAACTTTTATATTTAATAATTATTTAAACCAAAAAGTTCTACATAAAAAAATAAATAAAAAATTTTTAGAGTGATTTATAGGTTTTACTGAAGGAAAAGGTTCTTTTATAGTGTTAAATAATAAAGTATATTTTGATATCAATGTAAGTATAAAAGACATACAAGTTATTTACTACATAAAAAAAGAACTTGGTTTTGGTAAAGTAATGATAAAAAATACGGATCCTAATAATGCTATAGGTAGAACTGTATCTTTTTATGTTACATCGGAAGAAAATTTTTCTAGATTAGTTTCAATATTTAATGGTAATTTGTGCACAGTTAATAAAAAACAAGAATTTAAAAATTGATTAAAAATTTTTAATAATCAATACTCAAAAGATATTTGTTTTATAGATAGGGTTCTAAAACCTAGTTTAACTACTGGTTGATTATCTGGTTATATAGATGCTCATGGTAGTTTTACGGGTTTAACCGAAAATAAAGAATTGAACGCTCCATATAAAATTCTTTATTTGATGTTTTCTATATACCTTCCGGTTCAGGGGAGCCACCCTCTGGAGCTTATGCCGTCGAAGGATCAAAAAGAATTTTTGATTTTAAAAGATATTAGTGTAGTACTAAATACTAGTCTTAAAAATATAAAGTATAATAAGGATATAAATGGTTGAATATTAACCATCTCTTCTTTTAAGCAAATTAAATTAATAGTAAATTATTTAAAGAGGTATCCTTTAAAAACTAAAAAATCTTTGGCTTTCGACAAATGATGTAAAATATATAACATAACTCTAAATAAAGAACATCTTAATTCAATTGGTTTAAATAAAATTTCTTCTTTGAGTTTGCAGCTAGAAGAAATAAATAAATATAAAAGTTAAAGGTACAGTCCGATCCTTAGGGATACTTAAGGTGTGTTATTCTCCCTTTTTTTCTTTGGATAATAATCAACATAAATGAAATGGCAGCAACAGTGTATTTGTAAGCCTACCTTTTTCCTCACTTCGAAGATTAAAAACTTGATCGTTCTTACTCTTTAAACGTAATTATTCTAGTAATCTTCCCGTAAACCGAGAATTTGGTGAGTGATTAGCTGGTTTTATAGATGCTGAAGGGTCTTTTATTATCCGTAAAGATAAGAAACTTTATTCATTTGTCGCACCCCCTTCACTCCTGTTTACTATAAATATATATAAACCTTGTGCTTTGCAGCACAAGGGGGATGAAGTGAAGGGGGGATTTGAGATAGGTCTGCACAAGGATGATAATACCGTTTTGAAGGTTATTTGTCAAACTGTTCCACACCCCCTTCACGACCGGACCCTTGTTAGAACCGACCGAAGGGGGGCTTGGTATAGGTAGTGTAGGAACTAGTGGACAAGCTTCTTATTTTAGGGTAACCAAACAACAAGAATTGTTCATATTAAGGGAAATTTTAGAAGCTTATCAACTTAATTCAACTAAATATCTTAATTATTTAGCTTTTTACAAAGCTTTGGACCTTTATACTAAGACTAGACACAAAACTACTGAATTATTAGGTGAAATCTTAACTATTAAAAACAGTATGAACACGAACAGATCTAACTTTGAACTACCTAAGTCAAAAAAGTTAGGATTACTCCGAATTGGTTCCTTGGGTTTTTGGAAGGTGACGGTTCGTTCAGTGTTACTAGCCTGCGGAGGGATAAATTATCGGTTAAATTTAACCTATGACAAGCTAAATGTGACTTGGCATTAATGGAAGCAATAAAAGATTTCATAAATAATTTACCTGGTGACTACAAAAGTCGCCGAAGAACCGATGGTGTTGTAACCCTTTCAGTTAGATCTAGAGCAGCAAATACAAATTCTAAAGCTTTAGTTTCTATAGGAGTTTCTAATACTGATTTTATCCAAAATGTTTTTATTCCTTTTTTAGACACTCTGGTTTTCCGTACTAAAAAGGGTAAAGCATACCATTATTGAAAAGTTGTATTAAGTCTTAAAAAATTAGGCCTTCATTATACAGATGAGGGGTTGAAAGTAATAAGTCTTATTATAAATCAAATGAATTGCTTAACTAGTAACCTTGATTCAACAGGGACTATTGATAGCGAGGTTTTACAAAATGATATTAATAGACTATTAAGTGGGCCTTCCAACCTAGAGATTGGAGAGGATGGAAGGATTTTCATTAATCGTTAAATAAATATTATTCGGATAAAAGTAGGATAAAAGTGGAGCTTCATAATGAGCTAGGCTTAGTTATTAGTACTTGGGATTCTATAGCGGAATGTGCAAAATTCTTAGGGATTACTCGTCAACGTGCGGGAGTATTATTAAAAAAGGGTAGTCCTGTTTATTTTGAGGGTAAAGTATTATATATTAAAAAGGTGGTGCAAAACTAGTTCCTGCGTAAATATAAGCGGGGAACTGGTCCCGCTAGGGCCTGGTCCCTAAAGGAACCCAGTCCCCTACCCCTACTATTTTTATATATATATTGAGGGGACTAGTTCGCACTTTAAATTATATTTACTAATCTGGTCCCCACCCCCTACTCTTTAGCCCCCCCATCACTAACAAGGAGTGATGGGGGGTGCGGCGCAGGAGGGGGGCTAAATAAGGATTAAGTTTCTCGAAGTATTACTTTTTATTACTGCATACTTCCCTTCCGTTCTAGTATGACTTTTTAGCATTTTTTTAATAATCCTGAGAGGAGCTAGCTAGCGCCTAAGGCAAAGTGGTAGATTACTTAGAACCGGGGCTAGATAGATAATCCTTTTACGATAACGGGGGAAATTTCGTCTCCTTCGTTTGGAGCAAGTTCTCACCGAGGATGAGGGTGTGTGGTGGGTATAAAAAAATTAAGTTATCGAGTATATATTAATCCTAAGGCCCCGGCCTTAGTGTTTAAGTACGCTCCATATAAAAGGTTAATCTTTTTAATAAATTATCTTTACGGTGAGCGGTCTAAAAAAATATTTATTTTTACTATTCGGTATTTATCGATTAGAGATTGCTACCCGCTCTGTTGATGCTATAAGACTTAGTAATATTATCCAAAAAAAAAAGTTGAGTAAAAGGAATAAAATATATTTCTTTTTATTCAAGAGCAAGATTTAATATATATCTGCCTCTACCTTGAGGATGTTCATAAAAGGCATGTTTAATGTAAGGGTAGATTTTTCTTATTACAATGATTCTCGTTAAAGAATAACCAACATAAATGAACAGCGACTTACCTCATGGTTTATTCCTCGTCTTTTATAGATTTTAGTCTTTTTATATATTTCTTATTTGAATTATGAGTATATATTTTTACTAGTACTTCTTTTGTTTCGCTTGAGAACTCAATAGCGAACTTATGGCGTACTAATGCAAAATACAAATCTTTTCATTACGGTAAGAGAGGGATTTGTACAACTACTAAAGATAATACAGATGAATCATCTATAACTTTTGAGTTACCTTTAGGGGAAAAACTTGTATTATCTCGTAGTTTTATTGAATGATTTAGAGGTTTCACGGATGCTGAAGGATGCTTCTGTATTGCCAAAGGTAAAGGTAATGCCTTTTCATTTAGTTTTGTAATTGAATTACACTTAGATGACCTAGACACTTTAAAATATATTTGTAACTCTTTAGGGTTTGGTAGAATAACTGTAAATTCCCAAAATGCTCGTTTTATTGTTAGTACTCAACGTGATGTGGGTGCAATTATTGCAATTTTTTCTAAATACTGTTTAAACACAACTAAGCATCTTAATTTCTTAGCTTTTGAGCGTGCTTATAGTATTTATATGAAAAATAATAGCCCGGAGGGTCGTAAGGAGTCAAAGGCTATTATAGATGAAATTATTAATGAAATGAACAATAAAAGAACTGATTTTTATTTACCGTCAACTCATTTCAATATAACAAGCAACTGGTTGCTGGGTTTCGTCGAAGGGGACGGTTGATTTAGTTACAGCATAGGTAGTAGATCTTTTACCTTTGGTATTATTCAAAAAGGGAATGAAGCTTTATTCGAGGCAATTGTATCATTTTTACATAATTTAGCCTCTCTTAAGCTGGGTAGTGACGCTGGCGACAGAAATAGCGTTGCCAATGTTTACTCAAAGAATACGGGAGCATTCATCATGGTCGTAAAGCGTCAAATAATTATAGAAAAGGTGTTAATACCTTTCTTTGATAGCCTTACCTGACATAGTAAGAAATATTTAGATTACTGCGATTGGAAATCTATTTTAAATCTTCGTAATAAGGGGTTACATTACCTTCCAGAAGGTAAGGCTTTAATTGAATGTATTACTCGACAAATGAATAATTATCGTTTATCTTCTTCCTTGCATCCTAGAATTGACAGATCCTTACTTGAGGCCGAAATAACTAAATTATTAAATGGACCCTCTAATTATGAAATAAGAGAAGGTAAAACATTTATTAAATCCTTAAATAGATACCTTAAAAACGAGGGACTAAATAAAGCTATAGCCGTTCAATTAGTGGATGGGGAAACCGGTAGTATTATATCTACCTTTAATTCATTTAATGATTGTGCTAAGTTTTTAGGTACTAGTAGGTCTTCGGTTTCTAATAGATCGCTAAAAAATAATCTATTTAAACACGAAGGTAAATTGGTTTATTTACAAAGAGTGACTGATTCCTTTGAGGAATAGGTTATATATATATCCAGGCCAGTAAGGATCTAAAGTCAAATTCATCCTCCTTACAATATCATTCAAAAAAAGACTATTTAATCTAAAAATTCTGATATGTACACAAAAATTACTACACTTTTACATGAAGTATGTACAGAATATACCAACAGCTGCTCGCTCTGTACACACAGCTGTTGGTATTATATTTAATGTTGTTATTCAATTCAATGTAATGAGAATGCTCGTTAAAGAATAACCAACATAAATGAACAGCCGGAGTCTACCTTTTAATGCGTAGTTCACCTCTGATTGAATATAGTAGTACTGTATTATTATTATGCTTATGATTAGGAGCAATAACTACTGTGTTTAGCTCTCTTGTAGGTTTATTCCAACAAGATATTAAAAAAATAATAGCTTATTCAACAATGAGTAAAAATAAAAAATGTAAGGCTCGCACAGTATATCTGTTCAATATACTGATGTATCAAACTATATGCGTTGAGGGTATTTTTCTACCTTTAAGTAACTATTCGTCCAATTCGCAGATAACCAAAGCTAGTGATTATTTACAACAGCTGAGCATATGCTGCGGTTATAATCACGGTAATTTCAAATTTTTTAATTCATCTATCATTAAATGATTACATCTGTACATTAACATTATGTACGGGTTAATAAGATGAAAATTTGAAATTAATAAGTTAGTAGGAATTTCAGAGACCATACGTTTGATGTTAATCTATTTTGAATTAAAATTAATAATTTTAATGTCAAAACTCTTTATCAATGATACATACGCTCCTGCTCTTCAAGAGCAGCTTTCATATAATATCAATAAACCTTTATTTCCATCACCATTTTTAAAAAAAAATTATTTCTGCGCTGCGCTTCGCACGCAGCACCCTAAAAAATTATCCCTTCTGCGTGCGAAGCAGCACCCCCCTTCACTCCTGTTTACGCCCCCGTTCCGGTGCTTTGCAGCACAAGGGGGATGAAGTGAAGGGGGGGGCTCCTTGTTAGAGAAGGGGGTTTTAGAATTTAGTAGAAAAATGTCTACAAAAATAACTACGGATACGAATACGGATACGGATACGGATACGGATATTTTTGAGGAGTATGATGATGATGATGAAGACTTTGTTAAACGCCCTGTTAAATTTGTCAAAAGGTCAAAACCCATAGACAAGAAAGATCTTGCATTTAGACAGTGACTAGCCGGATTAATAGATGGGGATGGTCGCTTTACCATAAATAAACGAGGACTAAATCCTCGGTTTCAAATAACTATGGATGCAAGAGATAAAAATGTATTAAGGCTGTTACAATCACGATATCGGGGATCCATAAAAGAAATATCAAATGGCTATTCTGTTAAATATAAACTAACAAATATAAAAGGTATATTGGCATTATTAGAAGATATTAACGGATTAATTAGAAACCCTACTCGTTTAATACAAATGTCTAAACTATGTCGAAGATTTGGTATGGAATTAAAGGATTATAAGAAGAAAATTGATTTTGATAATGGGTGATTTAGTGGATTTCTTGATAGTGATGGTTCAATACATTATAAGGAGTCCGCAGGACAAATTTTTATCAGTGTAACTCAAAAAAATAAATACTTATTAGATCTTTTAGCTAATACTTATGGAGGAAAAATAGAGGTTTGTAATAGTAAAAAAGATGAATTTCAATATTATATTTATAAAAAGAAAGAATTATATAGACTAGTAGATCAATATTTTAATAAGTATCCTTTAAAGACAATAAAAATGAAAAGAATTAATTTAATAAAAAAATATTATAGAGTGAGATTAATTGATAAAAATAAAGAAATCACACCTGAAAGTATATATGAATGAGCTAAATTCAAAGATAAATGAGATAATTTTAAAGATTAACAAAGAAATGGCCCAGGTTGTAATAATTAATAATTATAACCTGCTTACGAATAGTTTAGTAACATATTATACACGTAATATGTACAAATATAAAGGTACAATTAAGGGGATCTTAACTGATATATCGAGAAGAATATTAGATGGTTGTGTGTGGGGTTTTTTTAAAAAACCCGAATATTGTCTTTGCAATTCTTCATATTTAACAACATATGAGGATGATCAAGATGATGATCAAAATTTTAATCATTTGAAATTCAGTGGATTCAATCTAGAATTTATGAATAAAGTAGGAATGGATATGAGTAATTTACTCCCTAAAAATCTGCAGTTACAACACTTATACGATTATAATAGACTTATTTTGGATATAATAGTAGAAAATGTAACAACTACAGGTATAATTATCCCCTTAATAGTAATATTAGTATGTGTAATAGCAATCGTAACTATACCTTTAGTTCTATGTATGTTGCCGTGATGAAGAGTCAATGGCTATCCGGTAATGCCTGGCCCTTATATGGGATTACCTGGACCTTTTTGAAAAAATAGTCCTAAACCTAGACCTATGGAACCTCCGGTACAACCATCAGGACCTAGCCCAGTTCTTCCTCTTAAAGATCCAGGAAAACCTGCCGAAAAACCTCCGGTTAAAAATCCAGTAGACGTAAAAGGAAAAGGAAAACTTCCTATTAGAGGAAATCCAGGAAAACTTGCTGAAAAAAAATAATCATTTTACGGTTGCTAATACTATTATGTTATAATATTTGTCTAATACTAATTAATTAGTTAACTGGTCAATTTAGACTTAATTGATACTAACTAACTGATTAATTAAATTTAATTTAATCTAATATTAGTTAACTTATTAATAAGTAATTATTATAAGTTACATATATTATGATGATTATTATAATCAGCAATTAGGAATGATGGTTGTTGGAATCGGATTATCTTCTTATAACATAGCTCTATTCCATTTAATAAATCATGCTTTTTATAAAGCATTATTGTTTTTAGGTGCGGGTAGTGTTATTCATGCTGTAGCTGATAATCAAGACTTACGTAAGTACGGTGGTTTAATTAATTATTTACCATTAACATATTCAGTTATGCTTATAGCAAGTTTAAGTTTAGTTGCTTTCCCTTTCATGACAGGTTTCTACAGTAAAGATTTTATTCTAGAATCTGCTTATGGACAATATAGTTTTTCTGGGGCAGCGGCTTATATAATAGCTACTGTTGGTGCGGCATTTACAACTCTTTACAGCGTGAAAGTTTTATATCTTACATTCTTAGCTAATGCTAATGGACCTAAGATATATTATGATAAGGCTCACGAGGGTGACATCTTTTTAACTGCCCCACTAGTTATATTAGCAGTATTTTCTATATTCTTCGGGTTTGTAACTAAAGATATATTTATTGGAATAGGTTCAGGACTTTTCTTAGATAATTCAATTTTTATCCACCCTGATCATGAAATATTCCTGGACACAGAGTTTGCAGTACCTGTTTTATTTAAATTATTGCCATTTGGGCTTACTTTAATCTTTAGCGGGTTAGCTATAATTCTGCCGGAAATTTTACCTGAAGCGGTAGTGGGATTTAAATTATCTAGACTTGGTTACAATATCTTTGGTTTCTTTAATCAAAGATTCTTGGTTGAAATGTTTTACAATAAATATATTATTAATAAAGTTCTAGAGCTAGGAGGTATGTTATCTAGAAACTTGGATAGAGGTTCAATCGAATTAGTAGGTCCTTACGGATTAGAGAAAATGTTAATAAGTTTAAGTAAAACTATCCATAGTATGAGCGTAGGAGTGGTTACAACATATGCTTTATACATATGTGCGCCGCTGTGCCTTAACACAGGGATGGTGGAAAAATCCACCGCGTCGCTCGGACGCTTAAAGAGGGCTCCAGGTGGGTGAGCGAACTCACCAAGGGAAACCTAACACCGATAGCGGAGTCTAACGGGAAAAACGGGGGAAACGTAGCAACCCTAAGACTTTCCTCCTTATCTAAGTCATGGACCGACTAGGCTGACGAACCTGACCGTGAAATCCACGTACACTTGTACCTGTTACAAAAGAACGCCAGTCACGCTACGTCAAGGGCTGGTCATCACCTTACTATCATTTTAATATGTGTTTGATAGCCGAGCATGTAGGTGATAGGAGCTACGCAGAGTAGAAGTGTTAACTAAGAGTAACACCAAGTGCAGGGGTCCAACCATGACAACCCTCGTCAAGGAACTGCGGGATCACCTAAGG
>Ga0164243_10010899_pt1 | contig 13020 bp, 10 predicted proteins | sample OricompcompostOP_FD_108781 | JGI IMG/M metagenome (GOLD analysis project Ga0164243, IMG submission 108781) | Organic Plus compost microbial communities from Emeryville, California, USA - Original compost - Organic plus compost (OP) | ecosystem: Engineered > Solid waste > Mixed feedstock >... | reverse complement strand
CCCTGACCACCAAGGAGGTCGCCCGCCGGGCCGAGGTGCCGATCGGGACCTTCTACCAGTTCTTCACCGACAAGCAGAGCCTGGTCCGCGCGCTCGCGCTGCGGAACCTGGAGGCGTACCTCGACCGGATCGCCTCCCGGCTGGCCGCCGCGCCGCTGTCCGACTGGACCGGCACCGTGGACCTGGTCGTCGACGAGTTCGTCCGCATGAAGCGGACCACGCCGGGCTTCGGAGTGGTGGACTTCGGCGAGGTGCTCGCCGCTCCCGGCGGCCCCGCCCTGCCCGGCACCCAGCGGATGCTCGACGAGGCGCTGGAGAACAACGTGATCGTGGCCGACCGGCTGCGCTCCCTCATCGTCGACCGGCTCGGCGTGGCGCCGGGCGACGGCCTGTCGCGCGCCTTCGTCGTCGCCGTGGAGGCGGCCGACGCCGTGCTCAAACTGGCCTTCCGCGTCCACCCCGACGGCGACCCCGACCTCATCGCCGAGTGCAAACGCCTCGTCCGCCGCTACCTCTCCGACCACCTGGCCTGAGACGCTTCGGCCTTCGCCTGTATCGCCGGTATGCCGGTGCCCGCTGCGCGCGTCGTCCGAATGTGTGCGTCCTCCCCGCCGCAACCCGGTACGGCGGGAAGGACGCACAGGCCGGGGTGTCAGGCGGGCCGGACGGTGAAGGTGGTGCGGGTGCCGGGGCCGGTGTTCTGCTGGTGGAAGCTCATGGTGACGCGTCCGGTCCAGCCGGGCGGGGCGAGGTCGGGCAGGTTGACGGTGAAGTCGGAGAAGTCGGTGACGTGGATGACCTGGTCGGCCTGCCGCTTGGTGCCCCAGGGCATGGGAGCGGATCGGGTGCTGTTGTAGAGGCCGCCGTGCAGCAGCACCCCCTTGGTGTAGCCGGAGGCGGTCTCGAAGTCGATGCGCACGCCGTGCAGGCTGTTGGCGTCGAGGTTCTGGAAGGTGCCGGTGCTCTCCGCGCGGATGCGCAACGTGCCGGGGAGGTCGGTCGCCACGACGCCGGCGGCGGTGTCGGCCCAGGTCTCGGTGCCCATGCCGATCTCGGCGGTCCAGGTGCGGCGGTCGAAGCTCGCGTAGCTCTTCTTGCCGTGGTTCGGCATGTACTGCAGGTCGCGGATGACGGTGCCGACGTCAACCGGGTCGAGGGACGAGGTGCCGGTGCCGTCCTCGGCCTCCAGGTAGACGATGCCGTGGTCGGGGATGGTGCCCGTCCAGGTCAGGCCGGCGGTGGAGACGCCGAGCTGCTGCTCGACGGGGGTGAGGGTCTCGCTGGCGGGGTTGTCCTCGTAGCTCGCGTGGTCGGCGTCGATGCGGTAGACGCGGAAGTCGCCCTCAGCGAAGGGGATGTTGGTCAACGAGGCGGTGACGTCCTGGGTGGTGCCGGAGGTGTTCCAGAGCAGCACGCCGGACTTGTGGGAGTCGGAGGAGGCCAGGCCGTCGACCGCGCCGTCGATGGTGAGCTGCTTGCGGGCCACGGGCATGCCGGCGTACAGCTTGAAAGCGTTGTACGAGGCCCGCACGTGCCCCTCGCGGTCGAGCAGCCTGATGACGTCGCAGGTCGTGGGGCAGACCGGGTCCTGGAACTGCGCCCATTCGACGTGCGTGATCCACGGCTTGGCCAGCAGCGCCTTGAAGCTCTTCAGCAGCTCGGCGGCCCCGCGGTGGGTGATCACGTCGGTGGGCACGGTGAAGTCGTGTGACCAGTTGTACTCGTTGAGGTTGTCGTCGACGGTGGCCATCCGGTATGCGGTCAGGCCGGAGTCGGTGGCTCCCTGGTAGTTGTTCTCCAGGCTGCCGTCGGTGGCGTCGGTGTAGGCGTGGAAGGAGAAGCCGTCCAAGGGCAGGTTGTCGGCGAGGACGCGGTTGACGAACTCGGTCTTCCACCCCACGCAGCACAGCGCCGGGCCCTCGACGTAGGCGTCCGGGTCGGCGGCGCGTATGGCGCGGGAGGCGTCGCGGTACAGGTCGAGGTACTGCTGCTGGGTGCCGGTCCAGAACACGCCGGGCAGGTCGGGTTCGTTCCAGATCTCGTACGAGCCGGCGCGCCGCCCGGTCTTCTTCCAGTGGGCGACGAGGGCGGGGACGATCTTCGTAGCCCACACGGAGGGGTCCTTGGGCGGGTCGTTCCAGTTGCCGCCGGGCGGTTTGAGGATGCCGGGCGTGTACGTGAGCGCGGGCACCGGCTGCGCGCCGGCGGTCTTGATGAGGTCGGCGAGCCGGTCGATCTGCGCGAAGTGGTAGCGCGGGTGGGAGGGCGAGCCGGTGACCAAGGGGGTCCAGCCGTGCTGCTCGTTGCCCCACATGGTCTCCCAGCGCACCCGCGCCGGCCGCAGCGCCGCCATCTTGGCGGCGTCGCGCTTCCAACGGGCCGGCGACACGTACCCGCTGTTGAACAGGCCGAACTTGCTCTTGACGAGGGGGTAGTCGACGGGGGTGGCGAAGTCGGCGGTGACGGTGGCGTCGGCTGCGTGGACGGGCCGGGCGGCGAGCGCCGTGCTGATCAGCAGGGTGGTCGCGACGGTGGCGAGGGTTCTCAACGGTCTTTTCATGGGTGCGGTCACCTCCGGCCGCGGATGATGCGGGCGATGGACTCGGGGTCGGCCTTGGGCTTGCGGTCCTCGGTCAGCAGTCCGTTGCGTTCCTGTCCGGTGTCGGTGAGCTGGGTGAAGCAGAACCCCGCCAGGTCGCCGGCCTCGTGCACGGCGTCCAGCAGCGTGCCGAGCCGTTCGAGGAGCTGCTCGGGCGTGTCGGCGACGCCGTAGCCGGTCCAGGTGGTGGGGTCGTCGGGGGCGTGGGTGAAGCCGCCGAACTCGCTGAGCACCACCGGCACGGCGGGCGCGTCGCCGGTGAGGGTGAGCGCGCGGCCGCCCGGCCGTCCGGTGGCGACGGTGTCCTCCAGGCGGGCGGCGTAGCGGTCGCGGATGGCCTCGGGGTCGTGGGTGTAGTCGTGGACGCCGAGCAGGTCGCCGCTGACGTACTCCCAGCCGTCGTTGCCGATCACCGGCCGGCTCGGGTCGAGCGCTTTGAGCAGGTGGTACAGGCCGCGTACGGCGTCGCGCTGCGCGGCCGAATGCGCCACCTGCGGCACGCCCCAGCTCTCGTTGAACGCGACCCAGGCCACGACGCACGGGTGGCCGGCGTCCCGTTCGACGATCTCGATCCACTCGCGCGTGATGCGGGCCAGCGAGCGCGGGCTGAACGAGTACGAGGCCGCCGCGTCGGCCCACACCAGCACGCCGAGCCGGTCGCACCAGTACAGGAAGCGCGGGTCCTCGGCCTTCTGGTGGACGCGGATGCCGTTGAAGCCGAGCTGCTTGATCAGCTCGACCTCGGTGCGCAGCGCCGCCGCGTCCGGGGCGGCCAGGTGCGACTGCGGCCAGTACCCCTGCGACAGGGCCATGCGCAGCTTGTACGGCAGGCCGTTCAGCAGGAACGACCGGGCGTCGGTGCCGACCGTCCTGAACCCGACGTAGCTGTGCACGACGTCCTCGGAGGATTCACCGTGGACGGTGATCGTCGCCTGGCACAGGGTCGGCCGCTCGGGCGTCCACTGCAGGTGGTGCGGTTCGGCGTCGTGGTCGCCGTCCTGCACGACCAGGCGCGTACGCAGCCGGTAGCCGGTGACGGTGGACGTCTCCTCGGCCAGCACGCGGCCGTCGAGCTCCAGCCGTACCGTCACCTGGACAGGTCCGGTGGTGCGGCGGGCCAGCCGCAGATCCAGATCGACCTCGCCGGGGGTGCCGCCGGGCGTCCAGCGCAGGTGCTCGACGTGGTCGGCGGGCACCTCCTCCAGCCAGACGGGCTGCCAGATGCCGGTGGTGCGCTCGTACCAGATGACGTGCGGGCGCTCCTGCCAGTCCTGCTTGCCGCGCGGCTGCTCCAGGTCGTGCGGGTCGTCGAAGGCGCGTACGACGATCACCTGCCGGCCGTCGGCGGACAGCGCGTCGGTGATGTCGGCGCCGAACGGGGTCTGGCCGCCTTCGTGGAAGGCGACGTGCTCGCCGTTCACCCACACGTCCGCGCGGTAGTCGACCGCGCCGAAGCGCAGCATCACCCGCCGGCCCGCCTCCGGCGGTGCCACCTCGACGGTGCGGCGGTACCACAGCACCGGGTGGTAGCCGGTGTCGCCGATGCCGCTGGCCGGGGACTCCGGCGGGAAGGGCACCGTGATCGTCTGGTCGAACACGTCATCGCGGCGCTGCCAGTGTTCGGCGAGGCCGACGTCGCCGTCGTCGTAGGCGAACCGCCAGTCGCCGCCGAGGTCCTGCCAGTCGGCGCGGGCCAGCAGCGGGCGCGGATGCTGGTCGTGCAAGGGCGTGGGCACGGTACTCCTTAAGGTCCCCGATGATGCGCTGGTGAAGGTGGTCAGGTGAGGGTGACGGTGGCGAAGGCGTGCTCGGGCGCGTCGCGCAGCGCGACCGTGACGCGCGCCCGGCCGGGCTCGGCGGCGAGGCCGGTGAGGTCCACCGTCTGCGGGGCCTGCTCGTCCAGGTAGACCTCGCGGCTCTGCCCGAGGCCGCCGTCGATGCGGACGACGAGCCGTCCGCCGGTGAGGGGCGCGCCGGACGCGTCGGTGAGCCGCCCGGTGACGGTGATCGTCTCGCCGCAGCCCTCCAGGTCGGCGGTGATGACGGGCACGGCGTGCGGGTCGGTCGCGGTGCCGAGGCGGAAGGTGGTGGTGGCCTCGTCCAGGTCGGCCCACGCGCTCGTGGTGCGGGCGGTGTAGCGGTGGCGGACCCGGCGGACGGCGCCTGCGGGGGCGGGCGGGGCGGTCCGCGCGGCGGTGTCGGTCGCCTCCAGCAGGGCGACGCCGCCGCGGGGCAGCTCCAGATCCCAGAAGCGCTCGGCGGGCAGGTGCTCGGCCTCGGCGCCGTCGTTGCCGTCGTCGATCCTGCGCAGCGCGACGCTCTCGTACGTGCCCTCGCCCAGGTCGAGGCGGACCCGCACGGCGCGGGGCGAGCGGTTCCACACGGCCACGCTCAGCCGGCCGGGCTCGACGCCGGCCAGCCCGCCGACCTCGGGCGGGCCGTCGATCTCGATCACACAGCGATCGGTCGGCATGTTCTGGTAGAACTCGTACGCGCTGAGCACCGGCTTGCGCTCGCCGTCGATGGTGACCATGCCCGAGTAGTTGTCCTGGCCGCTGTCGAGGAACTGCGCCCAGTTCACCTTCGTCAGCCCCGGTGCGGCGAGGAGCGTGGCGAAGTCGGCGAGCAGGGCCGCCGCCATGTGGTGGCCGTCCTGGGTGCCGCCGCGCGGATAGTGCACCGGGTAGGAGTTGTACTCGTTGAGGTGCACCTCCACGTCCGCCAGGTCGGGGCGCTCCTCCAGGTGGCGCAGCACCTTCTCCAGGGCCACATGCACGCTGTGGGTGCCGTAGTGGTGGAAGGAGAAGAAGTCCAGCGGCAGCTTCTCCGACCGTACGGTGTCGAGGAAGGCCGGGATCCAGTGCTCGTTCGGCAGCACCATGGCCAGGGCCGGGCCGCCCACCGGGGTGTCGGGGTCGGCTTCGCGGATCGCGGGCGCGGCCGTGCGGTAGAGCTGCAGGTAGTCGTCCAGGTCGCCGCCGTAGAAGACGGCCTCGCCGGTCTTCTCGTCGCGCAGGTCGGGCTCGTTGTAGACCTCGTGGTAGCCGACCTTGACGCCGCGCTCGCGGGCGCCGGCGACGTAGGCGCGGACCATCTCCGCCCAGCCGGCGTCGTCGGCGAGGTCGCGCCAGTCGCCGCCCTCGGGCTGGTAGGGGGCCGGCACGTAGCAGTACGACCAGTAGGGGCGGATGCCGAGGCCGTTGAGGAACGTTCCGATCTCGTCCAGCTCGGAGAAGTCGTAGACGAAGCCGTCCGGCGTGGGCGTGCTGATCGGGCGCTCGTAGCCGATCCATTGGGCGCCCCAGCCGATGTCGATGCGGACCGACTCGGGATGCGCGGCGCGCAGCGCGGCCTCGTCGCGGCGGTAGGTCGGGGCGTGCACGATGCCGCTGTTGAAGACGGCGAACTTCGACTTCGACAGCGGGTGGTCGGCGCGGCGGGCCGGGTGCACGCGGACGGTCGCGGTCGTGGCGGGGATCTTCACGTACGGGGGTCCCTTTCCGGGAGAAGAGCGAGAGTCAGTTGGCCATGCCGCTGAAGGCGATGCCGCGCACCACCCAGCGCTGGACGAAGACGTAGCCGATGACGATCGGCAGGGAGACGAGGGTGACGCCGGCCATGATCTCGCCGTACTGGCTGTTGTAGCGGCCGATGAGGCTCTGCAGCGCCTGGGTGAGCACCCACTGGTTCTGGTCCTGCAGGTAGATGCTGTTGACGAAGAAGCTGTTCCAGAGCTGGACGAACGTCAGCAGCCCCATCGCCAGGTACGCCGGCCCGGCCAGCGGCGCCATCACCGAGAAGAACGTGCGCCAGCGGCCCGCGCCGTCGATCGCGGCGGCGTCCTCCAGCTCGCGCGGCAGCGTGAGGAAGAACTGCCGGAAGAAGAACGTGGGCAGCGCGCCGCCGAACAGCATCGGCACGATGATCGGCAGCGGGGTGTCGAGCCAGTTCAGGTTGCGGAAGATGACGTACTGCGGGATGAGCGTCACCTGCGGCGGCACCATCAGCGTCAGCAGGATCACCATCAGCAGCGCCCGCTGGCCCGGGAAGGTGAAGCGGGCCAGCGCGTACCCGGCGAGCGAACTCGACAGCAGCGTGCCGGCCGTGCCGACCACGGCGATCAGCACCGTGTTGCCGACGTACCGCCCGAAGTCCGGCAGGATCGTGAACAGGTTCACGTAGTGCTCGAAGGTGATCGGGTGTGGGATGAGCTGGTCGGCGTCGAACATGTGGGCGTCCGTACGCAGCGACATCGACGCCGCCCACAGCACCGGCAGGATGTAGAGCACCACCAGCACCGTCATTCCGACGTGGTAGAAGCCGGTCCTGGCCCGCTTGCGCGCCTGGTGGAAGCCGGGCGCGGGCTGCGCGGCCAGGCTCGGCGCGCCCACTTTGATCGTGTCGGTGACCGTCATCCCTGGCCGCCCTTCTTGGCGGCGCCCTCACCGGCGTAGAAGACCCACCGCTTGCTGAACGCCCACTGGACGAGCGTGAGCACGAAGGTCAGCAGGGCCAGCACCCAGGCGATCGCCGCGGCGTAACCGAGCCCGGACAGGCGCTCGTTGTAGTTGAACATCTGGTTGTACATGTAGAGCACCACCGTGCGCGTGGAGTCGTCGGGCCCGCCGGCCATGCCGATGCTGCCGCCCGAGGTGGTCATGGCGACCACCGGGTCGAACAGCTGCAGGGCGCCGATCAGCGAGGTGACCACGAGGAACAGCACCGTCGGTGAGATCATCGGCAGCATCACGTGGCGGAAGCGCTGCCAGGCGTTCGCGCCGTCGATCTTCGCCGCCTCCGGCAGGGCCTCGGGCACCCCGTGCAGGGAGGCGATGTAGAGCGTCATGCCGTAGCCGAGCCCCTGCCAGGTGGTGACCAGCGCGATGGCGGGCATCGCCGTCGCCGGGTCGAGCAGCCACTGCGGCCCGTCCACGCCGAACAGCTCGATCGCGGCGTTGATCGGCCCGGACTCGGTGTTGAACATCCAGCGCCAGACGATGCCGACCGCGATCTGCGACAGCACGTACGGCAGGAACAGCAGCGCCCGGTAGAACGCCACCCCGCGCCGCGGCCGGTAGGTGAGCAGCGCGGCCACCAGCGACATCAGCAGGAAGCTGAGGGTGCCGGTGAAGATGAACTTGATCGTGTTCCACAGCACCTTCGGCACGCGCTCGTCCTCGAGCAGGTGCGTCCAGTTCTCCAGCCCGATCCAGGTGGGCTCGGGGGCGACCAGGTCCCAGTGGGTGAACGAGTAGTACAGCGACACGCCGAGCGGGACGCCGACGAAGGCCACCAGACCGAAGATCTGGGGCAGCAGGAACAGCAGCGCGGTGCCCGCCTCACGGCGCCGCGCCCGGGAGCGCGGCGCCTGTGCGGACGATGGTGCGGTTTCGCCCATCACGGTCGTCCCGTCGTCAGGAGGCGAGGATCTTGTCGATCTTGGCGCAGGTGCCCTTGAGCGCCTCGGCCGCGGGCTTCTTGCCGGTGATGATGTCGTTCAGCGCCGGGCCGAGCCCGTCCTGACCGAGCACCGTGGCGAGCACGCCCTGCGGGTCGATGTTCGTACGGGCCAGCGGCCAGGCCGCGGGGTCGAGCTGCGCCTCCTTGAGGTGCTCGGGCTCGCCGGGCGCCTTCAGGAACGCGGGCCCCTCGGCGACCTTCTTGTACGCCGGGATCAGCCCCATCTGCTTGCCGGCGCCCTCGGTCGCCATGTACTTGATGAACTTCCAGGCGTTGTCCAGGTTCGGGGACTTGGCGTACGCGGCCCAGCTGTGCACCTGGATCATCGTCGCGTTGCCCTCGGGGCCCTTCGGCAGGGCGGCCATGTCGTACTTGAGCGACGGGTTCTGCTGCGCGGCGATCGTGACCTGCTCGTGCGAGCCCTGCTGCATCGCCACGTGCCCCTGGATCCAGCGCAGGTAGCCGGGCGTCTCCTGCTCCATCTGCGGGGTGACGGAGCTGTGGTCCTTCCACATCATGTCCTGCAGCAGCTGCATGGCCTGCGCGGTGCCGGGCTTCTCCAGGTCGCACTGGTCCCGCTTGTCGCCGCCGAGCACGCCGCCGCCGTACGCCCACAGCACCGGCCAGTAGCCCGGCTCGGACGGGATGGCGAAGCGGTTGTAGTAGCCCCACTGGACGACGTTCTTGGGATCGAAGTCCGGGCTGTCGGCGTTGTTGCCGTTGGCGTCCAGGGTGAGCTTGCGCGACCATTCGCGCAGGTCGTCGTAGGTGTAGTCGCCGTCGGCCGGCGGCTCTTTCAGCCCTGCCTTGGCGAACATCTCCTTGTTGTAGAACAGCGACTGGACGTTGTAGCCCATCGGCAGGCCGTAGAAGCGCCCGTCCTTCGCGGCCTTGTCCGACTGGATGACGACGGGGACGAAGTCCTCCTCCTTCACGCCGTCGGCGGCCATGCGGTCGGTCAGGTCGGCGAGCACGCCGTCGTTGGCCATCTGGTTGAAGTTCCAGGTGCCGGTGACGAGCACGTCCGCCATGTTGCGGCCGGCGATGAGCGTCTTGCACACGGCGTAGTCGGCGCCGCAGTCGGTCCTGTTGAACTTCAGCGTGATGCCCGGGTTGGCCTGCTCGAAGCCCTTGGCGGCGGCCTTGATGCTGTCGATGTCCTCGTTGACGCCCCACACCGCGATGGTCAGCGTGTTGGACTTCTCCCCCGAGGACGCCGCGGTGTTGGAGCAGGCGGTCACGGCGGTTATCGCCGACATGGTCAGGCAGATCGGTATCAGCCGTCGAGAGATGCGCATGGAGCCCTCCGGGAGGCCGCGATCGGGGTTTCTGAAGTGTTTCGCGGCTATTGCGAGCGTTTTTACCACGTGGCCTGCCACGTGGTAAAGGCTACACTTGTGCCGTTACGTAACATCGGAAGCGGACAGAGGCGGGGATGACGGTCACCCAAGCGGACGTGGCGGCCCGAGCGGGAGTCGCCCGCAAGACGGTCTCCAACGTGATCAACAACTACCCTCACGTCAGCGACGACGTGCGGGCCCGCGTCCTCGCCGCCATCGAGGAGCTCGACTATCGCCCCAACCACGCGGCCCGCAGCCTGCGCAGCGGACACAGCCGCATCATCGGCCTGGCCGTCCCCGAGCTCGACGTCGCCTACTTCTCCGAGCTGGCCCGCCTCGTCGTCGAGGTGGCCCAGAAACGCGGCCTCACCGTGATGATCATGCAGACGCTCGGCGACCGCGACCGCGAACTCGCCGTCGTCAACGGCACCTCCACCCAGTTCGTGGAAGGCCTCATCTACAGCCCCGTCGCCCTCGGCGGCGCCGACCTCGAAGGCCGCCGCGACCGCACCCCGATCGTGCTGCTCGGCGAACGTTCAAGCCAGGGCCTCGTCGACCACGTCGGCATCGACAACGTCGCCGCCGCCCGCACCGCCACCGAACACCTCATCGAGATCGGCCGCCGCCGCATCGCCTTCATCGGCTCCCAGCGCGCGGCCACCTCCGAAATCGCCCAGCTCCGCACCGCCGGCTACCGCCAGGCTTTGGAGGCCGCCGGCCTCAAGGTCGAATCCCGCCTCATCGTGCCCACTGCCGGATACCACCGCAAAGACGGCATGCTCGCCACCCGCAAGCTTCTGCAGCGGACCGGCCCGCTCCCGGACGCCCTCTTCTGCGCCACCGACCTCCTCGCCCAGGGCGCCATCCGGGCCCTGCTCGAACACGGGCTGCGCGTACCTGAGGATGTGGCCGTAGTCGGCTTCGACGACATCGACGAAGGCCGCTACAGCACCCCCACCCTGACCACCATCTCCCCTGACAAACGCCAGATCGCCGAGACCGCGGTGGATCGGCTGCTGGCTCGGGCGCAGAGCAAGACCGACCTGCCCGTCAACGACACTGTCACCGGGTCCACGCTGGTCGTGCGGGAGAGCACGGTCGGGCGAGCTTCGTCCGGCTGAACGCGTTCGGCGTACCGGCGGGTGTCACGACGGTGCCCGCCGGATGACCATTCGTCTTAGCTGCTCCCCATGCGGAGCGCCCGGCGCTGGGTTGCCCACGGCAGACGTCACCCGTCGAGGCGAGGGTGTACGGCTGTCGCTTTGATCGACCCAAGCGCAAAGAGGCGGCACGTGCCAGGGCTCTCACTTGGCTGGTGCGGGAACTGCCGTATGAGGTTCGCTCTGTCGTGCTCGCCGAGCGCGAGGCAAACCAGGACTGGCATGATCGTCGGGTTCTGGGCGGTCTGGCGCGCCGACCGCCGCGGTTTGAATACGGACATGCCGCAGTCGCGAAGGAGCCTCTTCTCTGGGTGGCGGACGTAGTGGTGAGTGGTGTGGCGAGAGCGCTCGCGCGAGACGAGGACCCCTGGGCTGTCGGCCTGGGAGTGGTCCTCTCACATGTGGGCTGCGAGCCCGCATGACGTCTGGATACGCGAAAGCCGGGCCACCACCTGCGGAGGTTGACCCGGCTTCACTTCGTAACCCCGAGTGGATTACGCATTACTCATCGTATGCGATGTTGGCTGCCTGCCAAGTCGCGATCCGTCATTCAGAGCCAAGGCGATGTCTCACTGCAGCGGGATCAAGCCCGTGCTCCGGCCGCGGTCGCCGGATCCCCCAGCGGCGTCAGGAGATAGGTGAGCCCTTGAGGATGACCGTGACGGCAGGGATGGGCATGACTCCTAGCCGGTCAGTTTTGCGACACCGGTGCGGCGGTCAGCGGTGCTGCCAGGGCCGGGTGAACCCGCCCTGGCTCGATTGTGGTGATCGTGTGGGTCGCGACGCCGTTCTCGACGAACGGGTCCTCGGCGCTGATTCGCTCGATGGTCTCGCGGTCCACGCCGTGCGCCAGGATGGCTCCGCCCTGCGAGGACGGCACCGTCGGCCCCGAGACGAGGAAGACGCCGTCCGCGTGGTGCCGTTCGAGATATGCGACGTGATCGCGAACGAAGGGAGCGGCGTCTTCCTCGGAGCCGGTGTAGGAGACGATCACCACGTGCGGCATGCCGTAATTCAAGCAGCCCGGCCGGCCAGGAGGTGGGCGGTGATGGTCGCCAGGCGCTCGCCCTGGTAGCGGGCGGCCGCGAGGGTCTCCTCCGAGGGAGCGCCCGCGCCGCCCGGGTGGGCGGTGCCGTACGGGTTGCCGCCCGCGGGGTAGACCACCGGGTCGGTGTAACCGGGCGAGACGATGATCGAACCCCAGTGGTGGAAGGTGTTGTAGAGGGCGAGGATCGTCGACTCGTTGCCGCCGTTGGCGTTGTGGGCGCTGGCGAACCCGGTGGCGGGCTTGTTGGCCATGACGCCCTGCTGCCAGATCGGGCCCGTGGTGTCGATGAACTGCTTGAGCTGCGCGGCGATGTTGCCATAACGGGTCGGCGAGCCGAAGGCGTAGGCGTCCGCCCAGACCAGATCGTCCAGCGTGGCGACCTCCACGTGCTTGGTGGCCTCGACGTGTTCGCGCCAGGCGGGGTTGGCGTCGATGGCGGCGTCGGGGGCCAGCTCGGGGACCCGGCGCAACCGGACCTCGGCGCCGGCCTTCTCCGCACCCTCGGCGATCGCCGTGGCGAGCTGGTGGACGTTGCCGGTGGCCGAGTAGTAGATGACGGCGATCTTGACACTCATGGTGACGTATCCTTCGAAGCGACGATCAAACGGATAGCTATCCGGTTCCATGGCAGTAAATCGGATAACAATCCGGTTCGCAACCCGGGGATTGGATCTCCCGTCCGGTAGCCTCGGGACATGCCCCGCATCGAGCTTCCCGTCACCGGACAGGTCGCGCCGGAGCGCGCGGACGCCGCCCGGAACCGGCGGAAGATCCTCGACGCGACCGCTCGCCTGATCGCGGAGCAGGGTCCGGCGGCCGTCACCATGAACGCCGTGGCGCACGCCGCGGGCATGGGCGTCGGCACCGTCTATCGCCGGTTCGGCGACGTCAGCAGCCTCCTGTTCGCCGTGCTCGACGACGGCGAGCAGCGCTTCCAGCAGGCGTTCATGACCGGTCCGCCGCCTCTCGGCCCCGGCGCCCCGCCCGCCGAGCGGCTCCGCGCATTCCTCCACACGGCTGCCGACCGGATCATCGAGCAGGGCGAGATCATGGCGGCCGCGGAGAAAGCCTCACCAGGGGCCCGCTATCAGAGCGGCGCCTACCGCACCATGCACACGCACGTGTCCATGCTGCTGCGCGAGATGAAACCCGAGGCGGACCCCGCGGTCCTTGCCCATCTGCTGCTCGCGCCGTTCGCACCGAGCCTGTTCGCGCACCTCACCACGGAGCTCGGAGTGGCGAAGGAACAGATCAAGGCCGGCATCGACAGCCTGCTCGATCTGGGGCCGCAGAGGACTGCCGCCCGCGCTGTCGAGACGACCGAGGCGTGACGAACCAGAGGCCCGTGCCGTACATGGCCGGCCCGAGCACGATGAAGGCGGCGGCCACCGGATAGCGCGGCCCGGGCGGCAT
>Ga0164243_10010897_pt1 | contig 13022 bp, 12 predicted proteins | sample OricompcompostOP_FD_108781 | JGI IMG/M metagenome (GOLD analysis project Ga0164243, IMG submission 108781) | Organic Plus compost microbial communities from Emeryville, California, USA - Original compost - Organic plus compost (OP) | ecosystem: Engineered > Solid waste > Mixed feedstock >... | reverse complement strand
CGCCTCGTCCTCCAGGCTTATGGTGCGCGCCGCGACCCGCCGGCCGTCGGGACCGCCCTTCGGGTAGCAGGGGTCGAGCAGCCGGCCCGCCGTGCGCTTGTCGCTGAATCGGGCCTTCTGCCAAGGCTTGTCGGCGTTACGGTATTCGGCCTCGTACAGCAGGAAATTCTGAGGAATGCGGAATTTGGCGGCCTGTGCCGTATCCGCCTGAGCCGCGACGGCCTGCGTCGCTCCCATCCCCGCGAAGGTCACGACCCCGGTCAGCACCGCCATGGCCTTCACGGCGCTTTTCGTTATGACGGACATGTTTCCCCCCTGGCGCATGAAAAATTCATCTTCACCGTTTCAGGCGTTTCCACCCCCGAATGCCAGCGTAAGGTGGGATGCAGCAGGGGCCCAGGCGGTTGAGCGGTATAGGTCGCGATTCGGTAACCGCGCGCTTCTCAGCTAAGTGACCCGCTGGTAACGTTCCAGCATGGACTCTGCCAGGCACGCCGGCGACGTCGCCGTCGCCGTCTCCCGTCACTTCGGCGTCGAGACCATGTTCACCCTGTCGGGCGGACATGTGTTCCCCCTTTACGACGGTGCCGTGCACGAGAAGATGCGCATCCTCGACGTGCGTCACGAGCAGAGTGCCGTGTTCGCGGCCGAGGCGACCGCCCGGCTGACCCGGCAGCCGGGCCTGGCGGTGCTCACCGCCGGGCCGGGCGTCACCAACGGGGTCAGCGGCATCGCCACCGCGCACTTCAACGGCTCCCCCGTGGTGGTGATGGGCGGGCGGGCCCCGTTGTCCCGCTGGGGCTCCGGCGCGCTGCAGGAGATCGACCACCCGCCGCTGGTGGAGAACATCACCAAGCTCGCCTTCACCGCGGGCTCCGCCGAGAGCATCGGGCAGGACGTCACGATGGCGTTCCGGTCCGCGCTCGCCCCGCACCGCGGCCCGGTGTTCCTCGACTTCTACATGGACCACCTGTTCGCCGCCGTGCCCGAGGACGCGGCCGTGGCCGACGCCGAGCCGCTCACCCCGTCGCCGATCGAACCCGACACCGACGCCCTCGCCGCCGTCGCCCGCCTGCTCGCCGAGGCCGAGCGGCCGGTGCTCGTGCTCGGCTCGGACGTGTGGATGGAGCGCGCCGAGGAGGCCGCCCGCGACTTCGCCGAGGAGTACCGGCTGCCGGTCATCCCGAACGGCCAGGGGCGCGGCATCCTGCCGTCCGGGCACGAGCTGCTCGTCACCCGCGCCCGCGGCGCCGCGTTCGGCCAGGCCGATCTGGTGATCGTCGCCGGGGCGCCGCTCGACTTCCGGCTCGGCTACGGCTGGTTCGGCGGCAAGAACGGCATGCCGCTCGCCAAGGTCGTGCACCTCGCCGACGCGCCCTCGCAGATCGCCGAGCACGTGCGGCCCGCCGCGGCCGCGTCCGGCGACCTCTCCCTGGTCTTCTGGGGTCTCGCCGCGGCGTGCGCCGAGGCGAAGGTCTCCCCCAAGCGGTACGCCCCGTGGCTCGCCAAGCTGTCCGAGACGGCCGCGGCGGCGAGCGCGGGCGACGCCGAGCTGCTCTCCTCCGACGCCGACCCGATCCACCCGATGCGCATCTACGGCGAGCTGAACAAGGTGCTCGCCGACGACGCGGTGGTGATCGGCGACGGCGGCGACTTCGTGTCGTACGCGGGCAAGTACATCGAGCCGATCCAGCCCGGCTGCTGGCTCGACCCGGGCCCGTACGGCTGCCTCGGCACCGGCCTCGGCTACTCGATCGCCGCCCGGCTGGCCCGGCCCTCCTCGCAGGTGGTGCTGCTGCTCGGCGACGGCGCGGCCGGGTTCTCGCTGATGGACGTGGACACGCTGGTGCGGCACAACCTGCCGGTCGTGATGATCTGCGGGAACAACGGCATGTGGGGGCTGGAGAAGCACCCCATGCAGCTGCTGTACGGATACGACGTGGCCGCCGAGCTGCGTCCGCAGACGCGCTACGACCAGGTGGTGACCGCGCTCGGCGGCGGCGGCGAGCTGGTCACCTCGCCGGACGAGATCGGCCCGGCGCTGCGGCGGGCGTTCGACTCGGGCGTGCCGTACCTGGTGAACGTGGTCACCGACCCGGCCGTCGCCTATCCGCGCACGACCACCGGCGTGTAGCCGCGGGACGCCCGGTCCGGGCCGCGTCCGCGGAACTCGGGGCGGACTCGGCGAGGCTCAGGGAGACGGGGTCGCGGACGGGTCCGGGCTGCCGCCGGGCTCGTCGCCGGGGCACTCGGTCCCCCGGTCCACCAGGATGCGCACGACGCTGCCCGCCGGGACCATGCGGTTCACCGCGGGCGACTGGTTCAGCACCTTGGAGCACAGGCCGGTGTCGGGGTCGTCGCTGACGACCACCCTGGCGTTCAGGCCCGCCTTGCTCAGCGCGGCCAGGGCCTCCTGCTCGGAGAGTCCTTCCACGGGGGGCACCTTGCGCAGCGCGGTGGGGGTCGGGCTCGGCGTCGGGGATTTCGAGGTCGGCGTGGGCGTGGGGGTCTGCGTCGTGGGGTCCGGCGACGGCGTGGGGGTGCTGGGCTGCCGGGTGGTCGGCGGGGCCTTCGTGGGGGTCCTGCGCGGCCTGGTCCGGCTCGGCTCGGGGCTGGCGGTGGCGGCCCGCTGCGGGTCCGGGGAGACCGCGCCGGAGCGGATCGCGGCGGAGGGGTTCTCCTGCGTTCCGTTGGCCGCCACGCTGTTGATGCCGAACGCGGCGAGGCCGCCGAACAGGGCCGCGCCGACGGCGATGCCGGTGAACAGCCCGGCCCGGCTGCGCCGCCGTACGCGCCCCTGGGTGGTCTGCGCGTGGCGGTCGTGCTGGCCGGTGAACGGCGCGGAGTGCTCGGGCGGGTAGGGCTGGTACGGCTGGGGCGCGTAGGGCTGCTCGGCGTACGCGGGCTCGGGGTAGCCGGGCTCGGGGTAGGGCTGGTACGGCTGCTCGCCGCCGGGCGCGCGGATCGCCTGGCGGGCGGCCTGGCCCATCGCGGCGGCGCTCGGCCAGCGGCTGCCCGGGTCCTTGGCGAGCGCCCGCTCGACCACGTGCCGGATCGCGGGCGGCAGTTCCGGCGGCAGCGGGGGCGGCGCCTCGCGGATGTGCTTCAGCGCGATCGTGACCGGGGAGTCGCCGTCGAAGGGACGCTGGCCCGCCAGGCACTCGTAGGCGACCACGCCGAGGGCGTAGATGTCGACGAGCGGGGTGACCGGCTGGCCCTCGGCCTGCTCGGGCGCGCAGTACGCGGCGGTGCCGAGCACCATGCCCGCGTCGGTGAGGCGGTTGGCCGACTCGGCCCGGGCGATGCCGAAGTCGGTGAGCACGAGCCTGCCGTCGGAACGCACCAGCAGGTTGCCCGGTTTGATGTCCCGGTGCACGATCCCCCGCTCGTGCACCGCCTGCATCGCGTCGGCGGCCTGGGCGATCAGTTCCATCGCGGGCTCGGGGGCGATCCGGCCGAGCCGGGTGAGCAGCCGGTCCAGCGGCTCCCCGTCGACGAAGCGCATCACCAGGAACGCGGTCGGCCCGTCGCCCGGCACCTCGGTGACGCCGTAGTCGTAGACGTCCACCACGCCGGGGTGGTTGATCGTCGCCATCGCGCGGGCCTCGCCCTGGAATCGCACCACGAAACCGGGGTCGTTCATACGGTCCGGGAGCAGCAGTTTGACGGCGACGGTGCGAGCCAGGACGATGTCCTCGCCGCGCCACACCTCGCCCATGCCGCCGGCGCCCAGCCGATCGTCCAAGCGGTACCGCCCCGCCAGGGTCGTCCCTTGGGCCACCATTGTCCCCCGTACCCCCCTTGTAGTGGTACGACTCTTTACACCCCAGACTTGACAACAAAGCAGATTCGTATCGCGGTCAGATCACACCCAGATCACAAGATCCGGGGAGCGGCCGCGAAAAAACCCGCCCTCCCCCGTGTGAGCGCCGCCAGACAGGGTAGACCTATCAGGTTGTACACGCCCGAGAATTCAGACGAGCACACCCGGCACGCCGGTTCCCCTGTCTCCCCCCTGTCACGACACCGGGGCCAAGCCTAGACGGTGGCCGCTTCCGCGCCCTCGGCCGGTCGGCCGATAAGGTGACGCGCATGACGATCACTCCCGGCGCCCGCGCCACGATCTCGATCACGGTGGGGCGGGACGACACCGCGGCGGCGGTCGGCAGCGGCGACGTGCCGGTGCTCGCCACCCCGCGGCTGCTCGCCCTCGCCGAGGCGGCGACCGTCGAGGCGGTCAAGGACCGGCTGGCGCCCGGCCAGACCTCCGTCGGCACCCGCGTGGAGCTGGAGCACCGGGCGGCGAGCCCGGTCGGCGCGCGGGTCACCGTCGACGCCGAGCTCACCGCCGTGGACGGCAGGCGGCTCGTCTTCTCCTGCACCGCCCGGCACGACGACGACCGCGTGGTCGCAGCCGGCACGGTGGAACGCGCCGTGGTGGACGCCGAGCGCTTCCTCGCCCGGCTGTCCGGCTGAGGCCGACCGGCGGCGGCTACTCGATGACGGCGATGAGGTCGCCCTCTTTGAGGGTGTCGCCCTCGGCCACCTTGAGCCGGGTCACCACGCCCGGCTCCTCGGCGCACACCGGGATCTCCATCTTCATCGACTCGACGATGATCAGGGTGTCGTTGACGTCCACCCTGTCCCCCTCGGCCACCACGACCTTGAAGACGCTCGCCGGCATCTCCGCGCGCACATCCGCCATGGGCACTCCTTCCGGAACGGGCGACTCACCACCCTAGGGCCCGCGACCGCCGCGACACCCGTGCCGAATCCCATCGACCCGCAAAGCGTGCGCTGTGGAGGTCGCACAACGACCCCGGGTCACCGCCCCCGCTGCCGGGCGACCGCGGCGGCCGTGCCGGACACCGCGACCATCGCCTCCACCACCGCCGGGTCGAACTCCTCCCCGGCGTCCGCGCGCAGCCGGTCCAGCGCCGCCGCCGCCCGGTCCCGGTCGGACGACGCGCCCACCAGGTCGTCGTACGCGTTGGCGACCTTGATGATCCGGCTCGCCGCGGGCACGCCCGGCCCCGGGGGGTCGCACTGCCGCCGCACGATCTCGGCCACCCGGTCGAGCACCCCGGTCTTGCTGATCACCTCCGCGCCCAGCTCGGCGATGCGCCGCGCCTGCTTCGGGTCGGTGAGCACGGTGGCGCCGCCGGGGATGGGGTCGGCGAGCGAGAGCTGCCCGATGTCGTGCATGAGCGCCGCGTACTCCAGCTCCAGCAGCTCCGGCTCGGACATGCCGAGCTCGCGGCCGATCGCCACCGACAGCCGGGCCACCCGGCGGGAATGGCCGTGGTCCACGTACCCGCCGACCTCCGGGACCCGGGCGAGCGCGCGCACCGTCTGCAGGTACGTGGCCCGGATGCCGGCGTACTTGCGGAACGCCACCTGGGTGACGAGCAGCGGCGCGGCGAACACCAGCAGGGCGACCAGGCCCATGCTGTGCGAGGCGAGCGCGAGCAGCGTGCCGGACGCGCCCACGGCCGCGCCGAGCGGCCCGGCCATGCGCATCTCGTCGCGGACCGCGACCCGGAACGCGGTGCGCACCCGCTCGGCCCGCAGCGCGGCGGCGATCGCCACGTCGACGTGCAGCATCGCCGCGACCATGACGACCATCGTGCCGAGCGGGATCCACCACATGCCCTGCACCGAGCCGTACCCGGTGGAGGCGTAGAGCGCGTCGCTGAGCGGCCGGTAGACGACGGCGAGCAGGGCGACGGCGAGCAGCCGCCGGGCCATCGCGTCCATCTGCGGCGGGCGGCCGACGGCGAGGTGCGGCAGCGCGCCCGCGATCATGCCGACGGCGGTCACCGCGATCACCTGCAGCGCGGAGTGCCCGGCCGCGTGCCGCTCCACGTCGAGCAGCATCGCGTAGCCGAGCGCGGCGGCCGTGGAGATCGGGGCGACCTCGCGGTTGCCCGGCATCGCCATCCGCGCCAGCTCGCCGCAGGCGATCAGCGCGCCGAACGCCATCGCGACGTCCGGGTCGACCACGCGGGTCGCGGCGACGTGCGCCACGCCCGCCACGGTGAGCAGGGCGGCGGCGACGCCGAGCAGGAGCTGCACGGTGCCGAGGCGGCGCAGCGGCCCGGTCCCGCGTACGTGCCGCCCGGCGTGGCCGCCGGCCGGGCTATCGCTCCGAGGCGACCTGGATGGGCGTTGTCGGGTCGTCATGATCCTTGATCACCGTCTGGGGGGAGTCGGTGGGCGGGGCGGGCACACGCTCGGGCGGTTCCCAGCCGTGGCGGCGCACCGCGGCGACGAACGCGTCGACCATGTACGGATCGAACTGGGTGCCGGCGTTCTTGACCAGTTCCGCGATGGCCGTCTCCGGCGACTTGGCCTTGCGGTAGGAACGGTCCGAGGTCATCGAGTCGAAGGCGTCGGCGACCGCGATCACCCGGGCGAACTCGGGGATCTCGTCCCCCGCCAGGCCCATCGGGTAGCCCTTGCCGTCGTGCCGCTCGTGATGGTGCATGATCCCGGCGAACGCCTCGTCGAGGAAGTCGATACCGCGCACGATCTCCAGGCCGCGCATCGGGTGCAGCTGGATCGCGGCGAACTCCTCCTCGGTGAGGCTGCCCTCCTTCTGCAGCACCTTCGTGGGCACGCCGAGCTTGCCCACGTCGTGCAGCATGCCGGCGTACCGGATGGCGCGCAGCCGCTCGCCGCCCATGCCGATCTCCTCGGCGATCATCGTGGCCGCCTTCGACACCCGCATGCAGTGCCCGCGCGTGTAGTAGTCCTTCGTCTCCACCGCCTGGCACAGCGCCGCCATCGTCGCCTCGTACGAACGCTCCTGGGCCCGGTACTGCCCGAACGCCCAGCGGGCCACGAACATCGGCAGCAGCACCAGCACCGCGGAGATCGACTGCACGGTGGCCCACAGCCCGGCGATGAGCAGGCCGAACGTCGCGTAGCCCAGGTACGAGGCGAAGAACCGGGCGGTGTCGCGGACCGGGAGCTGGTCGCCGCGCACCACCGAGGCGAGCCGCAGCATGATCGCCATCTGCAGCACGTTGAGCGGCACGAACACCGCCGCCGCGGCCGCGTACGGCCCGATCAGGTCGGCGAACCGGTCGACCGGCGGCGCGGCGGGGCCGCCGGCGAGCAGGTAGACCTCGCCGGCGGCGTATCCGCACAGGGCGAACTGCGCGCCGTTGAACAGCCGTTTCACCAGCGGCAGCCCGGGCCGCACGCTGAGCACGGCGACGGTGCCGACGAGGGCGGCGCCGAGCGGACCCACCAGCACCACGGCGGCGAGCACCGCGGAGAAGCTCACCGAAACGGCGGTCTGCTCGACGTTGAGCAACGTCGGCACGGACTCGCAGACCAGAAACAGCAGCGCCAAGACGATCAGCGTGCGCCAGTCGGGCCCCCCAAGCCCGCCTTCGCGGACGAAAGCACGCCCGATCACCACCACCGCCACTGTGACCAGCGCGACGATGTAGACCCTCGCGGGCCACGGTAGTTCACGCATGACGGCCACCTCGGCATCGGCCGGGGCACGCTCAGGTCCAGGAGATGCCCGTCACCTCCCGGGTGACCATTTCCCTCGCCATCCGCTGCCTCCAACGTAGAATTCCGCCCCTCAGGCTACAGAATTCGCCGTCTTCGGTCCCGCGGGTCCGCCAATCGCATCCAATATGTAATCAAATAACTACGCAGCGCCAGAGTCCGCGCGGCGGCGGCGCGCCCACTCGACCGTCGCCTTGAGGCCCACGGCCAGCTCGGTGCGCGGCTGCCAGCCCAGGCCCTCCAGCGCGGGGGCCGGGTCGACGGCCATCGCGGGCAGGTCGCCGAGCCGCGGCGGCGCGAACGTCGGCTCGTCGGGCGCGCCCGCCGCGGCGGCCACCAGGGTGTGCAGCTCACGGTCGGTGGTCTGCACGCCGGTGCCCAGGTTGTAACGTTCCCGGTTGCCGCGCGGCCCGCAGGCGCGGGCGAAGGCGTCCACGACGTCCTCGACGAAGATGTAGTCGCGGGTCTGCCCGCCGTCGCCGTACACGACGGTCGGCCGGCCCGCGAGCAGGGCGTCGGTGAAGATGGAGACCACCCCCGCCTCGCCCTCCGGCGACTGGCGCGGGCCGTACACGTTCGACAGCACCAGCGTGGTGTACTCCAGGCCGTAGAGCGCGTTGTAGGTGGCCAGGTAGAGCTCGCCGCTCAGCTTCGAGGCCGCGTACGGCGAGCGGGGATCGGTGGCCGCGCCGTGCGGCACGGGGATCTGCTTGGGCCGGCCGTACACGGCGACCGACGAGGCGTAGACGACCTTGCGCGCGCCGGCCCTGCGGGCGGCCTCCAGCACGTTGATCGTGCCCTCGACGTTGATCCGGGCGTCCAGCGCCGGCTCGGCCACGCTCTTGCGCACGCTGATCTGCGCGGCCAGGTGGCAGACGACCTCGGGGCGCCAGGCCTCGGCCACGCCCGCGAGCGCCGGCTCGGCGACGCCCATCTCGTACAGCGAGAAGCCCGAATGGCCCGCCGCGGCGGCGAGGTTCCCCTGGTCGCCCGACGACATGTCGTCGACGACCGCCACCTCGTGTCCGTCGGCCAGCAGCCGATCGACGAGGTTCGACCCGATGAAACCGGCTCCCCCGGTAACGAGAACGCGCATGGCGGAAAGCCTAAGGGGTGAGACGCTCTGCCTCGATGCTCTCCACCATCTGCAGCCGGACCTGCTCGATCCGCGACATCACCCGGGAGCGCAGATCGTCGGGCACCGGGTCGCAGCCGCAGCTCTTCGCGACGAGCTGCTTGACGGCCTTGTCCAGACCGTACTCCTGCAGACACGGGCCGCACTCGTCGAGGTGCTGGCGGATGTCGCCGCACCAGTTCTCGTCGAGCTCACCGTCGAGATAGGCGTAGACCCGATCAAGTACGTCGGAACAGTCCGTCTCGTGGGGATTGCCGCAACTCATCGCCGGTCCTCCGAAGGCACGAGTCCACGCTCGCGCGCGTAGTCCTCAAGTTGCGTCCGCAGCTGTCGGCGGCCGCGGTGCAGGCGCGACATCACGGTGCCGATCGGCGTGCCCATGATGTCGGCGATCTCCTTGTATGGGAAGCCCTCCACGTCCGCGAGGTAGACCGCGATGCGGAACTCCTCGGGCAACGCGGCGAGGGCCTCCTTGACGTCGCTGTCGGGGAGGTGCTCCAGCGCCTCGATCTCGGCCGACTTCAGCCCGCTCGAGGTGTGCGACTCGGCGCGCGCGAGCTGCCAGTCCTCCACCTCCTCCGCGCCCGACTGCTTCGGCTCCCGCTGCTTCTTGCGGTAGTTGTTGATGAAGGTGTTGGTGAGGATGCGGTAGAGCCACGCCTTGAGGTTCGTGCCCTCCTGGAACTGGTGGAAGGACGCGAAGGCCTTGGCGAAGGTCTCCTGGACGAGATCCTCCGCATCCGCCGGGTTGCGGGTCATCCGGAGCGCGGCGGAGTAGAGCTGCTCGAGGTAGGGCATCACGTCCCGCTCGAACCGGTCGCTGCGCTGCTCCAGAGTCTCCGTTGTCGCGTTGGAGACCGGACCCACCTCCTTAGAACCGCCGTACCATGCCGAGAATACCGGCTCGTCGACGGCCGCCCGGTCGGCCACGGGGGCAAGCAGCATGAAACCTCCTCGTTCTTACGCCCGTTGGCAACAGCGGCGGCGTACCATCTTGTTCCCGCGCCAGAATGAAGGTGACGAACAAGCCGGTGCGGGGAAAAACCTACGTACCGGTTAGTAGCGATCCCACGGAGAGCCCCGACGCCCAGGAGCCGCTCGTGCTGCCAATTCCGGCGAAAGAACTGAACGGCTCAGGTGCGCTCGGGCCGTACTGGACCTTCTACAACGCCGTCGCGGCGGAGCAGTTGCGCCAGTGGCTCCCCGAGCGCCCCGCCCTGCTGCTCGACATCTCCGGCGGCCGGGGCCGCTGGGCGGCGCAGGCGGCCCGCGCCGGCCACCAGGTGATCGAGGTGCTCGACTTCCGCCGCAGCGCCGAGCCCTGGCTGCGCGACGCCGGCAGCGACCGCATCCGCCGGGTGCGCGCCGACGACCTCGCCTTCCTGCCGGACGCGTGCGTGGACGGGGTGCTCGCCGAGGAGCGCGCGCTGTCCGTGGAGATCATGGCCGAGTCCGCGCTGGCCGACGCGGCCCGGGTGCTGCGGCCGGGCGGGCGGGTGCTGATCTCGGTGGACTCGCTCGTGCTCGGCATGGCGATCCTCGCCGAGCAGAACTACTGGGCGCACCTGCGGCAGACCGGCGAGGTCATGCTCGTGCCGTGGCCGGACGGCAGCATCACCCGCTGCTTCTCCAGCGCCCAGCTGCGCGAGCTGCTCACCGGCGCGGGGCTCTCCGTGGAGTGGGTGCGGCCCCGCACGGTGTTGTCGCCGTCCACCGTCGACCACGTGCTCTCGTACGACGCGCGGTCGCTGAGCAGGCTGGTGCGCACGGAGCTGGAGTCCCGTCCGGACGACGACGACACCGTGGGGATTCACCTGGTGGCGAGCGCGAGGCGCGACTGAGCCCGCGTCACCGGCGGCGGCGCTCCGCCTTCGACTGGCACTGCACGCAGCGGTCCGCCTCGGGCCGCGCCTCCAGGCGGCCCTCCGGGACGGGCCGCGCGCAGTCCACGCAGCGGCCGTAGGTGCCCTCGTCCAGGCGTTTGAGCGCGCCCAGCACGGCCGAACGCTGCCGGAAGGCCACGTCGAGCATGGCCTGCACGCGGTCGGCTTCGGTGAGCCCGGCCCCCGCGTCGGCGGCCGAGTGGTCGGGGCCGGAGTCGTCCCGCAGCGTCCTGATCGACCGGTCGAGGTCGTTCAGCATGGTCTCCAGGCGCTTGCGAACGGTCACGTCGTCCACGTACCAACACCTCCGGGTATGGGGCACCGGCCGATCGGGACCCCCGGGTCTCCCGCCGGCCATATGGGTCGTTCTATGGAGCCTTCTTCTCTTTGGGGTTATTTGTGGGGAATGCGCGAACGCGCCGAACTCGCGTCGCCGCCTCGCGTGGGCCGCCTGCTCAGCGCTGTGCTTTGCTCACCGGATGCCCACTTGGCACGCTTCTTACACTCACGAGTTACATGCGCGTAGTTTGTCCGTGTTCTCAGAGGAGCCGGTCGGCGAGCGGCTCGATCAGTTCGGGGCCGTTGTTGCGGACGTTGCCCACCTCGGGGGAGACCGGGTGGTGGGCGAGCCCGGCGGCGCCGGCGGGCATGAGCAGCCCCCTGGCCTCCTCCGGGTCGGTACGGCCCGGGTCGAGCCAGTCCGCCCACCGGTCCCGCGCCACGACCATCGGCATGCGGTCGTGGATGCGGCCGAGCTCGTCCTGCGCCGACGTGGTGATGATCGTGCAGGTGGCCCACCAGGCCGCCGGGTCGTCCGCGGGCAGGGTGCGGTCGCGCCAGAACTCGTACAGGCCGGCCAGCGCCAGCACCGAGTCGTCCGCGGGGTGGATGTAGTAGGGCTGCTTGCGCTTGGCCTTCGCGCCGGCCGGGCCGTCCTCCCCGGCGTACCACTCGTAGTAGCCGTCGGCGGGCAGCAGGCAGCGGCGGCGCGCGAACGCCCGGCGGAACGACGGCTTCTCCGCCACGGTCTCCACCCGCGCGTTGATCATGCGGGAGCCGACCGAGGGGTCCTTCGCCCAGCTCGGCACCAGGCCCCAGCGCAGGATGCGCAGCTGCCGCACCGGCTCGCCGGCGGCCTCGGCGTCCTTCGCGGCCTCGGGGTCCTTGAGCGGCCGGGTCAGCACCGCGTAGACCTTCTTGGTCGGCGCGACGTTGTAGTCCGGCCGCAGTTCCTCCTCGGGCGCGCCGTCCACGGCGACCTGGAACTCCTCCAGCAGCTCGTGTTTCTTGCGCGCCGACGCGTATCTTCCGCACATGTGTTCCACCATGCCATCGCGACGCGTCGGCTGGAACGGGCCGGGGCGTGCCTTCGATAGGCTTTCGAGCATGTCCGCCACCTCGTTGTGGCCCGCGCCGACCGCTGCCGGGCCCGTCCGCGCGACCGTCCGCCTGCCCGGCTCCAAGTCGGTGACGAACCGGGCGCTGCCGCTGGCGGCGCTCGCCGAGGCGCCCGGCACCGTACGGCGCGCCCTGCGCAGCCGGGACGCCGACCTGATGGCGGCCGCGCTGCGCGCCCTCGGCGCCGGCCTCACCCCGTCGAACGAGAGCGTCTCGGCGGCCGACTGGCACGTCGTCCCCGGCCCGATCCGCGGCGGGGCGTCGATCGATGTGGGCCTCGCCGGCACGGTGATGCGGTTCGTGCCGCCGATCGCGGGCCTCGCCGACGGCGAGGTGCGCTTCGACGGCGACGCCGCGGCCCGCCGCCGCCCGATGGGCCCGCTGCTCGCCGCGCTGCGCGAGCTCGGCGCGCGGGTGGACGGCGACGCGCTGCCGTTCACCGTCCGCGGCCCGATCCGCGGCGGCGAGGTGACCCTGGACGCCTCGGCCTCCTCCCAGCTCGTCTCCGGCCTGCTGCTCGCCGCCCCGCGCTTCGACAAGGGCGTCACCGTGCGGCACGTCGGCCCGCCGGTGCCGTCCGCCCCGCACATCGAGATGACCGTGCAGATGCTGCGCGAGGCGGGCGCCCGGGTGGACGACTCCGAGCCGGATGTGTGGCGGGTCGAGCCGGGCCCGCTCGCGGCCCGCGACCTCACCGTCGAGCCCGACCTGTCGAACGCCGCGCCGTTCCTCGCCGCCGCGCTGGTCACCGGCGGCGTGGTCACCGTGCCGGACTGGCCGGAGCGCACCACGCAGGGCGGCGACGCGCTGCGCGGCCTGCTCGCCGAGATGGGCGCCGCGGTGACCAGGACGCCGGACGGCCTGCGGGTGACCGGCTCCGGCCGGATCCGCGGCATCGACGTCGACCTGCACGACGTGGGCGAGCTCACCCCGACCATCGCGGCGCTCGCCGCGCTCGCCGACGGGCCGTCCACGCTGCGCGGCGTCGCGCACCTGCGCGGGCACGAGACCGACCGGCTCGCCGCGCTCGCCACCGAGATCAACGCGCTCGGCGGCGACGTCCGGGAGACCGCGGACGG
>Ga0164243_10010896_pt1 | contig 13022 bp, 9 predicted proteins | sample OricompcompostOP_FD_108781 | JGI IMG/M metagenome (GOLD analysis project Ga0164243, IMG submission 108781) | Organic Plus compost microbial communities from Emeryville, California, USA - Original compost - Organic plus compost (OP) | ecosystem: Engineered > Solid waste > Mixed feedstock >... | reverse complement strand
GTAGGCGCAAACTCAAGGATAATGGTATCCCTTACAACCTGGGCAATAGTACTTTTAGGAATGATAGGGCTAACCAGCTGATAAGCTGTTTGCAGGGTTGTAACCCCTCCCATGAACAGGGAAATAATAAACACTATACCAAACGACCCTACGCCTATATCCACACATTGCTGCATAAATTGCTTCCAATACATTTTCATGTTTTCCGGCCGGGAAAACATGCCTTTTAGCATGATGAGGAAGTTTCCGAAATGATAGAAGAATCTGAACTCCATAACTGTTCAAAGATAGGAAGGACTTTTTAATTCATACCTTAATTTAAGATATATCTTGCCGGGTTAGCGCAAACTACTGACCAGCAAACGTTTCAGGCTGCGTTCAATGATCTCTCCCATTGTTTTGCAACGGGCAAATATCGGATCATGATAATATTCTGCCAACTCGCTCCCCAACTGCTGGATCTTTTCCGGGAAAGAGACCCTGTCGGTCATAATAACATCCCTCAGATCTTTGATCCTGTGCCGCTGGGTTTTAATACGGCGGGCTATAACGGCGCGTTCTTCCTGCTGGTACTGTTTCACCACTTCCGCATTCAGATGCCTGATAGCCAGTTCCACAAAAACCCTGTTCTCTTTAAAGAATTGCGGCATATACAATGTGCGCCGGCCTTCATAGAACTGCTGGTCAAAATCGATAGCGCGGATACGGAACTGTACATCATCGAAATCCGGCGTAATGTCGAAAACGAAATTATAGGATCTCATATCTCCCAGCAACCTGACAAAACAACGCTCGTTGAACTTCACAAATTCCTTGGCTATACGTTTCGGGTTAAACTCCGGCCTGTTCAGGTAATGCTGGATGAACTGGTCGCCAGGCACGCCTGCGATATGCTCTTCCACCAGCGTAGTACCATCTACCAGGAAGTTGATCCAGAAAGGCGAAAGGATATGTTCCAGCTCCAGGCCATATATCCTGCTGGCATCTGCTTTCTTGATATAGAAGTAGTCGTATACCTCGTTATAGGTATTCACAATTTTGATCCTGAACGGATGGGAATTACCGAAAATGCAATAGTCGACCCGCTCTATAAACAGGTGTTCTTCCGCCGTCTGATCTCCCCCCGCCTTCAGGATAGAATAGATCCTTTTCAGACCCGCATGGATGTTGGCTGCCATACTCTGGGGGTAAAAGACGGTTTCCCATAAAGTATCCACACCATTCTTATCGTATACGGCCACAGACTGATCATAGTACCTCAACTCTTCATACGACAAAGGTAACCTGACCTCCCGTTCGTATAACTTCAGATAGTTGCGGAAAGCTTTGTTGATGGGAAAAAAGATCTTTTTTCGGGAGATGGTTTGCATGGTATAAAGATAAAAAAAGATCAGCGAGAACATTGCATTTCCCGCTGATCTTAATTATAGTAATGTTAAAGCAAAAACCTGTGGTTCTATTTTTTCTTTTTCTTCTTGTCTTTCGCCGGCTCCCGGGCTGCTTCCACTTTCGCTTTGCAACATTTTTCCTGGGCGTCTACCACGGCAATGTTCACCATGTTCACGATCTGCCTTACCGTACTGCCCAACTGGAGGATGTGAACGGGTTTCTTCATTCCCAGAAGGATTGGCCCGATAGCATCGAAACCAGCTACTTCCTGCAACAGGTTATAAGCGATGTTTCCTGCGGCGAGGTTAGGGAAGATGAGGGTGTTCACTTCTTCCTGCAACAGTTCAGTGAACGGATAGTTATCTTTCAATATCTCCTTGTTGAAGGCCATGGCTGCCTGGATCTCGCCATCTACGATCAATGACGGCTCACGCAATTTCACTATTTCACGCGCTTTGCTCATCAGTTGCGCTTCCGGCGTCTGGCTGCTGCCAAAGTTGGAGTAAGACAACATCGCGATACGCGGCGTAATATTGAAGTTCCTTACTTCCTTCGCTACCATGAGGGTGATATCTGCAACTTCTTCCGCAGTCGGGTTGAAGTTTACGGTAGTATCGGCCAGGAACAACGGTCCGCGCTTGGTTTGGATGATGTACATACCAGCCACGCGTTTAGCTCCGTCTTCCATTCCTATCACCTGTAAGGCCGGGCGGATGGTATCAGGATATTTGCGCGTCAGACCTGAGATCAGGGCATCTGCTTCGCCGGTTTCCACCATCATGCAACCGAAGTAGTTGCGTTCTCTCATTATTTTACGCGCTTCATAGAGGTTCAATCCTTTACGCTGGCGTTTTTTGAAGAACAGGTCTCCGAACCGGTGACGCATTTCTTTCACCTGCTCGCTCTTCGGATCGATGATCACAACGTCGTCAATTTCGATGGCATGTTCTTCCATCAGTTGACGGATACGCGCTTCATTACCTAACAGGATCGGGAAGGCTATACCTTCGTCATTCACCACCTGCGCGGCTTTCAATACCTTCAGGTTGTCGGCTTCCGCGAATACTACTTTCCTTGGATCACGACGCGCCTTGTTACCGATCATCCTGAACAACTGGTTATCCAGTCCCAGTCGGTGGTTCAATTCATGTTTATATGCTTCCCAGTCGGTGATCGGCCGGTGCGCTACGCCGCTATCCATAGCTGCTTTTGCAACGGCAGGAGCTACGGTACTTAATAAGCGCGGGTCAAGCGGTTTTGGAATGATATATCTTGGACCAAAGAAAAGGTTCTTTTCATTGTAAGCAAGGTTCACAATATCCGGAACCGGGGATTTAGCCATTTCCGCCAATGCATGTACAGCGGCCAGCTTCATCTCTTCGTTGATGGTAGTGGCGCGAACATCCAATGCTCCGCGGAAAATGTACGGGAAACCCAGTACGTTGTTCACCTGGTTAGGATAATCAGAACGTCCGGTAGCCATAATGATGTCCGGGCGTGCAGCAATTGCAGTATCGTAGGCAATTTCAGGATCAGGGTTGGCCATGGCAAAAACGATAGGATTTTTAGCCATTGACTTGATCATTTCTGCAGTTACTATGTTGCCAACAGATAAGCCGAGGAATACATCCGCGCCTTTCAGGGCTTCTGCGAGGGTAGCTATTTTTGATGATGTAGCGAATTGTTTATGCCTGTCTGACAGGTCTTTACGGGATTTGTTCAGCACACCGTCCTTATCAAACATGATAAAGTTTTCAGGCTTTGCGCCCAATGCAACATACAATTTCACGCAAGCCATAGCAGCGGCTCCTGCACCGCTTACCACGATTTTCACTTTCTCTATCTTCTTCTTTACCAGTTCCAGTGCGTTGAGTAATGCGGCAGAAGAAATGATTGCCGTACCATGCTGATCATCGTGCATGATCGGGATGTTCAGTTCTTTACGCAGCCTGTCTTCAATTTCAAAACATTCAGGACTTTTAATGTCTTCCAGATTGATGCCGCCGAATGTCGGAGCGATCGCTTTTACAGCAGCAACAAATGAATCGGGGTCCTTAGCATCCAGTTCGATGTCGAAAACGTCGATATCTGCAAATATTTTAAACAATACAGCTTTCCCTTCCATTACTGGTTTTCCGGCTTCAGGGCCTATGTCTCCCAGGCCCAATACTGCGGTACCATTACTGATAACGCCTACCAGGTTGCCTTTAGCGGTGTACTTGTAAACATTTTCCGGATCGTTGTAGATTTCTTTGCAAGGCTCTGCTACTCCGGGAGAGTAAGCGAGTGAGAGGTCCCATTGTGATTTGGTGTTCTTTGTAGGTATAACTTCAATTTTACCCGGCCTGCCCATAGCATGATAGTCTAATGCATCCTGCTTATTCAGTTTCTTTGCCATATCAAGTTTAGATTGTTGTTGTTGGGCGTGCAATATACGAAGTATTGCATTACCGCCATTTCCCCCTAATGTGTCAGATAACCGGTAGAACAGGTATATTAACCGTTAAAAAATACTTACTTTTACAACGTTAAACATTCACAAATAACATGATACAACGCATTCAGAGTCTTTATCTGCTCTTAGCTGCAGCTGCCTGCACTGCCGCTTTGTCTTTCAATATCTGGAAAGCAACCCTCTCCGGCAACCCTAATCCCGTGACTGTTAATGCTTCCAGCAACTATTTGCTCTTTGTATTATATATCATTATTATATTGTTGAGCGTGGTAACAATTTTCCTTTTTAAGAAGCGGAAATTACAGTTCCGGCTCACGATTTTTAACATTCTTTTTGCTATTGCTGCGTTGGCTTACCAATATGTAGTAGTTCAAAATACTGCCAATAAACTTAGCCAGGGAGGTACAACTATCGTTTCAGCCTCATACCTGCCCGCCTCCTTCCTGCCAATCGTGGTCATCATCCTTTTATTCCTGGCCGCACGCGGCATCTACAAAGACGAGAAGCTGATCAAATCCCTGGACCGCTTGCGGTAGTTTCACGCAAAGGCGCGAGTGTTTCACGCAAAGAGGCAAAAGAGGCATAAGGTATTGTTTTAAGAGAAATAAGAAAGCAAAGGGAATGAAGATTAGGTTACAAAATATAATCTTCATTCCCTTTGCTTTCTTAAAATTTGCTTCGGTCAAAATTCCTTATGCCTCTTTTGCCCCTTTTGCCTCTTTGCGTGAAACACTCGCGCCTTTGCGTGACCTATTTGAGGAAGCGTGCAGTATAGCTTTCTTTCACGGATTTGAGACCTTCGGGTACGCCGGCGTAGAGCAGGTTTCCTCCGTTGGCGCCGCCTTCAGGGCCAAGGTCTATCAGCCAGTCGGCGCTGCGGATAACGTCCAGGTTATGTTCTATTACCAATACGGTGTGGCCCTGGTCTATCAGGGCGTTGAATGAATCGAGCAGTTTCCTGATATCATGGAAATGGAGGCCGGTTGTTGGTTCATCGAAGATGAACAGGATGTGGCCCTGCGCCTTTCCTTTACCCAGGAAAGAAGCCAGTTTTACGCGTTGCGCTTCACCGCCTGATAGGGTATCGCTGCTCTGGCCGAGTTTTACATAACCCAATCCTACGCTGCTTAACGGGCGGATCTTATTGCAAACATCCTTTTCTTCTTTAAAGAATTCCAATGCTTCATCCACTCCCATTTCCAATACGTCGTAGATGTTTTTGCCTTTATAAGTGACTTCCAGCACTTCGTCTTTAAACCTTTTTCCGCCGCAGCTTTCACAGAGCAGGTGTACATCGGCGAGGAACTGCATTTCCACGATCACTTCCCCTTCCCCTTTACAGGCATCGCAACGCCCTCCATCTACGTTGAACGAGAAATGTTTAGGCTGGAAGCCGCGCATTTTGCTCAATGGCTGACGAGCAAAAAGATCCCGGATCTCGTCGTACGCCTTGATATAGGTTACCGGGTTGGAACGCGACGATTTACCTATCGGGTTCTGGTCTATCATTTCAATGGCGGTGATGTCATCTACCGCGCCTGTCAATGCTTTATAGTTCCCTACTTTTTCTGCAAATTCTCCTTTGAGCTTCATCAGCGCAGGGTAGAGTATCTGCTTTACCAGGGTGGTTTTCCCCGATCCGCTAACCCCGCTGATCACTGTAAGTACCCCCAACGGGAAATCGACGGTGATGTTTTTCAGGTTGTTCTGCCGGCACCCTTCCAGTGTGATGGCCTTTTTCCATTTTCTTGTTTTAGCAGGAGGATCGATGCTGAGGTTTCCGCTGAGGTATTTACCTGTAAGGCTTTTAGGGTCTTTCAGGATCTGCTGGTAAGTACCAGCAAACACCACTTCACCCCCTAAATGGCTGGCAAGAGGCCCCATGTCGATAATGTAATCGGCTTCCTCCATCATCAGTTCATCGTGCTCTACTACCACTACCGTGTTACCCAGGTCCCTCAATTCCTTTAGCACGCCAATCAGGCGGTTGGTATCTCTCGCATGCAGGCCTATACTTGGCTCGTCGAGGATATACATGGAATTGGTAAGGTTGCTGCCCAGGGTCCGGGTAAGCTGGATACGCTGGCTTTCGCCGCCACTCAACGTATTGGCTACACGATTCAGGGTAAGGTATCCTAAGCCTACGTCCAGCAAGGTTTTGAGACGATGATTTATTTCCAGCAGGATACGTTTGCCGATTTGCTGATCAAATTCGTTGAGAGTGAGCTGATCAAACCATTCTTTCAGGTCTGACACCGGCATTTCTACCAGTTGCGCAATCGTTTTATCGTTTATTTTGATGTAGAGCGCTTCCTTTCTCAACCTCGCCCCTTCGCAGGTAGGACAAACAGTGCGCCCCCTGTAACGCGCCTGCAGCACGCGGTATTGCACCTTATAGAGGTTCTGTTCTACCATTTTGAAGAACTCGTTCAGCCCATAGAAGTATTCATTCCCGGTCCAGAGCAACTCTACCTGCTCGTCTGTTAATTCTGCAATTGGCTTGTGTACAGGGAAACCGAATTTACGGGCCGATTTGATCAGGGCCTCTTTGTATTCGCCCATTTTCTCTCCTCTCCACGGTGCGATGGCGCCTTCGTATACGCTTAACCGTTTGTCGGGAATTACGAGGTCTTTATCCAGCCCCAGCACTTGTCCAAAACCTTCGCAGGTCGGGCATGCGCCGTAAGGGTTGTTAAAGGAGAAGAGGTTGGGAACAGGTTCTTCAAACACAATTCCATCCAGTTCAAAACGGTTGGAAAAATGTACAGGCTCTTTTCCGTCAACTTCTATAAAGCAATCGCCTTCGCTTTCATAAAAAGCTGTTTGAACGCTGTCTGCTATCCGGTGCTTATCATCTTCCTCAAAGTCCTTTGCTACAAGGCGGTCTATCAATACCCAGGCTCCTTCCGGCACAGAAACTTTCTTCTGTTCCAGCAGTTCTTCTATCCTCAGCAAACTGTTGTCACTACCGGGAACGTATAAACGGGAAAAACCTTTCTGCAAGAGTATATTCAGTTCTTCTTTTGCATCACGTTTGGCGTGGCGGCGGAAAGGAACTATGATAAGTACTTTGCTCCCGGTTTTCAGTTTCAGGATAAAATCAACAACGTCGCTTACCTCGTGTTTTTTTACCAGCTGGCCGGAAACAGGCGAATAGGTTTTGCCTATGCGGCCGAATAACAGGCGCAGGTAATCGTAGATCTCGGTCATCGATCCGACGGTTGATCTTGGAGTACGGGTAATAACTTTTTGTTCTATCGCGATAGCGGGACAAATACCTTTGATGTAATCGACATCCGGTTTGTTCATCCGCATGAGGAACTGGCGGGCATAGGAGCTGAGACTTTCGGCGTACCGGCGTTGTCCTTCTGCGTAGAGGGTGTCCATAGTCAGGGAAGATTTCCCGGAACCAGACACACCAGTTACCACTACCAGCTTATTACGGGGAATACCAACGCTTACGTTCTTAAGATTGTGTACCCTGGCCCCTTTTATAAAAATATTGTCCTGCGGGCTAACTTCCTGAGGATCAATTGCACTCGTTTGTTTCTTAACTTTTGTTGCCATGACAGAACAAATTTACGTGAAAAGATGTTAGTTGAGGAGTTAGCCTTTTACAAACAGAACCCTAAATCGACGGAAGCTCACACCTGAAAAGGAAAAGCTATTTTTAATATTTGTTTTATTGAACTATTCTGTTATATTTGCATAGGACCGGATCTATCTCGCATGGGTTTACCGTAACAATTTTTATTCTAAACCAAAAACTGCTACTTATCGCTTAAACTCTACTTAATCAAACAACCGAACTGGCTGTAAAGTCTGTAAACTTATTTACTAACCCGCCTAGTTGTAGAAGTTTATGCAAGTAATGTACAAATTGTGCGATGAGCAGTTGATCACCCTATTCAAAAAGGGACATTCTTCCGCATTAGAAGAGTTGGTTCACCGTCATAAAGACAAGGTGTTCACCTCCATCCTGTTACTGGTAAAAGATCCCTTTCTGGCCGAAGACATCTTCCAGGACACCTTCATTAAAATTATTGATACAATCAGGGCAGAACGATATACTGAAAAAGGCAAGTTCTTACCTTGGGCAATGCGTATTGCACACAACCTCTGTGTGGATCATTTCCGGAAGATCAAACGTACGCCCATGATCAGAACAGGTGATGATAAAGATATTTTTGACGTGTTAGGTTTCAGTGATAGCTGTGCTGAGGAAAAATTGATTACCCGCCAGAGTCATGACCGTGTTCGCAGGATGTTGGACATGCTGCCGGACGAACAGCGGGAAGTCATAATTTTACGGCATTACGCGGAACTTAGTTTCAAAGAAATTGCCGATCTTACGCAAGTAAGTATCAACACAGCATTGGGCCGTATGAGATATGGCCTGATCAATCTCCGTAAAATGATGACGGAGAAACAAATCTGTCTATGATGAACCCTTTTTTTGCTTGCCAGCAACGAGCGGCCGGATGTAATGTCCGACCGCTCGTGTTTTATGGGGCGCCCTCATTATACTTTTTCGAATATAATTGCTGCGCCCTGCCCTACGCCCACGCACATGGTTGCCAGCCCGTAACGCGCCCCTGCCCTGCGTTTCATCTCATGCAACAAGGTTGTTGAAATACGTGCGCCGCTGCATCCGAGCGGGTGCCCCAATGCAATAGCCCCCCCGTTTACATTCACGATCGCCGGGTCAATTTCCAGGTCGCGCATACATGCTAACGCCTGTGCAGCAAAAGCTTCATTAAATTCTGCCAGGTCGAGCTGCCTGATACCGATGCCCGCCCTGGCCAAAGCCTTCCTGGTAGCGGGAACCGGGCCAATGCCCATGACAGAAGGATCTACGCCGGCAACGGCCATGCCTATCACTTTCGCCATCGGCTTCAATCCATATTCTTTCACTGCGTTCCCCGACGCTACCAATACCGCCGCGGCCCCGTCGTTGATGCCGGAAGAATTGCCCGCGGTTACCGTACCGTTCTTAACAAAAGCCGGTTTCAGGCCTGCCAGTTTTTCAATGGTAGTAGCGCGGGGATGCTCATCTTTCGATATCAGCACCTGCTCTCCTTTATCGCTATTGACCTCTACAGGAATAATCTCATCGTTCCATTTACCTGCATTGTATGCCTGCTGATACAGGGTTTGACTGCGCAGGGCAAAAGCATCCTGCTCTTCCCGGCCGATCTTCCATTGGTTAGCAACGTTTTCCGCTGTTTCGCCCATGGAATAAGGATGATAGAGTTCTGCGAGTTTGTTATTGATGAACCTCCAGCCTATTGTGGTATCAAATATTTCTGCTTTACGGCTGAAGGGCGCATCCGCTTTGGCCATTACAAAGGGGGCCCGGGTCATGCTTTCCACTCCCCCGGCGATAAACAGGTCGCCGTCGCCGCACCTGACAGCTCTTACAGCGTCCATAATTGCCTGCATGCCCGAGGCGCAGAGGCGATTGACAGTATTTCCTGCAACTGTAACCGGCAACCCGGCCAGCAAAGCGGCCATGCGGGCTACGTTACGGTTGTCTTCTCCCGCCTGGTTAGCTGCACCGGCTATCACATCTTCCAGTAAATTAACATCGATACCTGGTTGACGCCGGATCAGTTCCCGGATAACAATGGCCAGCAGGTCATCCGGCCTCCGGGTGCTTAACGCCCCGCCATAACGGCCGATAGGCGTACGCACCGCGTCAACAATGTAAGCTTCTTGCATTTGGTTGTTTTGGTTTATATGAAAATAAAGTATTTCCCCCGATCTGGTCAATTTTCCTTCCCGCCCTCCGGGATGTGCATAACTTTGTGGCTTGCAAGAAACAACGTATCTTTGCAGCTACTTCCGACTGCCGTAAGGCAGCCAATTGCTCATTTAACGGTCAATAATGAAATCTGACAATCAAAATATCCGACATCTTACTTTACCTGCATTACAAGAATATTTCGGTTCTATAGGCGAAAAAGCCTTCAGGGCTAAGCAAGTGTACGAATGGATCTGGCAACGTCATGCACAAAGCTTCGACGATATGACCAACCTCTCTAAAGACTTGAGAGCCAAGCTTTCCGAACACTTCGTATTGCCTGCAGTGAAAGTGGATGCCATACAGCAGAGTAACGATGGTACTATCAAAAGCCGTTTCCGCCTGCACGACAATCACCTGGTCGAGGGAGTATTAATTCCTACCGACAGCCGGCAAACAGCCTGTGTATCCAGCCAGGTAGGTTGCAGCCTCAGCTGTAAATTCTGCGCCACGGGTTATATGGACCGTAAACGCAACCTGGAATACGATGAGATTTTTGACGAAGTAGCCCTGATCAACCAGCAGGCCCAGGAGTCTTATGGTAAAAAATTAACAAATATTGTTTTTATGGGAATGGGCGAACCCCTGCTCAACTATAAAAACGTATTGAAAGCGATAGAAAGGATCACCGCACCGGATGGCCTGGCTATGTCGCCGAAACGCATCACCGTTTCAACGGCAGGAGTAGCTAAAATGATCCGCCAGCTGGGCGACGATAAAGTACGCTTCAACCTTGCCCTTTCACTGCATGCCGCAAATGATAAAAAACGCAGCGAGATCATGCCGATCAACGATTCCAACAACCTGAAAGAACTGATCGCCGCATTGAACTACTTCTACAAAGAAACAGGCAACGAGATCTCCTTCGAATATATCCTTTTCAAAGATTTTAACGACAGCAAAGCCGACGCTGATGAGCTGATCAGGATCTACCGGCAGGTACCTGCCGACCTGGTGAATATCATAGAATATAACCCTATTGATATGGCGCTCTTCAGGAAACCTGATGCACAAACGGCTGAAGAATTTATGGAGTACCTGGCTAAGAATAAAGTAAATGCCCGGTTGAGAAGAAGCAGGGGAAAAGATATAGACGCCGCATGCGGACAATTAGCCAACAAAGGTTAATTCAACAACACTAATACAATAAGATCATGTGTTCATGATCAACTAATCTATAATACATTATGAAGAAGAATTTACCTGCTAAAAAGGGAAGTGGCCCCGCCAGGGAGAAGAAATTTGGTAACGGCAACAAACCGGCAGGCTCCCGCAATCGTCCTTTCACCGGCAAAGACCAGGGTGAAAAGACCACTGCAAAAGATGATCAATCTTCCTCGCCTTTCAAGAGAGAACGCAAGTTCGGCGGAAAATCATTTGATAAAGGCGCCGGAGGTTTCGACAAACCAGACAATAAATCCAGGAAAGCTGACGACAAGCCAGCGTTCAGAAATAAGTTCGACAAACAACCGGGCGACCAGGAAAGAACCGGCGGATTTGGCAACAAACCAAGGAAAACCGACGATAAACCAGCTTTCAGAAGCAAGTTCGATAAACAACAGGGCGAGTCTGCAGGCGATCGCCCGCTGCGCAAGCGTACCTATAAAAACGGCAACGACGACAGCGCTTTCCATTTCCACGGCGATAGCAAAAAAGGAGGAAAAGAAACTCCAAGCGGCTTTAACCGCCAGAAATTTTTTGATAAAGCCAACGAACGCTTTGCAGACAAACAGGAAAGGAAGATCCAGCGGAAAACAGAAACTTCAGGCGCTAAACCGGCAAAAGAGCCTAAACAAAGCAGTTTCGGACCCGGCGAAATGCCGCTGAACAAGTTTGTTGCGCACTGTGGTCTTTGCTCCCGCAGGAAAGCCGTTGATTATATCAAAGAAGGAAAGATCAGCGTGAACGGCGCCGTGGTGTTTGAACCGGCTACAAAGGTAACCGCCCAGGACGTGGTAACCATGCAGCAAAAACGGATCACGCCAACCAAGAACCTGGTCTACATCCTCCTGAATAAACCTAAAGGATATATCACCACTACCGACGATCCGGAAGGCCGCAAAACGGTAATGGACCTGATAGAGGAAGCTGCGGAAAACGAGCGCGTATACCCAGTGGGCCGCCTCGACCGCAATACTTCAGGCCTCCTGCTGCTCACCAACGATGGAGAATTAGCCCAACGTCTTGCCCATCCTAAACATAACATTAAGAAAATTTACCAGGTAGAACTGGATAAACCGCTTACCAAAACGGACTTCGACAAGATCCTGGCCGGCGTTACCCTGGAAGATGGAGTAGCAGTGGTAGATGCCCTGGGATATGTAGATCCGCGCGACAAAAAGCAGCTGGGTATCGAGATCCATAGCGGCAAAAACCGCATCGTACGCCGTATTTTCGAGCACCTGGGTTATACAGTAGAGAAACTGGACAGGGTTATGTATGCAGGCCTGACGAAAAAGAACTTGAACCGCGGCCAGTGGCGCTTCCTGACAGAAAAGGAAGTGATAGTACTGAAACATTTCAAAACCAATCTATAATCCCGGATGCGTTTAGCTGAACATATTATACTTGAGACACCTGATTTTGTAGTAGTCAACAAACCATCTGGCGTACTGACCTTGCCAGACCGCCATGATAACGAACTTACTTCGCTGATCGCTATCATGAAAAAAGCGTATGGCGAGATCTATACTGTTCACCGCTTAGACCGCGATACGAGTGGCATTATCCTTTTTGCCAGAACAGAAGCGGCTCATAAATATTTTTCCCAGCTTTTTGAAAGCAGGGATGTAAAGAAATTTTACCTGGGTATTGTAAGTGGAGAATTGGCCACCAAACAGGGAAATGTGAGCGAAGGAATAATGGAGCACCCGGTTCAGAAAGGCAAGATGGTAACCAACCGCAAGGGCAAGGTGTCGTCGACCGATTATGAAGTACAGGAAGAATTCGGACTGTATAGCCTCGTCAGGATGCAGATCCACACGGGTCGTACCCACCAGATCAGGGTTCACATGAAATTCCTGGGGCACCCCATTGCGGTAGATGAACTTTATGGCAGCGCCGAACCTATCCGCCTCTCTGCCATCAAGAAGAAATTCAAGCTGGGAAAACATACAGAAGAGGAACGCCCGTTGTTAAGCAGGCTGGCATTGCACGCTTCAACGCTGATGTTTAAAGGACCCGACGGCCAGGAATATACCATCGAGGCTCCATTGCCGAAAGACATGGCAGCCGTATTAACACAGTTGCGCAAACACAAGGGGAAGAGTTTCACGCAAAGCGGCCAAGAAGGCTAAGAGACGTAAGATATTTTTAATAAGGGACATAAGATATTTTAAGGGATATTTTAAGGGATATTTTAAGGGATATTTTAAG
>Ga0164243_10010893_pt1 | contig 13023 bp, 15 predicted proteins | sample OricompcompostOP_FD_108781 | JGI IMG/M metagenome (GOLD analysis project Ga0164243, IMG submission 108781) | Organic Plus compost microbial communities from Emeryville, California, USA - Original compost - Organic plus compost (OP) | ecosystem: Engineered > Solid waste > Mixed feedstock >... | reverse complement strand
GGGCGCGACCAGGTTCACCTCGATCATCGCGCGGATCTCGGCCTCGCTGGTGTCTTCCAGCGGGCCGGCGCGCACGCCGCCGGCGTTGTTGACCAGGACGTCCAGCCCGCCCAGGCTGCGCAGCGCGGCCTGCAGCGTCTCGGCGCGGCCCGCCTCGGTGGTGACGTCGGCCGCGATGCCGTAGGCGGGCCGGCCGGCCTGGGCCAGCCGGGCCACGGCGTCCGCCAGCGCATCGGGGCGCCGGCCGGTGACGAAGACGCTGGCGCCTTCCGCCAGCATCGCCTGCGCCGTGGCCAGCCCGATGCCGCTGGAGCCGCCCGTGATCAGTACGCGCTTGCCTTCGAGATTCATGATGGACGTGCCTCCTTGGGAAATGCGGGACTGGCGGGCCGGGCAGCCAGCACGGCGCCGGCGGCAATGGCGATGATGGCCGCGGCAACGGGAGGAAAGGAAGGAGAGGCCGCGGGTGGGGCTGCGCGCATGGGAAGGACGGCGGGTGGCGGGCTGGCCGGATTATTTTAGATCGAACGATTTAGAATAAACCAGAGCGACCCGTTCCGGCAATGCGGCGGCGCGGCAAGTGGTGCCTGGGGCGATGGACCAAGGCCTGCCGGCGGGCCAGCTTGCAGGAAAGCCTCAGCGGATGCCCAGCGCGCGGTCCGCCGACCAGGCCCCGCCGCCGCGCGCGGCCAGATACAGCAGCAGGCCGGCCCAGGACAGGTGCGTGGGCCACGCGTCCGGGTACACGAACACCTCGATCACGAAGGTCATGCCCAGCAGCGCCAGCGCCGACAGCCGGGTGGCCAGGCCCAGCACCAGCAGGAGGGGAAACAGGTGTTCCGCATAGGCGGCCAGGTGCGCGGCGATCTCGGGGGGGATCAGCGGGATGCGGTATTCCTCGCGAAACAGTGTGTAGGTGCCGTCGGTGATCGTCAGCAGGCCGGAGACCTTGGTGCGGCCCGACAGGAAGAAGATCGCGGCGATGGCGATGCGCGCGACCAGCGCCAGCAGCGAATGGCCGACCAGGCGCGACAGCGCGTCGGCGCAGGTGTTCCAGCGTTCGCGCAAGCGCAGCGGCGCGGCCGGGGAGGCGGAGTGGTGGGTGTCCATGGTCAGGAGTCCAGGTCAGGGATGCGGGTGGGCAGGTGCCGGGCTGGCGCGGCGGGGCGCGCCGAGCGCGCCGGCGAGTATCAGGTCGGACAACAGGCCGGCCAGGTCGATGTCCGGCTCGGCTTGCGCCGCGGCGCGCGCTGCCTCGGCCAGCGACAGGCCGACCGCGCAGGCGTCCAGGAAGGCGCACGCGCCGGGGCCGACGGCACGCCATTGCACCGCGCCGGCCGGGCGTGTCAGCAGCGCACCGTCGCCGCGCCAGGGCAGGTCCTCGGCAACGGCGGTGCCGCCGCGGTTGGCATGCCAGATGGCATAGACCGGCATGTCGGCGTGCCACGCCCAGCGGGCGGCCGGGTGCGGCGGCAGCGACAGCGCGCCCAGGGCGTCGGGCGGCATGCCGGCCAGCGTGTCCGCGCGCAGCGGTTCGCCGGCCGCGGCGCCATGCGCGGCGATCCACAGGCGGTCCAGGCGCGCCACGCCGGGCAGGTAGGGCAGGCCGCGCGCGGGTTCGAAGGCCGCGAGGAAGTCGGCGAAGTCCTCGCCATAGTCCAGCAGCGCCACGGCGGTGGGCGGAGCCCGGCGCGCATACCGCGCGGCGGCGGCGCGGAACCAGTCCTGGCCGGTCAGCCGCGCCACGGCGGGGAAGTTGGCCTGCAGCGCGTCCACGCAGCCCTTGATGACGGTGTTGCGGTACACGGCGAAGCCGGGCTGCGCGGCCAGTGCGGCGATGCCCGGCGGCGCGTCGTCCGGATGGTAGAGCGCGTGCAGGAAGTCCTGCTGGAAGCGGGCCAGGTCGCCGTTCATGCCGCCACCCGCTGCGCGTCCAGGACGCCTTGTGCGCGCTGCGCCTCGCGCAGGAGGTCGGCGAAGGGCGGAATGCCGTCGTCGCGCTCGATCAGCGTGGGGCGCGGGCCGATGCGCGCAATCAACCGTTCATACAGCGTCCAGACCGCGGCGTCGACCGGCGCGTCGTGGCTGTCGATCAGCAGGTCCGTGCCGGCATCGCCGTCGCGGCTGTGGCCGGCCAGGTGGATTTCCATCACCGCTTCGCCGGGGAAGCGGTCCAGGTAGGCGGCCGGATCGAAGCCCAGGTTGTGGGCGCTGACGTGCACGTTGTTGACGTCCAGCAGCAGCCCGCAGCCGGTGCGCCGCGCCAGCTCGGCCAGGAACTCGGTTTCGTCCCACTCGTGCGCATCGATGCGGAGGTAGTGCGACGGGTTCTCCACCGCGATGCGCCGGCGCAGGACATCCTGCGTGCGCGAAACGTTGCCGGCGATGCGGGCAAGCGCCGCGCCGCTGCGCGGCACCGGCAGCAGGTCGGGGTAGTAGCGGCCGCGCCAGGCCGACCACGCCAGGTGCTCGGATATGAGCACCGGTTCGATGCGCCCGGCCAGATCGGCCAGGCGCCGCAGATGGGCGGGATCGGGGGGCGCATCGGCAGCCAGCGACAGCGACACGCCGTGCAGCGAGACGGGATGGCGGCCGCGCACGGCCTGCAGCCAGTCCAGCCGCGGCCCGCCGGCGGCCAGGTAGTTCTCGGGATGGACTTCGAACCACAGCCCGGAGGCGGCGAGCGCATCCGGGTAGTGCTGCGGCTTCAGGCCCAGGCCGGCGCCGATGTCGGAAGACATGATGCGGACGCGCCCGTGCCGATTACGACGCGATGGGCTTGAGCGAGCCCATGCCGTGCGGCGTCTTGATCGACGTGCACGTGCCGGCGGGCACGTTCTTCCACGCGTTGCCCTGGTAGTCCATCTTGGCGGTGCCGGCGCACGTGGTGCCCGCGCCCGCCTTGCAGTCGTTCTGGCCGGCCAGCGACACGCCGTAGCATTTCTCCACGGCGGCGGGGGCGGCCTTGGCGGGGGCCTGGGTCTGCTGCGCCATTGCGGCGCCGGAGGCCAGGGCGGCAAGGGTGAAGGCGGCGGAGGCGAGATTGCGGATGGTCGTCATGGTGTCGATTCCTCGGATGGAGAAGGTTGGGAGCTTGGCCCGCCGCGCGGCGATGCGCCGCATGCGGGTCCGAGGGTTAGTTCGCCGCCGCGCGGTGCCGGGTTACAGCGTCCGCGGATTTTTTTCGCGTCCGCCGCATGGCGGTCCGCGCAAGCACGCGAGTAGAATGCGCAAAAAAAATCCAACCGCCCTGTAACCAGAACGCCCGATGGAACGAATGACGGAAGGGGGAACGGCGCAGTCCGCCGAGGAACGGCTCAAGGCTCTGTTCCTGCAAGGGCTGGCCGGCGAGGCGGCCGCCTACCATGCGTTTCTGGACGGCCTCAGCGGCCACCTGCGGGCCTTCCTGCGCAAGCGCCTGTACGGTCTGCAGGACGACGTGGAGGACATCGTGCAGGAAATCCTGATCGCCGTGCACAATGGCCGGCACACCTACCGGGCCGATCAGCCGCTGACGGCCTGGGTGCACGCCATCGCCCGCTACAAGCTGGCGGATTTCCTGCGTGGCCGCGCGCGCCACGAGGCGCGCAACGACCCGCTGGACGAGCAGGCCGACCTGTTCGCGGCCAGCGACGACGAGGCTGCCCAGGCGCGGCGCGACGTGGGCAAGCTGCTGGACGAACTGCCCGACCGCCAGCGCCTGCCCATCCTGCACGTGAAGCTGCAGGGCCTGTCCGTGGCCGAGACCGCACAGCTCACGGGCCTGTCGGAATCGGCGGTGAAGGTGGGCGTGCATCGCGGCCTGAAGGCGCTGGCGGCCCGGATTCGAGGCAAGGTCAAGGTATGAAGACGAAAGACATGGTTGCGCTGCTGGCGGCGGGCGTCGAGCCCGTGGACCGCCACGCGCTCGCCCGGCGCTTCGGCTGGGCGCTGCTGGCCGGCGGCCTGGCCGCGGCTGCGCTGACGCTGCGGATGTTCGGCATGCGCCCCGACCTGGACCTGATGATGGCCACGCCGCTGTTCTGGGCCAAGGTGGCGCTTCCGTTCCTGCTGGCCGCCGCCGCGTTGTGGGCGGCCGGGCGGCTGTCGCGTCCCGGCGTGACGGTGGGCCGGGGCTGGCTGGCGCTGGCCGCGCCGGTGGCAGTAGTGTGGGCGGCGGCTGCCGCGGTGCTGCTGTCGGCGCCGGCGCCCGAGCGCATGTCCCTGCTGATGGGCAGCACCTGGCGCACCTGCCCGCTCAACATCACGGTGCTGTCGGTGCCGGCCTTCGTCGCCGTCATGTGGGCCATGAAGGGGCTGGCTCCCACGCGGCCGCGCGTGGCGGGTGCCGCGGGCGGCCTGCTGGCCAGCGCCACGGCCACGGTGGCCTACTGCCTGCACTGCCCCGAGATGGAAGTGCCGTTCTGGGCCGTCTGGTATCTGCTGGGCATGCTGATTCCGGCCGCGCTGGGCGCGCTGCTGGGCCCGCGCCTGCTGCGGTGGTAGCGCCGCGTCCGCCGCGGCGCTACCGGCCGGCCGGCCGGGCGGCCCGGCGGCTGCCGCGTTCGCCGGCGCGCGGCGCCAGCGCGGCCAGCGCCGGCCGGGCCATGCCTTCGAGCAGCTTGCGCTCGGGTCGCGCCCGGGCCATCACGCGCAGTCCCATGAGCGTGCTCAGCAGCAGCCGGGCCAGGTCGTCGGCCGGCTGGTCGGCGGTGATGCTGCCGTCGCGCTGGCCCGCCTGCACGCAGTGGAGGAAGAAGCCTTCGATCTGCTTCAGCACCGCGGCGATGGCGCGCTGGAATTCCGGGTCGTGCGGCGCCAGCTCCAGGGCCGAATTGACCAGCATGCAGCCCTTGCGCTGAGGATCGCCCAGCGAGCGCGCGATGATCTCGTCCAGGAACGCGCGGATGGCCTCGGGCGGCGGCTTGCCCTCGTGGCGCTGGATGCGCTCGCCGATGCTGTTGGCCACGTAGTGGTCCAGCGCGCGCCGGTACAGCGCGCGCTTGTCGCCGAAGGCGTTGTACAGGCTGGCGCCGGTGATGCCCATCTGCTGCGCCAGGTCGCGCACCGAGGTCGCCTCGTAGCCCTTGGCCCAGAAGCACTGGACCGCGGCGTCCAGCGCCGCCGCCTCGTCGAATTCCCTGGGCCTTGCCATGCCGTGCTCCGTGCGGGGCGCGCATGGTGGAAGCCGGAGGTGTCCGCGCGCCGATGTACGGGATTCTAAATCGTATGCTCTAAAAGCGCCAAGCCGGCGTTCCGCGTCCAGGCCGGCGACTGCGGGTTTGCGGCTATGCAGGGCGCCTCGCTTCGCCCAGCCCCGCCAGCCAGCCCGCGGCTTCCGCCGGCTGCGCCCCGATGACGCGGTCCATCCGGATGCCGATGCGCTCGGTGGCGTTGAGCAGGTGCTCGCCCAGGAATTGGGCCGCGCTTTCGCCGTCGTGCCGTGCGATGGCGTCGACGATGCGGCTGTGCTCCTGTACCGCCTCCACCAGCCGCTCGTCGCGTGCATAGGGCAGCATCTGGGTCTCGTGGAACACCTTCTGGAACTTGTCGTACAGCTCGACGAAGAGGCGATTGCGCGAACAGAGCATGATGTAGCGGTGGAACTCGTAGTCGTAGCTGGTGCTGACCATCACGTCTTCCTGCTCCAGCGCGCGCGCCAGCCGCGCGTGGTGCTCCTTCAGCCTGGCGATCTCGCGGTCCTCGATCTGCAGGGCCGCCAGCCGCGCCGCCGCCGTCTCGGTGAAATAGCGGAACTCGTAGACCTCCTGCAGAGCGTACTGGTCTGCGAAGCGCCAGTCCAGGATGGGCTCGGGTTGGGCCTGGCCGCGGTCGTGGATATAGGTGCCGCGCCCGGCGCTGGTGCGCACCAGGTCCAGCGCCTCGAGCGTGGACAGGGCCTCGCGCAGCGATGCCCGGCTCACGTTCAGGTGCTCGGCCAGTTCCCGCTGGCCAGGCAGCCGCTGTCCCGGCTTGAACTTTCCGCGCTGGATCATCTTCTGGATCGTGCGGACGATCATCTCCGGAGTCGACAGTTTCGGCGTGGACATGAGCGGGTGGGTCCTCAGTGCATGGCGGCGGGGCTCGTGAATGATGCCAGGTCGGCATCGAACGAGGTCCGCCAGCCCGGCCGCCCGAGCAGGACGGACATCAGGATGCGCGCCTTCGCGCCGCTCAGGCCCGCGCCGAACAGGGCGCCGGCGCGCGCCAGGCCTACGCCGCCGCCGCCGCCATAGATGGGCGCGACGAGGCCCTGCGGGCAGCGCGAGGTTACAACGACGGGAATCCGGCTGGCAATCGCGCGCCGCACGCCCTCGAGCACCGTCTCGGTGGCGTTGCCGCGGCCCAGGGCTTCCAGCACGATGCCTTGCGCGCCGGTGGCCGCCGCGCAGTCGATGAAACGCGCGTCGGCGCCCACGCACAGGCGGATCAGGTCGATGCGCGGCTCGATGGCCGGACAGTCCAGCGCCGCGCGGGCATCCGGGCGGGCGTCGATCACGACGCGTTCGCCGTCGACGCTGCCCACCCGGCTGTGCCCGGGCGAGCCGAAGGCGCGCAGCGCCGAAGTGTGGACCTTGGAGACCCACCGCGCCGCATGGATCTCCTGTCCGAAGACGGCCAGCACGCCCAGGCCTCGGGCGGCGGGCGAGCCCGCCACGCGCGCGGCGTCCAGCAGGTTCGACGGGCCGTCGGAATAGGGGTCGTCGGCGCTGCGCTGCGCGCCGGTGAACACGATGGGCTTGTCCGTGCCGACCAGCAGGTCGGCCATGAAGGCGGATTCTTCCAGGGTGTCCGTGCCGTGCGTGACGACCACGCCGGCCACGTCGTTTTCCTGCACCGCGTGGCGGATGGCCTGCGTCATGGCGTACAGGTCGGGCAGGTCCATCTGGTAGCTGTTGACCGTCATGATGTCGCGCGCCTCGGCGCGCAGGTCGGGCGTCTGCGTGCGCAGCCACTCGGCCAGGTCCGAGGCCTGGCCGACCGCCCGCACGTCGTCGTGGCGGGGGTCGTAGCGCGAGGCAATGGTGCCGCCGGTGGCAAGGATCAGTATCTTCTTTGTCATGGAGAGGTAGTGGGAAGGATGAAGCCGGCGCGCCTCAGGGCTGCGTCGCCGGTTCCGCGCAGGCCGACCAGAGCCGGCGGTACGACTGGGCGATGCGCGCCGGATCCAGGCCGTCGGTGATGAACACCAGGCACGAGCCGGATTCGGGCGGCTTGCCGGATTGCAGGTGGACCGGCGGATGCAGGAAGCGCCGCACGCCGTGCACGCCGATCCACGCGCCGCGGTCGCGGTCGAACAGCACGCCCTTGGTGCGCAGGATGCGGTCGCCGTGCAGGTGCAGCAGCTGCGTCAGCCAGATGGCGAAGGCGGGCCAGGAGAGCGGTCCCGGGTAGCGCAGCACCACGTGGCGCACGCCATGGGCCGGCGCGGCGGCGGCAGGTCCGGCCGGCAGCGCGTCGAGGATGCGGAAGGCCGCCTCGGGCGTGCCCGCGCCGGCTGCCAGGCGTGCCTGCAGCGCGGCATCCTCGCCGCGCAGCTGGGCGGCCAGCGGGTTTGCGCCGGCGACGGCGGCGGCCAGCGCCTGCGTGGCGGCCCCGCCGGCCAGGTCCGTCTTGGTCAGCACCGCGATGTCGGCGGCGGCCAGCTGCGCGGCGTACTCGGGGCGTTCGGCCAGCGCCGCCGGACCGGCCTGCGCGTCGACCGTGCACAGTACGGCGCCCGCGCGGAAGCGGTCGCGCAGGCGCGTATCGGCGCGCAGCGTGTGCAGCAGCGGCACGGGATCGGAGATGCCGGAGGTCTCGACGACGACGCGGCGCAACGGCCAGCCGCGCGCGTCGCGCAGCGCGGCCAGGCGCATCAGCGTGTCGACCAGGTCGGCGCGCAGCGTGCAGCACACGCAGCCGTTGTCCATCACCAGCACTTCCTCGGCGTCCTCCTGGATGAAGGTGCCGTCCAGGCCGGCCTGGCCGAACTCATTGACGATCACGGCCGTGTCCGGCGCCAGGCCGCCGCGCAGCACGCGGTTGAGCAGCGTGGACTTGCCGCTGCCCAGCGGGCCGGTCAGCACGTGCACCGGCAGGAGATCGGGGGCGTCGCTCATGGGGCCAGCAGCGGGTCGGGGATCGCCAGGCCGCGGCCGTCCAGCAGGTGCCAGATCTCGGCCAGTCCGCCGGCGATCTGCGTGCCGCCGGTGGGGAACGACACCAGGAAGCCGAAGTCGGGATGCGCGTCGACCGTGATGCGCAGCGGCCGCAGCAGCCGCGACAGCTCGGCCGCCGTGGCGGCGGCCTCGCGGCGGCGGTGGGTGCGCGACTCGGCCGGCGCCAGCCCGTCCTGTTCCCAGGACACGCCGCGGCCAAGCGCCCCGCACAGGCTGCACATGGTCAGGCAGCCGGGTTGCGGCGCAGGAAGTCGTCGGCGATCTGGTCGAAGGTGAGCCAGCGCACGCCGGGATGCGACGAGATATAGGCGAACAGCCGCTCCAGCATCAGCAGCACCTGCGGCCGGCCCGACACGTCGGGGTGCAGCGTCAGCGTGAAGACGCCGTAGTCCATCTCCCGGTAGACCCAGTCGAACTGGTCGCGCCACATCTCTTCCAGGTCGCGCGGGTTGACGAAGCCGTGGCTGTTGGGCGCCTTCTTGATGAACATCATGGGCGGCAGGTCGTCCAGGTACCAGCTGGGTGGGATCTCGACCAGGCGCGTCACGTTGGTGCCGCGCACCAGCGGCTTCATCCAGTGCGCCGCCGGCTTGGAGTAGTCGATCTTGGTCCAGCTGTCGCCGGTGCGCACGAAGTACGGCTGGAAGTCGTGGTGCATGAAGCTGTGGTCGTACTTGATGTTCTTGGCCAGCAGCAGTTCGGCGGTGTTGGGGCTGAGCTCCCACCATGGCGCCACGTAGCCGCGCGGGTGCTGGCCGGTGTGCTTGACGATCAGGTCGATCGTCTTGTCCAGCACGTCCTCTTCCTGCTGGCGCGTCATGTGGATGGGGTTCTCGTGGCTGTAGCCGTGCAGCCCGATCTCGTGGCCGGCGTCGGCCACCGCGCGGATCTGCTCGGGGAAGGTCTCCAGCGAGTGGCCGGGCACGAACCACGTCGTGGTCATGTTCATCTTCCGGAACAGGTTCAGCAGGCGCGGGACGCCCACCTCGCCGGCGAACATGCCGCGCGAGATGTCCAGCGGCGAGTCCTCGCCGCCATAAGACCCCAGCCAGCCCGCCACGGCGTCCACGTCGACGCCCACCGAACAAAGAATCTCTTTCATCGTGCCCATTCTCCCTGTCGAAATCGCCCGCCGCTGCGCGGCTGCACTGGTCTGACCAGCGGGTTGTCAGATTCTTTCAAATTCACGCGCCAAGGCTGCGCGGTCAATTAGAGTAAACACTAGTGCCATCCTTGTTGAAACCAGCCAACATTCACCTGGATAAATCAATGGATTCCAACTTTTAGTGGTCTGATCGGTCAGACCAGTTGATGGGGTGGAATTCCTTGAAAAAAACCAGTTAAATCAGAACAATAGGTAGGAAACCAGGCTGTTCTAAGTTGTTTCAACAGCTACATTGAACAGCGATATCTAATATATTTTGTTCACGCAGCGTGTCGTATCGGTTTACGCGCCGGAATATTATCGCCAGTCCATGCTGGCCTATTATTCCGGCAACACGGCGAAGCGGCACGGCATCACCCGGCCGCCCTACATCGACAAGGGGAAAATGATGATTCGTGGATTCAAGCGGAAGCTGCCGGCGGTCCTCGCCGCCGCGATGCTGCTGGCGGGCGGTCTCGCCCACGCCGACGACAAGCCGGTGCGCTGGCGCGCCAGCGGTTCGTTCCCGGCCAAGCATTCCACCAGCGTGGCGATGGAGACCTTCAAGAAAGAGGTCTCGCGCCTGTCCAACGGCACCATCCGGGTCGACCTGTTCCCGGACAACGTGCTGGGCGGCGCGCTGGAGCAGGTCGACCAGGTGCGCACCAACCAGATCCAGATGGCCTGGGGCTCGCTGGGCTTCTTCGACAAGCTGGTGCCGTCGTTCTCCGCCGCGGTGCTGCCGTTCAGCGCCAATTCGGCCGCCCAGGCCGCCTGCGAGATGGACGGCCCGCTGACCGACTACCTGGCCACCCGCGCGTCCGAGAAGGGCATCCTGCTGCTGGGCATGGCGCAGCTGGGCGCCCGCCACGTCACCAACAACCGCCGGCCCATCAAGACGGTGGCCGACATGAAGGGCCTGAAGATCCGCACCCTGCCCGGCGAGGCCTGGTTGCTGACCTTCCGCGCGCTGGGCACCAATCCCACCCCGATCGACATCAACGAGCTGTACCAGGCCCTGCAGCAGGGCGTGGTCGACGGCCAGGAAAACCCGTACGACAACATGCTGGTGCGCAAGTTCGACGAGGTGCAGAAGTACCTGTCCAACACGGGCCACTTCTTCGACTGGGCCGGCTACATCGTCAACAAGCAGGCCTTCGACGCCCTGTCGCCCGCGCAGCAATCCGCCGTGAAAGAGGCGGTCGCCATCGCCGTGAAGCAGCAGCGCGAGATCTCCGAACGCGAGAACGCCACCGCGCGCGACGCGCTGATCAAGGCCGGCATGCAGTACGACGAGATTCCCCCGGCCGAACTGGCCAAGTTCCGGGAAGCCACCCAGTCGGTCTACAAGGCCGTGCGGGTATCGCTGGGCGACGAGGTGATGAACATCGCCGAAGACGCCATCAAGCGCTGCCAATAACCCGTACCCGCGACGCCGCCGCGCCGCGCGTGCCGCCCCGTAGCGGGGCGGGCGCCGGCACGCGCGGCCGCGACGAGGAGCCTTCATGTCCGAATCCGCGCTGTTCCGGCGGTTCTCCGCCGTGCTGTCGGCCGTCGACCGTGTATCGATGTTCGTGGTCACCGTCTGCATGGCCGTCCTGACTTCCGTCCTGCTGCTGCAGGTGTTCTTCCGTTATGCGCTGAACGAGTCCCTCGACTGGGGCTGGGACGTGCCCCGCGTGTGCTTCATCTGGATGGTGCTGCTGTCCATCCCGCTGGGTATCCGCAACAACGCCCACGTGGGCATCGACCTGCTGGTCGACCTGTTCAGCGACCTAGGCAAGCGCGTCGCGGTCACCATCAACGCGGCCTTCATGCTGGTGCTGTCGCTGGTGCTGGCCTACTACGCCGTGCAGCTGATGGGAGACACCTGGGACCAGCTGATGCCCAACATCCCGCTGCCCGTGGGCGTGTTCTATGCCGCGCTGGCGATCAGCCAGCTCCATGCCGCCATGCACCTGGTGCGCATCCTCGTCACCGGCCAGGCCCATGCGGCCGATTGGAGCGAAACATGATTCTCTGGAGCATGCTGGCGGCCTTCGCCGTCTTCGCGCTGCTGGGCATGCCCCTGGCCTACGCCCTGGGCCTGGCCGGCTTCTGCGGCGTGCTGGCCGGCGGCTTCCCGCCGCTGCAGCTGGCGGGCAAGATGATCTACGCACTGGACTCGTTCCCGCTGATGGCCATTCCGCTGTTCATGCTGGCCGGCCAGCTGATGCTGCGCGGCGGCATCATGGATCGACTGATCGACCTGGCCAATGCCGTCGTGGGCCGCGTGCCGGGCGGCCTGGGCCATGTCACCGTGGCCTCGGCGATGGGCCTGTCGTCGGTGTCGGGCAGTTCGGTTGCAGACGCCACTGCGCTGGGCGGCACCCTGGGCCCCAGCCTGACGCGCGCCTACAGCGCGCCGTTCGGCGCGGCGCTGGTGGCGCAGTCCTCCAACCTGGGGCCCATCCTGCCGCCCAGCATCGGCATGATCGTCTACGCCATCGCGGCGGGCAAGGTGTCCATCGGCGGCCTGTTCCTGGCCGGCGTGCTGCCCGGCATCCTGCTGGGGCTGGGCTCGATGGCCATGTGCACGCTGATTGCGCGCCGGCGCGGCTATCCCGCCACCGGCGAGCCCTTCAGCGTGCGCCGCGTGCTGCACGAGCTGCGCCGCTCGATGCTGGTGTTCATGATGCCCATCATCGTGATCGGCGGCATCATCGGCGGCGCGTTCACCTCCACCGAGGGCGCCGCCATCGCGGTGGCCTACGCCATGCTGATCGGCTTCTTCGTCACGAAGAAGCTCAAGATCTCGGACCTGCCCACGGCGCTGCTCAACGCGGCCATCGTCACGGCCATCGTGGGGGCGCTGATCGCGTTCTCGTCGCAGGTCACCTACCTGCTGACGGCCGAGATGGTGGGCGTGTCCATCGGCGAGTGGCTCTCCGGCCTGACGCAGAGCCCGCTGATGTTCACCTTCCTGGTGATGCTGCTGCTGGTGGTGGTGGGCATGTTCATGGAGGCCAACGCGGCCTACCTGATGCTGGTGCCCATCATCGCGCCGATTGCGGCCAGCTACGGCATCGACCCGATCTACTTCGGCTTCCTGTTCGTGATGAACATCACCATCGGCGGCATCACCCCGCCCGTGGGCGTGCTGCTGATCGTCACCTCGGGGATCTGGCGCATCAAGGCCGCGCAGATCATCCGCGAGATCTGGCCGTTCATCCTGCTGCAGTACGGGCTGCTGTTCCTGATCATGCTGTTCCCCCAGATCGTGCTGTTCCTGCCCAGGCTGGCGGGGTTCTGAGCGCGCCGCGCATACCTTTCCGGCGCCTTGCGCGCCGGGTCCGGAGATCGACATGGCAATCACGATGAAGAAGCGCCTGCTGGCCCAGCCCGGCATGGCGGGCATGAAGAAAATCGGTTTCATCACCCCCTCGTCCAACACCGCACTGGAACCGTTGACGTACATGATGCTCGGGCAGCTGTCCGACCTCGTGTCCGTGCACGTCGAGCGCCTGCCGGTACAGACGCTGACCCTGGACAGCCGCGACGTGGCGCAGTTCCAGATCGACAAGATGGAGCACGCCGCGCGCCTGCTGCAGGACGCCAAGGTGGATGCCATTCTGTGGAACGGCACCTCGGGCGGCTGGACGGGCGAGGGCCTGGATGCCGACCGCCGCATCTGCGAGCGCATCACCGCGGCCACCGGCATCCCGGCCTCGACCACGTCGCTGGCGCAGGTCGAGGTGT
>Ga0164243_10010891_pt1 | contig 13024 bp, 11 predicted proteins | sample OricompcompostOP_FD_108781 | JGI IMG/M metagenome (GOLD analysis project Ga0164243, IMG submission 108781) | Organic Plus compost microbial communities from Emeryville, California, USA - Original compost - Organic plus compost (OP) | ecosystem: Engineered > Solid waste > Mixed feedstock >... | reverse complement strand
CCCGACCGTGCCCATGGAGGAGCTGCCGCCGGATGCCGCGAACCCGGCCCTCGCGCCATCGGAATAGCTGGATTTCATGCTGTCGGCGGCACGGGAGGCTGCGCGCTTCAAAGGCGAGATGGCAGCCGAGCCTGCGGCGCGGGCCACACCGCCAAGGCCGGAGGCGACCCCGGCCGCGCTGGACTCGCCCATGGAGCCGAGGGAATAGGCCGACGAGGCCGCACCGGCGACCGAAGCACCACCGCGCGCAAGCGCAGCACCGCCCGAGAGTGCGGCGCCGCCACCCCGCGCAGCGAGCATGGTCGCACCACCGGCAGCGATCGCGGCGCCGCCGACCGCGAGGCCGGTCCCGACGGCAGCGCCGGCGCTGAGTTGGGGACCACCGGAGACAAGGCCGGTGGCGATGCCGGGGCCAAAGATGCCGAGACCAAGCAACGACAAGGCCGCCAGCACAATCGCCATCGCGTCGTCGATGGTCGGCGTCGCGCCACCGAACCCGGCCGTAAACTGGCCGAAGAGCGTCGAGCCGATGCCGATGATGACGGCCAATACCAGCACCTTGATGCCGGATGAGACGACATTGCCCAGCACGCGCTCGGCCATGAAGGCGGTCTTGCCGAACAACCCGAAGGGGATCAGCACGAAACCCGCAAGCGTCGTCAACTTGAACTCGATCAGGGTGACAAAGAGCTGGATCGCCAGGATGAAGAAGGCGAGGATCACCAGCGCCCAGGCGAAGAACAGGCATAGGATCTGCACCAGGTTCTCGAAGACCGCGATCCAGCCCATGAGATCGGAGATGGATTCGAGCAGTGGCCGACCGGCATCGAGGCCAATCTGCGCAACGCGGCCTGGGCGCAGGAGATCGGCAGCGGAAAAGCCGGTGCCCGAGGCCATGAGGCCAAGGCCGGCGAAACTCTCGAAGACGATGCGGGAGAGGTTGTTCCAATTGGAAATCAGATAAGCGAAGACCCCGACGAAGATGGTTTTCTTCACTAGGCGGGCGAGAACGTCATCATCTGCGCCCCAGGCCCAGAACAGGGCAGCGAGCGTGACGTCGATGACGATGAGTGTGGTGGCGATAAAGGCCACTTCACCGCCGAGCAGGCCAAAGCCCGAGTCGATATAGCTGGTGAAGATGCCGAGAAAGTTGTCGATGACCCCCGTTCCGCCCATGACTATCGCCCCCCATCCGGGCCGGGCGTCGACTGCGCGGGCGCCCGGCCGAGGAAGCGGTCGCGGGTCTCGGCCCAGACGCCCAGGCATTCGACATCATTGGCTGCCGCTTCCCCCATCTCCTGACAGCGGCGCTGCCTTTCGCGCAGGGGATCGACCTGCCGCGCAAGTGAAGGAGCGGAAGGTGCTGGCGCGGGGACTTCTTCGCGGGTCATCTCGATGATCGCCGCGGTGATCGCGACAGCGACGAATACGATGGCCGCGATGCGGGCCAGCACCTTCCCTTCCATGATCTGCCCTCCCGGCATCAGTTGAACATCTGCGCGTTGCCAGGCTGGTAGCCGCTGCCCGGTGCCAGGAAGCGCTCGCGCTGGATACGGCCCTGCTCAGCGGCGGTCGCTCGCTCCGCTTCTGTCAACGCATCGGCGCGACCGTTCGCTGAGGTGACCGCGATCAGGTCGGAAAGCTGGTGCGACTGGAGCGCGAGAAGCTGGTTGCCGGCTTGGGTGGCCTGAAGCGCGCCCGTCGCGCCCTGGCTTTCGCCGACGAGCGCGGACATCTCAGCCCGGTTAGTGTCGATGTTACCGACGACACCGGCCTGCACCCGCATGGCGTCCTGAAGACCCCCAACGGTATTCTCCCAGCGGGACCGGGCATCGGCGATGAGCTGCTGGTCGGTGGTTGCGAGAGAGAGATTGCCGTAATCCTGCTGGAACATCTGGTCAATGTTCTGCACGTCGAAGGCGATATTCTGGGCCTGTCCGAGAAGCTGCTGGGTGCGCTGGACGTTCTGCTGAAGCGCCTGAAGCGAACTGTAGGGCAGGCTCGCAAGGTTGCGGGCCTGGTTGATCAGCATCTGCGCCTCGTTCTGGAGCGAGGTGATCTGGTTGTTGATCTGCTCCAGCGTGCGGGCGGCGGTCAGCAGGTTCTCGGCATGGTTGGTCGGGTCGTAGACGATCCTGCCGAACCCGCCAAAGAAGGCGTGGGCCGGCGTCGTGAACACCGGGGCCAGCGCCAGCGGTGCGGCAAGCGCCAGGGCAAGCGCCGAAGTGCTGACCATTCGGGTGAACCGGGGAATTGCGCGCGTCATGGTGTAATCTCCTCTTCATCCAGGATGAGTTCGATTTCGCCGACGTCAGCGACTGTCGGCGGCGGGATTTCGTTTTCGGTTACGAGATTGGTGAGGTCAGGGATGAGATCGGCGGCCCATTCGACGCCGCGTGCGTGAAGCCAGGCGGAGAGGAACCCGTCGCGGCCATGTTCGGCAAGGATCTCGTTTATCAGCGTCTGATCGGATTTGGCCGATGCGGCGCAGAGCGCCAATCCGACTTCCGACAAGCCAAGGTCGAACAAGCGGTTGCCGCGCCGCGACTGGCAGTAGTAGTCCCGCTTGGGCGTGGCCCGCGCGAGGATTTCGATCTGCCTGTCGTTGAGGCCGAAGCGGCGATAGATCGCCGTGATCTGCGGCTCGATGGCGCGCTCGTTCGGCAAGAGGAGCCGCGTCGGGCAGCTTTCGATGATCGCCGGCGCGATGGCGGAATTATCAATGTCGGACAGCGACTGCGTGGCGAAGATGACACTGGCGTTCTTCTTGCGCAGGGTCTTGAGCCACTCCCTGAGCTGGTCTGCAAACCCTTCGTCATCGAGCGCCAGCCAGCCCTCGTCGATAATCAGCAGCGTGGGCCGCCCGTCCAACCTGTCACCGATGCGATGGAACAGGTAGGACAGAACCGCCGGCGCTGCGCCGGTGCCGACCAGACCCTCGATCTCGAACGCCTGCACGTCGGCAGAGCCAAGATGCTCGGTCTCGGCATCGAGAAGGCGTCCATAGGGACCACCGACACAATAAGAGCGCAGCGCCTGTTTCAGGTCATTGGATTGCAGCAGCACGGCGAGGCCGGTGATGGTGCGCTCTCCGACCGGAGCGGACGCCAGCGAGGTCAGCGCCGTCCAGAGATGCTCCTTCACCTCGGGCGTGATCTGGATATTCTCGCGCATCAGGATTGCCACGATCCAATCGGCAGCCCAGGCCCGTTCGGCAGTCTCGTGGATGCGGGCCAGCGGTTGCAGCGAAACAGACGTTTCGGAAGCGTCGGTCAGTTCGCCGCCGAGATCATGCCAATCACCCTGCATAGCGAGTGCGGAGGCACGGATGGAGCCGCCGAAATCGAAGGCGAAGACCTGTGAGCGCGCGTAGCGGCGGAACTGTAAGGCCATCAGCGCCAGCAGCACCGACTTGCCGGCGCCGGTCGGTCCGACGACGAGTGTATGGCCCACGTCGCCGACATGAAGGGACAGCCGGAACGGGGTCGATCCTTCGGTCCTGCCGTAAAGCAGCGGGGGTGCGCCAAAGTGATCGTCCCGTTCCGGCCCCGCCCACACGGCGGACGAAGGGACCATGTGGGCAAGGTTGAGCGTCGAGACCGGGGGCTGGCGGACATTGGCATAGGCATGTCCAGGCAGGCTGCCGAGCCAGGCGTCGACGGCATTGACCGTCTCGACCATGACGCTGAAATCGCGGGACTGGATGATCTTCTCGACCAGCCGCAGCTTTTCGTCGGCGCGGCGGGCGTCCTCGCCCCAGACGGTGACGGTCGCCGTGACATAGGCCATGCCGGCCATGTCGGCGCCGAGTTCCTGCAACGCCATATCCGCGTCGGCGGCCTTGTTCGCGGCATCGGTGTCCACGAGCGCGGATTGCTCGTTGGTCATCACCTCCTTGATGATCGCCGCGATGCTCTTGCGCTTGGCGAACCATTGCCGGCGGATTTTGGTCAGCAGCCGGGTCGCGTCGGTCTTGTCCATGAGGATGGCGCGGGTGGACCATCGGTAGGGAAAGGCCAGCCGGTTCATCTCGTCGAGGAGGCCGGGGGTGGTCGTGCCGGGAAAGCCGGTGATCGTCAGCACCCGGAGATGCGACAAGCCCAGGCGCGGCTCCAGCCCGCCGGTCAGCGGCTGATCGGCCAGCAGAGCGTCGAGATACATCGGCACTTCCGGCACGCGGACGCGATGCCGATTGGTCGAGATGGTGGAATGGAGGTAGGTCAGCGTGCCGGCGTCATCGAGCCAGCTACATTCCGGCATGAAGCCGTCGAGCAGCGCCAGCACGCGGTCGGTGCGGTCGATGAAGCCGCGCACCAGCTCCCACGGGTTCACGCCCGAGGTCTCGCGGCCCTCGTAAAGCCAGGACTCCGATCGTGCGGCATCTTCGGCGGGCGGGAGCCAGAGGAAGGTCAGGAAGTAACCGGAGACGAAATGGCTGCCCTCTTCCTCGAAATCGGCCTTGCGCTCGGCATCGACCAATGCCGAGGCGGGATCGGGGAAGCGGTCCGCAGGATAGGTTGCGGCCTCCGAACGCTGTGCTTCCACGAAAATGGCCCAGCCAGAGCCGAGACGGCGGAAGGCGTTGTTCAGCCGTCCCGCGACCGCAACCAGTTCGGCCGCGACGGCGGAATCCAGATCGGGGCCACGAAACTTCGCCGTCCGCTGAAACGAGCCATCCTTGTTGAGGACAACTCCCTCCCCGACCAGCGCCACCCAGGGCAGATAATCGGCCAGGCGGGAAGCGGTGCGGCGGTATTCTGCGAGATTCATCATGGATCAAACCTCACACCGAGAGATGGCCGGGGATGCGCAGATGGCGGCGCGCGACCTCGACGAAGAGCGGATCGCGCTTGGCGGCCCAGACGGCGGCGATGTGACCGACCGCCCAGATCAGGATGCCGGCGAGCCAGAGCTGGAGGCCGAGGCCGACTGCCCCGGCCAGCGTGCCGTTCAGGATCGCGACGGATCGCGGCGCCCCACCGAGCAGGATCGGCTCGGTCAGGGCGCGGTGGACCGGGACAGCGAAGCCCGGCACCGCGTCGAGCGCCTCGAAACTCACGGCCATCAGACCAGCGCTCCGCCGCCGAAGCTGAAGAACGAGAGGAAGAAGGAGCTGGCGGCGAAGGCGATGGAGATGCCGAAGACGATCTGGATCAGTCGCCTGAAGCCGCCGCCGGTGTCGCCGAAAGCCAACGTCAGGCCTGTGACGATGATGATAATCACCGCCACGATTTTCGCCACCGGCCCTTCGACGGATTCGAGGATGGATTGCAACGGCGCTTCCCAGGGCATCGAAGAGCCGGAGGCAAAGGCCGGGGATGTCATCAGGCTCACCCAGGCGAAGGCGGCGGCGGTTGCGATATGGTGACGGATGCGGAAGGCGCGACGGATCATGCAGGTTCTCCAGTGTTGCGAGTGGTGCCGGGTTCTGAAAAGGCGGGGAAAATCCGGTAGTCGCCGTCGGGACCGAGACCATCGACGCGGGCGAGTTCGACAAGCCGCCGTGCGGAACCGCGACCGGCAAGGACGGCCACGAGGTCGATGGTTTCGGCGATCATGGCGCGCGGGACGGTGACGACGGCTTCCTGGATCAATTGTTCGAGGCGGCGAAGCGCGCCGATGCCGGAACCGGCATGGATGGTGCCGATCCCTCCGGGGTGCCCGGTGCCCCAGGCTTTGAGGAGATCGAGCGCCTCGGCGCCACGCACCTCACCGATCGGAATACGGTCGGGACGCAGCCGCAGCGAGGAACGGACCAGATCGGACAGAGTGGCAACGCCATCCTTGGTCCGCATGGCGACAAGGTTGGGTGCCGCGCATTGCAGCTCGCGGGTGTCCTCGATGATGACGACGCGATCCTGCGTCTTGGCCACCTCGGCCAGCAGCGCATTGGTCAGCGTGGTCTTGCCGGTGGACGTGCCACCGGCGACGAGGATGTTCGCACGCGACTGGACGGCGGCGCGGAGCGTTTCCGCTTGACCGGCGGACATGATGCCGGCCGCCACGTAGTCGTCGAGTGTGAAGACCGTGACGGCGGGCTTGCGGATGGCGAAGGCGGGTGCGGCGACGACCGGCGGCAGCAGGCCCTCGAAGCGCTCGCCGGTCTCCGGCAGTTCGGCCGAGACGCGGGGGCTGCGGGCATGCACTTCCACACCGACATGGTGGGCGACCAGCCGCACGATGCGCTCACCATCGGCAGCCGACAGTATCTCGCCCGTATCGGCCAGTCCCTCGGACAGCCGGTCCACCCAGATCCGGCCATCGGGGTTCAGCATGACCTCGACGACCGACGGGTCTTGCAGCAGGGCTGAGATGGCAGGCCCGAGCGCCGTTCGGAGCATGCGCGCGCCGCGGTCCACCGTTGCCTGATTGTGGTTGATGCCTGCCATCTCGTCCCCGTTCCACCGGGGAGGCGAGAGTTCCCCGGATGGGGATGACTAAAAGAGACCCCAAAGCGGCCGTTTCAACAAGTTTCGACCGTCGTAGTAGTGTGGCGTGCAAATACAGGAGAACGGCGGTGGTGCCATTCAGCGCCAAGGTGGAGTGAGGTGGGGGAGCAGCTCAACATTAGCGTAGAGCGATTCGATGAGCATGATGGCTTCGAAGGACATTGCGGCCCTTCAGTCATCCAGCTTTGGACCGTAGAATTTGCTCTTCAGCACTCCAGCGATATGATCCCGAACCAACCGCACCCGTGGCAGAGCCAGAGACTGCTCATGGCCGAGTAACCAGAGATCGGTTTCCAGCGGTGGCAGGCTTGCCAGCCCGGGCAGGAAGCCGGCTGGACGGGCGATGAAATCCGGCAGCACCGCCCAACCTGCGCCTTGCTCGACGGCCGCCACCTGCGCGGCAAGGGAGGTCAGGCGCAGCGATGGCCGAAGCCCGGGACAGTGACCTGAAAGCCATGCCGCCATGGCGAGATAGGCGAAATCCTCGGTCCAGCCGACCATCCGGTGTCGATGCAGATCCTCGGGGTTGCCCGGTGTGCCGTGCCGCGCCACGTGATCCGCCGAGGCGTAAAGCCCGAAGCGGATCGCACCGACCCTTCTCAGGCGATAGTTGCCGCGGACGGGTCGCACCAGCCGGATGACCAGATCGGCGTCCTCGGCGGCAAGCTGCACGGGCTGGACCGAACTGCGCAGCTCGATGCGGATGGCGGGATAATCCTCCATGAACCGGATCAGCGCGGGCAACAGCATGTCCCGGCCCAGAAGCTCGGGTGCCTCGATCCGCACCGGCCCGGCCAGACCGTCGCCGGTTTCCAGCGCATTGCGCTCGAAGACCCGCATGCGGGTTCCCGCCAACTCGGCCTCCGGGACAAGGCTCTGCCCGGCCTCGGTCAAGCTGTAGCCATCGCGATGCGGGCGGAACAGCCGCACCTTCAGCGCCAGCTCGAGAGCCTCGATCCGCCGGGAAACGGTCGAGGGGCTGGTGCCCAGCCGGGTGGCCGCAGCCGAAAGCGACTTCGCCTGCGCGAGTGCAAGGAAGAATTTCAGGTCGTTCCAGTCCATAGCTTTCCATTTTCGCAAAGCATGGAGCCGAAAACAAGCATCGACTGATCGCGCGCTGTCGTGGATTCTGCCGGAAAGCAAAGGAATCCCGACTATGCCTCACATCATCTCTTCCATCCGCTTTTCCGATTACGGAGGGTCTGACGTCCTGTCTCTTTCCAATATCGAACTGCCCGCCCCTGGCCCGGGCGAGATCCAGATCCGTCATGCCGCCATCGGCGTCAACTATATCGACATTTATCACCGCAAGGGCGTGTTCGGCCCCAAGCTGCCGCTGCCGAGCGGTCTGGGTGTGGAGGGGGTGGGCGAGATCGTCGCAGTCGGTCCCGATGTCTCCGCTTTCAAGGTCGGGGATCGCGTGGCCTATGTCGGCGGACCGCCGGGCGGTTATGCGACCCATCGCAACCTTCCGGCGGCGCGGGCGATTCATGTGCCTGCAGGTCTGGACAGCGCGACTGTCGCGGCAAGCGTGTTCAAGGGGTTGACCGCTGAATACCTGACCCATCGCTGCGTCAGCCTACAGCCGGGCGATACGGTGCTGTTTCACGCCGCGGCGGGGGGTGTCGGCTCCTTTGCCAGCCAGTGGCTCAAGGCGCTTGGGGTGACAGTGATCGGCACCGTCAGCACCGAGGCGAAGGCCCAGATCGCCCGTGCGCAGGGATGCGATCATGTCATCATCTACAGCCATGACGATTTCCGCGACGAAGTGATGCGGATCACCGGCGGCAAGGGTGTCCGGGTCGTCTATGATTCAGTGGGCGCGCATACGTTCATGCGCTCGCTCGATTGCCTGCAACCGCGCGGAACCATGGTCAGCTTCGGGGAAAGCTCGGGTCCGGTCGAGCCTTTGGCGGTCGGCACGCTCGGGGCCAAGGGGGCGCTCTTTCTCACCAGGCCCTCGATCGCGCACTACACGGCGGATCGCGTGGAATACGAGGGCGCAGCGGAACGCCTGTTCTCGGCCATGCGAGACAGCACCGTCGTTGCCGGAAAGCCGAGTGTCTACCCTCTGGCGGAAGCCGCTCAGGCCCATGCCGATCTCGAAAGCCGCAGGACGACAGGAGCGGTTGTCTTGTTGCCCTGATGCAAGCGAATGGCAGCTTTGAGACGAAAGCGGCGCGCCAGTCAGTTCACCCCTGTACCCTGATCTGATCCGGCCACATCCTCCGAAATCTCCTGGCGCAGCTTCGGCCCCTGTGCGAGCCGTCGGCCGAGGGCCGTGATGAACGCCTCGTATCGCTCGTTAGATTTGGCCTTGGCCGCCTTCGCTGCCGGCTCGGGCAAGGCCGGCGTTGTCGTGACCCAGAACCGGATGAACACCGCCAGGCTCTCGACGGCGATGCCGACGTCACGCTCCAGCCGTGTCATGCGGCGGTCAAGCTGATCGAGGCGTTTGGCGATGATCGCTTCGCGGCGCTCGGCGTCGTCCGGCGACAGGAACGACGCGATGGCGGCTTCGGCGATCATGGATTGCGAACGATCCCGGCGCGCGGCGAAGTCCGCAAGGGCGGTCGTGACATCGGGGTCAAGATAGATCGTGATCTTCGATTTCTTCCTGCGGCGTGTCATGGCGCTACAGCTCCATGCCGTCGTTCGGGTCCATAGCGACCTGCCGGGCAATCCCCTGCACCTGGCGGATCATGCGTCGGTTCCGGGCAACATCTTCGTCCACGTCATCGGACAGATGGGGCTCGAACTCGTTCTCGATGGGCTTTTTCTTCTCCACCGGCTTCACGCGGCTGAGTTCGGGCTGCAACCGGCGTTCGGATTCGGTCGGATCTTCATCATCCCTCATGTGCTCCTCTTCATCCTCGGCAGGTCCGGGTCGCGCCGGGATCGGCAACGCGGTCCAGTCGTCGGCACGGGTTCCTTCTGGGGGCGTCAGGTCAGGCGGGGGAAGAAGGCGCTCCCGAAACCGGGCATCCTCAAAGTAGCGCGCCTTCGTTGCCCGGATCGGCGGGATGCCCGCCACCATGACGATCTCCTCGTGCGGCGGAAGCTGCATGATCTCGCCCGGCGTCAACAACTGGCGCGCGGTCTCCGAGCGCGACACCATGAGATGGCCGAGCCAAGGCGACAGACGGTGCCCCGCGTAGTTTTTCATCGCCTTCATCTCGGTGGCCGTGCCGAGCGCGTCGGATACGCGCTTGGCGGTGCGTTCGTCGTTCGTGGCGAAACTCACGCGGACATGGCAGTTGTCGAGGATCGAGTTGTTCGGCCCGTAGGCTTTCTCGATCTGGTTCAGCGACTGCGCGATCAGGAAGCTCTTGAGGCCATAGCCGGCCATGAAGGCCAGCGCCGTCTCGAAGAAGTCCAGTCGCCCGAGCGCCGGAAACTCGTCGAGCATCAAGAGCAGCCGATGCCGCCCGGCATTCGCCTGCAGATCCTCGGTCAGGCGGCGGCCGACCTGGTTCAGCAGCAAACGCATCAGGGGTTTGGTGCGGTTGATGTCGGATGGTGGCACCACGAGGTAGAGCGTGGTCGGCTGATCGCCGGCCACAATATCGCCGATCCGCCAATCGGAGCGGCGCGTGACCTTGGCCACGACGGGATCGCGATAGAGGCCCAGAAACGACATCGCCGTCGACAACACGCCCGACCGCTCGTTCTCGGACTTGTTGCGCAGCTCGCGCGCCGCACTGGCCACGACCGGATGCGGACCCGCCTCACCCAGATGCGCGGTTGTCATCATGGCGCGCAGGGTGGAGTCCACCGGACGCTTGGGATCGGACAGGAACCTGGCCACACCAGCCAGCGTCTTGTCAGTTTCGGCATAGAGAACATGCAGGATCGCACCGACGAGGAGCGAATGGGAGGTCTTTTCCCAATGGTTGCGCTTGTCGAGGCTGCCTTCGGGATCGACGAGGATATCAGCGATGTTCTGCACGTCCCTCACCTCCCACTCGCCACGACGCACTTCGAGCAGGGGATTATAGGCCGAGGATTTCGGGTTGGTCGGATCGAACAGCAGCACGCGGCCATGGAGTGCCCGGAAACCGGAGGTGAGTTGCCAGTTCTCGCCCTTGATGTCGTGGACGATAGCCGAGCCCGGCCAGGTCAACAGCGTCGGCACCACCAGGCCGACGCCCTTGCCCGAACGGGTCGGCGCGAAACACAGCACATGCTCGGGGCCATCATGCCGCAGATACTCGTGGTCATATCGGCCGAGGATGACACCATCGGGATCGAGCAGGCCCGCAGCCTTCACCTCGGGCTTTGAGGCCCATCGCGCCGAACCGTAGGTGGCGACGCCCTTCGCCTCGCGCGCCCGCCAAACCGACATGCCGATGGCGACCGTAATGGCGATGAAGCCGCCCGAGGCTGCGATGATCCCGCCCTTGGCGAAGATCGGTGGCGCATAGGCTTCATAGAAATACCACCACCAGAAGATCGCGGGCGGATAATAGACCGGCACGCCGAACAGCACGAACCAGGGCGGCCCGAGCCGCGCCTGATAGCCGAGGCTCCAGGCGACATACTGGGTGGCGCCCCAGGTGGTGGCGAGGATGATGAGGAAGACGATGGCGATCTGTCCCCATAGGATCTTCGTTGCGGACATGGGCGTGTTCCTTTCCGGTTGAGGTCAGAGGCCGAGGCCGCGCTTGCGCCCGAAGTCCCAATCGACACCGCCATCGTCGCGGGCGACGCCGGAGACATGACGGCCGATCTGCTTTTCCAAAGAGGGCGACCAGGGCACGAGCTGGAAGCCGAGGCCGTCGTCGATCATGGCGAAGCGGCCCGAGGCGAGCGCGAAGCGCTGGCGATAGGAACCGGCGACATACTCACCGCTGGCGGCGCGCTCGAAGGACATGCCGGTTTCAGTCGCGAGCTTCTCGGCAAGACTGTCGAGTTCGCGCCTGCGCAGCGTGTTGAGCAGCCGCCGCGCGAAGGTGACGCGCCCGCCCTGCCGCTCGGCGTAACCCTCGCCGATCAGATGCTCCGCGCGTTCGTCCAGAGCCTGACGGACCTCGGTGCCGAAGCCGCTGTCCGATAGGGCGATGGGCTCGCGGGCGATGGCCTGCCGGTCGAGCCAGGTCGCACCCGAGGCGCCGATCTGCGCACCGAGATCAAGATCGGAGCGGACGGCAAGCGCGACACGGCGCGCGCCTTGCGCGTCCTCATAAGCGCGCAGCTCGACAATCGAGCCAGGCGGGCTGTCGCCGGCGGCATCCAGATGCGGCAGCTTGATATGATGGCTGCGGCCGTCGACGCCGTCGACCACGGCATAGGCGGTGCCCTTCAACTCATCATCGAGGCCGCGCTCGACCAGGCGGCCGATGACGGGAACATCGAGGCTTTCGCCGGCCAGCACATAGCTGGCCGAACCGCGCTCGATGCCGCGTTCGGTCAGGGCACGGTGCATGCGCTTGATAATGTCGCCGCGCTCGCCGAGTTCGCGCAGCACCGTCTCGGCCTCGGGCTTGATGAACCATTGCGAATGGCCGATCTGGTCGGCCAGCCCGAGGATTTCGAGGGTGCGCAGCCGACCGACCTTCAGCGTGTGGAACTCGTCCTGCGGGTGATCAGCGAGCGGGGCGAGATCGACGATACCGGATTTGCCGGCGTCACGGACAAGCTGCCGGTCGAGTTGTGTCCAGCGTTCCGCCTCGATCTGGGCCTCAAGGCTGCGGCGGATGTCGAGATCGGTGCGCGGCCCCAGATCCAGGGTGATGAGATCGCGCGCCCGGTCCCGCATCCCCTCCTTGATGTAGTCTCGGGAAATCACGAGATCCTGCCCGTCGTCGCGGGTGCCGCGCACGATCAGATGGACATGCGGATGCGCCGTGTTCCAGTGATCGACCGCCACCCAATCGAGGCGCGTGCCGAGATCCTTTTCCATCTGGCCGACAAGATCGTCGGTGAAGGATCGGAGGTCGGACATATCCAGCGCGTCGTCAGGCGAGACGATGAACCGGAAATGATGCCGGTCATCACCGCAGCGCTCCGCGAAAGCGCGACCATCGGCATCCTCCGTTCCCGGCCCGAACAGCCTTGCCTTCTCTCCGTCTCGGGTCACGCCGTCACGGCGCAGGTAATCAAGATGCGCACCAAGCGGCGCCGACGACGCCATGTGGCGAACGACGCGTGCCTTGACGACGGCGCCGCGTGTACGGGAGGTGATGAGGCGGTTGGCCTGTACGCTGGCGCGCTGGCCGCGCCCGAAGCGGGAACGATTGCCGGATGTGACGCGACCGGATCGCGAGACGCCGCCTCCGGCCTTCTTCGCGGCGGCAAGTGCCTGCGCGATGAAGGGCCGGGTTTGCTGCGCACGAGTTGAGCGGATGCGCCCCGGACGGATGCGGAACTCGTGCTCATCGGACATGGCACATCCCCGCACGGTGCAAAACAGAGAATAAAATCAGGAAGATGGACGCGAAGCACACGGTGCGCGATAGCGCCGCACGGTGCGAAACGCGCCAGAAACATGAACAAAAACAACCGCCCGCCTGAGCCGCACCGTGCGCGCTTTTATCCTGCCATCTTTCGGTCGTGGTGCCTGCCGCCACCCTCTG
>Ga0164243_10010890_pt1 | contig 13025 bp, 11 predicted proteins | sample OricompcompostOP_FD_108781 | JGI IMG/M metagenome (GOLD analysis project Ga0164243, IMG submission 108781) | Organic Plus compost microbial communities from Emeryville, California, USA - Original compost - Organic plus compost (OP) | ecosystem: Engineered > Solid waste > Mixed feedstock >... | reverse complement strand
CGAGCCGGTGGTGCAGGGCGCGGGCGGGATGCGGTTCCACTCCCCCGCGTATCTGCGGGTGCTGCGGGAGGCGTGCGACGCGCACGACGTCCTGCTCGTGTTCGACGAGATCGCCACCGGCTTCGGGCGCACCGGCGCCCTGTTCGCGGCGGACCACGCGGCGGTGACGCCGGACGTGATGTGCGTGGGCAAGGCCCTGACCGGCGGTTACATGACGATGGCGGCGACGCTGTGCACGTCCCGTGTCGCGGACGGCATCTCGCGCGGTGAGGTGCCGGTGCTCGCCCACGGCCCGACCTTCATGGGCAACCCGCTGGCCGCCGCCGTCGCCGTCGCGTCGATCGAACTGCTGCTGGGTCAGGACTGGCGGGCCGAGGTCGGGCGGATCGAGGCCGGGCTGCGGTCCGGTCTGGCGCCCGCGGCGGACCTGCCGGGCGTCAAGGACGTACGGGTCCTCGGCGCGATCGGCGTGGTCCAGCTGGACCACGAGGTGGACATGCGGGCGGCGACGGCGGCCGCCGTGCGCGAGGGCGTGTGGCTGCGTCCGTTCCGCGACCTGGTCTACACGATGCCGCCGTACGTCACGGGCGACGCGGACGTCGCACGGATCGCCCGCGCGGTGTGCGCGGCCGCACGAGAGGGCTGAGATGCCGGTACTGGTGGTCACGGGCACGGGCACGGAGGTCGGCAAGACGGTCGTCACCGCGGCGGTGGCCGCCGCGGCGCTGGCCTCGGGCCGTACGGTCGCGGTGCTCAAGGCCGCGCAGACGGGCGTGGGCCCGGACGAGGACGGCGACGCGGCCGAGGTGGCGCGGCTCGCCGGGCCGCTGACCACGGCCGAACTCGCCCGCTACCCGGACCCGTTGGCCCCGGCGACGGCGGCGCGGCGGGCGGGCCGGGCGCCGGTCCGCCCCGCGGAGATCGCCGAGGCCGCCGCGAAGCTGGCCGCGGAGCACGACCTGGTGCTGGTGGAGGGGGCGGGCGGGCTGCTCGTCCGCTTCGACGAGGCGGGCGGCACCCTGGCGGACGCGGCCGGGCTGCTGGCGGCCCCGGTGCTGGTGGTGGCGTCGGCCGGTCTCGGCACCCTCAACACGACCGAGCTGACCTTCCGTGAGCTGCGGCGCCGGGGTCTCGACCCGCTCGGCGTGGTGATCGGCAGCTGGCCCGGCGAACCGGACCTGGCGTCGCGCTGCAACGTGGCGGACCTCCCGGAGGTGTCGGAGGCGCCACTGCTGGGGGCGGTACCCGCGGGCGCGGGCGGCCTGCCACCCGCCGGTTTCCGCGCGTCCGCCCCGGACTGGCTGGCACCCCACCTGTTCGGCCACTGGGACGCGAACGGCTTCCGGGAGCGCGTGGGGCTCTGAGGCGGGGTGCGCGGCGGGGGCGGGGGGCGGGTGCGGGGGCGCGGTCGGCTGCGCGTACCGGATCGATGGGCCCGGCGCTTTGAGGGTGCGCGCGGCAAGAGTGCCCGTCCCGGGCGGGTGTGCACGGCGGGTTCGGCTGCGCGCGGCGGGCGGGTCGCGCGTACCGGATGGATACGCGCGGGGCTTTGACACTGCGCGGCGGGTGCCCGTGCCGGACGGACGCGCGTGGCGCTCTGAGACGGCTCGCGGGACAGGTGCGCGCGGCGGATCGGCTGCGCACGGCGGATCGGCTGCGCACGGCGGGGCGGGTCGCGCGTACCCGATGGTTGCGCGCGGCGCTTCGAGGCTGCGCGAGGCAGGAGGTACGCGTGCCGGGCGCATGCCGCTCGGCGCTTCGAGGCTGCGCGAGGCAGCGGGTGCGCGTGCCGGGCGGTCGTGCGTGGCGCATTGGGGCTGCCCGCGGCGCCGGGGGGGTGTGCCGGGCGCATGCCGCTAGGCGCTTTGAGGCTGCGCGAGGCAGCGGGTGCGCGTGCCGGGCGGTCGTGCGTGACGCATTGGGGCTGCCCGCGGCTTTGGGGGGTGCCGGGCGGATGCGCCCGGCAGGGGGTGCGGGGGCGCCGTTCGGGGGAGAATCGGGGGTGAGTCCCGTTCTGCCCGGGAGGTCCGATGGCACTGCGATCCGCCCGTGCGGGCGCCCGCCCACGCGACGCCGTGCACCATCCGGTGTTCGCCCGCTGCTACGCCCGGCTGAGCGTCGGCGCCGAGACCCGGATGGGCATGGCCCGGGTCCGGGAGCGGCTGCTGGGCGGGCTGTCCGGCCGGGTGCTGGAGATCGGCGCGGGCAACGGCCTGAACTTCGCGCACTACCCGGCCACGGTCTCCGAGGTGGTCGCCATCGAACCGGAGCGGTCGCTGCGGCGGCTGGCGGTGGAGGCCGCGCTGCGCGCCGAGGTGCCGGTGGACGTGGTGCCGGGCACGGCGGAGGCGCTGCCGGTCAAGAGCGAGGGCTTCGACGCGGTCGTGCTGTCGCTGGTGCTGTGCAGCGTGCGGGACGTGCCGCGCGCGCTGTCCGAGGTGCGGCGGGTGCTGCGGCCCGGCGGAAGCGTGCGGTTCTTCGAGCACGGCAGGGGCGGCGGGCCGGCGATGCTGCGCACCCAGCGCGCACTGGACCGTACGGTGTGGCCGCTGGTCAGCGGCGGCTGCCACCTCTCGCGCGACCCGGTAGCGGCACTGCGGGAGGCGAGGCTCGAACTCGGCCCGTACACACGGCTGATGGTCCCGGGGAACGGGCCCGCCCTGCCCTCGTCGTACTGCGTGCTGGGCACGGCGTGGCGCCCGGCGGACGCGGGGACGTCAGCCGGCCGGTGACGCGGTCACAGGCTCCAGCTCTCCAGTTCCCGCGCGATGTCCTGCACGGACGCCTCGCCGCCGTGCACCAGGCGGGCCAGGTCGCGGACCTGCTCGGGCGAGGTGACGACCTTCAGGCCGCAGGCCACGAGGTAGCCGTAGGCGACCGCGGAGGCGAACATCGCGTTCGAGCGCTCCAGCGCGGGGACACGCATGAGCAGTTGCAGCAGGGAGGCGGCGCGGGCCTGGGGGCTGTCGTAGACGAGGACGTCGAATATCTCGGCCCGGTGGCGCGCGACGGCGGCGACGAGGGCGCCCCAGTCGGTGACCGTGGGGTCGCCCGGTGTGCGCTTCTCGGCGACCATGAGCAGCCAGGCGAGATCGATGGTCAGCGGACTCAACGGATCAGTGGCGCCCTTCGCGCGAACCCTCGCGGTCGGTGCCGAACTCCTCGGCGAACACCGACTCGTACTGCTTCATGAAGTCGGCCGCGGCCTCCACGAAGGTGTGGCCGACCTCGCCGGTGTCCTGGCGGACCAGCTCCTCGATGTAGCGGTTCACGCTCATCCCGCGCGCCAGGGCGCGTTCGCGGGCGGCGCGGGCCGTGCCCTCGTCCACTCTCACGTTCAGCTGGGTCTTCGCCATACCTCGAAGCTAGCGCGCGGGTGCTAGCACGGCAAGCGCCCTCCCGGCGGCACCGGATGCACGGGGTGCCCCTTACACCGGTTGCGGGTCGCCCACCTGGGTCGGAGACGGCGCGGGACCTCAGGAGGATACCCGGTATGGGGTGGATCACATTAGGCTCGGCTGCGACGAGAAAGGGCGGCGTCCCGACGGCCGTCGGCGCGCCCCGTGAGGAGGCGGCCTTGTCCACAGCAGCTGCGCAGTACGTCCCCGGTCCCGCGCCGGCCGAAGGGGTGGCGGCCCGCGCCCGCGGGCTGACCAAGGCGTACGGCTCCGGCGAGACCACCGTGCTCGCCCTCGACGCGGTGGACGTCGACATCGCGCGCGGCCGGTTCACGGCGGTGATGGGGCCCTCGGGCTCGGGGAAGTCCACGCTCATGCACTGCCTGGCGGGCCTGGACGACGTCTCGGCGGGACGGGTCTGGCTCGGCGACACCGAGATCACGGGGCTGAAGGACCGTGAGCTGACCCGGCTGCGGCGGGACCGGATCGGGTTCATGTTCCAGTCGTTCAACCTGATCCCGACGCTGACGGCGGCGGAGAACATCACCCTGCCCATGGACATCGCGGGCCGCGGGCCGGACGAGGCGTGGCTGGCCCAGGTCATCGACACGCTCGGGCTGCGCGACCGGCTGCGGCACCGGCCCTCCCAGCTGTCCGGCGGCCAGCAGCAGCGCGTGGCCTGCGCCCGCGCGCTCGCCTCCCGGCCGGAGCTGATTTTCGCGGACGAGCCCACGGGCAACCTAGACTCGCGGGCGGGCCTAGAGGTGCTCGGGTTCCTGCGCGAGGCCGTCGACCGGCTGGGGCAGACCGTCGTCATGGTCACCCACGACCCGGGGGCCGCCGCCCACGCCGATCTGGTGCTGTTCCTCGGGGACGGGCGGATCGTCGACGAGATGCGGCACCCCACGGCGGAGGCCGTGCTGGAACGGATGAAACGCTTCGACGTGATCCGCGGGGCCTCCGAGGACGGCGGGCGCGCCCCGGGCGTCGAGGCCGGGGAGGGCCCGGCGCTCGAGAGGGGCTGACCGGTGCTCAAGGCGACCCTCAGGAGCTTCCTCGCCCACAAGGGACGGCTCGCGCTGTCCGCGCTGGCGGTGCTCCTGTCGGTGGCGTTCGTCGTCGGCAGCCTCATCTTCTCGGACACCGTCGGCCACACCTTCGACCGCCTGTTCGCCTCGACGGCCGCCGACGTCACCGTCACCCCGAAGGAGTCGTTCGACGAGACGATCTCCTCCGGGCGCACCCCGACCCTGCCGGCCGCGCTGGCCGGGCGCCTCGCCCGGGTGGACGGGGTCGCGGCGGCCCGAGCCGAGGTCGACGTGGCCGGCATCACCGTCGTCGACGCCGACCGGCGCCGGGTGAGCCCGACCTCGGGTGCGCCGACGCTGGCCGCCGTGTGGAACCCGACCGATCGCAGCCCGGTGGAGCTCACCTCCGGGCACGCCCCGAGGGGCGACGGGCAGGTGCTGCTCGACGCGGACACCGCGGACCGGGCGGGCGTGCGCGTCGGCGACCCGCTCACCGTCGTCGGACCGCGCGGCTCCTTCCCGGTTCGTGTCGTGGGCGTCGCGGCCTTCACCACCACCAACCCCGGCGCCGCGCTGGTCTTCTTCGACACGGCAACCGCGCAGACGAGGCTGCTCGGCGACGCGGACGCGGCGACCTCCGTCGAGCTCGACGCGGCCGACGGCGTCACCAATCCGGAGCTGAAGCGGCGGGCGGCCGGAGCCCTGGGCGCCGACGCCGCCGCCTACGAACTGCGGACCGCCGACGAGCAGGCCAAGTCGGACGTCGAGCGTCTGGGCACCTTCCTCGACGTCATCAAGTACGTCATGCTCGGCTTCGCCGGGGTCGCCGTCCTCGTCGGCGTGTTCCTGATCGTCAACACGTTCTCCATGCTGATCGCCCAGCGCACCCGGGAGCTGGGGCTGCTGCGCGCGCTGGGCGCGGACCGCCGCCAGGTGCGCCGCTCGGTGCTCACGGAGGCGCTGCTGCTGGGCCTGGTCGGCTCCACGGCGGGACTGGCGGCGGGCATCGGCCTGGCGGTGGGACTCATCGAGCTGATGGGCCTGCTGGGCATGCGCATCAGGACGGGCGAGATGGTGATCGGCTGGGCCACGCCGGTCGCCGCGTACGTCGTGGGGCTGGGCGTCACCTTCGTCGCGGCCTACCTCCCGGCCCGGCGGGCGGCCGGGGTGTCGCCGATGGCGGCCCTGGCGGACGCGGAGATCGCGGACGTCGGGCGGCCGCTGCGGCTGCGCGCGGTGGCGGGCTCGGCCGTCGGAGCGGCGGGGGCGGCGGCGCTCGCGGGCGCCGCCGTGTCCTCGCGGACGTCCACGGCCGCGTCCCTGCTGGGTGCCGGTGTGCTGCTGACCCTCGTCGCCACGGTCGTCGCGGGGCCGCTGCTGGTGCGTCCGGTCATCCGGGTGCTCGGCGGCGCCTTCCCGGCGCTGTTCGGGCCGGTCGGCCGGATGAGCCAGCGCAACGCGCTGCGCAACCCGCGCCGCACGGGCGCCACCGCGGCCGCGCTGATGGTGGGCCTGGCCCTGGTCGGCGGGATGTCGGTGGCGAGCGCCTCGATGTCGACGTCGTTCGACCGGCAGATCGACAAGACCCTCGGGGCCGACTTCGTGGTGCAGGACAGCAACTTCGTGCCCTTCCCCCGCGAAATCGCCGACCGGATCCGAGACACCGAGGGCGTCGGCCTGGTCGTCCGCTCGCAGCTCGCGACGATCGCCCTGCGTCTGCCCGACGGGGACCGGGTACGGACCACCGCCGCCGGGTACGAGCCCGAGCTCGACGAGGTCGCCCGTCTCACGTACGCGCGCGGGGACTCCGCGGCCGCGCTGGCGGACGGGCACCTCGGGATGGACCGCGACTTCGCCCGGGACCACGGCGTACGGGTCGGCAGCGCGCTGCCGGTCGAGTTCCGGGACGGGCGCCGCGCCCGGCTGACGGTCGGCGCCCTCACCGACCAGGACACCGTCGACGGGTTCGGCGCCCAGGGAGGCGTCTTCTTCGGCCTGGCCACGCTGGAGAGGTACGCGCCGGGCGGCCAGGACGCGGCCGTCTACGTGAACGCCGCCCCCGGCACGGACGCGGACGCGCTGCGGGCCGCTCTGGAGAGGACGCTCGACCCGTATCCGCAGGTGCAGGTCCGGGACGTCGCCGACTACAAGGACCTGGTGCACGACCAGATCGCGGTGCTGCTCTACCTGGTGTACGCCCTGCTGGGCCTCGCGATCGTCATCGCGGTGCTCGGCGTGGTCAACACGCTCGCCCTGTCGGTCGTGGAGCGGACCCGGGAGATCGGTCTGCTGCGGGCCATCGGTCTGGCCCGGCGCCAGCTGCGCCGGATGATCCGGCTGGAGTCGGTGGTGATCGCCGTGTTCGGCGCCGTCCTCGGGCTGGCGCTGGGGCTGGTGTGGGGCGTGTGCGCGCAGCGGGTGCTGGCGTTGCAGGGCATGACGGCACTGACGATCCCCTGGGGCACGATCGTCGCCGTGGTGATCGGCTCGGCGGTGGTGGGGGTCGTGGCGGCGCTGCTGCCCGCGCTGCGCGCCTCGCGCATGAACGTGCTGGCGGCGATCGCGCACGAGTGACGGGCCGGTGGCAGGGGACGGGCCCGGCCATCGCGCACGAATGACGGACCGGTGGCAGGGGACGGGCGTCCACATGCCGGAAACCCCTGCGGCTCCCCTGGTCCGGTGGTGGGATCGGCTCATGAGTGATCTTCGTATGCGTTCCGCGACCGCCCGTGACCTGGACGCCGTGCTGGCCTTCTGGAAGACGGCGGCCGAGGGCACGAGCATCAGCGACGACCGGGCCGGCGTGGAACGGCTCGTGGCCCGCGACCCCGAGGCGCTGATCCTGGCCGAGCTGGACGGCGAGCTGGCCGGCACGGTCATCGCGGGGTTCGACGGCTGGCGCTGCCACCTGTACCGGCTGGCGGTGCACACGGACCTGCGCCGTCAGGGGATCGGCTCGGCGCTGCTGGCCGCCGCCGAGGAGCGGTTCGTACGGCTCGGCGGGCGGCGCGGCGACGCGATGGTCCTGGAACGGAACGCGCGGGCGCATCATGCCTGGCGTGCGGCGGGGTACACGCCCGAGGACCAATGGCGGCGGTGGGTCAAGCCCCTCACCGACTGACCGCTTTGCCGATCCTTTACTATTGGGGTGCCACTTCGGTCCCCCAGTGAAAGGTGTGAGCCTCCGCCCATGGGCGAGCCTCCCAGCTGTAGACATCGCGCATTCGTCCCCGCCCTGTCCGACCATGGGACGGAGGTGACCCGATGACCGAAGTGCTCCTCCTTCTGGTGGCGATCCTGCTGTCGCTGGCGTGCGGCGCGTTCGTCGCGGCCGAGTTCTCCCTGACGACCGTCGAGCGCAGCGAGCTGGAGCGGGCGGCCGAACGCGGCGAGCGCGGCGCGGCCGGCGCCCTCAAAGCCGTGAAGAACCTGACCTTCCAGCTGTCCGGCGCGCAGCTCGGCATCACCGTCACCAACCTGGTCGTCGGCATGCTCGCCGAACCGTCCATCGCCGTCCTGCTCGCCGGCCCGCTGGAGTCGATGGGGATCTCCCGCTCGACGGCGAGCTCGATCGCGCTCGTCATCGGCACGGCCCTGTCGACGGTCGTCCTGATGGTCGTCGGTGAGCTCGTCCCCAAGAACTGGGCGATCTCCTCCCCGCTCGCCGTCGCCCGACGCGTGGGCAGCGCCCAGCGCTGGTTCAGCGCGGTCTTCCGCCCCTTCATCACCCATCTGAACAACACGGCGAACCGCGTCGTGCGCCGGTTCGGCGTCGAGCCCACCGAGGAGCTGGCCGCCGCGCGCGGCCCCCAGGAGCTGGCCGCGCTGGCCCGGCACTCCGCCCGGGAGGGCGCCCTGGAGGCGGACACCGCCGAGCTCTTCGTCCGGACCCTGAACCTGGCCGACCTGACCGCGGAGAACGTCATGACGCCGCGCGTGCAGGTCGTCGCCCTCGAGGCGCAGGCCACCTGCGAGGACGTGGCGAACGCGACCCGCGCGACCGGTCTGTCCCGCTTCCCGGTCTACCGCGGCAGCCTCGACTCGGTGGTCGGCACCGCCCACATCAAGGACATCCTCGCGGTGCCCGCCGAGGAACGGCCGCGCACCCCGGTGTCGGAGCTGATGCGCGAGCCGCTGCTGGTCCCGGCCACCCTCACCGTCGACCGGCTCCTCGACCGCCTCTCCGGCAAGCGCACCATGGCCGTGGTCATCGACGAGTACGGCGGCACGGCGGGCGTCGCCACCCTGGAGGACATCGTCGAGGAGGTCGTCGGCGAGGTCCGCGACGAGCACGACCCGCACGAGACGCCCGACATCGCCCCCGCCGGCAGCGACGAACGGGGACGGTCCCTGTACTCCGCCGACGGCTCGGCGCGCACCGACCAGCTCGCGCGCGTGGGCCTGAAGGCGCCCGAGGGCCCCTACGAGACCCTGGCCGGACTCGTCGCCACCGAGCTGGGCCGGATCCCGGCCGTCGGTGACGAGGTCGAGGTCGCCGGGTGGCGGCTCGACGTGGTCGACGCCGCCGGCCGCCGGGCCGCGCGGGTGCTGTTGCACGCCCCGCTCGACGAACCGGCGGAGCACGAGACGCAGGAGGACGGGCGATGACCGCCGTACAGCTGTTCATCGGCCTGCTGACGCTGGTCGTCAACGCCTTCTTCGTGGGCGCCGAGTTCGCCCTGATCTCGGTGCGCCGCTCCCAGATCGAGCCCTACGCCGAGCAGGGCGACCGCCGCGCCAAGAGCGTGATGTGGGGTCTGCAGCACGTGTCCGCGTTGCTGGCCGCCGCGCAGCTCGGCATCACGCTGTGCACCCTGGTGCTCGGCATCGTCGCGGAACCGGCCATCGCGCACCTGCTGGAGCCGGTGTTCCATGCGGTGGGCGTCCCCACGGGCGCCGGTCACGCGGTCTCGTTCGTGATCGCGCTGACCCTGGCCACCTATCTGCACATGCTCCTCGGCGAGATGGTGCCGAAGAACATCGCCCTGGCCGAGCCGGTGCGCAGCGCCCTGCTGCTGGGGCCGCCGCTGGTCACGCTGTCCCGTGCGCTGCGGCCTGTGATCTTCACGGTGAACGCGTTCGCCAACGCGCTGCTGCGGCTGCTGCGCGTGGAGACCAAGGACGAGGTCACCGCGACCTTCTCGGACTCCGAGCTGGCCCGGATGGTGCGGGACTCGGGCGAGGCCGGCCTCATCGACGACCGGGCGCGCGAGCGTCTGAACGACGCCCTGGAGCTGGGCCGCCGGCCCGTGCGCGACGTGGTGCTTCCGCTGGAGCGGGTCGTCTACGCACACGTGGGCATCACTCCGGAGGAGCTGGAGGGGCTGTCGGCCCGGTCGGGCTTCTCGCGCTTCCCCGTGGTCGACACGGGCCGCCGTATCGTCGGCTACCTGCACGTGAAGGACGCGCTCGACGCCTCTCCGCGGGACGTGCCGTTCCAGATCCGCGACATGCGGGCCATCGCACGCGTCCGGGAGAGCACACCGCTGGACGACGTGCTCACCGCGATGCGGGGCAGCCGTACGCACCTCGCGGCCGTCCTCGGCGGCGACGGGCGGCTCGCCGGGCTGGTGACCATGGAGGACGTGCTGCGGGAGCTGTTCGGACAGCGGGCCTGAGGGGCCGGAGGCGGTTCCCGGGCCGCGGGCCGCTGGGCGGCCGGAGGGCGGGTTCGGGGCCGGCTCCGACCGACCGCCGGGTGTCCGGACAGGCGCCCTCGGGACCGACCGACCGCCGGGTGTCCGGACAGGGGCCTGCGGGACCGACCGACCGCTGGGTATGGAGCACGGGATACCATTTCCGTCGCCATGCAGACGAATCCCACTCACAGCAGCCTGGTCGCCGTCGGCGACTCCTTCACCGAGGGCATGTCGGACCTTCTCCCGGACGGTTCGTACCGGGGCTGGGCCGATCTCCTCGCCGGCCGGATGGCCGCCCAGACGCCCGGTTTCCGGTATGCCAACCTCGCCGTGCGCGGAAAGCTGATCGGGCAGATCGTCGACGAACAGGTCGACGTGGCCGCCGCGATGGGCGCCGACGTGATCACGCTCGTCGGCGGGCTCAACGACACCCTGCGGCCCAAGTGCGACATGGGCCGGGTGAGGGGCCTGCTGGAGGAGGCCGTGGAGAAGCTGGCTCCGGCCTGCCGGCAGCTGGTGCTCATGCGCAGCCCGGGGCGGCAGGGGCCGGTCCTGGAGCGGTTCCGGCCCCGCATGGAGGAGCTGTTCGCCTGTGTGGACGAGCTGGCGGAGCGGCACGGCGCGATCGTGGTCGACCTGTACGGGGCGCCGTCGCTGGGCGACCCCCGGATGTGGGACGTGGACCGGCTGCATCTGACGGCCGAGGGGCACCGCCGGGTCGCGGAGGCCGTGTGGCAGGCGCTCGGCTACGACCCGGCCGACACCGAGTGGCGTACGCCGCTGCCGGCCGCGGTGCCGCCGCGCTGGGTGGCCCGGCGGGTCGCGGACGTGCGGTTCGCGCGTCAGCATCTGCTGCCCTGGATAGGCCGGCGCCTGACCGGACGGTCCTCGGGCGACGGACGGCCGGCGAAGCGCCCGGAGCTGCTGCCGTACGACGGGCCGGCCGCGTAAGGCACCAGGTGTACGGCCCCGTGGTACGGCCCCGTGTGTACGTGGTGACGCCCCTGCCGGCTCGTGCGGCAGGGGCGTTCCGGTTCCGGGCCTCCTAACCGCGCGACGCGGCCCGGCTGCGGCGGTACAGCGCGGTGCCGGCGATCAGCAGCGCGCCGCTGGCCGCGATGCCTCCGACGATGCCTCCGGCGCCGGTCTCGGGCAGGTGCGGCCGCTCCGGCCCGGCGGGCGGGGTCTGCGAGGGCGCCGGGCCGGGCTCGTGGGACGTGGGCGTGGGCGAGGGAGCGGGCCGGGTGGGGGTGGGCTCGGGGGTCTCGGGCTCGTCGCCGTACCCGTAGCCGTAGCCGCTGGGCTCGTCCGTGTTGTCGGGCTCCTCGCCGTAGCCGTAGCCGTAGCCGTAACCGGAGCCGTAGCCATAGCCGTGTCCGGTGGGCTCGGACGGCTCGTCGGAGCCGTAGCCGCTCGGCTCGTCGCTTCCGTAGCCCGCGCCGGACGGCTCATCCGTACCGTAGCTCGTGCCGGACGGCTCGTCGCTTCCGTAGCTCGCGCCGGACGGCTCGTCGGAACCGTAGGAGGCGGTGCCCTGACCGGACGGGGCGTCGCCCGGCAGTTCCAGCGCGTCGATCCTCTCGCCCACGCCGTCGAGCTGCTCGTCCATCGCGCCGAGTTTGTCGTCCAGCTGATCCAACCCGTCGGAGTCCGGCGCTTTCGCGTGGCCGGGCAGGACGGCGGCGGATTTCACCATGGTGCCCTGTACACGCGGGGCCGCGGACGCGCTGGTGCCGTACAGGGACAGGGCGCTGGTCGCGGCGGCGGCCACGATCAATCCCCTGGTCAGAGCCTGTCGCATTCTCGTTGTCTTTCTTTCGGACGGATTCGGACGGAAAGGGAGGCCGACGTCGGTCATCGACACGAATTCGTCGCTCGCCGGAATTCGGGAGGTCGTGGCAGGAGGGGTGACGCGCAGCCGCGCACACGCCACGACCCGCAGACTATGAACGAGGTGTGAAGGCCCCGGGAAACCGGGACGCGGCGACCTGCGGGGAATTCACCCGATCGACCCGTCACGGCCTTCCGTCCGGTCCGGCACCCGGGGCCGCGCCCCTGACCTGGGGCGCCGGGACGGAGCGGCGCCGGGGGCCCGGGAGACGGCGGGTAAACTCCGTGCACGTGACTTCTGCGCCCGCCAAGCCCCGCATCCCGAACGTCCTCGCCGGACGCTACGCCTCCACCGAGCTCGCCACGCTCTGGTCCCCCGAGCACAAGGTGAAGCTGGAGCGTCAGCTCTGGCTCGCCGTGCTGCGGGCCCAGAAGGACCTCGGCATCGAGGTGCCGGACGAGGCGATCGCCGACTACGAGCGCGTCCTCGACACCGTGGACCTGGCGTCGATCGCCGAGCGCGAGAAGGTCACCCGGCACGACGTGAAGGCGCGGATCGAGGAGTTCAACGCGCTCGCCGGGCACGAGCACGTGCACAAGGGCATGACCTCCCGTGACCTCACGGAGAACGTCGAGCAGCTGCAGATCCGCCTGTCGCTGGAGCTGATGCGCGACCGTACGGTGGCCGTGCTGGCCCGCCTCGGCAAGCTCGCCGGCGAGTACGCCGAGCTGGTCATGGCCGGCCGCTCCCACAACGTCGCCGCCCAGGCCACCACCCTCGGCAAGCGCTTCGCGACCGCCGCGGACGAGCTCCTCGTGGCCTACGGCCGGGTCGAGGAGCTGCTGGGCCGCTACCCGCTGCGCGGCATCAAGGGCCCGGTGGGCACCGCCCAGGACATGCTCGACCTGCTCGGCGGGGACCCGGTGAAGCTCGCGGAGCTGGAGGACCGGATCGCCGCGCACCTGGGCTTCTCGCAGGCGTTCACGTCGGTCGGCCAGGTCTACCCCCGCTCGCTGGACTACGAGGTGGTGACCGCGCTGGTGCAGCTGGCCGGGGCGCCGTCCTCGCTGGCCAAGACGATCCGGCTGATGGCCGGGCACGAGCTGGTCACCGAGGGCTTCAAGCCGGG
>Ga0164243_10010888_pt1 | contig 13026 bp, 9 predicted proteins | sample OricompcompostOP_FD_108781 | JGI IMG/M metagenome (GOLD analysis project Ga0164243, IMG submission 108781) | Organic Plus compost microbial communities from Emeryville, California, USA - Original compost - Organic plus compost (OP) | ecosystem: Engineered > Solid waste > Mixed feedstock >... | reverse complement strand
CGGCGGGTCGTCCGGGCGGCTCCGCCGCGAGCTGGGGCTGCTGCCGCCGGGTGACCTGCGGCAGGCGCTGGCCGCGCTGGCCGGGCACGAGAACGGCGGCACCCTGTGGGCCGAGGTGTTCCAGCACCGCTTCGGCGGCAGCGGCGCGCTGACCGGGCACGCCGTGGGCAACCTGCTGCTGGCCGGGCTGTTCGAGGTACTCGGCGATCCGGTGGCCGCGCTGGACGAGGCGGGCAGGCTGCTCGGGGCGTCGGGGCGGGTGCTGCCGATGTCGACCGAACCGCTGGAGATCGAGGGCGAGGTCGCCGGGCTCAGTAACGACGGCGAGCTACGCACGATCAGAGGTCAGGTGGCGGTCGCGAGCACCCCCGGCCGGGTCGAGCGGATCGAGCTGCGCACCCCGCAGCGGCCCGGTGGCGTCCCGGTCGCGTGCCCGCAGGCCGTGGACGCGGTCCTGGGCGCTGACGTGGTGTTTCTCGGCCCGGGCTCGTGGTTCACGAGCGTGCTTCCGCACCTGCTGGTGCCGGAATTGCACGACGCGCTGGTCCGAACCGAGGCGACGAAGGTGGTGATCCTCAACCTGGTCCCCCAGCCGGGTGAGACGCCGGGGTTCTCACCCGAACGGCACCTCGACGTACTCTGCCAGCATGCTCCCGCGCTGCGCGTCGACGCGGTGATCGCGGACCGCGCCTCGGTGCCCACACCGGCCAGGCTGCGCGACGCGGCCGCGGAGCTGGGGGCGCGGGCGCTGCTCGCGAACGTGGCTGACCCGAAGGTGGCGGGTTTGCACGATCCGGATGCGCTCGCGGACTGTGTGCGGGAAGCTCTCGGACGCCGCTGGAACGCGACCGGCCGGGACGGAGAACAGCAGGAGGGGACATGGCGATGACCGCCGCGGTGAAGGACGAGCTGAGCAGGCTCACGATCACCAAGATCGGGCCGCGCCGCGCCGAGGTCGCGTCGATGCTCCGGTTCGCGGGCGGGTTGCACATCGTGGGCGGCCGGGTCGTGGTGGAGGCAGAGCTGGACACCGGTTCGGTGGCGCGCCGGTTGCGCAAGGAGATCCAGGAGCTCTACGGGCACCATTCGGACGTGCACGTACTTTCCGCGGGAGGGCTGCGTAAGACCACCCGATACCTGGTGCGCGTGGTGAAGGACGGCGAGGGGCTGGCCCGGCAGACCGGCTTGATCGACAACCGCGGCCGCCCGGTGCGTGGCTTGCCGGCGGCGGTCGTGTCCGGCGGGATCGCCGACGCGGAAGCCGCGTGGCGTGGCGCGTTCCTGGCCCACGGTTCGCTCACCGAGCCCGGCCGCTCCTCGTCGCTGGAGGTCACCTGCCCCGGCCCGGAGGCCGCGCTCGCGCTCGTCGGCGCCGCACGCCGGCTGGGGATCCAGGCGAAATCGCGCGAGGTGCGTGGCGCGGACCGGGTCGTAGTGCGCGACGGCGACGCGATCGGCGCGCTGCTGACCCGGCTGGGTGCGCACGCGAGCGTGCTGCAGTGGGAGGAGCGCCGGATGCGCCGCGAGGTGCGGGCGACGGCGAACCGGTTGGCGAACTTCGACGACGCTAACCTGCGCCGGTCCGCCCGTGCCGCGGTCGCGGCGGCCGCGCGGGTCGAGCGAGCGATGGACATCCTCGGCGACACGGCGCCGGATCACCTGCTGGCGGCGGGCAAGCTGCGGTTGTCGAACCGGCAGGCGTCGCTGGAGGAACTGGGCCAGCTGGCCGATCCGCCGATGACCAAGGACGCGGTGGCCGGCCGGATCCGGCGGCTGCTGGCGATGGCGGACAAGCGCGCGAAGGACCTCGACATCCCCGACACCGAGTCCGCGGTGACCGCCGAGATGCTGGAGGAAGAGGTCTGACGTTTGTTACGTGCATTACTTGTGGGGCCGTAACTCGTAACCTAGCGGTTTCATCGCGGCGTGGTCGGTGAAACCCGGCGCACAGACTCTGGATCTTGGCTACGACCGGTTCGGGGAAGGGGATAGTCGTGCGTACCAACAGGGCGAACGAGCACGCGGAACTGCACGTATCCGCGGACGTGGGCAGCTGGCTACCCCGCCGCAGCAGCCACGCCGCCGACTGGCGGGCCGAGGACCTGCTCGCCGCCAAGCGCGGCACCACGATCAGCGTCGTGATTCCGGCCCGTGACGAGGAGGCCACGGTCGGCGACATCGTCCGCACCATCCGCCGTGATCTCGTGGACGAGGTGCCGCTGGTGGACGAGATCCTCGTGGTCGACTCGCGGTCCCAGGACGCGACCGCGCGGGTCGCGGCCGAGGCCGGTGCGGCGGTCGTCGCGCAGGATTCGGTGCTGCCGATGCTGCCCGGCATGGCGGGCAAGGGTGAGGCCCTGTGGAAGGGCGTCGCCGCGACCACCGGTGATCTCGTGGTGTTCGTGGACGGCGATCTCTACGACTTCACCAGCGACTACGTGACCGGTCTGCTGGGGCCGCTGCTGACCGACGAGTCGGTGGCCTACGTCAAGGGTTTCTACCACCGGCCGCTGGTCGGTGCGACTGGTACGGACGCCGACGGCGGCGGCCGGGTGACCGAACTGGTCGCGCGGCCGCTGCTGAACATGTACTGGCCGGAGCTGGCCGGGTTCGTGCAGCCGCTGGCGGGTGAGTACGCCGGGCGCCGTGAGGTGCTGGAGAGCATCCCGTTCGTGGTGAACTACGGCGTCGAGGTCGGGCACCTGATCGACATCCTGGAGTGGCGCGGGCTCGACGCGCTCGCCCAGGTCGATCTCGGCAAGCGCACGCACCGGCACCAGACCACGCAGGCGCTCGGGCGGATGTCGGGGCAGATCATGCTGACCGTGTTCGACCGGCTGGAGCGCTACGGCCGCCTGGTGTCCGCGCAGCCGCCCGCGACGCTGCTGGCCCAGTTCCGCCGCGGCGAGGGCGCGGACGGCGTCGAGCGCGAGATGGTCCTGACGGACCTGACCTGCGAGCAGCGCCCACCCCTGGCGACCCTGCGCGCCGCCGACCGCGACATCGCCTGACCCGCGCGAGTCGCCCCCTCCACGCGCCCGAGTCGAGCCTTCCGCGCGCCCGAGTTCGGCCTTCCACGCGCCCGAGTTGGGCGTTGCGTGCGCCCGAGTTGGGCGTCGCGTGTGGCCGAGTCGACCCCTGTGCGCGGATCGGTGGAGCCCTCCACACGCGAAAGCCTGTACTCGGGCGCGTGGAGGCCTGTACTCGGGCGCGCGGGGGCCTGTACTCGGGCGCGCGGAGGCCTGTACTCGGGCGCGTGGAAGCCTGTACTCGGGCGCGTGGAGGGCTCGACTCGCGGGGTGGGGTCAGGCCGCGTCGTGGAAGACCAGGCCCAGGGTGTGGCGGATGCCGGTGCGGACGGTGCTGACACCGTGCCGGACCGGGGACGCCGACCAGCCACGGGAAGACCGCACCGGGCGATCGCGCGTGGTGAAGATCAGTGCGTGCCCCTGCGGCAGTTGCGTCACCGTGCCCCGCGACTGCGCGCGCGGCCGTTGTTCGACCAGCAGGAATTCGCCGCCCGTGTGGTCGGTGCCCGGCACGTCGAGGCCGATCACCACCTGCAGCGGGAAAACCAGCTCACCGTAAAGATCGCGGTGCAGCGCGTTCCAGTCGTTTTCCCGGTAACGCAGCAAAATCGGCGTCGGCTTCAGCTGGCCCGCCCGATGACACCGGGCTAGCCAGCTCTCCAGATCGTCCGGCCACGACGCCGCCCAGCCGAGCTTGGCGGCCCAGTCCCGCGCGATCGGCAGCAGCCGCGGGTAGAACGCCTCCCGCAGCTGCCGCACCGCCTCGGGCAGGGGGTAGCCGAAATACCGGTACTGGCCGGAGCCGAACCGGTAGCGCGCCATGTCGATCGTGGACCGGAACCGCCGCTCGTCGTCGTAAAGCGCGGACAGGTCATGGCATTCGGCCGGTTCGAGCAGTTTCGTGGTGAGCGCGCAGCCGTGTTCGTTCACCTCGGCAATCAGGCGCGACCAGTCCAGCTCGCCGATCCGTTCGCTGAGCTTCACGACCCCAGTCTGCGTGCCGCGAGACGGCCGGGCTGGCGGAAATCAGTCGGCGAGATCGGCGTGCGCGACGACCTTGGTGATCTTCGCGCGGACGAGGTACTCACCGGGCACGGCGTTGCGTTTGCCGAACTGCTCGGCCTGGTCCTCGCCCATGTAGCGGGCGCCGAGCCTGGTGGCCCACGGCAATGTCTCGTCGGGATCGTCGATCAGCTTCGCGACCGCCGTGAAGTGCACGTACGAGAACGGCGGCTGCTGGTCGTCCACGGCCATCGACACCCGCGGCTCGCGGCGTAGCGCCCGGCCCTTCACGGCCTCGTGCCAGGTGGTGAAGATCAGCTCGTCCCCGTCGGGATCCTCGTTGAGCACGAACCAGATCGGCGTGACGTGCGGCGAACCGTCGGCGCGGACCACGGCCAGCTTCCCGGTGCGGGTCCCCTCGCTCGCGAAGGCCCACCACTCGTCCCTGCTCATCTCACGCATGGCCCCGAAAATACGGCATGGCAGGATTGGCGCATGTCGAGCGGCCCGAGCGTGGACGAAGGCGTGCGCACCATGCTGCTGCTGATGCCCCGCCTGGTCGGGCGCGCCAAACGGTTGCCCATCCCGGAGAGCCTGCGTTCGTTCTCGCTGGCGCCCCGGCACCTTTCGCTGCTGGCGTATCTGCTCTTCGACGGCCCGCTGGGAGTCAACGAGCTGGCCACCCGGCTGGAGGTCGCGCCCACCACGGTGAGCCTCATGGTCGGCGACCTGAGCCGCAGCGGGATCCTCGAACGCAACGAGGACGAGGCCGACCGGCGCCGCACCATCGTGAGCATCGCCGAGCGTTACCGCGCCGACGTCGAGGGCTGGCTCGCCAACGGCGCACAGGCCTGGCGTGCCGCGCTCGAACCGCTCACCCCGGATCAGCGGCGGACCGTCATCGACACCCTGCTGACCTACGAGCGCGAAGTCGAACGCGCGGCACCCAAGAGCGACGGCTAGTCTGGGCGGCTGTGCGTGACTCCGAGCTGATCAGCGGCGGACTGGTCGACGAGGGCCTGGCCCGGCGGCTCAAGGCGCTCGCCTGCACCGCGCCGCTGCACGACCTGGACGCGCGCAAGGCGAAACTCGACTGGGCCGACGCGACGGTGTACCAGATGTCGGAGATCGCGCTGCACACGATCGACCAGGTCACCATCGCGATGGACTTCGACACCGGCGCCAACCACGACGACGTGGTGCGCAGGCTGCAGCCGTTCATCGCGGCGCAGGCGCCCGGCCGGCTCGCGGCCGAGCACGAGCGGGTCGCGCGCTGGGTGCTGGACAACCTGATCAACGTGGGTACCGCCGACCGCGGGTTCCGCCGGGTGTATGGCAGCGTCGACGCCGACGGCAGCTACCAGCGTCGCGCGTTCGACTTCAAACTGCTCGTCGAGGTCGCCGCGCCCGACGGCGAGGTGTACCTGCGTGCCAGCGACGAGGCGATCAACGTGCTGGTGGGCGCGCTGGACACCGACGTCGAGTCGGCGCAGATCGCGGCCGAGGTGAAGCTGGAGAACCTGATCAGCCGTGGCCGGCTGGCCGACGCGAAGCTCGCTGCCGAACAGGCCCGCTACCGCACCGTGCAGTACGGCGAGACGCTGCGCGCGAAGCTCGACGCGACGCGCCGCGACGTCCGCGCGGTGGACTGGGCCGAGGAGATGCCGGAACTGCTGGATTCGGCGCTGTCGCACATCGAGGCCCGCTTCCGCGCCGAGAACGCGATCCTGCGCAACATCACCCGTGCCCGCGACGAGGCCGAGGACCCCGACCACAAACGCCGCGCCGCCGAACTGGTCGACATCGTGGGCGACTGCATCTCCCGGCACACCCAGCTGCAGTCCCGGCTGCAGGCGGCGGGCGCGATCTTCCGCGCCGAGCAGGACCGGCAGCAGTTCTCCGGACCGCCGCAGCGCGCCACGATCGACCTGTTCGGCCAGTTGCTGGTGCCCACGCTGGAACTGCCGATCGCCGACGCGGTGAACCCCGCCGACAAGTTCTTCCACGCCTCGGCGGGCCTGAACGTGCCGGTGGTGCCCGCGTTGCCGTCGCTGGTGTCGTTGCTGCTGAGGCCCGCGCCCGAACGGGACAAGCTGGTCGGCGAGATCCCCGAACCGGAGCTCGTCCCGTCGGAGAGCACCGACTACTACAGTGACGAGCAATGGCGGCGCGCCGACGAGCTGCTGGACCTGCCGGAGGTTCCCCGGCGCCTGTCCGGTCTGCTCGCCGAGGCCAGGGAGAGCGATCCGCAGCTGGCCCGGCTGGTCGCGTTGCGTGCGCTGCACTCCTACAGTCCGGAGGTCGGCGCGGCCGTCCGGCAGGGGGACGACACCACGCTGCTCGCGGTGGACGACGGCACGCTGCTGGAGGACGACGAGTTCGGCGGTGCCGATCTGCTGCTGGGCACGGCACGGATCGAACGCGAGGACGAGGGGGAGGAGGTCGCTTGAGTACCAGCACCGATGTGGAGTCGGCCGCCCGGCTGATCTCCTTCGGTATGCGGCCGAAACAGCTGCCGGGCCGCGACGTGGTCTACGCGGAACTGGTCCGCCGCTACGCCGAGGACAGCGCGTTCAAGCAGCTGACCAACTCCGTCGCCGCGGGACTCGGGCTGATGGTGCTCGACGTGTCCACGCAGGCGGGTGCGGTGCTCGCGGCCACCGACGAGTCCGTGTTCGAGATCAAGATGGACTCCTACGCGCGGCAGAGCAAGATCCGCGAACGCCGCGAGACGGAGAAGGTGCTGCACGGCCTGGTGCACCTGGCCACCGCGGCGCTCGGCTACCCGCGGCCCGACGACCTCGCCAACGACACCTACATCGGCCGGGTCAGCGTGGAGCAGGTTGACGGTGTGGTGCGCGAGGCGTGCCGGATCCTCGACGAGCGCGCGGCGAAGGCCGAGCGCAACAACGATCCGCTCTCCGACGCGCCGGAACTGGAGCAGGCGTGGCGTGCCTACGCGCGCCGTCCCGCCGCGGCGGCCACAAAGGACGGTCGGCTGGCTTCGGACACCACTCGCGGTATGGTGTCGAGGGCGCTGCGTTTCCTTGCCGACCAAGGGTTTCTGGTGCAGGTGAACTCCGAGCAGGGCGGTACCTACCGGACCACACCGCGGTACCAGGTGCAGGTGCGCGAGCTGGCCGCCGACAGCGCTTTCGAGGAACTGCTGGAACTGGGCGTCGTCGCGGTGGGGGATTCCGCCGGCACCCTTCGTCCATCCATTTCGGACACTCTGTAGGGGGACCATGTACGAGCTCTCGCGGGTGCGCCTGCATTCCGTCGGCCCGGCGGGTGCGCGGTACCAGGACGTGGTGCTGGACTTCTCCGGGGTCGGCAAAGTCGTCAAGGCGCCGACGCAGGACGCGTTGTTCAGCGCGGGAATCCACTCCGCCGAACAGGGACTGCCGCGCAGGCCGTCCCCGGCGAGTGTGCTGTTCCTGGAGAACGGCGGCGGGAAGTCCGTGCTCATCAAGCTGATCTTCTCCGTGATGCTGCCCGGCCGCCGCCAGGTCGTGGGCACGACGAACACGCGCGTGCTGGAGAAGTTCGTCGCCGCCAAGGACGTTTCGCACGTGGTGCTGGAGTGGCAGCACACCGAGACCGGGCAGCGGATCATCACCGGCAAGGCGTCGGAGTGGCGCGGGCATGTCGTTTCGAATGATCCGGCGAACCTCGTCGACACCTGGTACTGCTTCCGCCCCAGCGCGAACACCGATCTGACCTCGCTGCCGTTCACCGCCGACGGGCGGCTGCTCACCATGTCCGGCTTCCAGGAGAAGCTGGACGAGGCACACCGCGCCGAACCGGAACTGGAACTGTCCTGGACGCGGCGCCACCACGAGTGGACCGAGCGGCTCGACAATCTCGGGCTGGACACCGAACTGTTCCGCTACCAGCGCGCGATGAACGCCGGTGAAGGCGAGGCGGCCGACGCGTTCGCCTTCACCTCCGACGAGGCGTTCGTCGAGTTCCTGCTCAAGGCCGTGATCAGCGAGGACGATCCGCGCGATCTGGCCGATGTCGTGAAGACCTACGCGCACAACCTCGGCCAGCGCGGGGAACTGATGGCCGAGCGCGATTTCGTCGCCGGGGCACTGGAACTGCTCGGCCCGCTGGTGGACGAGGAGTCGCTGGCGGCGGCGTCGCGCAAACTGGCCACGGTGGCGCGGTCCGATGCGCGGGCCTTCGCCGGATCCGTTGCGGCACGGCAGAAACTGGAGGACGACCGGCTCTGCGGGCTGGCCGCGTTCGCCGAGGAGACCCGGGACGCCGAAAAGCTCGCCGAGGGCGATCACCGCAGGCTTTCCGCGGTCGTCACCGAGCTGCGCCGCGTCGTCGCGGAACTGCGGCTCGCCGATGCCACCGCGGACAAGAAGCGGCTCGACGCGGAACTCGCCGAGGCCAGGGCGGGCGCCGAGGCGTGGCGCGAGACGAGCACCGTGCTCGCGCACCGGCACGCCGTGCGTAAGGCCGCCGACATCCGCGAGCTGGTGGGGGAGCGCGAGCAGTCCGCGAAACCCGCGCTGGAAGCCAAGAACGCCGCCGCGAACGCGCTCGCCCGCGGGTTGCTGGCGCTGGCGCGGGAGGCCGAGGACCAGGCCAAGGCGGCCGAGGAACGCGCCGACGCCGCCCGCGCCGAGGCCGCCACCGCGCAGCAGCAGCGTGACGAGGCGACCACCACCGCGGCCCGGCACCGCGCCGAGGAAGCCCAGCTCACCGCCCGGATCGAGGAGGTCCGCGGCCAGGTGCAGGAGGCCGTTCGTGCCGGCCTGCTCAGCGACGGCACGCAGGTCGCCGCCGCGGCGCAGGAAGCGCGGGCCCGTCTGGAGAACGCGGGCAACGAGCTGGCCGCGCGGGAGGCGGAGCTGGAGCGGGTCGCCGAGGAACACGCCGCGGCCCAGTCCGCTTTGCATGCCGCGCAACAGAAGGCCGCCGCCGCGCAGTCCCGGTCGGATCGTGCGGCGACCGAGCTGTCGAAGGCGCACCGGCGCACCGACAGCCTCGCGGCGCATCCGCGGCTGCTGGAGCTGCTCGGCGGGGACAACGTGCAGCTGGAGACGGACACGCCCGCGTTGCTGAAACGCTTGCGGGAAGCCAGGTCCACGGCCGAACGTGAGCAGACCTCGTTGCGGATGGAGGAATCCGTCGACGAACGCGCGCTCGCCGCGCTCGGCAACGGCGGACTGCTGCCCGCGCCGCCCGAGGTGCAGGCGGCGCTCGACGTGCTGGAGGCGGCCGGGATCACCGCGTGGTCCGGCTGGCGCTATCTGTCCACTATGGACGCGAAGGCGCGCGATGAGGTGCTGTCCCGGCTGCCGCATCTGGTCGGCGGTGTCCTGGTCAACGACGCGTCCCAGCTGCCGCGCGCGGAGAAGGCCCTCGCGGACGCCAAACTCCTGCCGAGTGCGGTGCTCCCGGTCGGCACGAAGGACGCGTTGAAAGCCGGCGGGACGACACCGGGTGTCGAGTTCCTGGTGCCGCCCAACCCCGCGATGTACGACGAGGAGGCCGCCGACACCGAACGGCAGGCGATCCTCGCGCGGCATTCGCGGCGGCAGAAGCAACTGGAGGCGCTGGCCTCGGCGATCGGCGACGACGCGGCGCTGGAGTGGAAGCTCACCACGTGGCGCGAGGACTACCCGCCGGGCGCGATCGCGACGCTGGCGGAGGAGGCCGAAGCCGCGGCCGGTGAGCTGAGCGAGTGCCAGGAAGCCGTCACGGTGGCACAGCGGGAACTCGACGAGCTGTCGGCGCGGCGCAACCGGTTGCGGGAAGCCATTCCGGCGCTGCGGACCGAGGCGCGCACCGGTGAGGAACGCACCCGTAAGCTCGGCGAACTGGCCGAGCGGGTCGCCCGCCTTCCACAGTGGACGGAGGAGGCGGAGCGGGCGCGGGAGATCGTCGCGCGGGCGGAAACCGAGGCGGAGCAAGCGGCCTCGCGGGCGGCGCGGGCCCGCGAGGAGGCCGCGGAGGAGCAGCGGACCGCGGACGGGCACCGCCGCACGGTCAGCGGCGCCCGCGCGGAACTGGCCGAGGTGCCCGGCGGCGGCTCGGTGTCCGAACAGGACGCTCCGCCGAACGAACCCGTCGACGTGCTGCGGCGGGCGTTCGCCTCGGCGAGCGACGCCTACGCCAAGGTCGAGGTCGGCAGCGATCTGCGCGCCGAACTGGAACAGGCCGAGAGCGCGGAGTCCTCGGCGCGCGCGGCGCTCGAAGTCCTGGATCCGGTCGTGCGTGAGCGGGCGGGCAAACTGCTGGAAACCGCGGACGGCGCCGACGCCGCGACGCGGGCGGCCGCGCAAGCGCGCGCCGGACGTGCCGTGGCCGCACTGGAAGCCGAGCACAGCGAGGCGATCGGCCTGGTCGCGACCTGCAAGGCGGAGCTGGACCAGCTGCCGAAGCAGAACGCGTCGCTGGAGACCCGGCCGCGCGACGTCGAGCACGGGCGCGAACTGATCGACGAGGCCGCCGAGGAGGCCAGCGTCGCCGCGCGGGCGTGGGAGGAAGCGCAGGCACGGCGGGCGGAGGCCGAGCACGCGCTCGAAACCGCGAACACCTCCGCGGCCGGGTTCCGGCTGCTCGCGGAGTCGATGGCGCACCTGGTGCCCGACGGTGAGGCGGACAGTGTCTTCGACGGCGACGTCGAGGCCGCGCAGGCGCGGTACCGCAAGCTCACCACGGCGCTCACCGACGCCGACGCGGCCGTCGACCAGGCCGAGAAACGGGTGCGCTCTGCTGCCGACGCGCTCGCCCAGTACGCCACCGAGAAACGGTTCGAGCACCTGACCAGCCCGGTGCGGCAGCAGATCATCTCCGTGCGCCGCGACAGCCTGCCCGCGAACGCCGCGGAGTGGGCGAACGCGCTGAAGCCGCGGCTGCGCACGCTGACCGACGATCTGGCGCAGATCGACCGGCACCGGTCGGGGATCGTGGCGCGGCTGCAGGGCATGGTCGAGGGCGCGCTGCGGATGCTGCGGTCCGCGCAACGGCTTTCGCGGCTGCCGGAGGGACTCGGCGACTGGTCCGGGCAGGAGTTCCTGCGCATCCGGTTCGGCGATCCCGACGAGGCGGAGCTGGCGGAGGCGCTCGGCCAGGTGGTCGACGAGGCCGCGGCGGGTAAGACGAGCGACGGCCGCGACGTCAAACGCGACGGTATGTCGCTGGTGCTGCGCGGGGTCCGCGCGGCGGTGCCGAAGGGGTTCCGGGTGGACATGCTCAAACCGGACTCCGTGCTGCGCACCGAACGGCAGCGGGTGTCGGAGATCCGGGACGTGTTCTCCGGCGGGCAGCAGCTGACCGCGGCGATCATCCTGTACTGCACCTTGGCCGCGCTGCGGGCGAACAACCGCGGCAAGATGCGTAACCGGCATTCGGGCGTGCTGTTCCTGGACAACCCGATCGGCCGCGCGTCCGCGGGGTATCTGCTGGAGCTGCAGCGGGTGGTCGCGGAGGCGCTGGGCGTGCAGCTGATCTACACGACGGGCCTGTTCGACGCCGGCGCGCTGTCGGAGTTCCCGCTGATCATCCGCCTGCGCAACGACGCCGATCTGCGCGCGGGCCGCAAGTACCTGTCGGTCGACGCGACCCTGCGCAACCACCTCGACGCCCTGTCCGACCCGGACGGCGTGTCCCACCTGTCGGCGACCCGCCTGTTCACGAAGGCCGCCGAGGTGTCCTGACCTCAGCCGCGCCCGGGCGGCGATCCCTGCCCGCCGCCCGGGGCGGGGCGTCAGTCCTTGCGGCCCGTGACCGCCAGCCCCGCGCCGAGCCCGATCATCACCAGTCCGCTCGTGCCGCCCACCATCGCCAGCCGGCGTGGCGACCGGGCGAACCACGTGCGGGCGCCGCTGGCGACCAGCGCCCACACGGTGTCGGAAACCAGCGCGATCACCGGCAGACAGATGCCCAGCAGCAGCACCTGGCCCGGCACCCAGCCCGCCGAGGGCACCACGAACTGCGGCAGCATCGCACCGAAGAAGACCAGTGTCTTCGGGTTGGTGAAGCCGACGACGAAACCGTCACGCAGCACGGTCAGAACGCGGCGCGAGCCGGCGCCGGCGTCCACCCCGAGCGCCTCGCTGAGCCGGTGCCGGTGGCGGATCGCCTGCACGCCCAGGTACCCGAGGTAGGCCGCGCCTGCCAGCTTGATCGCGGTGAACACCGTGGTGGAGGCCTGCACGATCGCACCGAGCCCGAACGCCAGCGCGACGACCTGGAGATAGGACCCGGCCGCGTTCCCGAGCACGGTGAGCAGCGCCCCACGCCGGCCGACGGTCAGCGCACGGCTGACGGTGAACAGCACACTCGGCCCCGGCACGACGACCATCAGGAACACGAGCAGCGCGAACGCGGCGAAGTGACTGGGAGAGACCACGATCGGAGCGTAGTTGGGCAGTCCCACCCGGCGCGACGATTTTTGTCGGACCCTCTACGGCTTCACGAGTAGCTCGACCGCATGCATCATCCGGCGAAAGGACCGGCTACGGCTCGCCGCCATCTTCAGGTCCATGAGCGCCGAGAACTTCGGCTGATGCAGCGTCTCCCGGTACGACTCGTGCATGCGCTCGCTCAGTGCTTTTTTCGCATCGCGAGGGCTTTCCGGGTCTGCCGGTCCTGTCGCGTCGTCGCGAATCGCTTTGTGGCCGCGCAACGACTCGACTGCGGCGAGGAACCACGATTCGTACTCGTGCTTGGCGATCACGACTTCGACCCCGACCGGGACGAGGTCCGATGGCGTTTGCAGCTGCCGAGCCAGCTCGACCGGACACTGGATGTCCGAGTCGTCGCCGTCGCGCAGGACCAGCACTCCGCCGCGAGTGCCGACGCGCGCCGCCTGGACACGGACTGCCTTCCCTAACTCGCCTGGCTTGCGCATCTTGCCCGCATCCAGTCGAAACGGCTGGGCGACCTCCACCCACTCTTGGCACACCTCGGTCGCGATGCGCATGATGAGGTCGCGAACCGCACGAACCTCGCCGTGGCCCTCGACGATCGG
>Ga0164243_10010887_pt1 | contig 13028 bp, 7 predicted proteins | sample OricompcompostOP_FD_108781 | JGI IMG/M metagenome (GOLD analysis project Ga0164243, IMG submission 108781) | Organic Plus compost microbial communities from Emeryville, California, USA - Original compost - Organic plus compost (OP) | ecosystem: Engineered > Solid waste > Mixed feedstock >... | reverse complement strand
CTTTTTCCATCATCAATATTTCCGGGCTGGCGCTGGGAATGGCGGCCGCTATACTGATCCTGCTCTGGATACAAAACCAGTTAAGCTTTGACCGCTTTCACAGGAATGGCGATCGCATTTATCAGGTATACAGCCAGACTACTGTAAACGGCACGGTGGAAACCTGGCAGGGAACGTCTATGCTGCTGGCGCCGGTATTGCTCAGCAATTATCCTGAAGTAGAAGCGGCTGCCCGCACCAACTGGGTAGGGGCTTTTATCTTTCATACGGGCGATAAGCATTTGCAGGCGCAGGGACTGATTACGGATTCCGGTTTTTTAAAAATATTCGATTTCCCGCTGGTCTATGGCAATGTCCACACAGCGCTGAGCGATACGCGGTCGCTGGTAATAACGGAAACATTTGCACGAAAATTATTCAACCGGACAGATGTTGTGGGGGAGACGGTACGTATTGACAGTACGGACAATTTTGTAGTGAAGGGAGTGCTGAAGGACCTGCCCAATAATACCCGTTTCCGGTTCGATTATTTGCTTCCCTGGAGCTACAACAAGGAAGTGAACTGGGATCGCCCGGATTGGGAATCAACCATGTTTGGCACTTATGTATTGCTGAAACCCGGTGTTAGCGAAGAAACAGCCAATCAGCATTTTTCCTATATAGCGCGGGCGCATGCAAGTAATGCTAATTATGATTTGTTTCTGCATCCGATCCGGAAATGGCAACTGTGGTCTCATTTTGAAAATGGAAAGATTGTCGGCGGGGATATTGAAGGTGTTCGCTTGTTTGCAGGCATCGCGGCCATCATCCTCCTGATTGCCTGTATCAATTACATGAACCTGAGCACCGCCCGCAGTGTAAAGCGGGCGAAAGAAGTAGGGATCAGGAAGGTAACCGGCGCAGGCAGGCCCTGGCTGATTGGCTGGTTTATTGCTGAATCGGTACTGATCAGCACGATCGCAGCGATCTTTGCACTGGTTATTGTGCACGTCACGCTGCCCTGGTTCAATAAACTGATCAATAACGCACTGGTTGTTCCTTATCACAATATCTACTTCTGGTTGTCCGGCGCGTGCTTTATCCTGCTGACGGGCATACTGGCGGGCAGTTATCCTGCTTTTTACCTGTCGGCTTTTAAACCGGTGAAAGTGCTGAAAGGCGCTTTTGCAGCAGCCAGTGCGCTTATTACTCCCCGTAAGGTGCTGGTAGTGCTGCAGTTTACAGCGGCCATTGTGCTGATCATTTCTACTGTTGTTATTTACCGGCAGATCGTTTACGGACAAAGCAGGGACGTAGGTTACAACAAAGACAACCTGGTGTTTGCTTACATGAAAGGAGATATTCAAAAGAGACTGGATCTGCTCAGGAAAGAATTGTTCAACAGTGGCGCCGTAACCGGCATCACCTGTACCAATTCGCCGATTACCGACATCTGGAATGGAGACCATACCTACACATGGGAGGGGAAAGATCCCAATACTACCATCTGGTTCGCCAAATATCATACCGATGGCGATTTTGTGAAGACCATGGGCATGCAGTTGCTGGCCGGCCGCGATCTCGACGTCCGGCAATATCCTACCGATTCCAATGGCGTATTGCTGAATGAGTCCGCCGTAAAAGTGATGGGTTTTAAAGATCCTGTAGGACAAACCATCCGCAGCCAGGAGGGGACCTTTCATGTGGTAGGTGTGGTAAAAGACTTTATTCCGGAGGCGCCTTACTCACCGGTGGAACCTACCATCATCCAGGGACCCGGCGCACACTATTGGTATGGAACGATCACTTTCAAACTGAGCGCCCATAAACCGAAGACAGATAACCTGGCAACCATTGCCGCTGTGTGGGAAAAATACAACCCGGACTATCCCTTCGATTATTATTTTGTTGATGAGCAATATGCCCTGAAGTTTACCGGAGAAAAGAGCTATGCGATGCTGGGGGCAGTATTTGCCGGTCTCACTATTTTTATCAGCTGTCTGGGCCTGTTTGCGCTTGCTGCTTACATGGCTGAAAACCGTGTAAAGGAGATAGGCGTACGCAAGGTGTTGGGGGCGTCTGTCATAAGAATTACCGTACTGCTATCAAAAGAGTTTCTGAAGCTGGTGGTGATTGCCTTTATCATCGCTTCGCCGCTTGCCTGGTGGGCCATGCACAACTGGTTGCAAGCTTATGCTTATCGTATTTCCATTGGATGGGGCGTGTTTGCCATAACAGGAATCGTTTCCATTTTGATTGCTTTGGTAACGGTAAGCTTTCAATCGGTCAAAGCGGCGCTTGCCAGTCCTGTGAAAGCATTGCGCAGTGAATAGAAGAACAGACATTTAAAAGCTACTATCATGACCATGTTTACCAACCACCTGAAATCGGGATTCAGAAATCTGGTTAAATACAAAGGTTTTAGCCTGATCAATCTGGTGGGACTTACGCTGGGGCTTTCTGCCATTATGGTGCTGGCGTTTTTGCTGTACCAATTTATCACGGTCAACAGCCATTTTCAAAACAAGGAACGGATATACTACGTAAGAACGCAATCTGCCACTGGCGGCATTCATAAGCAAACGCCTTTCCCGTTTTTACAGGAGGCGCTGAGGAGCTGTCCACAGATTGAAACAGGAACGCATACGCAAACCTGGAACAATCCCTGGCTGAAAAACGGTCAAAAGGAATTTCAGCAAACCACCTGGTATGTGGAGCCCGGTTTCTTTCGCGTATTTTCATTTCCGTTAGCATATGGCAACCCGCTTACCGCACTGCAGCAAAAGCATAGCGTGGTATTAAGCACCGATGTGGCGATAAAATTGTTTGGTGAAACAAATGTTGTGGGGCAAACGCTTATTGCCGACGACTCTGTTCAACTGACAATAACCGGGGTAATGGAACCTATACCGGGCAATTCCACTTTCAGGCCCGAAGTGTTGTTGCCATCCGCCTTGTTGATGGACAACCCGGAATTCAGGGATGCAGCAGACTGGTACAACACTTTTGCAGAAAATTATTTTTTACTGAAGCCCGGTGCTGATACGCAACAGATCAATGCACAGCTGAACAGCATTGTACAACAGCACTACCATGCTGATAACCGCAGGGAGCGGCTGATGCTGACGCCCCTTAAAGACTTTGTGCAAAATGAAGCCGGTAACCTGGTGCAGGTGATCGTGAAAGGACAGATAGGTACCATTCTGTTCATCCTGCTGATCATTGTGGCCAACCTGGTAAACCTGAATGCAGCTACCATGTTCACCCGGGCAAAAGAAGTGGCGGTAAAGCAAATGCTCGGCAGCAGCAAACGGCAGATCATTATGCAGTTCTGCGTAGAGAATGCCATGCTGATCTTTGTTTCGATGCTGCTGGCGTTTGTGTTGTTCAATACCGTTCTGTTGCCACAGATCAACGCAATGATTGCCGATCGTTTTGGCGCTATGCTTCCCGATATGCAGCGTGATTATCCATTGGCGCTTTGGTTTATAGCTGCAGGGATTGTAATAGTGATCATTGCGGGCAGCTATCCTGCTTTTCATCTGATCTCGCTCAAAGTGACCGACATTGTAAAAGGACAGATTGCCGGCACGGGTAAAAGAAACATTACGCGGAATGTATTTGTAACCGTGCAGTTTGTGCTGGCCATCACCTTTATTGGCGTAAGTATCATACTCAGCAGGCAGATCAATCATATGAAAAGCACAGCGATGGGTTTCAATAAAGAAAATGTGCTGGTGGCTCCCATGCATCTCGCCTATAGGGACTTTGCCGCTTCCCATGCGCGGTTCAATGCATTGCTCAACGATATGCGGGCCAATCCCTATATAAAATCCGTTTCAACGAGCGAAGACATTCCTACTGCTTACCATTCCAATTATAATACCTATTACGATCCTGTATCCGGAAGAGAAGTAAAAATACGCGTGGCGTATACAGATGCAGGCATGTTACCGGTGTATGAAATCCCTGTAATTGAAGGACGGAATTTCAAGAATGTACCTTTTGAACAGGAGGCAACCAACATCATTATTAACCGGAAAGCGATGGAAACACTTGGGTGGACTACTGCCGCAGGCAGGCAACTCAAGTCCAAAGGCAGCAATGAAACGGTAACGGTGATCGGTGTGATGGAAGACTTCCATTACCAGGACCTTACCAGAAATGTAGAACCTCTGATGCACCGCTATGGTGAAGCGCAGCAGCTGGGATATACCTGGTTGAGTGTGCGCATTGATCCTGCTCACACGAATGAAACAGTGCAACTGCTGCAGGCAGGATTCAATGAGATGCCGTCGCGCAGGTCTTTCAGCTATGAATTTATTGACAGCCGCATAGACAAGCAGTATACTTTGTTGACCGGCATTTTGAGAGTGACCAACTTTGTGAGCATATTGACTGTGCTGATAGCATCCATGGGTATGTTTGGTCTGGTAGCCTTGTTTGCACGCCAGCGTATTAAAGAAATAGGTATCCGTAAAGTGCTGGGCGCCGGTGTGCCGGATATCCTGCGGATGTTATTGCAGAACTATATGGTGTTGATCATCGTGGCCACCGCCATCGCATCGCCCATGGTATGGATAGTGATGAGCCGTTGGCTGCAGGACTTTGCCGTAAGGATTGATATCAGTGTGTGGATGCCTGTTATAGCCGGCGTGGTGGCGCTGGTGGTAGCACTGGGCATTGTATTGGTGCTGGCCATCAAAGCTGCCAAGGCTAATCCGGCTAAAAGCCTGAGAACGGAATGAACGCCATTATTCCACTTTCTTTACAAATAACCGAACCGAGTTCACCGCCAGCACCACATCGCTGAGCCCCATTACGAGCGCGGCAAAAGTAGGTATCAGCAATCCGAATGCGGCCACAGGGATGGCAATGATATTATAAAAGAATGCCCAGAACAGGTTTTGCCTGATGGTAATATAGGTATGACGGCCAAGCCCAAGCGAAAGGGGCAGGTTTTTTACACCCTGGTTCATCAGCACCACATCGGCTGTTTGCATGGCCAGTTGTGAAGCGTCGCTCAGGGAAATGCCGACGGTGGCTTTGGCAAGGGCAGGGGCATCATTGATGCCGTCGCCCACCATGGCGGTGGGTCCTTTCAGCGTGAGGTCTTCTACAACAGATAGCTTTTCGTCGGGCTTTTTTTCGGCAATCACTTCATCTATACCTAAAAAATCAGCTAACTGTCTGCATTTATGTTCGCGATCGCCACTGAGTAAAATAGTGCGTATGCCTCTGAGCCGGAGATATTGTACCACGCCGATGGCTTCAGGGCGTATTTCATCTTTTACATCTATCCATCCGATCAGCTGATCGTTTTTGAGGATGTACACATTGTGCGTGTTGTCTTTGGTAAAAGCCATAGCGGCTTCATAGGAGCCTGCTGTATAATGATCTCCTTCTTTGCTGATGGCCTTCATGCCAAGGCCCTTTACTTCTCCGATCTTTTGAAAACGCAGTTCGTCCTTGCGCTTCCAGTTTTGCGCAATGCATTTTGCAATGGGGTGATTGGAATATTTTTCGAGCGAAAAAGCAATGCGGCGGAATTCCTCATCGCTGATGTCTGCTGCGAGAATCTCATAATTGGCCAGTACAAAATTGCCGGTGGTGAGCGTACCTGTTTTGTCAAACACTACCTGCCGGATATTGCGGAACAACTCCAGGCTTTTTGCATTGCGAAACAATATGCCGTTGCGGGCAGCCCTGCCCAACCCCACCGCAATGGCGGCAGGAGTGGCGAGACCCATGGCGCAGGGACAGGCAATCACCAGTACTGCTATGCTGCGCATGAGACTTTCTGTAAAACTGTGCAGCACAAAGTAATTTACCACAAATGTTACGGCAGCGATACCCAGCACAATGGGAACGAATATGGCGCTGATCTTATCTGCCAGTTGTTGTACCGGTGGTTTTTCGCCCTGGGCACGCTTTACCAGGTTGATGATATTGGCCAGCACGGAATCTTTTGCTTCGGCGGTAACCTGGGCCTTTATGGTGCCGTCCACCACCAGGCTGCCGCCGATCAGGATATCTTTTGCCTTGCGGGTAAGGGGAAGACTTTCTCCGGTAATGATGGATTCATTCAGCGTGGCTTCGCCCCATAATATTTTGCAATCGGCGGGCACCTGTTCTCCGCTCTTGATCAGGATAAGATCGCCGGAACGAAGTGCGGTGTTTTCAACCGGCAGAATGACTTCCTGGTGATTTTCATCAAACGCGATCATATTGGCCATCACTTTCTGTGAGCGGGCCAGCTTGTTGAGTTCGCGTTGGGTTGATTGAATGGAGGCGTCTTCCAAATAATTACCAAGGAATACCAGTGTTAAAATAGAAGCGGTAGTTTCAAAGAATAAATAATTTTCGCCGAGCTGAAGCAAGGCGCCGGTAAGGCTGTATATAAAAGCAGCGGTGGCGCCCAATGCCACGAGTACATTCATATTGGGCATACCGTTGCGGATGCTTTTGAGCGCGCTGCGTCCAAAGAAATCCATCCCAACTATATATACCGGAATCGTGAGGCCCAGTTGCATCCAGGGATTCATGAGCCAGTGGATATGGGTCCACCGGTCAAACATATGGAGCATGAGCGGGAGGGTGAATACCAGGCAAAACAGGAAACGTTGTTTGTGCGAGGTAAACCACCTGCGCCGCTTCGGCTGCAATGATGGTTCTCCCGTTTGCACGGTATATCCCAGCGATTCGATTCCCTTAATGATCTGGCTTTCGTTTTTGTTGCCCGAAAGGTCAAAGCTCACATCCCCGCCCAGCGGGTCTACTTTTATATCCAGCATGCCTTCTCCTTTCAGGTATTGTTGGATGGTCAGGGCGCAATTGGAGCAGGTCATACCGTCAACCTTCCAGGTGACTTTTTTCTTAGTAGGTTCCATAGTTTGTCCGGAGCAAATTTACCGATCAGCGGCTACAACGCTTTACCCACCAACAACTAATATGTACACGTTGTTGCAAATCGTACCCGGCTAAAGGATGAAAGGGGTGCAAAGGGTTCAAAAGTGAGCCAGTATTGCTTCCAAAAGTACTGCTGCTCAGCGGACTTGTATCTTTGGCCGGCTGTTTGGAACAAATCACGATATTTTTGCGCCCATGGAATTAATTTTTACCCTTGACACCATCCGGGAGGCTGCCCGTGCTTTCTGGCAGCATCATGCTGAAAGCAAAGTGTTTGCTTTTTATGGCCCGATGGGTGCGGGTAAGACCACTCTTATCAAATGCCTTTGTGAAGAGAAGGGCGTGAAAGACGCTATCACCAGTCCTACTTTTTCCATCATCAATGAATATGCCTGTCCCGGCGGCACCATCTTTCATATGGACTTATACCGCCTCAACAGCGAAGAAGATGCGGTGCGTGCGGGCGTGGAAGACTGCCTGTATTCGGGGCATCTGTGCCTGGTAGAATGGCCCGAAAAAGCGGCCGGCCTGTTGCCGGAACATACCGTTGCTGTGCATATTACGGCGCTGGATGCCCTTACGCGCAAAATTGTTACCGGGTAAGTGATGTACCGGGCGGGAAATAAGGTTCCCTTCCAACAGGAAAATTTCCCATGGTAGCCTGACACAATTCCGTCGGATATTGACTTTCACCGCAATAGAGTAAAAGTTGTAAATTGTGGCGCCATTTCCGGAATGCATATGAACAACAGAACACCTGGCAGGGTGTTTCCATTTTTTAAACTCATTTACGTTCATGTCCCAACAGAAACCAATCATCAGCACCTCTTTTAGCTATGAAACCCTGGAGGAAACGCTGGATATTAAACCGAAAGGGGCGCAGTTGCACATTGGTATTCCCAGGGAAACGGCATTCCAGGAAAACCGTATTGCGTTGACGCCCGATGCGGTGGGCGTGCTGGTGAGCAACGGGCATGAAGTAGTCATTGAAAACAATGCCGGCGAAGCGGCTCATTTCCGCAACCGCGACTATAGCGAGGCCGGCGCCCGGATCGTATACGACAAGGCAGAAGTGTATAAGGCGCCCATACTGGTAAAAAGCGCGCCGGTGGTGGAAGAAGACCTGCCTTACCTCCAGTTCAACCAGGTGATTATTTCTCCTATTCATCTCTCCGCCATGAAAGCCGAACTGCTCCAGCGGATGATGGAGAAACGCATTACCGCCATTTCTTTCGAAAATCTGAAGGACGACAGCGATAGTCTTCCCATCGTACGCAGCATGAGCGAAATTGCCGGCAGCGCCGTGATGCTCATAGCTGCCCAATACCTCAGCTCTGCCAATCACGGCAAAGGCGTGCTGCTGGGCGGCATCTCCGGTATTCCGCCTACCAAAGTAATTATTCTGGGAGCAGGCATTGTGGGCGAATTTGCTGCACGCGCCGCATTGGCCCTGGGCGCTTCCGTTAAAGTATTTGATAATAGTGTATACCGTTTGAAGCGCCTGCAGAACAATATAGGTCAGCGCATGTGGACTTCAGTAATAGAGCCGCGCATACTTGCCAAACAACTGAAGACCTGCGAAGTGGCAGTGGGAGCACTGGCGTCCTCTACCGGACGTACGCCGGTGGTGGTAACTGAAGAAATGGTGAGCAATATGCGCCCCGGCAGTGTGATTATTGACGTTAGTATTGACCGCGGCGGTTGTTTTGAAACCTCAGAAATCACCAGCCACGAGCAGCCCATCTTCATGAAATATGGAGTGATCCATTATTGCGTACCCAATATTCCCTCCGGGTTTGCCCGCACCGCTTCACAGGCCATCAGCAATGTGCTGATGCCGCTGTTGCTGGAAGCCGGTGATGAAGGCGGTTTCGAAAACCTGGTATGGCATAAAGTGCATCTGCGCAGTGGCATTTATCTCTTTAAAGGTGCGCTTACGAATTTTCACCTCAGCCAGCGCTTTGATCTTAAGTATACGGATCTGAATTTGTTAATTGCCAGCCAGCGATAAGAAACAGCATTGCGCCTGTAAGCTTCATATTGGCGGAACAGGATAATTGTGTAATGCATCACCACGCCGTAATAATTTTGAGGTAGTGCTCCTCATTTATCCTGCAAAATCAGCAAAGGGATATGCGTTTCATAGGCCATGGCTTTGGTATGATCGCGGGAAAATATGCGCTCAAAGAAAGTATGTTTATGCGCTACCATGGCCAGCAACTGTGCCGGTTTTTCACGCACGTAATCGCTGATGCTTTTGGTTATATGATCGCTCACTATTGAAACGTAATCGTGATCGAGCCCTTCGAAAATATTTTCCGTGTGTTTTTTTCCCGCAATCTCAACATCGGCCATTTTTTCGGGCGATTTTGCAATATTGAGGATATGGATTTTTGCCCCATATAATTTTGCTATTTCCCGCAATGGACGGAAAAGTTGTACGGAAGTTGTATAGCTGAAATCACTGGCATATACGATGTCCTTAACGGGACTATAGCGGGCATCGTGTGGCACGATGAGCACAGGGGTATTTGATTTTCGTATAACGCTGATCGTTGTACTGCCAATAATCTTTCCCAGTCCGCCGGCGCCCTTCATACCCATGATCACCAGGTCAGCGCTTTTTTCCCTGCACAATTCACGTACTTCATCAGAAGCTACCGCAATTCGTACCAGCCACTCGGCCTGGATGCCGTATTGATCGAATAGATACGTGGCTTCTTTTCGCATATCCGCCTCATGCTGACGCTGCAGCTCCTCTACCGTTGCCATAGCATAGGGTACTTCGCTTACCGGCGTAGGCACCATATAGGCATGAAACAGCACCAGCTTGGCGGAAAATTTTCTGGCAAGTTCTGCGGCATAATCAGTAGCATTCCGGCCCGCAGGCGAAAAGTCGGTGGGAATGAGAAAGGTTTTCATAACACAACGGTTTTAGTTCCTTGTGCTGTTACACCTGCTCAAGTTAAGACGATTGCCGGGAAAAACGATCATGAATGGTCAGCATGCATCAGGACGACCTGCTGTCCTTAAACAGGTGGTCCAGTTCTGAAAGCTGTTCTACATACTCGTAACCGTGCGGGCGGAGGTATTCCATAATGGTTTCCTTATGCCGGTTCTCTATGCACATGTATTTAAACCGGAACCGGTTGTGGTCAATTCCTTTCAGCACTTCCATTTCGGCGCCTTCCACATCCAGCGACAGCAGATCAATGGTGGCAGGGGCATTGGCTTCTATCAGTACATCATTGAGTGTACGGGCCAGTGCGCCGAAGATGAAAGGTTCTTCGGACTCTTCCAGGTGCTGTTTGCCCTTGTGCGCGTATGCAACAGGGTCTTCTATATACGACTCCAGGCCGATGGCCGCCGACATCAGGTTGCTGTATGCGATCGGCACAAATTTTTCCTTATAGTGGAAGGAAGTGCAGGCGCAACTGAAAATCCTGTTCCTGGCCGACCGGTTTTTGCGGCAAAGCAGGTACTTGTGGGGAATAGGTTCAATCAAAACGCCCTGCCAGTTTCTGTGTTGTTCAAAGTAGAGCGTGTTGCTCTGTGCTACGCCATCATTGGCGCCCAGCTCCACGTAAAATCCGTTATCGTAAGGGAGATATTTTTCGATCTTCTTGTCCAGCTCATTCAGGGAATGGTACCTGTTGCGGGGCGCAAGCCTTTTCAAAAATTGATACACAAAGGGAGGTGTGATCAGCCAAATCCATCTCTTCATAAAAAATAAAACAAGGCTAAAGGTAAAAGATTTTGGAGCGCTGCCTTTCCAGGCCACCGTTTGTATGGATGAGCGGATAAGATCCTTGCAGGGTAAGCAGGCAAACATCCTGGTTTCATTGCAGGAACAGCGGGTATATTTCAACTGTTCCTTTAAGTGCGCATGGAGGGACTCGAACCCCCACGGATTGCTCCACCAGATCCTAAGTCTGGCGCGGCTACCAATTACGCCACATGCGCAGTTAGTTACGGGTTGCGGGTTGATCGTTTCAGGTTGTGTCTGTCAGCAGCTGGTATAAAAGCACTGTCACTTGCAGCCTCCACTTGTAAAACAAACCCCGGTCCCCAACCCGAAGGCCTGCAAAAGTAGGTCATTTTTGTGTAAATTAGCAGACGATGGATTCAGTAGCAGCGATACCGAAGTACAATCTTAATGAAGAGCAGGAGAAGAAGCTGATACTCCGTGAATACAGAGCCTTGTTACGTGTGCTGAAACCCAAATTGAAGCCCGGTGATAAAGAATTGATACGCCGTGCCTTTGAAATGGCAGCCGAGGCCCACAAGACCATGCGCCGTAAAAGCGGGGAGCCTTATATTCTTCATCCCCTGGCCGTTGCGCGTATTTGTGTGGAAGAAATTGGCCTGGGCGTTCGCTCGACGATCTGTTCCCTTTTGCACGATACGGTAGAAGATACAGATGTGACCCTCGAAGATGTGGAAAGGGAGTTTGGCAGTGAGATCGCCCGCATAGTGGACGGACTTACCAAGATATCCAACATCATAGATGTAAATGCCTCGCAACAGGCAGAGAATTTCAAAAAAATTCTGCTCACCCTTACAGACGATCCGCGCGTAATCCTTATCAAGCTGGCTGACCGCCTGCACAATATGCGCACGCTCGACAGTATGAAGCGGGAAAAGCAGCTGAAGGTTTCTTCGGAAACGGTGTACATCTATGCCCCATTGGCGCACAGGATGGGTCTGTATAATATCAAAACGGAACTGGAAGACCTTTCCATGAAATACCTGGAGCCTGAAGCCTATCGGGAAATAGCGCGTAAACTGGCCGAGACCAAACGGGAACGCTCAAGGTATATCAACGAATTCATCAAACCGATCCGTGAAAAACTTGAAAGGAACAATTTCGACTTCGAAATTTACGGCCGGCCCAAAAGCATCCATTCCATATGGAATAAGATGAAAAAGAAAGGCGTTGCTTTTGAAGAAGTGTACGACCTTTTTGCCATCCGGGTAATCCTGAACGTACCGCCGGAACAGGAAAAAGAAGCCTGCTGGAAGGTATACTCCTTTATTACCGACGAATATACGCCTGCACCGGAGCGCCTGCGCGACTGGCTGAGCAATCCCAAATCGAACGGATATGAAGCCCTGCACACCACCGTAATGGGCCCGCAGGGCAAATGGGTGGAAGTACAGATCCGCACACGACGCATGAACGAAATTGCGGAAAAAGGGCTGGCTGCCCACTGGAAATACAAGGAAGGCACACCCGAAGAAAGCCGTTTTGATAAATGGTTCCAGCAGATTCGCGAAGTGCTGAATGCACAGGACAGCGACTCCATTGACTTTCTGCAGGACTTTAAGACAAGCTTTCTTGCTGAAGAAATATATGTGTATACGCCCAGGGGCGATGTAAAAATGTTGCCGGTAGACTCTACTGCGCTCGACTTTGCTTTTGCTATTCACAGCGCCGTCGGTTCACAATGTATTGGCGCCAAGGTCAACCACAAACTGGTGCCCATCAGTCATAAACTGCGCAGCGGCGACCAGGTGGAAATCATTACGTCTGCCAAACAAAAGCCCAACGAAGACTGGCTGAACATTGTGGTAACGGCCAAGGCCAAGAGCAAGATCAAAGATGCGCTGAAAGAGGAAAAGAGAAAGGTGGCCGATGAAGGGAAATACATACTGCAGCGGAAACTCGAGCATATGGGGGCGGCGTTCAACCAGCACAATGTGGATGTGCTCACTGCTTTCTACAAGCTCAACTCTCCGCTGGACCTGTACTACCAGATATCGGTAAAACAGATTGACCTGAAGGAGCTGAAAGACTTCCATGTGCTGGGCGATAAACTGGAGGCGCCCAAACCTGTTCGTCCGCCGGTGGAAATCAAAACCGAATCCACGCTGCCCCGGAAAGACGCCGAGCTCATCATCTTTGGTGAAAGCAGCGATAAGATCGTATATACGCTGGCCAATTGCTGCAAGCCTATTCCCGGCGATGACGTATTTGGATTTGTAAGCACCGGCAAAGGGTTGACCATTCACCGCACCAACTGTCCCAATGCCGCCAAGTTGCTATCGAATTATGGTCACCGGGTAGTAAAAACGAAATGGGCAAAGAACAAGGAAATTTCTTTCCTCACTGGTTTAAAGATTGTGGGTCTGGATGATGT
>Ga0164243_10010885_pt1 | contig 13029 bp, 12 predicted proteins | sample OricompcompostOP_FD_108781 | JGI IMG/M metagenome (GOLD analysis project Ga0164243, IMG submission 108781) | Organic Plus compost microbial communities from Emeryville, California, USA - Original compost - Organic plus compost (OP) | ecosystem: Engineered > Solid waste > Mixed feedstock >... | reverse complement strand
GCCGCCGGTCCCGCCGCAGCGCCCGGACGACCCGGAGTCCCCGGACCCGTCCGAGCCGGAGGAGCCGGACGAGCCCTCCGCGCCCGCGGAGCCGTCCGAGCCGATCTCCCCGCCCCGGCCGCCAGCGAACCTGCCGGTGCGCCCGACCGAGCCCGACCCGGTGCGGCCGCCGACCACCGGCGCCCCGCCGTGGCCGCTCCTGCCGGGCCTGGACGATCTGCCCGGCCTCTCCGGCTGAGCCCGATCAGGCCGCTGCCCCACCGGGAGCAGCGGCCTGATCAGCGCGGACGGCGCCGGCCGGGAACCCGCCCGGCCGCGGGGAGCGCGGGGACCGGTCGGTAGGGTGGCGGCCGTGTCGGTGGGGGATTCCGTGCTCGCGCGCGTGCCGCGCACCTACCGGGCCGTCGCCGCCCGGCACGCCGAGCTGTTGAAGTTCGCGGTGGTCGGGGCCTGCACGTTCGTCATCGACACGGTGATCTTCTACGGGCTGAAGCTGTCGGTGCTGGAGCCGAAGCCGGTGACCGCGAAGGTGATCGCGGTGCTGGTGGCCACGATGGCCTCGTACGTGCTGAACCGGGAGTGGTCGTTCCGCACCCGCGGCGGCCGCGAGCGGCACCACGAGGCGGCGCTGTACTTCCTGTTCAGCGGGATCGGGGTGGCGCTGTACGCGGCGCCGCTGTGGTTATCCCGCTACGCGCTGCACCTGCAGACGCCGTACACCAGCCGGTTCGTGGAGGAGATCGCGGACTTCACCGCGGCCCAGGTGGTGGGCCTGCTGGTGGGGATGGTGTTCCGCTGGTGGGCGTTCCGCCGCTGGGTGTTCCCGGCTGACGAGTCCGAGTCCGCGGCGCCCGCCGGCGCCGACTCCGAGGATGCCGCCGCGCCCGCCGCCGAGGAGCCGGACGGTTCCCGCCCCCGCCTGCGCCGGGTCGCCTAGCCGCCCGAGCCGCACCGGGCGCTCACCGCGGCGTCGACTCGATCTTCCACGGGATGCCCAGCACGTCGTCCGCCCGCGCCACCGGCAGGTAGATCTCGAACAGCGCCGGCCGCGCCTTGCTCAGCTCCAGCCGCCCGCCGTCGGCCTCCACCAGCGCCCGCGCCAGCGCCAGCCCCACCCCGGTCGACCCGGCCGCGGAGAAGCCCCGCTCGAACACGTGCGGCACCAGCTGGTCCGGCACCCCGGGCCCGGCGTCGCCGACCTCGACGATCACGGTGCCGCCGCCGTCCCGCGCGGCCAGCGTCACGGTGCCCTTGCCGTGCCGCATCGCGTTGTCCAGCAGCACCCCGATGGCCTCGCGCAGCCGCGCGGGCGTGGCGCGGGCGAGCAGCCCGTCCGGCACCTTCTGCCGCAGCGAGCGGCCTTGGGAGCGCAGCGGTTCGCGCCACTCGGCGGCGGTCTCGCCGAGCGCGGCGGACACGTCGAGCGGTTCGGCGTCGCGGGCGCGGGCGGCGGTGGCCGCGGCGAGCAGGTCGTCGAGCACGCCGGAGAGGCGTTCGGCCTGCTCCAGCGCGGCCGCGGCCTCCTCGGCGACCTCCTCCTCGTCCGGCTGCCCGGACAGCGCCTCCAGCCGCAGCTGCAGCGCGGTGAGCCGGCTGCGCAGCTGGTGCGAGACGTCGCCGACGAGGTCGCGCTCCCGCTGCACCAGGTGCGACAGCGCCGCCCCCGAGGCGTCCAGCGCGTCGGCCACCCGGTCCAGCTCCGGCACCTGGTGCCGCTTCGGGTCCGGCCGGAAGTCCCCGGCCCCGAGCCGCGCTGCGCGGGCCGCGACGTGCCGCAGCGGGTCGGCGAGCCGCCGCGCGGTCAACCCGGCCACCACCATCCCGGTGCCCGCCGAGAGCACCACCAGCAGCAGCACCAGCCCGGCGACCTGGAACTGCTGGGTGCGGACCGGGGCGCTCGGGGTGGACAGGGTGACCGTGCCGCTCTGCACCATCGGCACGCTCTCGGTCAGCGGGTCCGGTCCCGGGTCGGCGCCGTAGGTGTAGCGGTGGTCGCGGGTGCGCACCTCCAGCTGCGCCCCGCGCGGCACCGCCAGCAGCACGGATTCGACGTCGATCTCGCGGTGCGCGGCGACCTGGTCGTCCAGCGAGGTCGCGATCTGCTGCGAGCGGGTGGACAGGTCGGCGCGGGTGAAGTCCTCGACGAGCTTGAGCGCGGTGACCCCGAGCGGCAGCCCGAGCACCACCGCGGTGACCGCCACGGCCAGCAGCGTCGCCGCCAGGATCCGCCTGCGCACGGCTCAGTCCGCGTTGAACCGGAACCCGACGCCGCGCACCGTGGCGATGCGCTGCTCGTCGGCGCGGCCGTTGCCGTCGCCGAGCTTGCGGCGCAGCCAGGAGATGTGCATGTCCAGCGTCTTGCTGCCCTTGCGGCTGGCCTCCGGCCACACCTCGTCGAGGATGTCCTCGCGGGTGACGACCTGCCCGGCGTGCTGCATGAGCACCCGCAGCAGCTCGAACTCCTTGTTGGCCAGGCCGACCTCCTGCTCGTCGACGAGCACCCGGCGGGCGGTCAGCTCCAGCCGCACCCCGGAGGCCTCCAGCGTCTCCGGGGAGCCGCGGCGCAGCAGCGCCCGGATGCGGGCCATCAGCTCGGCGAGCCGGAACGGTTTGGCCACGTAGTCGTCGGCGCCGGCGTCCAGCCCGACGACGAAGTCGACCTCGTCGGTGCGGGCGGTGAGCATGAGCACCGGCAGGCCGCGGCCCTGCGCGCGCAGCCGCCGGCACACCTCCAGCCCGTCCATCTCGGGAAGTCCCAGGTCCAGCACCATCAGGTCGATCCCGCCGGACGACGCCTCCCGCAGCGCGGAGGGGCCGTCCTCGATGACGCGCACCGAATAGCCCTCCCGCTGCAGTGCCCGCGACAACGGCACAGCAATGGCTGGGTCGTCCTCGGCCAGCAGCACAACGCTCACGGTCTCCACCCTAGAGGTAGCGGGTGATCCGGTTGTCGCTGTAGGCGACCGCCCGTCGGCGAAGCGCTCTGCTAGCCCCGGGGCACCTGGCCCGCACGCGCGCGGGAGGGAGTTCTAGGGTCTGCGGGCGTGACCGATCTGGAACTCGCCCTGCAGCTGGCCGACACCGCCGACGCGCTGACCACCGACCGGTTCCGCGCCCTGGACCTGGACGTGGACCGCAAGCCGGACCGCACGCCGGTGACCGACGCGGACCTCGCGGTGGAGGACGCGGTGCGCGCGGTGCTGGCCGAGCAGCGCCCGGGCGACGAGGTCGCCGGGGAGGAGCGCGGCGGCGAGGCCACCGGGCCGCGGGCCTGGGTGCTGGACCCGATCGACGGCACCAAGAACTTCCTGCGCGGCGTGCCCGCGTGGGCCACGTTGATCGCGCTGGTGCAGGACGGCACCCCGGTTCTCGGGGTGATCAGCGCCCCGGCGCTGGGCCGCCGCTGGTGGGCCGCGGCCGGGCAGGGCGCCTGGGCGGTCAGCGGCGGCGGGGCCCCGGAGCGGATCTCGGTGTCCGGGGTGCGCGAGCTCGGCGACGCCTACGTGTCGACCACGCACCTGGGCACCTGGGTGGAGCACCGCTCGCGGGAGGCCTACCTGCGGCTGGTGGACGCGTGCTGGGAGAACCGGGCGTTCGGGGACTTCTGGCAGCACTGCCTGGTCGCCGAGGGCGCCATCGACCTGGCCGCGGAGCCGATCGTGAACCCGTGGGACGTGGCCGCGGCGCAGGTGCTGGTGCAGGAGGCCGGGGGCCGGTTCACCGACCTCGACGGCAGGCCGGACCACCGCGGCGGCACCGTGCTCACCTCGAACGGGCACCTGCACGCGGCGGCGCTGGAGCTGCTGCGGGGCTGACCGGTCAGGGCGCGGGCGTGCCGCTCGGCGGGGTCGCCGGTTCCGGCGGGCCGCCGGGCCGCTGCTGCCGCGCCGGGTCGACCGGGCCGATCGCGCCGCGCAGCGCCTGGGTCCAGGTCAGCCGGCCGAACAGGTAGAAGCAGGCCACCTGCTCGCTGCCGAACCGGGCCCAGTCGTAGCGGTTGCCCTGCTCGCGCCAGAACACCTCCCAGCACGGCGCGCCCTCGGAGTCGTCGCGCAGCAGGCACCAGGCGCCGTCGACCTCGGCGCCGACGGACACCAGTTCCGCGGGCACGCCCAGCGAGGTCAGCCAGCCGAGCACCGATTCGGGGTTCACGTCGAGATCTCCTCCGTGGGCTGCGGGCGGTCGTCGTCGGTGCGCAGCCGGGCCGTGCCGCCCCGGTCGAGGCGGTCGATCTCGGCGCGGTCCAGCCGGATCGTGCCGGCCTCGGCGGCCATCCGCTCCGGGGTGAGCTCGGCCAGCAGCCCGAGCGCGGCCAGCTCGGCCAGCGGGTGCGTGGTGCGGTAGACCACCCCGCCGCCGCGGGCGCCGAACCAGGGCACCGCGGTCGAGCGCCACACCGGCAGCGGCCGCAGCACCCGGTAGCGGTGGTACGGCAGCTCCAGGTGCTCCGGCGGCAGCGAGCGCTCGGTGAACGGGGTGCCGTCCGGGTGGCAGAGGCGCCCCGCGCCGGTGCCGAGCGCGTCGACGACGGTGTCCGGTTCCAGCACCACCGGTTCCGGCTCGGGCCGGGATTCCGGCGGGGGCCAGCGGTAGGAGTCCGGGGCGCCGGGCTCGCGGAACTCGTGGTCCCACTCCAGCTCGGTGCGCCCGGCCAGCGGGTCGTGCCCGGCGGTGAAGCCGTCCGGCGGCTCGACGCCCGGGGAGTCCTCGGCCGCGAGGTCCGCGCTGCGCGCGCGGGCGAGCGCGGCGGCATCGTCGACCAGGTCGGCCCGCGGGTGGTCCAGCGGCGGGCGCCCGCGCGGGTCGTCGGCGGGCAGCGGCAGCTGGTGGCTCGCGCTGGCGGCGGCGATCGGCAGGTAGCCGATCGGGAACTGGTGCAGCACGAACGCCACGGCCTCCTTGCGCTCCCCCTGCCGGGGCCGCTGCGGAGGCGGGGCCGGGGCGCGCCGCGGTGGCTGGGGTGCCGGCGGTTGGGGCGCGGGCGGTTGCGGCGCCGGCCCCTGCGGGCGGCCGGGCTGCGCCGAGCGCGGCGGGACCGGCCCGCGTTGCGGGTAGCCGCCGTACCCGGGGTGCCCGGGCGCCCACTGCGGAACCGGCTGCGGAGCCGTCGCCGGGTCGCGCGGCGGCATGGCCACCGGCCCGGTGTGCTCGCCGTCGGCCTGCCAGGTCCGCGGCGGGCCCTGGTTCGGCTCGGGTTCGCGGTGCCGCCCGCTCATCGGCGGCCCCGCGCGCGACGGGGTGCGTCGTGGTGACCGCGGTGCTCGGCAGGCACGGCCGCTCCCCCTTCCGCTCGGTTCCGGTGGCAGCTGCTCCGGTGGGCACGGATGCCGTGCCCTCGATCGTTCCATGCCGCCCCGGCGACGTCCCGCACCGACCCCCGGCCTGCCGGGGGTCCCGCGCGGGGCGGCCGGGTGCCATGATTCGCGCATGGCCGCGATCGCGTTCGAAGACCTCACCCCGGGCCGCGAGTTCGACCTGGGGTCCACCCGGGTGGACCGGGCGGAGATGCTGGAGTTCAACCGCCGGTTCGACCCGCAGCCGTTCCACCTCGACGAGGAGGCGGCGAAGCGCTCGGTGCTGGGCGGGCTGTGCGCGAGCGGCTGGTTCACCGCCTCGCTGTGGATGCGGGCCTACGTGGACCACGTGGTCGGGGACTCGACCTCGCAGGGGTCGCCGGGCGGCAACGAGCTGGCGTGGAACGCGCCGGTGTTCCCGGACGACGAGCTGCGGTTCGGCATGGTCGTCAACAGCGCCCGCCGCTCGCAGAGCCGTCCCGGGCTGGGCCTGGTGGAGATCACCGGCACCGCGGACCGGGGCGCGGACCAGGTGCTGCGGGTGACGTTCCTCGGGTTCTTCGGCACCCGGTCCTGAGCCGGCCTGAGCTCCCGGTCTGGTCAGCCCTGCAGCTGCCGATCAGCCCTGCAGGGCCTTGACCACCCGGGACGGGCTGGGCCTGCCGAGCCGCCCGGCCATCCACGCGCTGGTCTCGGCCAGCCGGCCCAGGTCGACGCCGTGCTCGATGCCCATCCCGTCGAGCATCCACACCAGGTCCTCGGTGGCGAGGTTCCCGGTCGCCGACTTCGCGTACGGGCACCCGCCCAGCCCACCGGCCGAGGCATCCACAGTGGACACCCCGAGCCGCAGCGCGGCCAGCGTGTTGGCCAGCGCCTGCCCGTAGGTGTCGTGGAAGTGCACCGCCAGCCGGGACACCGGCACCTGCGCGGCCCGGAACGCCCGCAGCACCGCCTCCACGTGCCCCGGCGTGGCCGCGCCGATCGTGTCGCCGAGGGACAGCTGCTCGCAGCCCATGTCCAGCAGCCGCCGCCCGGCCCGCACCACCTGCTCGACCGGCACCGGTCCCTCCCACGGGTCGCCGAACACCATCGACAGGTAGCCGCGCACCGCCAGCCCGGCCTCCGCGGCGCGGGTGACGACCGGCTCGAACATCGCGTACTGCTCGTCGAGGCCGCGGTTGAGGTTGCGGCGGCTGAACGACTCGGTGGCGGCGGCGAAGATCGCGATGTGGCCGACCCCGGCCTCCAGGGCCCGGTCCAGGCCGCGCTCGTTCGGCACCAGCACCGGGTAGCGCACGCCGGGGCGGCGCTGCAGCCCGGCCAGCACCTCGGCGGCGTCGGCCAGCTGCGGCACCCACTTCGGGTGCACGAAGCTGGTGGTCTCCACGGTGGTCAGGCCCGCGTCGGCGAGCCGGTGCAGGAACTCCAGCTTGACCTCGGCGGGCACGACCTCCTGCTCGTTCTGCAGGCCGTCGCGCGGGCCGACCTCCCAGATCTCGACCTCGCCGGGCAGGTCGCCGGGAGTCGGCGGGGCCACCGGCATGGGCAGTCCGAGTGCGCGGGCGTTCATCGGCGCTCCCAACCGTGCTCGTCGTCGGAGCCGTCGTTGATCTCGTGGTAGAGCAGCGTGTGCACCCGCTGGACGTCCGGGATGTCGTCGAACTCCAGCGGCTCGTCCGAGGCGGACTCGACGACCAAGGTGCCGCAGCCGAGCACCCGGTCGCTGAGGCTCTGGGTGAACCGCACGCTGTTGATCCGCCACATCGGGATGTCCACGCCGGTCCGGGTGAAAACGCCCTCGCGGACCATGAACCGGTGCGAGGTGATCACGTAGTGCGTGGTGCGCCAGCGCAGCAGCGGCGTCAGCGTCCACCAGATCACCAGCAGCCCGCCGACGGCGCCGATCGCGATCCACACCGGCAGGTGCCAGCTCAGCCCGGCGGCGAGCGCGGCCCCGTACGTACCGGCGGCGACCAGCAGCAGGAACAGCAGCACCGGCAGCAGCAGCATCTTCCAGTGCGGGTGGTGGTGGACCACCACGTGCTCGTCCTCGCCGAGCAGGCTGTCCGGATAGGCCACCGATGCTCTCCTCCCCTGGCTCACCGCAGCCCCTGGCTCACCGCAGCGCTGCGATCACGCTACCCGGCCCCGCAGCCCCCGCGAGGGTGATCACTGCGGCCGCAGGTGCACCACGTCACCGGCCGAGACCGGGGTGGCGGGCCCGTCGGAGCCCTGCACCAGCAGCCGCCCGTCGGCGTCGATGCCGGTGGCGGTGCCGCGCAGGTCCTCGGCGCCGAGCTCCACCCGCACCTGCCTGCCGACCGTGGCGCACAACCGCTGGTAGCGGTCGAGCAGCCCGCTGGAGACCACGTCGCCGCCGTGCGCGCGCCAGGTGTCGTCGACCTCGGCCAGGGCGAGCAGCAGGGCCGCGGCGAACTCCTGGCGGTCGACCTCGGCGCCCTGGTCGGCCAGCGAGGTCGCGGGCAGCCCGCCCGCACCGGTGGGCAGGTCCTCCGGGCCGTGGTGCACGTTGACGCCGATGCCGAGCACGACGGCCATGCCGTCCGGGCCCGCGGCGCCCTCGGCGAGGATCCCGGCGGCCTTGCGCCACTCCTGCCCGTCGCCGAGCAGCAGGTCGTTGGGCCACTTCAGGCGGGCGGTGATGCCGCAGCGCTGCTGCACCGTCTCGGCCAGGGCGATCCCGGCGATCAGCGGCACCCAGGAGATCGCGGCCTGCGCCCGCTCCGGCGGCCGCAGCAGCACGCTCACGTGCAGCCCGTAGCCGCGCGGGGAGACCCAGCTGCGCTGCATCCGCCCGCGCCCGGACCGCTGCTCCTCGGCGAGCAGCGCGGTCCGGTCGGCGGCCCCGTCCGCGGCGGCCTGCGCGAGGTCGGAGTTCGTCGAGCCGGTCACGGTGACCACGTCCAGCGCCGCGTACGGGCCGCCGTCCACCAACCGCGCGCGGAGCGCGTCCGCGTCCAACAAAACCGGGACCATGCCCCAACCTTACGAGCGCCCCCGCCCGGACATGCGCGCGCGGCGCCCGGCGGGACCGGGCGCCGCGCGGGCTCGGCGGATCAGTAGGTGAGGCCGTAGCCGAGCGGGAACAGCGGCCGCTTGCCGTCCCCGGCGTTGATCGGCTGCTGGTCGAACGAGCGCATCCAGGTCATCGGCAGCTTCCCGCTGGGCTTGTGGTCGCCGAACAGCACGTCGGCCACCCCGGCGCCCTCGGTGCCGGGCAGCCACGCCGCCAGCAGCGCGTTCCAGCCGCCGAGCTCGGCGGCGATGTCCAGCGGGCGCCCGGACACGGTCACCACGGCCACCGGCAGCCCGGTCTTCTTCAGGTTCGCGATGGTGGTCAGGTCCTCCTGGTCGAGCTTGAGCCCGTCCGGCCGGTCGCCCTCGTACTCGGCGTAGGGCTTCTCGCCGACGACGGCGACCGCGGCCTGGTAGCTGCGGTCCGCGCCGGTGCCGTCCTCGGAGTAGTCGACCTGGGCGCCGGGCGCGGCCTGCTTGATGCCGTCGAGGATGGTGGTGCCGTCGGTGATCGGGCCGCTGGAGCCCTGCCAGGAGATGGTCCAGCCGCCGCTCTGGTTGCCGATGTCGTCGGCGCTCTTGCCGGCCACGAAGATCCGGCCGTTCTTCTTCAGCGGCAGCACCCCGTCGTTCTTCAGCAGCACCTGGGACCGACGGACCGCGTCGCGGGCGAGTTCGCGGTGCTCCCGGCCGCCGACGGTGGGCAGCAGGTCGCGCTGGGCGAAGGGGTGCTCGAACAGGCCGAGCTCGAACTTCTTGGTGAGGATGCGGCGGTTGGCGTCGTCGATGCGCTGCATCGAGACCCGCCCGCTCGCGACCTCGGCGCGGAGGGTGCGCAGGAACTCGTCGTGGTGGTCGGACATCATGATCATGTCCAGCCCGGCGTTGACGGAGGCCCGCACTTCGACCGGGGTGACGTTCCGGTCGTTGCCGTCGATCTTGTCGATGGCGTCGTAGTCGGAGATGACGATCCCGCCGAAGCCGAGCTCCTTCTTCAGCACGTCGTTGACCAGGTAGCCGTTGGCGTGCATCTTCGCGCCGTTCCAGCTGCTGTAGGAGACCATGATCGAGCCGACGCCGCGCTTGATCGCCTCCTGGAACGGCGGCAGGTGCACCCGGCGCAGCTCCTGCTCGTCGATCCGGGTGTCGCCCTGGTCGTCGCCGCCGGTGGTGCCGCCGTCGCCGACGTAGTGCTTGGCGGTGGCCAGCACCGAGCTCGGCGAGCCGCCCAGCTTCTCGCCCTGCAGCCCGGTGACGGCGCTGCTCATCGCGGCCGGGATGCGGGTCTGCTCGCCGAAGGACTCGTAGGTGCGGCCCCAGCGGTCGTCCTGCGCCACGCACAGGCAGGGCGCGAAGTCCCAGTCGATGCCCGTGGCGGCGACCTCTTCGGCGGTGGCCTTGCCGATGCGCTGCACCAGGTCCGGGTCGCCGGTGGCGCCGAGGCCGATGTTGTGCGGGTAGATCGTCGCCCCGCGCACGTTGTTGTGGCCGTGCACCGCGTCCACCCCGTACAGCAGCGGGATGCCGAGCGGGGTGTTCAGCGCGGCGCGCTGGTAGCCGTCGTACATGTCGGCCCAGGCTTCGGCGGTGTTCGGCGTGGGCGCGGAGCCGCCGCCGCTGAGCACCGAGCCGAGGTGCTTGTCGGCGGCCTCCTGCGGGCCCGCGGCTTCGCGCTCGACCTGCACCATCTGGCCGAGCTTGTCGTCCAGGGACATCCGCGACATCAGGTCGGCCACGCGCTCGGGCACCGGCGCGGTGGGGTCGCGGTAGTCGGCGGTCGGTTCGGCCACCGCGGGCACCAGGCCGGCGGTGAGCAGCGCGGCGGTCGCCAGGCCGGTCAGGGCCGCGGACGTCCTGCGCAGTCGGTGGACCCGCATGTCTCCTCCTCGTCGAGGCACGCCTTCCGGGCGAAGTTCGCCCGGAATGCTATGAGAGCGCTCCCACATCGCCCATCCGCCATTCAGCGGCACTCCGCGGCCGCAATCCGCGCTCGACCGGCCGCCGCGGCGGGGTGCGGCGGCCGGGTGACGCGTCGGCGAGTCCGGCGGGAAGAGCGGGAACGGCTCCCCACACTTTCGGCAGTGGCCGACGCGAGATCACCCGGCCTACGCTGCGCGAAGATCATCGACGGAGGTGGCCGTGCCCGGACCGACCGAGCGCCCGCGCGCCCTGCCGGGCGCGGACAACCCGCGCGGGCTGCGCGCCCTGCTGTGCGCCGCGCTGCTGCTGCTCGCCCTGCTGCCCGCGGCCCCGGCCGCCGCCGCGCCCGCACCACCACCGGCCGCCGACCCGGTGCGCGAGACGGTCTGGGTGGACACCGGCCTGGACGGCAACGGCGACGGCGCCACCGACCGCGTCGCCGCGGACATCGCCCGCCCGCGCACGGACGACCCGGTGCCGGTGATCATGGACGCGAGCCCGTACTACTCCTGCTGCGGCCGCGGCAACGAGGACGAGCGCAAGACCTACGACGACCAGGGCCGCCCGGTCGGCTTCCCGCTGTTCTACGACAACCACTTCCTGCCGCGCGGGTACGCGACGGTGCTGGTCGACCTGGCCGGCACCAACCGCTCGCAGGGCTGCGCCGACGTCGGCGGGCGCTCCGACGTGGCCTCGGCGAAGGCGGTGATCGACTGGCTGAACGGGCGCGCCCGCGGCTACGACGCCCCCACCGGCGGCCGGCCGGTCGACCCGGGCTGGAGCACCGGCGACGTCGGCATGATCGGCAAGTCCTACGACGGCACGATCGCCAACGGGGTGGCCGCCACCGGGGTCGAGGGGCTGCGCACCATCGTGCCGATCGCGGCGATCAGCTCCTGGTACGACTACTACCGCTCGGACGGGGTCAGCTTCGGCACCCAGCCGCAGGAGCTGGCCGCCTCGGTGGAGGAGAACGGCGGCCGCCCGGACTGCGCCGCGGTCAAGCAGCGGCTCGCCGACGGCGCCCCGGACAACGGCGACGTCACTCCGATGTGGGCGGAGCGGGACTACGCCGCGGGCGCCGCCGGGGTGCGGGCCAGCGTGTTCGCGGTGCACGGGCTGAACGACACCAACGTCAAGACCATCCACTTCGGACAGTGGTGGGACGCGCTGGCGAAGTCCGGGGTGCGGCGCAAGGTGTGGCTGAGCCAGACCGGGCACGTCGACCCGTTCGACTTCCGCAGGCAGGAGTGGGTGCGCACGCTGGAGCGCTGGTTCGACCACGAGCTCAAGGGCGTCGGCAACGGCATCGACCGCGAACCCGCCGCCAGCGTGGAACGCGCCCCCGACCGCTGGTCCGACGAGCAGGACTGGTCCGGCGAATCCGCGACGCCCACCGCGCTGCACCCGGTGCCCGGCAGCGCGCCCGGCCTCGGCGGGCTCACCGGCGACCCCGCGCCCGCGGACGCGCGCGACTCGTTCACCGACGACGGGCAGGGCGACGAGTACGCCTGGGCCGAGCACCCGGACCAGGCCGCGCCCGGCCGCACCCTGTTCACCTCCGCACCGCTGACCGAGGACCTGCGGCTGGCGGGCACCGGCTCGGTCACCGTCTCGGCGACGCCGTCGACGCCGACCGCGCACCTGTCGGCGGTCCTGGTCGACTACGGCCCGGCGACCATCCGCGACTACCGCGCCGAGGGCGAGGGCATCCGCACCCTGGAGACGGAGTCCTGCTGGGGGCAGAGCCGCCCGGGCGACGACGCCTGCTACAAGGACACCGCCGCGACCACGGCGAACGTCGACCACCACGTCGTCGCCCGCGGCTGGGCCGACCTCGCCGACCACGGCGGCACCGGGCACGACGAGCCGCTGCAGCCCGGCCGGCCGTACGCGATGACCTTCCGGCTCGGCACCACCGACCACGTGGTGCCCGCGGGGCACCGGCTCGGGCTGGTGCTGGCGGGCACGGACGCGGCGGCGATCCAGCCCCCGGCGCAGCCGGGCAGGGTCGACCTCGGGCTCGCGGCCACCTCGGTCTCGCTGCCGGTCGTCGGCGGCACCCCGGCCGCCGAGGCCGCGGGCCTGGACCGGCGGCCGACCGGGCACCCGGTGGTCCGCCCGGAGCACGCCCCGGCCCGCCCGGACCTGCGCCGCAACGGCGACGTCCCGCTGCGCTGACGGCACCGCGGCCCGGCGGCGCTGGTGAGCTCCGCCGGGTCCGGCTGAGCTCCGCCGAGTCGGGGTGAGCTCCGCCGAGTCCGCCTGAGGCCTGGCGGGGTGGGCTGAGACCTGGCAGTCCGGCTGAGACCTGGCGGGCCGGCTGAGACCTGGCAGGACCGCTACCGGCGGGCGGGACCGCTGAGGGCACCCGAGGCAGCTGAGGCCGTGGAGACCGCTGGGGCAGCACGCTCGCCAGACGGACCGGCCGGACCACCAGAGCGACCGGGCTGCACGCGGCAGGACTCCTGGTCGGCCGGGTACCGGACGGTTTCGGCGGTGCGCTCCCGGAAGGCGCCGGGCCACACCGATCACCGAACCCACGCCGGTCACCGAGCTCTGCGGATTCGCCGGGATCGGCAAGCCTCCGGACCTGCGCGGGTTGCTGGTGCTGGTGCGGAACCTGCGCGAGCCGCGAGAACTACGCGAGCCGCCGGACTGCGCGGGCCGCGAGAACGACGCGAGCCACTGGACTGCGCGGGCCGCAAGACCTGCGGGAGCTGCGGGCGCCGCGGGAGCTACGCGAGCAGCGCGAGTAGCGGGAGCTGCGCGAGCTGCG
>Ga0164243_10010884_pt1 | contig 13030 bp, 9 predicted proteins | sample OricompcompostOP_FD_108781 | JGI IMG/M metagenome (GOLD analysis project Ga0164243, IMG submission 108781) | Organic Plus compost microbial communities from Emeryville, California, USA - Original compost - Organic plus compost (OP) | ecosystem: Engineered > Solid waste > Mixed feedstock >... | reverse complement strand
TGGAACTTCGGATGCCCCGGCGAGCGGAGCTTCGGACGAACCGCCCTGTCCGCGGCCTGCTGACGACGAACCATCGAACACCTCCTGATCGAGGTGTTGCGACGACCAGTTGAATTCGCCCTGGCACTACCGGCCCGAGTGGAACGTGCTGCCGATCAAGGACTCCCAGGTGTGGGTGGCGTTCGACGCCGACACCTCCACCAACCTCAACGTGTGGAACCAGGCGTCCCAGCTCGTCGACTACCTCGAAGGGTCCGGTGACAAGCCCCGCTGCGAGGTGCGGTTCGTCGACCTGTCCCGCATCGTGCCCGACGCCGCCATCCGCAAGCTCGGCATCGACGACTACCTCGCCGACGGCGGGCAGTGGGAGAAGCTGCCCGACGCCCTCACCGAGCTCGGTGAGCGCCCCGCCGGGAAGGACGAAGGCAAGAAGGGCGAGTGGCGGGTCCACCCCGACGGGCGCACCACCCAGGAGGCCGTCGCCCTCCTCGACGACCAGGGCAACCAGGTCGGCACCCGCTGGGAGGACCGTGTCCCCATCGGTGGCCGGGTGATCCGGTTGGAGACCCGCCGCCGCCCCACCGACACCGAACGCACCACCGGCAAGGTGCACAAGCACCACGAGGACGACCCCGTCATCGCCGAGGTGGAGCTGACCTGGCGTGACTCCGTCACCGGCGCCGACGACAGCGCCATCGTGCGCGGCCCCTCCGTCATCCTCGGCTACCAGCCGAAGGACTGGGACCGCAAGGGCGCGCACATCCCGCCGAAGGTGTCCGCCCACCCCGTGTGGCCGCCGGCGAACGGGGAGAAGTGGCTCAAGGCCATCGAGCAGCACCGGCTCGAGGAGGTGCAGCACACCACCCGCTGGGAGGCGATGGGGTGGGTGCCGGTGGAGAACGGGCTGCCGGTGTTCATCGTCGGCGACAGCGCCGTCACCGAGCAGGGGCTGGTGCACAGCCACCCCGCCATCGGCATCAACGACCGCATCCTCCACCAGGCCCAGTCGTTCGGTGTGATCGCACCCGACGACGAGGACAACTGGGAGGAGCAGGCCCGCCAGGACCTCGCCGAGGTCATCGACGCCTACATCGACGGCGGCGCCTGGACCAGTGTCGCCATGGCCGCCACCGTGGTGGCGCTCGCGCTGCGGCCCGCGGTGCCGCTGCGCCCCCGCACCGCCGCCTACTTCACCGGGTCACGCCGCGGCGGCAAGACCTGGACCGCGAAGACCGTGATGGCGTTCTGGCAGGCCCGCCCCGGAGACGTCGGGTCCATGCTCGGCACCGCCTCCGACACCGTCGCCAACGTCGAGTTCAGCGTCGCCCACACCCCGATCTGGGTGTCGGACGACCTGGCCCCGTCCGCGGACCGCAACCAGGCCAACCGTGAGGAAGCCGCCGTCGGGCAGCTGATCCGGTCGGTGTGGCACGGTTCCGGGAAGGGCCGGCAGAACGCCGACGGCACCGCACGCCGCCGCCACGACCCGCAGGCCGTCCTCATCATCGCCGCCGAGAACGAGCCGTCGGTGTCCAGCGTCGGCGACCGCATCGTCACCCTCCGGTTCGGTGAGGGTGCCCTCGGCGGCACCGACGCCACCAACCGGCTGATGGCGATGCAGGAGCACTCCGAGACCCTGTCGCGGCTGACGTACGCGTTCCTGCGGTGGAACCTGCGCCGCGCCGCCCGCGACCCGCAGGGGTGGCCGGGGTGGGTGACCAGCGTGCAGGCGGAGCTGGCCCGCGCCCAGGGGTTCGCGAAGAGGCGTCTCGGTGACACCGGGGACGCCACCCGGCACGCCGAGATCGCCTCGGAGCTGATGATCACGTACTCGCTGCTGATGCTCATGGCGAAGGACCTCGGCATGGACGACGACTTCGTCGCCCGGTTCGGCACCAACGACCTCGCGGGGCACCTCATCGACCAGGTCGCCGCCGGGTACCTCGAGCAGAAGGGCACCACCCCGGGGCAGCGGGCCCTGCAGGCGGTCAGGCAGCTCCTCGCCTCCGGGCAGGCGCACGTGGTGAACATCGAGGACCCGAACAGCCCACCGGTGTCCGGGGTGAAGGAGGCGGCCCTGCTCAACCGGCAGCTCGGCTGGGTCACCAGCAACGGGCAGGACCGGCCCTGCGGCCCCAACATCGGCTGGTACACGCTGGACCGGGCGGGGGAGCGGGTGCTGCTCCTCAACGGTGCCGTCGCGTTCAACGAGGCGCAGCGCCGCTACCCCGAGCTCATCCCGTTCGGGCAGAAGCAGCGCGCCGCGTGGGACTCCGCCTGGCAGGAGGGGCTCACCGCGCCGTTCGGGTGGATCAGCGGCTGGCTGTCGGCGCAGGATCGCAGCTGGCCGTTCATGCTCACCTCGGTGCTGCTCCTGACGGGGCTGGTCGTGGCTGCACGCTTCTGGGTGACCACTCATGAGGAAGCCCACCCCGTCGAGGCCTGACGGCGGCAGCGTGGGCAGCACGGCGGGGCTTCCCGCCAGGGTCCCGATGCCCGTAGTCTCCCCTGGTACCGGACCATGCCCGCGGCGCGGCTGGTCGGTCCGGCGCCACACGTCTCACTCGGCGCCGGCGTTTCGGCATCATGGAAGCGGTGAAGGCACGTGACTAGCACCCGACGGCGACCCGTGACGATGCGCGATGTGGCGGCCGCGGCGGGGGTGTCCCCGAAGACCGTCTCCAACGTGCTCAACGACTACGAGTACGTCAAGCCGGAGACGAAGGCACGGGTCGAAGCGGCGATGGCGCAGCTCGGCTACCGGATGAACTACGCCGCCCGCAACCTACGGCGCGGCTCCACCGGCCTCATCGGTCTCGCCATCCCCGAGCTCTCGCAGCCGTACTTCGCCGAGCTCGCCGAGTTCGTGCTGGCTGCCGCTGCGGACGCCGGCTACGGCGTCCTGATCGAACCCACTCGAGCGACCTACCGGGGTGAGAACGACGTGCTCACCGGCGATCGCCGTCGGCTCACCGACGGTCTGATCATGAGCCCCACCAGCTCGGCAGCGACCAACTACCATCTCGACCCGGATGCGGGTCCGCTCGTGCTCCTCGCCGAGCAGGTCACCCCGTCTCACGCCGACCACGTCACGATGCCCAACGTCGACGCCGCGTACGCCGCCACCAGGCACCTGCTCGAGCTCGGGCGCCGGAGGATCTTACTGCTCGGGACGCACCCGGACGAGGTGACCGGCCCAGGCCCGCTGCGGACCCAAGGCTTCCGAAGGGCGCACGCCGAGCGTGGCGTGCCCGTGGACGAGGGACTGATGCAGCCGGTCGACATCTGGCAGCTCATGGATGGCGCCCAGGCGATGGCGGCTGTTCTCGATCGCGACGCCGAGTTCGATGCCGTGTTCGCCATGAACGACACGCTCGCGATCGGGGCGATCCACATCCTTGCCGAGCGCGGACTCACGGTGCCGGACGACGTCGCAGTGGTCGGGTTCGACGACGTCGCCGCAGCGCGGGTGTCATTGCCACCATTGACCACCGTCGCGCCGGGTCGGCTCGAGCTGGCGCAGACGGCCGTTCGGCTGCTCGTCGAACGGATCAGAGGTGAGCGCACGGGGCCCGGTGAGGAGTTCGTGATGCCGTTCGAGCTCATCGTCCGCGGCTCGACGAGGCGCTGAGCCCGACCGGTCGCTGCAGACCGGTCACGCAGGTGGCCAACTGGGCCGCCGTGCAGCCGCCCAGCGATCGCACCGTGACGGAACGCACCCCCGGCTGCGCCGAGTTGACAGCCTCGACCGCGGCCGGGTATGGTTCCGGTTTACTTCGATGTAGAAGTCATCGAATGAGCCGTTGAGGAGAACCATGGGCCAGTACTTCACGGATGCGCTGCCCGGCGTGCGCGTGCAGCCGCGACTGCGTGAGCTTGGATACTCGGGCAGGGTGCGGCTGACCGGGGGACCGCTCGCGGAGCGCTTCGACGAGGCGGCTGCGACCCTGATGGCACTGAGTCCTGACGACATCCTCCACGGCTTCCGCGAGGCGGCTGGCATGCCCAGCAGCGGCCAGCACCTCTCCGGCTGGGCCGCCCCGTTCTCGCACGACACGCTCGGGCAGTGGGCCTCTGCGCTCGCCCGCCTCACGGCGATCACTGGGGAGCCCTCCTACGCCGAGCGAGGGATCGAGCTGGTCGAGGGGTGGGCCGCCACCACGACGGGCCTGGCCGATCGCCTCCCCGACAACATCACGACCTATCGATGGGAGAAGATGCTGTGCGGCGCCGTCGACCTCGCCGTGCTGTGCGGGTGGGAGAGGGGCCTCTCGCTCGCCACCGACCTGACACGAGGCGCGCTGCGAACCTGGGACCTGCGCCGCACGCGTCCGGTGCCTACCGACTTCGCCGGCAACACCCCGGACGGGACGCTCGAGTGGTACACGCTCTCGGAGAACCTCTACCGCGCCGCACTCGCCGGCGGAGACGCCGAGCTGCTCGACGCCGCGGCGATGTTCCACTACGACGACTTCTGGGACCGCTTCCGCGAGGCGCCGCCGACCGGCGCGCGTTGGGACGTACCTGTGTGGCTGCACGCATACAGCCACGTCAACTCCTTCGCGAGCGCGGCCGCGCGATACGCGGCGACCGGTGAGCCCCACCTGCTCGACGTGCTCCGCAACGGCCACGACTGGGTCACCGGGACCCAGTGCTACGCGACCGGCGGCTACGGGCCCGGCGAGTGGACTGTTCCCCACGATGGAACCTTGGGGAGGGCGCTGGAGTGGCGGACCGACACCGCCGAGGTGGTCTGTGGATCGTGGGCCGCTTTCAAGCTCAGCACGGCGCTGGCGTGCGCCACCGGCGAGGCGCGCTACCTGGACTGGGCCGAGCGCCTGGTGCACTCCGGGATCGGCGCCGTCCCGGCAGTGGCTCTCGACGGCACCTCGCCGTACTACCACGACTACCGCCTCGGCATCGCCACGATGCTGCCGTTCTGGGATGCCTTCCCGTGCTGCTCGGGCACCTACTTCCAGGCCGTCGCGCACCTGGCGGACCTCGTCTTCTTCGAGTCCGACGGCGGTGTGGCGGTCGGCCTGTACACCCCTGCCCGGCTGGAGACCACGATCGACGGCGTTGCCGTGACCTTCGATCTCGACGCGGACGTCCCTTCCCGTTCGACCGCGGTGCTGACCATCACGGCCGGCCGTCCCGTGTCGCACGAGGTCCGGCTACGGGTGCCCGACTGGGTGGAGATCCCCGCGGTGCGTGTCGACGGCCGCTCCGTCGCGGCGAGCAGTCACGACGGCTGGCTCAGCATCACGCGGACGTGGGGTCCGCGCTCCGTGATCGAGATCGACCTGCCTGCTCGGCTGCAGGCGCTGCCGGTCGACGAGTGGCACCCGGAACGCGTCGCACTGGCCTACGGACCGACGGTCCTCGCACAAGAGGCCCAGTTCACGAGGCCGCTCCAGCTGCCCGAGCCTGTCGAGATCCTCGACGTCGACGCGGTGCTCGAGCGGGTCGGCCCGATGCGATGGACCCCCACGAGCGCGAGCGCCACCGCGCACCTTCGGCGGGGGGGCCTGCGGCCGCTGTCGACGTTCGGTTACCGCGAGCCGTACCGGGTGTACCACGATGGCGGGCGCAGCAGGGTCATCTGAGCCCGGTGCCCGGTCCCCGCGTCGGCGGCACGTGTGAGGGGCGTGTCGCGACGGGATCTACAGCGATGTACGATACGGGTGTTACAGCGATGTAGGGGACGGGTCAGGACGCCGTCCCACGCACGACCTCACCGAGGAGGAACACATGACTCAGCGCAGACTCACCCATCGACGCACCGCCGCCGCGGCGCTCGCAGCAGCGGCGGGGCTTGCCCTGACGGGTTGCGGCGGAGGAGGTGACGACGAGGCCGGCGGCGTCGTCGAGCTCACGTTCGCCAACTTCTACACCGGCCCCGACATCGACACCGTCAACGCGATGGTCCAGGCCTTCAACGAGGCGCACCCCGACATCGTCGTGACCAACGAAGCGATCCTCGGGCCCACGCTCGAGACCGAGCTGCCATCGCTCGTCGCCTCCGGCGGTGCGTACGACATCGTCGCGACGAACGATTACACCCACTCCCGCCTGGTCGCTGCCGGTGCCATCGCCGCGCTCGACGAGGCGAGTCTCGCCGAGGTCGGCATCGAGGAAGCAAGCTACTTCCCGAACATCTGGGAGCTCGGTACACAGGGCGGCGAGCTCTACGGCGTGCCGTTCGGCGCCACCGCGGCCATGATGTTCTCCAACCAGACCCTGCTGTCCGAGCTCGGCGTCGAGGTACCCACCACCTACGACGAGCTGGTCGAGGCCGGCACGGTCTGCACCACCGACACCAGCGGCAATCACCCGGGAGACGCGGGGTTCGACGGTTCCGCTGTCGACACCTACGGGCTGGGCATCTCCTCCGACTTCGCGGCTCCCATCGGCGTCAGCATCCTCGCTCAGCATGGTGGCGCCCTCTGGGACGCGGCCGGAGATGTGGCCTTCAACTCCGACGCCGGCCTCGGTGCCCTCGAGACGCTCGATGCGCTGCAGACCACCGACCAGATCAGTCCGTACGGCATCACCTATGAGGCCGACCTCGCCAACTTCAAGGCCGGGAAGAGCTGCTTCATGATCTCCGGTGCGTGGGAGCTGAAGGGCCTGCTCGACTCCGGTCTGGACGTCGGAGTCCACAAGGTGCCGATGCTGGGCAGCCAGCAGGCGTCGTGGGGTGGTGCCGCGTGGTTGGGCTTCCCTGTCCAGCCCGACGACTATGCCGCCGAGAAGCGCGACGCGGCACTGGAGTTCATCTCCTGGGCAACCGGCGCCGAAGGCAGCCTGATGTGGACGGAGTCCGGCAACCTGCCGGCGCGTCCCGACGTGGCCCAAGGTGACGAGTACGCCGAGAACCCGACCTCCGTCGTCGCGCAGGATCTCGAAGAGCTCTACATCCCGGCCGGCGTGCCATGGGTCGGCCAGGTCAGCGACGCGTGGGCCGAGGCCTACACCGCCGTTCTCGCGAACGGGGCCGATCCGGCGACCCAGCTCGCCGCCAGCGCCGACACCGCCCAGCTCGGTGTCGACGACGCCCGCAACAACTACCCCGAGTTCGACGGCTGAGACCCCGGCAGCCCCGAGGGCCGCAGCCCTCGGGGCTGCCACGGTCGTGGGAGGACACATGACAGCCGAGCGCCGCCGGACGAGCTACCGCGTCCTCGATCAGACGAACCCGCTGATCCCGTACGCGTTGCTGCTGCCGCACGCGATCTTCTTCGTGGCATTCATCATCTACCCGCTGCTGCGCGGCTTCGTGATCTCGCTGCAGCGGTGGGACCCGCTTCGAGACGACGTCCCGTTCGTCGGGCTGGCGCACTACGCCCGGCTCCTGGACCCGGCCAGCGCGCAGTTCCAGAAGTTCTGGTCCTCGCTCGGCAACACCCTCTTCTTCGTTGCGGTCACGACGCCTCTGCTCGTCGCATTGGCGCTGCTGCTGGCGTTCCTGCTGCACCGCAAGATCCGTGGGCGCGGCTTCATGCGCAGCGCCTTCTTCCTGCCCACGATCTTGTCGGTCTCGGTGGTGTCGATCCTGTTCCGCTGGATGTTCGCCGACCGGATCGGCCTGGTGCCGGCGATGCTCGCCGATCTCGGGATCTCGATGCCGTCGGTGCTCACCACGCGGTGGCTCGCCTGGATCCCGATCGTGCTGGCGACGGTCTGGTGGCAGGTGGGAACGAACATGATGCTCTACCTCGCGGGACTCGCCGGGATCTCCGAGTCCTACAACGAGGCTGCCGCCGTCGACGGGGCCAACACCTGGCAGCGGGTCCGACACATCACGCTCCCGCTGCTGATGCCGACCACGCTTTTCGTCTCCGTCACCACGATCCTCAATCAGTTCCAGATGTTCGGTCAGTCCGACCTCATCACCGACGGCGGGCCGGCGGAGTCCACCACGACCACCATCATGTACATCACGACAGAGGCGTTCCTGAACAACCAGCTCTCCTCGGCCACCGCGATGTCCTTCGTGTTCGGCCTCGTGATGCTCATCGTGACGGCCGTGCAGTTCCGTGCGATGACACGCGATATCTCGAAGCCGGGAGCCTGACATGTCGACCACGCGCTCAACCCGCACCGGCTCGATCGTCCGCGTGGCCGCACTCATCGTGCTCACGGCTGCGTTCCTGCTGCCTGCCTACTGGCTGATCGCCACGGCGTTGAAGCCCGAGTCCGAGACGATCACGCTGCCCCTCACGCTGGCACCCCTGCACCCCACGCTCGAGAACTTCAAGGACGTGCTGGCCGACCCGAGCGGGAACGTCCTCGGGTGGTTCGTGAACTCGACGATCACCTCGACCGCGCAAGCGGCCGTGCACGTGGTGCTGTGCATCCTCGCTGCCTACCCGCTCGCACGGCTTACCTTTCCGGGCCGTGACGCCTGGTTCTGGATCATTCTCTCGACGCTGATGCTGCCGCCCGTGGTACTCCTGGTGCCGCGGTACGTGATGATGCTCGAGCTCGACTGGATCGATACCTATCACCCGCTCATCTGGGTCCACGTCGCCTCGGCCTTCGGAGTCTTCCTGCTGCGACAGTTCTTCCTCGGCATCCCTCGAGATCTCGAAGATGCGGCCCGGCTCGACGGGGCGAACATCCTTCAAGTCATCCGGCACGTCATCGTGCCCGCATCGGTACCGGCGATCGTGACGCTGTTCGTGTTCTCGTTCCTGTTCTCCTGGAACGACTTCCTCTGGCCGCTGTTCACCGTGCGCGGGGAGCTGGAGACGCTGCCGGTCGGCCTCAGCAAGTTCGCAGGTCGCTACGCGACCGAGTACGGGAGCTTGATGGCCGCCGCAGCACTGGCGGCACTACCCGCCGTCATCGGGTTCTTCTTCGCACAGCGCTACATCGTCCAGGGCGTCACCCTCTCCGGAATGAAAGATTGAGAATGCAGCTCCACACCTTCGAACGCGACGACAGCGGATCGGTCGATCGGGCCGCCGTCGACCCCTCCTTCCGCGGGCCGCGGCTGCGTCCCGGCCTCTTCGGGAACTTCCTGGAGCACCTGACCGGCTCCACGGTGGGAGGCATCGAGGCCGGCGTCTGCGCAAACCCCACCCTGGTCAGCAGTGTGAACCTCACGGCGAAGCAGCAAGAGGAGTTCCTCGCCAACGGGCGCCAGCTGGAGGCGCACGCCCGCGAAGGACGCTCCATCGACCGGACGTGGCACCCGTTCCCCCTGGCGACCGGGTTCGGCGTGGCAGTCCTCGACGAGCCGCAGAGCGGGCCGGTGTCCTACGCCGAGCTGGCGATGCCGTTCGGGTGGATCGGCGAGGGAGGCGCCTGCAGCGACATGGCACGCCTCGGGACCGGCGTGCGGCTGCCGGGCGACGCCGCGATGCACCAAGGCGTGTTCCTGCCCGCCCGGGGACCGGTCGCACTGCTGGTCACGGTCACGGCCCAGGCGGTCGGGGGCGGATCCGCTGAGCTGGAGGTCTCTCTGCGGCGGCGGATCGGTCCCGAAGCCGGAGCCGTGCTCGCCCGAGCGAACGGTGCCCTCACCGGAAGCGGATGGCAGGAGATCGAGCTGCGCCTCGACGCTGTGACGACGGCGCCGGGCGAGCCGGTTGACCTGTGGGTGCGCCGGGTCGCAGACGGGCCTGGGTCCGTCGTCATCGATCGGGTCTGGGCGCTGCCCAGCGACCATGTGGACGGCCTCGACCCGGACCTGCTCGACGCCGCACGAGACCTGGGTGTGCCGTGGCTGCGGTGGCCGGGTGGCAACTTCGCCAACGACTACCACTGGCGTGACGGTGTCGGCCCGATCGCGCACCGTCCGACGCGTCCCAACGTCACGTGGGGCGGTGTCGAGACCAACACGTTCGGGACGCACGAGTACCTGCGGCTGTGCGAGCTGATCGGAGCCGAACCTCACATCACGGTCAACTCGGGTACCGGCAGCCCCGAGGAAGCCGCGGCGTGGGTGGAGTACTGCAACGGTGCCGAGGACACCCCGATGGGCGCGCTGCGTGCCGCGAACGGGCACCCCGCACCGTTCGGAGTCACCGTTTGGGAGATCGGCAACGAGAACTACGGCGCCTGGCAGGCGGGCTGCACGGGCTCCGACGAGAATGCTCGACGGTTCGCCGCGTTCGCACCCGCGATGCGCGCCGCGAGCCCGATCCCGCTGACCCTGCTGGGCTGCGGGAACTGGTTCGACCTCGCCCCCGACGGCCGGGACCTGCAGCACGTCAGCGCCGACGGTGCCTGGCATGCGGAGCTGCTGGCCGCCGGGGCGCCAGACCTCGACTCCATCTCCCTCCATGCCCTGCCCAGCAACGACCTGCTGCTGGAGGATGCGTCTGAGGCGGAGGCGCACGAGTCGATCCTCGCCCACGTCGTCACCGCCGAGCGCCACCAGCTGCCTGCCCTGCTCGAGCTCGCTCGTGAGGCCACCGGGTCGCGACGCGCGCCGGCGACCATCTCGGTGACCGAGTGGGGCCCCCTCGGCAGTCGCACCGACCGGGCGATGGTGGAGTGGCTGGGCGGGGCGCTCTACGCCTCGACGTTCCTCGCCGCCATGGCGCGGCTCGGCGACCACGTGCTCATGACCAGCCCCAACGGGTTGCTCCACGGCGGCGGCCTCAAGCGGGCGGGCGGTCACGTCTACACCACGCCCATGGCGGACGTGCTGGCACGCTGGTCCACGCTCGCGGGCAGCGAGCCGCTGGGCTGCCGCGTCACGGGTGCGGCGTTTGACGTCAAGCACCCGACCGATCTCGGTGACGCCGAGACCGATGTGCCGCGAGTCGACGTCTTCGCCGCCGCTCGCCCGACCGGCGACGTGGCCGTGGTGCTCACCAGCAGGTGCTGGGACGAGGCACGACCCGTCGAGCTCCGCGGGCTGGGGTCGGAGGCGCGCATCGCGGAGCTGTTCGACTGCACGGACCTGGGCGCTACGCCCACACCGTCGCAGCGGCAGGTGGCCACGTGGCGCCCGCACGAGGTCAGTGCTGCCGACGACGTGCTCCAGGTCAGCGTCCCCGCCCGCTCGATCGTCTGGCTCGAGCTGGCCGCGCCGTCCTGATCCCGCCGGCTGCGGGGCTCTCCCGCGCCGCTGGCTCGCGTGGTGGTCCCCAGGTCACCAGGTGCACCGGCAGCATGGTGACGTCATGTCGGGGGCTGCATCGGTGCGCACGGTTACGGTGATGCCGTGACCACGAACGCCACCGCCCAGAACGTCCCCCTCCACCCCCGCTCCGCGGAGGCACTCGCCGCTCATGGCCTGGAGTACCGCCTGGCGACGGGAGATGCCTTCGACGGGTTCGCGGCCGCCGTCGACCGCGGATTCCTCGGTGAGCGTTCGGCACCGGAACGGGTCGCGGGATGGCGGCAGACGATCGAGGGCAACCGCCCCATCGGCGTCTACGACCCCCGCTGCCCCGAGCCCGGCACCCCCGTGGGAACGGTCATGTCCTGGATCATGGATGTGACGGTCGATGCCGACAGCTTCCTGCCGATGTGGTCGATCAGCGAGGTGACCGTGTCGGCCACGCACCGCCGGCGGGGCATCGCACGCGCCCTGCTCGAGGGCGAGTTGCGGGCTGCTGCCGATGCCGGCGTGCCGATCGCCGGCCTCACCGTCTCCGAGGCCACCATCTACGGGCGCTACGGCTTCGGCTCCGCCGCGCACACCGCGAGCTGGAAGCTCGACGCCCGCCGCGCCGGCTGGCTTGGCCCGCGCCCGATCGAGGGCGAGCGGCCGGGGCGGCTGGACCACGTCGAGCGGGAGGACCTCGCCCGCGACCTCGCTGCCCTCAACGAGGCCACCCGCGGCCGCCGGCCCGGCGACATCGCCGGCTGGCCGACGCTGTGGCAGGAGCTCGCCGGCCTCAAGCCCGGCAAGCCGGACGCCAAGGTGCGCGGCGTCCGCTACACCGACGCCGAGGGCGCCGTGCGTGGCGTGCTCGCCTACTCGCTCGAGAACAACCCCGCCGACTTCACACGCGCCACCCTGCACGTCCACGCCGCGCTCGCCGACGGCGTCGAGGCCTACGCCGCCCTGTGGCGGTACGCGCTCGAGCACGACCTCGTCGGCACCCGCGGTCGCGGCTGGAGTCGGAGGGCGGCTGGGGTGAGCGGGATGGCCGGGACGCCCCGGGGCCGGTGCTGAAGGGCGCGGCGGCGGCGGCGCATGCGCTGAAGGTGCAGTCGGGCCGCTGACCGTCCGGGGCTGGGGTGTCTGCCGGGGGTCTGGTTGGGGTCGCCCCCTGGGGTGGGTCAGTGGGCGGCGTCGTAGGCGTCGAGGATCGGCTGGGGGACGCGGCCGCGGTCGCTGACCTTGTGGCCGTTGGCGTTGGCCCACTCGCGCACGGCGCCCAGGTCGCGCTTGCGGCTGCTCGTCGTGGCCGTGTCGCTGCTGCTGCTGCTGGTGGTGGTGGTGGTCGTGGTGGTGCGTGCGCGGCGCCCGCCGACGCGTCGGCCGTGCTGGGTCCAGCGGTTGATGTCCTCGCGCAGCTGTGCGGCGTTGGCGTCGTTGAGGTCGATCTCGTAGGTGACGCCGTCGGTGGCGAACGTCACGGTCTGGGTGGCGGGGGATCCGTCGAGGTCGTCGATGAGCTCGATCAGGGTCTTGCTGGCCACGCGCGCTCCTGGTGTCGGTGTGTGCGGTCGCGAGCAGGGTACGGGCCTGTGGCTCCATTTGTGGCTCCAAACAGAGCCGGTGATGCATGCATCTGGATGCCACCAGATGTCATACTCGGGTCATGGCTGCCGGCCAGAAACCGCGGAATCACGCCATTCCACGTCACTCGATGCGACTCGACGTCATCGTCGTCTGGTGTCCGAGGGGGGACTTGAACCCCCACGCCCTATACGGGCACTAGCACCTCAAGCTAGCGCGTCTGCCAATTCCGCCACCCGGACGAGTGGATGCCGCGCGGGTCCAAGACCCGCTGGGCAACGCCGGAAAAGATATCACGATCTGCGGGGCCTCCCGCACGCGACGAGGGCCCGCCCGGCGGTGCCGGACGAGCCCTCGTCGTCATCGTGGGGATCGGGT
>Ga0164243_10010883_pt1 | contig 13030 bp, 9 predicted proteins | sample OricompcompostOP_FD_108781 | JGI IMG/M metagenome (GOLD analysis project Ga0164243, IMG submission 108781) | Organic Plus compost microbial communities from Emeryville, California, USA - Original compost - Organic plus compost (OP) | ecosystem: Engineered > Solid waste > Mixed feedstock >... | reverse complement strand
TTGCACGAGGTAGTAAGTGTACTTGCGTTTGAATTCGTTATATAATTTACCTGTTTGCACCATGCCTTTATCCACGTAGTCCGCTTTGGAATAGACTACCGCCACATCTTTGAGCAATGTGTATTTGCCTGCGGTGGACAGTTGCTCTACAAACTTCATGGAGCCGTTCAGGTATGCGCGTACGAAGAATCGCATTTCGTCTCCTTTCTTAAAGTGCAGGGCCTGGATGTTAAAGATTTCAGGCGCGTAAGCCTTTCCGTCTCCTCCTTTGATAATGAGCTGGTTTTTCTGCAGGTCGAGATTGGCTTCATAGACCACGGACCTTTGGACCGCTTTGTTGTCCAGGGAGTCCAGCCACATATATGCCCATCCGTCATACAGGTAAGGAGTGCCAACCGTATTGGCGGTAGAGGTAAAGTTATAGACCATATCCCTTCCCATGGTGAGCTGGTCGATGGCGTTAATGTATTGAGAAGTACGGAGGTAACCGGTTGAATCTTGCGCTACAGCACCGTAGCTAAAAGATAGCAACAAACAAAAGGCAATGGCGAGCGATTTCATAAGAGATAAAATTAGTTGGGTTGATTGTAAAAGTATTGAAAAAAACGCTCCTGGAAAATTTCATTTCCTGCAAAATTATCATGTGGAAGGGAGGGGGTCGCGGGCCTGGATCCCACACAGCCGGCACCTTTTGTGCCGGCTGTAAATCGGTCAATGTGTGGGTATCCGATAATCAGCATTTTCATGCTCCGGAAGCCAGGGCGGGTGAATACCCGGAGTAGCTGTGATTGAAATATCTTAAGGCAGTAATACCTGGCCCTGTTCGTTCATTTCCCAGAAAGGATTGTGCGCCACTTCAAACAAATGCCCGTCAGGATCCGTGAAGTAGCCGCTATAACCGCCCCAGAAAACCTCTTCAGCGGGTTTTACAATTTTACCGCCGGCTTTTTCGGCCAGTTGTAATACGGCATCCACTTCCTTCCGGCTGCGGGTATTATACGCCAGGGAGATGCCTCTGAAGCCGCTTCCTGCCGGCGTTTGCCCGGCATCCTCCGCCAGCGCATCCCAGCCGAATAGGGAAAGTACCATACCTCCAAGGGAAAAGAAGGCAACGGCTTCCTGGCTGCCGGAAGATTTTTTCCAGCCAAGGCCTTCTTCGTAAAACTTCAGGGAGCGATTCAGGTCTCTCACGCCTAAGGTGATGAGTGTTAGTCGTTGCTGCATACGGATGTTATTTTGCTAATAAATTTAGTAAAATAATTCCGCATGCAGCCATATGTATCATTAAATTTCTACTGCTTCCAGTTCCGCTTCATGGATAGCTTTCAGGGTTTTGGTGACAGCATCCGGCGTAACGGAAATACTGTCAATACCCATGCTGATCAGCATCCGGGTGAATTCCGGGAAGTCGGAAGGGCCCTGCCCGCAGATGCCTACTTTCACACCTTTTTCCTTGGCTACGCTGATTAGTCGCGCAATCATGCGTTGTACGGCGGGATTCATTTCATTGTATAGTGAGGCTACAATGCTGGAATCCCTGTCCAGCCCCAGGGTCAGCTGGGTGAGGTCATTGGAGCCGATGGAGAACCCGTCGATATAAGCGGCAAACTCTTCCGCCATGATGATATTGCTGGGCAGCTCCGCCATCAGGTACACTTCCAGGCCTTCTTCCCCGCGTTTCAGGCCAAATTCCTCCATCACGCCCAGTACTTTCTGCAGCTCTTCCACCGTACGGCAGAAGGGGATCATGACTACTACATTGGTTAATCCCATTTGCTCGCGCACTTTGCGGATGGCCTCACATTCCAGGCGGAATGCGGGTTTGTAGGCTTCGGAATAATACCTGGAAGCGCCCCGCCAGCCTATCATCGGGTTTTCCTCCGATGGTTCGAAATATTTACCGCCGAGGAGGTTGAAGTATTCGTTGCTCTTGAAATCGGAGAAACGCACAATTACTTTTTCCGGATAGCAGGAGGCGGCAATCTTACCCACGCCATAGGCGAGTTGATTGATAAAGTAATCGGATTCGCTCTCATGGCCTTTTATGAGCTGTGTTATTTTTTTGGAGAGATCGGCATCCTTCAGCTCTCTATGGTTCAGTAATGCGAGCGGATGCGCTTTGATATAATTGTTAATGATAAATTCCTCTCTGGCCAGCCCGATGCCCCTGTTAGGCAGGTGGGTATATTGAAACGCCATGGAAGGAGTACCCACATTGAGCATGAGTTGAGTGTTGACCTGCGGCAGTTGTGAAAGATCCATTTCCTGCTCTTCCACAGGGAGGATGCCATCGTACACGACGCCTTCCGTTCCTTCCGCGCAATTGACGGTGATGGCTTGCCCGGAGGTGAGCTTTTCCGTAGCATCGCCGCAGCCTACAATCGCCGGAATGCCCATCTCCCTGGCTACAATAGCGGCATGGCAGGTTCTTCCACCTTTATTGGTGACGATGGCGGAGGCCATTTTCATGATGGGTTCCCAATCCGGATCGGTCATATCGGTTACCAGCACATCTCCCGGCTGGAAGCCCAGGCCAGCGTTGAGCCGGTTGTCCAGCGAGAAGAGGATGTTGACATGGCCTGCGGCTATTTTATCCCCCACGGCGATGCCGCGGACGATCTCTTCCCGGGGAGCGCCGTTATCGTTGATCACGTAGGATTTCACTTTGCTGTGATCCTTACGGGAATGAATGGTTTCCGGCCTTGCCTGTACGATGTATAGTTCGTTGGTGAGTCCGTCCAGCGCCCATTCCACGTCCATGGGGCACCAGTGGCCTTTCTTTTCGGAATAGTAGGCTTCGATGCAATTCACCCAGGAGGCCAGCTGGATAATATGTTCATCGCTGAGGCAGAATTTATGCACGGCCTGCTTTTCTACGGGGATGATTTTCGTTCTCTCGTCGCTGCCTTCCCCGTAGACCATTTTTTTATCCTTGTTACCCAGCTTCTTTTCTATGATGGGGGTGTAGCCTTTATCCAGCAAGGGTTTGAAGACGATGAATTCATCCGGGCTGACAGCTCCCTGTACGACCATTTCTCCCAGGCCCCAGGAGCCGTTGATCAGCACTACATCCCGGAAGCCGGATTCCGTATCCAGTGAAAACGCTACGCCGGAGGCGCCGAGGTCCGAGCGCACCATTTTCTGCACGCAAACGGATAAGCCTATACTAAAATGATCGTAGCCAAAGGTGGAGCGGTAGCTGATGGCGCGGTCCGTAAACAGGCTGGCGAAGCAGTTCCGCACGGCATCGATCAGCGCTACGGGCCCGCGTACGTTGAGGAAGGTTTCCTGCTGGCCGGCGAAAGAAGCGTCCGGTAAGTCTTCCGCAGTGGCGGAACTGCGTACAGCCACATCCGTTTGCTCCTGGCCGTATTCCCTTGACAAGGCATGATAAGCATCAATTATCTGGCTGCTCAATTCATACGGAAAGCGGGTACTGCTGATAGCCTGGCGTATGCGCATGCCGGCGCGGCGCAAACTGGTGATATCTTCAAAATCGATATTGGCAATCTGCTCGCGGATATAATCTTCCAGTCCGCTTTGATGCAGGAAATCGTAGTAGGCTTTGGTGGTGATGGCAAAGCCGGTGGGTATCTTCACACCTGCCTGTGCGAGGTTGCCAATCATTTCGCCGAGTGAGGCGGACTTACCACCAACGAGCGGCAACGATTCCATCGTTACGGCTTCGAGTGGGAGAATTATATGATCCTTCATAACATGCTGTTTATAGCATGAAGGTATCTCCCGATGCCGGTTCGGGAAACGATTGATTCCCAGTACCGAAAACAAATCCGATTTCAGGGAGGGATTCGGAATTTTTTTCAGCATTTGTGCCCGGATACCTATTTTTGAAGAAAATCAGACATGGCCTTCATCCCCGATATGCTCGATATGTGTATTTTGGACATACTTCAACAGGATGCGCGCACCACCAACAAGGAGATTGCCGCAAAGCTGGGGAAGTCGGTCACTGCTATATTTGAGCGGGTGAAGCGGTTAGAGGCGGAAGGTTACATCCTCGGCTATATTGCCGTGCTGAACAGGCACAAGCTGGGAAACGCGCTGGTGGCCTATACCAGCGTTACCCTGGAGATGCACGGGCATGACAGGCTATCGGCTTTTGAGGAAAGCATGCGCACTTTTGCGGAGGTGCAGGAATGCTATAAGATGAGCGGTCAGTTTGATTACCTTTTAAAGATCGTCACTGCGGATATGGAAGCCTATGACAGCTTTTATTCCAACAAACTTTCCAAGCTGGACAATATCCGGAAGATCCGCAGCCTGTTTGTATTATCTGAAACCAAGCAGGAGCTTGGGTTACATTTGAAGACAGAATTTATCCACCGCACCAAATGATCAGGCCGGCGTACTGCCGCCGTACCGTTGCCTTAATTCATCTATCATCGGGCGATTAAAAGTATAAGTCAGCGGGAAGCCCGTTGCGATTTCCCGTTGCAGTATTTCATCCTGCGAAAGGTTATCGATGAACATGACGAGTGCGCGCAGGCTGTTGCCGTGCGCTACGATCAGTACATTTTCCGCCGCTTCCATATGGGGCAGGATGGTATGCATGAAGTAAGGGATAACGCGGTTGTAGGTATCTTCCAGGCTTTCCCCGCCGGGAGGCCGCACGCTGAAGGAACGGCGCCAGATGTGTACCTGCGCTTCCCCGTACCTGGCGGCGGTGTCGCCTTTGTTGAGCCCTTCGAGGTCGCCATAGGAGCGTTCGTTCAATGCTTTATCAATGATAATGGGAATGCCGGCTTCGCCGCAATTTTGCAGCACGAGGTCCAGCGTATGTTGCGCCCGTATGAGGGTGGAGGTGAAGGCAATGTCGATAGGCTCGCCCCGTAATTGTTTACCGGCTTCGATAGCTTCCCGGACGCCTTGTTCGGAGAGGTCTATATCTTTCCAGCCTGTGAAGCGGTTTTCCAGGTTCCAGAGGGATTGGCCGTGGCGGATGAGGAAGAGTTTGATGCTCATTGGGTTGTTTTTTATGTATTACAGCCGGAGGATGGGTTTTGTTGATAATCCTTATCTCACTGCAAAAATTAACCCGGAAAGTTGAGGCGGGCAAAAGCGTATATCCTTTGGGGTTAGTAAGGGAAGATTGTATTTCCGGGGGTAACGGAGGGTGGGGTGAAATCCGACGAACTGTCAATAATGGCATTTACCTGCCGATAGTCCGGCAGGTAAACGCGTACTATTTTTATGCGGCGGCCTTATTTCTTTTCACCCCCAAAAAACAAATATATAAAAACACGACCCATGCCGGCATGAGGGCTACCGGCAGCTTCATGCCTGTAATCCACATCAGCACCAGGATTCCGGTCAAAAATACCAGGCAAATGTAATTGGATACCGGGTAGATAAATGACGGGAATTTCGTGTTTGTTTTGTGTTTTTTAAACTTCAGGTGCACTACGCTGATCATGATCCAGTTGATGATGAGGGTGCTTACCACCAGCGACATCAGCACTTCCAGGGCTTTTTCCGGTATCAGTTTATTTACGACGATACAGATGGCGGCAAACAAACCTGATACGATCGTTGCCATTACCGGTACACTGTTTTTATTGAGTTGGGAGAGAAATTTTGGCGCGTTGCCTTGTTTTGCCAGGCCATACAACATGCGGCTGTTGCTGTACACGCAACTGTTATATACCGACAAAGCGGCAGTAAGTACGATGAGGTTCAGCACATTGGCAATGAGGCTGGTGAAGTAAATGGTTTTGCCGAAGAGGGTGAACTGGAATCCTTTCAGGCTTTCGAATACCATTACAAACGGGCTGCTGTTGGTGGTAATGCCTTTCCACGGGGAAAGGGAGAAGAGTATAATGAGCGCGCCCACGTAGAAAATCAGGATACGGTAGATCACCTGGTTAGTCGCCTTAGGAATGGTTTTCTCCGGCTTATCCGCTTCTGCGGCGGTGATGCCTATCAGTTCCAGTCCTCCGAAGGAGAACATGATCAGCGATATGGCTGCCAGTAAACCCTGGTAACCGCCTTTGCCATCCGGCTGCATAAGGCCTTTGGGGAAAAAACCGCCATCGTTCCAGAGGTTGGCAACGGTGGCCTGAGGCCCGCCGCTGCCACTAACGAGCAGGTATATCCCAAAAACGATCATGGCAATGATGGCCACTACCTTTACGATGGAAAACCAGAATTCGGCCTCGCCGTACACCTTTACAGAGGTGAGGTTCAAGGCATTGATCGCTATGAAGAAGAAGCAGCTGGATGCCCATAGCGGTATTTCCGGCCACCAGAAGTGAACGTACACGCCTATGGCGGTGAGCTCCGACATGCTCACGAGGATGTACAGTATCCAATAGTTCCAGCCGGAAGCAAAACCTGCAAAGGAGCCCCAATATTTATAGGCAAAGTGGCTGAAACTGCCGGAAACCGGCTCTTCGACCACCATTTCGCCTAATTGTCGCATAATGAAAAATGCTATGACGCCTGCCAGGGCATAGCCTAAAATAACGGAGGGACCGGCCAGCACCGCCGCGGGACCAATGCCGAGGAACAAACCCGTTCCGATGGCGCCTCCCAGGGCAATAAGCTGTATATGCCTGTTTTGCAGCCCTCTTTTAAGGTGCTGCTCTTCTGATTTAGCCATGTAAATTTTAAGTTGATTGCTATAGGTAGGCTGCAATATGAGCATTTTTACTATAATCTGCTCAAAAAAAATAGTATAAGTCCGCCGCTTTCTACATCAATGGTTATGATAAGTGTATTTTGAACGTTAATTTAGCTGATCGAAAAAACCGCGTGCATGATAACAATGAAAAACATCGGATTGACTGCCCTGCTCGGGGCGGGGCTATTCTCCCTGTCGCCTGCTTCGGCGCAGCAGCAAAAGCCCAACATCATTTTTATCCTGGCTGATGATCTTGGCTATGGCGACCTCAGTGCCTACGGGCAAAAAAAATTCAGCACCCCTAACATAGACCGGCTGGCTGCGGAAGGCAAGCGCTTTACCCAGTTTTATGCCGGCACGGCTGTGTGCGCGCCCTCCCGTTGCTCTTTTATTTCCGGGAAACATACCGGCCATACTTATATCAGGGGCAATAAGGAAATGAAGCCGGAAGGCCAGCAGCCTATTGCGGATACGGTGGTTACCCTTGCGGAGGTGCTGAAAAAGGGCGGTTATAAAACCGGGACTTTCGGTAAATGGGGCCTGGGCCCTGTGCAGTCGGAAGGGGACCCGAACAACCAGGGGGTCGATCAGTTCTATGGCTACAATTGCCAGAGCGAGGCGCACCGCTACTATCCGTCGCACCTGTGGAACAATGGCACGCGAGTGGAGCTTACGCAGAACGGCGACCTGGAACGCACGGTGCAATATGCGCCGGACAGCATACAGCAGCATGCGCTCCGCTTTATGGAAGCGAATAAAAATCAACCTTTCTTCCTCTGGCTGACGTATAACCTGCCACACGCGGAGCTGCTGACGCCGGACGACAGTATTTTCCAGCGTTTTAAAGGGATGTACCCGGAGAAGCCTTACAAGGGCATCGAATATAATACGGGCGGGGGTAAGCACGGATATGTATCCCAGCAGTACCCGCACGCTTCTTTTGCCGCTATGGTTACACGGCTGGATATGTACGTAGGGCAGGTGATGGCGAAGCTGAAGGAATTGGGACTGGATGATAATACCCTCGTCATTTTCACGAGCGATAACGGCCCGCATGCCGAAGGTGGGGCAGACCCTGTGTTTTTCAACAGCAGCGGGGGCTTCCGCGGCATTAAGCGGGACCTCTATGAAGGCGGTATCCGCGTGCCTTTCATTGCCAGGTGGAGCGGTAGGATAAAGCCTAACACGACTTCCAATTTTGCCGGCGCCTTCTGGGATATGATGCCGACTTTTGCTGCGCTGGCAGGGCAACAGGCCCCGGCCAATATTGACGGTATTTCCATCGTGCCGGAGCTGACAGGCAAAGGCAAGCAGCAGCAGCATCCTTTCCTGTACTGGGAGTTCCATGAGAATAATGGTCGCCAGGCGGTGCGCATGGGCAACTGGAAGGCCGTGAAATACAATGTACAAAAGGATCCGAACGCAGCAGTGGAGTTGTATGACCTGGCGAAGGACCCGCAGGAGAAAAATAACCTGGCAGCTAAGTATCCGAAAATTGCTGCGCAGATGAATGATATAATTCAGCGCGAGCATGTGGAATCACCGGTGTTCCCGTTGTTGACCGCGGGCCGGCAGTGACCTTTATAATTGATATGTAAAAAGGGTGTATCAAACTTTTTGATACACCCTTTTTTTATTGCTGTGCAGCTTTATGATATTCCAAGGTATCCGTCGGCAATCGGGCCAGCCGGTAGCCGCCTGTGTCAATCTTTAGCTGTTCCAGCTGCTGGTGCAGCTCCTGTAGCGCATTTGCAGGTATTCCCGTTTGCGCTACATACAACTGTTCCAGTTGTTTATTATTTTTTAGGGAGATGATATTGGCCGTTTGGGTAGCCGTTTGGACCAGGTTAAGGTACATAAGGCCTGCGCACTGATTTAAGGATTGCAGCGCAATGCCTTTGATGGCTGTGCCTTTCAACGTCAGCTTCGTGAGGTTTTTCAGCTGGCTGAGGGTGCTGAAAACCTGGTCGGTGACAGGGGCGCCGGATAAGTCGAGCCATATCAGCTGCTCTTTCAAAGGCAGCAGCAGCGCGGCATCCGCATCGCTGAAGCCTTGCGCGGTAAATGCGCTGACGGAGAGGTAGTTACTGTTTTCCGCTACCGGCAATACTTTCAGCCCTTTGGCCGTCAATGCTGCGATAGCGTCCGCCGGCGCGGGGGGCACTGTTTTTTCCGGCACGGTAGCCAGCCGGTCCACCGGTTTGGAAGGCTGCATAGCCGCCAGCACGGCGCTGATGCGGGGATTCTTTGGGAGGTCCTTTACTTTTTTGCCGGCGGGACCGCCACAGCTGATCCACCAGTGCAGGAGTTCCGTTTCGGCCGGCGTGAGGGAAGGCTTGCCTTTGGGGGGCATGCGATGTTCATCGTTTTCGGGGAGTATAATGCGTTTATATAATTCGCTTTCTTCGGGCAGGCTATCTTTCAGCACAGGACCGTTTTCCCCGCCTTTGCGCAGGAGGGCCAGCGTTTCCAGCTGCAGGCCGCCTTTCAGCTTTTGCTGACTGTGGCAGCTGACGCAGCGATTGCTGAGCACCGGCTGGACCAGGTCCTCATATAGTAACGCATCCCCGATGTCCTTGTATTTACCGGTTTCCGCGGCTACCGCCTTTTTTGAAAAGGAGCTGAGCGCCGCCGGCATGGCCGCTTCCAGGTAGTTGTCGCCATGGGTGAGCGTGCCGCCGTAATGGCCCGTAATGCTGATTAGTAAGAGCATTCCCAATGCGAGCAGCAGTTCCAGGCGCGGACTTTTTTTCAGCATGCGGTAGGTGACCCACCACAAGCCGCTGATAACGGCAACGCCTATACCGAGATAGAAGTGCGTGTTGAGCGTTTTTTCGTCATAGCCGCCATCCTGCGATAGCAGGTAGCCGGTGAGGCAGCTGGCTGCCGCTGCGGCGAAGGATAAAAATAAAGTGAATGGAATGGCTGCCCGGAGGGGTTGCCAGCGCGGGAGCCTGCTGATTAACACAAACAGCAATGCGAGTATCAGTATGCCTATCGGTAAGTGAACCAGCAGCGGATGCATGCGCCCTGTGAGGCTTCCCCAGCTCCCGGTACTTTCTAAAAAAATCATGCGGTAAATAGTTGAGTCGTTCAGATCATTTTACAACGCCATAGCGCGCGCGGAGTTGCTGCATCATGTACACGTTGATATCCCATTGGTTGGCCAGTGGCTGCCGGGTGTAAGGCAGGGTGGGCAGGTAGTTGGGCGGTCCGAACTCGGTGAGTACGGTCAGCGGTTTGCCTTCCGACTGGTGGCGTTGCACAACCTGATCCCACCAGCTGAAGTGCTGCTTCACGGCGGTTTCCCACTCCGGCGCTCGGGGATCGTTTACCTGTGGGCCTTCCTGGTGGCCTACCCGCGCATGGAAATGCGACGCGCGGGAAAGCGCTGCTGCTACGGCTTCCGGCTGATCCTGCAATAAGGATTCATGCACATTGCACCAGTGCGAGATGTCCAGCGTTAAGCGTAAATCAGGTTTGGCGTCAATAAACTGTTTGGCGATATGCGCGGCGAAGAGCATGCGGCTGCGGTGCGTTTCGTGATATACGGGGATGCCGCTTTCTTTGGATATGCGCGTGGTCATATCAATGAGGCGGGCATTTTGTTCGAAGGTGAAATAATCCCTGCCGCTATGGCAATTCACATACAGTGGCCTGATGGCGGCTTTGGCGGTAGCGCCTTTCAGGCTGGTTTCAAATTCAGTATAATGTTTGTCGAAGTTACTGCTGCTGCCGGCGGCCAGGTAGCCTACGGCGAGGCCGTTATCCTGCAGGGCTTTGAATAACTCCGTTTGTACGTTAGGGTTAGGCGACCACCATACTTCTATACCGTCGTAGCCTGCCTGCTTTGCCGCTGCGCAGAAAGCGCGGATGCCGCCGGTGTAGCCCCAGTCCGTAGCCATAATGGTGAGCTTGTAGCCCGCTTTGATGGCGGGTTTGGGTTGGGCGGACAACCCGGGCAGGGATGGCAGTAGTATAGCGCCGCCGAGTATCGAGGATTGTTTGAGAAAATTTCTTCTATCGTTGTTCATGCGTTCGTGGAATGTTTAAGCCAGTATTGGCGTGATAACCTTGCCTCCTGTATCCGTCAGGCGGAATGGCCTGCCCTGGAACTGGTAGGTGAGTTTTTCATGATCAAAGCCCAGCTGTTGGAGAATAGTGGCGTGTATATCGTTGATGGCTACTTTGCCTTTTACGGCGGCGTAGCCTATTTCATCCGTTTCGCCCCAGGTAAATCCTTTTTTGATGCCGGCGCCGGCCATCCAGATGGTAAATGCTTCCACGTGGTGGTCGCGGCCGAGGAAAGGCATTTCCTTGCCGTCGCGGTTTTCCTGCATGGGGGTGCGGCCAAACTCGCCGCCCCATACTACCAGGGTTTCGTCCAGGAGGCCGCGCTGCTTCAGGTCCTGCAGGAGGGCGGTGATAGGGCGGTCAATTTCCCGGCATTTGTTACGGAAGCCGTAGTCGATAGCGAGGTTTTCGTCTGTACCGTGGCTATCCCAGCCCCAGTCGTACAACTGCACAAAGCGCACGCCTTTTTCCACCAGCTTGCGGGCCAGGAGGCAGTTGTTGGCAAAGGATTCCTTACCGGGCTGGGTGCCGTACATTTCGTGTATATAATCCGGTTCGTTCTGGATGTTCATGACTTCGGGCACGGCAATCTGCATTTTATACGCCAGTTCGTACTGGGAGATGCGCGCGAGTGTTTCCGGGTCGCCATAGGCCGTATATTCTTCCTCGTTAATACGGTTGATAGCATCGATGGAAGCTTTGCGGAGGTCGCGGTCCATCCCTTCCGGATCGGAGAGGAACAGCACGGGGTCGCCTTTGGTGCGGCATTGCACGCCCTGGTAGACGGAAGGCAGGAATCCGCTGCCCCAGATGCTTTTACCTGCATCCGGGGTTTTGCCGCCGGAGGTCAGCACTACGAAGCCGGGGAGGTTACTGTTTTCCGTGCCGAGGCCGTAGGTGACCCAGGAGCCGATGCTTGGCCTGCCGAGCCGCGCGCTGCCCGTTTGCATGAGGAGTTGCGCCGGGCCGTGGTTAAACTGGTCCGTTTGTACAGCTTTCAGGAAGCTCACTTCATCTGCCATGGCAGTGAAGTGTGGCAGGTGGTCGGATATCCATGCGCCGGATGCGCCGTGTTGTTTAAACACGGCCTGTGGCCCCAGCATTTTGGGGACGCCGCGGATGAAGGCAAACTTCTTGCCTTCCAGCAGGGATGGGGGGCATAATTGGTTATGGAGCCGCTGGAGGGCGGGCTTATAATCGAATAATTCCAATTGCGAAGGGGCGCCGGCCATATGCAGGTATATTACGCTCTTCGCCTTGCCGGGGAAGTGCGGCGCTTTGGGCGCCATGGGATCAGCCGCTACCGCGTTGGGAATAGCGCTGCCGGCGCCGCTACTGCCGCATCCTGCGAGGAAGGAGCCCAGGGCTGCCGCACCGAGGCCGGTGACGCAGTCCATTAAAAAATGGCGGCGGGTGATGGAGCGCAGGTGTTCTTTATTGGCTTCGTCTATCAGTTTTTTGTATCTGGACATACGAATGAGTTTAAGATTTGGTCAGGAATTCATCCAGGTTCATGAGCGCATTGGCCACGGTGGCCAGCGCTGCGGCCGATGGCGCTTCCGGTGTATCGGCGCTGCATTGCAGCAGCTTGCATGCGGCTGCCGGATTATTCCGGTAAGTGTTCAAGGCCTTGTTGTATAAGGTCAATAATACTTTCAGTTTAGTTTCAGGAATTGGTTTGAACATGGCGCGTTCGTAACCCCAACGGATACACGCAGCCGGATCTTTGGATTGGGTATGCATTTGTTTGGCCAGGGCAACGGCGGTTTCCACATAAACGGGATCGTTGAGCGTGACCAGTGCCTGTAGCGGTGTGTTGGTGCGTATCCTGCGCTGGAGGCATACTTCGCGGCTGCTGCCGTCGAAGGTGACCATGGAAGGATAAGGGCTGGTGCGTTTCTGGTACACATACACGGCGCGGCGGTACTGGTTGCCGTCTTCGGCTTTTTTCCAGTATTCCCCACTCCATACGGACTGCCAAATGTTTTCAGGCTGGTAAGGCATGATGCTGGGGCCGTGCATATTGGCGTTCAGTAGTCCGCTTACGCTGAGGGCCTGGTCGCGCACGGCTTCCGCGGTGAGCCTGAAATGCGGGCCCCTGGCGAGGAAGCGGTTGGCCGGGTCTTTTTCCTGCAGCTCCGGCGTGTTAACGGAGGAGCGCTGATAGGCGGCGGACAACACCATTTCCCTGAGTAATGGTTTGATGTGCCATTTATAGCGATGCATGAAATTATATGCGAGGTAGTCCAGCAGTTTTGGATGCGATGGCGTGAAGCCCTGGGTGCCGAAATCTTCCAGCGTTTCCACGATGCCGAT
>Ga0164243_10010882_pt1 | contig 13030 bp, 12 predicted proteins | sample OricompcompostOP_FD_108781 | JGI IMG/M metagenome (GOLD analysis project Ga0164243, IMG submission 108781) | Organic Plus compost microbial communities from Emeryville, California, USA - Original compost - Organic plus compost (OP) | ecosystem: Engineered > Solid waste > Mixed feedstock >... | reverse complement strand
CACCGAGTCGCCGACCTCGGAACCGGTCACACTCGACCCGGCTCCGGCGGTGCCGCCCGACCGCCGCCGCGGCGCTCGGCAGCGGCGGCCCGGCGCCCCACCGCCTCGCCGGACGCACCCACGACGACCAGGAGGTCGACCGACCATGACGTTCCCGGAACACCAGCAGCTCACCGGCGAGTACGCGATCGACCCCGCGCACACCCGCATCGGGTTCGTCGCGCGGCACGCGATGGTCACCAAGGTCCGCGGCGCCTTCTCCGAGTTCGACGGCAGCATCCGCATCGACGGCGCCGACCCGGCCCGCTCGGAGGCGCACCTGCGGATCAAGGTCGACAGCATCGACACCGGCAACGCCGACCGGGACGGGCACCTGCGCACCAACGACTTCCTGCAGGCCGCCGACTACCCGGAGATCACCTTCCGCAGCACCGGGATCGAGCCGACCGGCGACGAGACCTACGACGTCACCGGGGAGCTCACGATCAAGGGCACCACGCAGCCGATCACGATCCCGATCAGCTACGAGGGCACCGCGCAGGACCCGTTCGGCAACGTCCGCATCGGGTTCGAGGGCTCGACCACCATCAACCGCAAGGACTTCGGCGTCACCTGGAACGCGCCGCTGGAGACCGGCGGGGTGCTGGTCGGCGACAAGGTCACCCTCGAATTCGACGTCTCCGCGATCAAGCAGAGCTGATCGGCGGACCCGGGGCGGCAACGCCGCTCCGCGCCGCGCGGCGCCGGCTCCACAGCGCCGCAGTTCTCAGCGGTTTCCCGGCCAGGGGGAAACGGGGACGGCTCAGGTGGTGGCACGGGGCAGCACCACCGGGCCGGGCCGGGCCGGGGAACCGCTGAGAACACCCCAACTTCCCGAACCACTCCGAGGGGGAGTGCGGGGAGGCCCGGGATCGCGCCGCCCGGTTCGCCGGGGATCGGCAGCGACCCGGGTCTCCCCTGGTCTTCCGGCCGGGCCGACCGCGCTCCCGGCCCGGCCGGAGCACACCACCGACGACAGGGAGCACCGCCATGGCAACCGAGGACTCCACCACCGCCACCCGCGACCGCCTTCGCGAGCAGCACCTCAAGCCCGCCGGGCAGCGGCCGGCCTCCAGCGCCCGCGGGCTCCACCACACCGCGCTGATCAGCAGCGACGTGGCGCGGACGATCCGGTTCTACCAGGACGTGCTGGAGTTCCCGCTGACCGAGCTGATCGAGAACCGGGACTACCCCGGCTCCTCGCACTTCTTCTTCGACATCGGCAACGGGAACCTGTTGGCGTTCTTCGACTTCCCGGGCCTGGACATCCGGCCGTACGCGGAGGTGCTCGGCGGGCTGCACCACGTGGCCATCTCGGTCGATCCGGAGCGCTGGCAGCACCTCGTCGGCAAGCTCGAGCAGGCCGGGGTGGAGCACGTCGTGCACAGCGACGTGTCGGTGTACTTCCGCGATCCCGACGGGGCGCGGATCGAGCTCATCGCCGATCCGCTCGGCGAGATGTACGGCAACACCGTGCTGTGAGGCCGAAAGCGAAGCCCGTCCCGCTCACCGGGGCGGGCTTTTCGCTCAACAGAGCGGAACCCTCAACGTGCGGCTCGTTCGCAGGACTCGGTTCCCCTGCAGCGGCGGAGTTCTCCTGTCCGCCGGTGCAGATCGTCCTGAGTGGACTCCGGTAGCGCCGCGTAGGTGTTGTGCAGCTGGTCCGGATCGGTGCTGCGGTCGTAGAACTCCCGGCCGCCGTCGACGTATTCGACGTAGGTGAACCGGTCCGTGCGCAGTGCGGTGTAGGTCGGCGGGTTCGCCGAGTCCTCGGCGGGCCGGTCCGGGTCGGCCGGGTTCCGGTTCGGGCCGTGGTGCTCGACGAGCGCGGCGGTGCGCCAGCCCGGCGGGTTCTCCCCGCGCAGCAGCGGCAGGAGGCTGCGGCCGTCGACCTCCCGCGGCGGTGCCGCGCCCGCCATGTCCTGGAACGTCGGGCTGAGGTCGATGTTCGAGGCCACCTCCGGGATCCTGCGCCCGGCCGGCACGCCCGGCCCGGTCACCACCAGCGGCACCCGCACGTCGGTGTCGAACGCGGTCTGCTTGCCCGAGGGCAGCCGGTGCTCGCCGAGGTGGTAGCCGTTGTCCGAATTGAACACGAAGTAGGTGTTCCGGTCCTGCCCGGTCGCGGCGAGGGTCCGCTGCAACCGGCCGATCATCTCGTCGACGGCCTGCACGGACCGCACCCGCTCGCGGAAGCTCTCGTCGATCTCGCGGCGCTGGTCCGGCCGCAGCGGTTCCCGATCCGCCAGCCACGGCGGGGAATTCTCCGGCACCCGGTCGAAATCGGGGCCGCGCGGGGCTTTCAGGCCGGGGAACGAGTCATCGTGGCGCGGTGCCGGGGTGAACGGCTCGTGCGGGGCGAAAGTCGCGACCTCCAGCAGGAACGGCGCGGCGCCTGCGTTGCGCCGGATGAACCGCTCCGACTTCGCCGCGACCACGTCGGTGAGGTAATCCCGCGGCTTGCTGCCGTAGTGCACGCGCCGGGCGTTCTCGTCCATCACGTAGTCGTATTCGGGGTAGCCGTTGTCGGAGACGTGCCACTGGTTCCAGCCGGCCGGCACCGGCGGATCCTCCCGCCCCGCGGGGAATTGGTTCATGTACTTGCCGTACATCCCGGTGCGGTAACCCTGCGCCCGCAATGCGGTGGCGAAGGTGTGCTGCTCGTTGCCGCGGTCGCGGAAAACCCCGTAGCCGCCGTCCGGAGCGGTGTTGGTGAACACGCCGGTGTTGTGCGGGAAGCGGCCGGTCATGATCGTCGACCGGGACGGGCAGCACAGCGAATCGGTCACCGAGTAGTTCGAGAACGCCGCGCCCTCCCGCGCCATCGCCTGCACGTGCGGCATGTACGGCACGAGGTTCGCCGAGAGGTCGTCGGTGAGCACGTACACGATGTTCGGCCGTTCCGGCCCCCGCGGCTGCGGGCTCGGACCGGCCGCGCCCGCGCACGCCAGCGTCACCGCCCCGACCACGGCCGCGACGCGCAGAACCCGCCTCCGATGTGCCACCGCCCCACCCCCGCGATCCTGCTGCGCCCGATCACCGAGGAACCTACGAGCACTCCACCGGCCGGTCCAGCCGCCGAGCGGGCGTCCGCCGTCAGGGCGCGCCGCGGTACCGGCCGCGGGAGCCGCCGCAGCACCCGCCGGGCGGAGCACCGCGCGTGGTTCCGCGGACCGGTCCCGGAACCGGCGGGACCGCGTTGCGCGAACCCGCGATCACGGAAAGTCTATCCGCCGAAGAATTGCCGCCCCCATTGTTCGGCGCATCCGGAGTTCTGCTATTCGCGCGCACGGGCGTTGTGCGTGGAAACACTGCCGCCGATTCCGGAGAACTCCGCGGTTCCGTGCGCTGCGCAGAAGCCGATCACCCCCGGGGTCGCGGCGAGTGCGCAGGTCGGGGGCCCTGGACGGCGGCGGGGGCGATTTCGTAACGTGCGCGCGGCTTCGTGCCGATCACCCCATCGGAGGGCAGCCGACGCGAAGCGCTGCCGGAATCGACCGTCGAAGCGCGGGAACCGGGCCGAAGCGGAGTCTCCGCTTCCCACCAAATGCACAGCGCCGCCCCGGTGGGCGGGCCATTCCGGGACCCGTTGCGAATACGAAGGAGTTGTGAGCACAACGTGGCGTCGTACCGCCTGAAACGAACGATGCGCGGTGGCGCGCTGACCGCGACCGCCGTGGCCGCCGTCGTCGGCGTCAGCTCCACCCCCGCCGTCGCAGCTCCGGACGAGGCTTCGGCCACCCAGCAGCAGCTCCGCGACCTCGGCCGCAAGGCCGAGGAGCTCACCGAAGCGCGCAAGAAGGCCGAAGACGACCACAACGCCAAGAAGGCCGAGCTCGACCGCTCCACCGCCGAAGCCGCCCGCGCCCAGCAGGTCGCGACCCAGGCGCACGCGGAGGAGGAGAAGTTCCGCGTCGACGTCGACCGGTTCACCCGCGCCTCCTACCAGGGCGCCCGGCTGAACAAGCTGTCCACGCTGCTGGTCAGCGAATCCCCCAACGACTTCCTGGACCGCGCCTCCGCGCTGGACGCGCTGGCCAAGGACAACAACGACGTGATCAAGCGGCTGTCCGCGGCCACCCACCAGGCCGAGGCCGCCACCCGGCAGGCCCACGACGCCCGCAACCGGGCCGCGCAGGCCGAGGCCGACGCCGCGCGGCTGGAGGGCGAGATCGCCGGCAAGAAGGCGGCCGCCGACGCCCAGGTCGCCGCGGTCAAGCAGAAGTACAACAGCCTCAGCCAGCAGGAACAGGACGAGATGTCGACCGGCAGCAACGTGGTCGGCAACCTGTTCGGCTCCGGCGCCGGGGTCAAGGCCGCGAACGCGGCGCTGGGCAAGCAGGGCTCGCCGTACGTGTTCGGCGCCAAGGGGCCGGACGAGTTCGACTGCTCCGGGCTGGTGCAGTGGTCGTTCAAGCAGGCCGGGGTGGACCTGCCGAGCTCCACGAAGTCGCAGGTCTCCCAGGGCAAGGAGGTCTCCCGCAGCTCCATCAAGCCCGGCGACGTGGTGTTCTTCTACAGCTCGGCCAGCCACAACGGCATCTACATCGGCAACGGCAAGATCGTGCACGCGCCCACCGAGGGCCAGACGGTCACCACCGAGGAGATGGACTACATGGGCGACATCAACACGATCCGCCGGTTCGGCTGAGGCTCAGACCCCGGCCAGCGCGGCGTCGAGGATCTCCAGGCTGCGGTCGACCTCGGCGTCGGTGGCGGTCAGCGGCGGGGCGATGCGGAACGTCCCGCCCATGCCGGGCAGCTGCACGATGTTCATGTGCAGCCCGAGTTCGGCGCAGCGCCGGGTGACCCGGGCGCCGAGCTCGTCGGCGTCCCCGCCGTCGCCGGCGCCGAGCTCCAGGCCGACCAGCAGCCCGCGGCCGCGCACGTCGCTGATCACCTCGTGCCGGGCGGCGAGCTCGTCCAGCCCGCCGCGCAGCCGCTTGCCGAGCTCGCCGGCGCGCACGTCGAGCCGGTCGCGGGCCAGCACGTCCAGCACCGTGTTGCCGACCGCGGCCGGCAGCGGGTCGTTGACGTGCGTGGTGAAGAACAGGAATCCCCGCTCGTGCGCGGCCTGCTCCACCTCGGCGCTGGTGATCACCGCGGCCAGCGGCAGCCCGGCGCCGAGCGTCTTGGACAGCACGAGCACGTCGGGCACCACCCCGTCGCGCTCGAAGGCGTACCAGTCGCCGGTGCGGCACAGCCCGGTCTGCGCCTCGTCCAGCACCAGCAGCATCCCGCGCTCGCGGCACTTGTCCCGCAACGCGGCCAGGTAGCCCGGCGGCAGGTCGACCACCCCGCCGGAGCTGAGCACCGGCTCGACCAGGCAGGCCGCCAGCGCGCCGGTGGACTGCGCGTCGATCAGCTCGAAGCCGAGGTCGAGCTGCCTGCGCCAGTCCAGCTCCCCATCCGGGCCGGCGACGTCCGGGCGGAACCGGTCCGGCACCGGCAGCGCGAAGTTGCCCGGGGCGGCCGGGCCGTAGCCGGTGCGCCCGGCGACGTAGGTGGCCCCCGCGGCGGCCTGGGTCATGCCGTGCCAGGAGCGGGCGAACGAGACGACCTCGTGCCCGCCGGTGACCAGCTTCGCCATCCGCAGCGCGGCCTCGTTGGCCTCCGCACCGGTGCTCAGCAGCACCGCCTTGTCCAGCGGATCCGGCAGCGTGCCGACCAGCCGCCGGGTCAGCTCCAGCACCGGGCGGCTGAGCATCCCGCTGTAGAGGTGGTCGAGCCGCCCGGCCTGCTCGCGCACGGTCGCGACGATGTCCGGGTGCGCGTGGCCGAGGATCGCGCTCATCTGCCCGGAGGTGAAGTCCAGCAGTTCCCGCCCCTCGGTGGTGATCAGCCGGGTGCCCTCGGCGCGCTCGATCACGTGCGGGCTGAAGTCGCCGCGGCCGGAGTAGCGGATCAGGTGCCTGGTCTCGTCGCCCATGCCCCCGACGCTACGAACAGCCCAGGTGGGCGTCCATCACACGATGTCGACGGTTCTGTTCGGCTGCGTCGCACAATGGCGGGGTGCTCAACCCGTGGCGCCTGCGCCTGCTCGGCCTGCTCGACAGCCTCGGTACCGTGCGCGCGGTGGCCGAGGCGCTGCACCTGAGCCCGTCGACGGTCTCCCAGCAGTTGTCCGTGCTGGAGGGCGAGACCCGCAGCCGGCTGCTCGAGCGCACCGGCAGGCAGGTGCGGCTGACCCGCACCGGTGCGGTCCTGGCCCGCCGCGGCCGGGAGATCCTGGACCGGATGGACGAGGCCGAGGCCGAGCTGCGGGCCCTCAACGACGAGCCGATCGGCACCGTGCGGCTCGGGGTGTTCCAGAGCGCGATCCACCCGCTGGCGGTGCCGGCCGCGGCCCGGCTGGCCGACTCGCACCCGCACCTGCACGTGGAGCTGGTCGAGTCCGAGCCGCACGAGAGCGGGCAGGCGCTGCGCACCGGCGACCTCGACGTGATCGTCACGACCACGGACTACGTGGAGTTCCCGTGGGACCGGGAGCTGGACATCCTGCCGCTGGGCACGGATCCGGTTGTGCTGGTGCTGCCGCCGGAGCACCCGCTGGCGCGGCAGCGGGTGGTCGACCTGGCCGCGTGCGCGGACGAGACCTGGGCCTGCGACCGGCCGGGCTCGTACATGGCGGAGCTGGTGCTGCGGCTGTGCCGGGAATCGGGGTTCCGGCCGCGGGTGGCCTGCCGGTTCAGCAACTACCTGCTGCTGCTCCAGCACGTCGCGGCCGGGAGGTCGGTGGCGCTGCTGCCGGCCTTGGCCACCACCGGGGAGCCGGGGGTGACCACGCGCGAGCTGACGACGCCGGTGCACCGCAACGTCGTGGTCGTGGTGCGGCGCGGGGCGGCGCCGCGGGCGGCGGTGGACGCCGTGGCCGGGGCGCTGCTCGACCACCCGGAGATCCCCGGCCTGTCCCCCGGCCCGTCGGCGGCAGGGCGCGGCCGAGATCCGGACCGGCGCCGTCCACTTTGATTCCTCAGTGGACGATGGCAGGAAACCCCGTGTCGGCGCGAAAAAGCCCGGCCCTCCGAAGAGGACCGGGCTCGGCACGCGAGGCGGCTCACGGGTTCAGAGTCGTCTCCGAGCCGGTGTCGCCGCCCTGGTGGCCCTGGCCGGCGCTGCACTCGCTGTCGATCCCGCAGAGCACGTTCAGCGCGATCCCCGCGGCACCGCCCTTGCCGCCGTGGCCGGACTCGCTGACCGCGCCGGGAACCTCCGCGAACGCGGTCGACCCGGCGCCGATCAGCGCCAGGGCGAGGAACGCGGCACCTGTGAACCGAGTCGAAGTACGCGTCGTTGCTGCTCCTCATGTCGGGTGTTCCCGGGTGATCCGGGTGCGCAGCACGATCGCAGTGTTCCCGCGACCGGGCATCCGCTGTCGCCCCGGCGAGATCGCGTTCGACCCCATCGATGGACGGTGATCACGCACCGCGTTCACTTGGCGGCGACCGAGCACTGTTGACACTTTGTCTATATTGACACCGTGTCGCACAGTGGGGTGCCGCTCCGCTGCGCGCGATCTCGGCCGCCGGGACCGGCGGCGGCCCGGCAGAGACGGACGGTGCGCATGACCTCCCGCGAAGTCGTCGCGAGCGACGGAGTACGCCTGGCCGCGCAGGAGCGCGGCGACCCGGCGAACCCGACCGTGCTGGCGGTGCACGGCTACCCCGACGACCACTCGGTGTGGGACGGCGTGGCCGCGCAGCTGGCCGACCGGTTCCACGTGGTCACCTACGACGTGCGCGGCGCCGGGCGCTCGCAGGCCCCTCCTCAGCGGTCCGGGTACCTGCTGGACCAGCTGGAGCGCGACCTCGCCGCGGTCGCCGACGCGGTGAGCCCGCAGCGGCCGGTGCACCTGCTGGCGCACGACTGGGGCTCGATCCAGTCCTGGCACGCGGTCACCGGGCAGCGGATGCGCGGGCGGATCGCGTCGTTCACCTCGATCTCCGGGCCGTGCCTGGACCACGCCGGGTTCTGGTTCCGCTCGCGGCTGCGGCGGCCGGGTGCGCGGCGGTTGCGGGAGCTGGTGGTGCAGCTGGTGTGCTCGGGCTACATCGGGTTCTTCCGGGCGCCGCTGCTGCCGGAGCTGGCCTGGCGCAGCCGGGTGCTGCCGGCGCTGCTGGCGAAGCTCGCGCGCGCCGACGACCAGCGGGACCTGCGCTCCCGGATCGCCGACGGGGTGCGCGGGCTGGAGCTGTACCGGGCGAACGTGCTGGCGCGGCTGCTGCGGCCGACCGAGCGCCGCGCGGAGGTGCCGGTGCAGGTGCTCGCACCCACCGGGGATCTGTTCGTCTCCCCCGCCCTGCAGCTCTCGGACCTGCACGAGTGGGCCGGCGACCTGCGGACCGAGCGGGTGCCGGGCGGGCACTGGCTGCCCCGGAACCGGCCGGACGAGGTCGCCCGGCGCGCCGCCGCCTACGTCGAGCACGTCGAGAGCGCGCAGCGCACCGCCGGCGGCTGAGCAGCGTCCACTCGCGACAGACCAGTGTCCACTCGCGACACACTTGCGCCCGCCCGCGGCTGAGAGGAGCGCCATGCCGACCGAGCACCACGATCCCGGCGAGCCGGACCGCGTCGCGCTGCACGCCCGCAACGTCTCCTTCGACTGGAGCGAGCTGCCGCGGCACTGGATCCCCGGCGAGCCCTTCGCCACCCACCTGATCAACGTGCTGCACCTGCTGCTGCCCGAAGGCGAGCGCTGGTTCTGCCACGTGTTCAAGCAGGCGCTGCCGCTGATCCGCGACGAGCAGCTCGCCGAGGACGTGCGCGGGTTCATCGGCCAGGAGGCGGTGCACGCCGAATCGCACCAGGGCGTGCTGGACCACTTCGACGCGCACGGCACCGACACCCGGCCCTACGTGCAGCAGATCTCCTGGCTGTTCGGGAAGGTCCTGGGCGACCGCGGCTACGCGGGCAAGCAGGGACAGGAGTGGATCGTGGAGCGGGTCGCGCTCATCGCAGCGATCGAGCACTTCACCGCGTTCCTGGGCCAGTGGGTGCTCGACGCCCGCGAGCTCGACGAGGCCGGGGCGGATCCGACGATGCTGGACCTGCTGCGCTGGCACGGCGCCGAAGAGGTCGAGCACCGGTCGGTGGCCCACGACCTGTTCGCCCACCTCGACGGCCGGTATTCGCGGCGGGTGCGCACGATGCTCATCGCCGCGCCGCTGTTCCTGTGGCTGTGGGTGCGGGGCGTGCGCTACCTGATCGCGCAGGACTCGCAGCTGCCCGGGTGGAAGGCGCGCTGGCGGGACTGGGGCCGCACCGGACGGCTGGGGCTCACGCCGAGCTGGCGGCAGTTCCTGCGGTGCCTGCCGGACTACCTGCGGCCGGGCTACCACCCCTCGCAGCACGGTTCGACGAGCCAGGCGATCGACTACCTCGCCAAGTCCCCGGCCGCGCAGGCGGCGGAGCAGTGAGCACCGGGCTTCCGCGCGACCTCTACGGCCGCGACCGTGCGGACCGGACCTATCGGCTCTTCGGGCACCTCGTCGCCGGGTACGCGCGGCTGACCCGCAACAGCTGGCGCCGCCGGCCGCCGGTGACCCCGGTGCGGCGGGACCGGCGGGTGCGGGTCGCCGAGGTCCGGGCGGAAGCGGCGGGAGTGGTGAGCCTGCGGCTGCAGGACGCCGCCGGGGCCGACCTGCCGGTGTGGCAGCCCGGCGCGCACGTCGATGTGGTGCTGCCGTCCGGGCGGATGCGGCAGTACTCGCTGTGCGGTGATCCGGCCGACCGGCGCTCCTACCGGATCGCGGTACGCCGGATCGGCGCCGGCTCCGGGGAGATCCACGAGCTGCGGGCGGGCGCGGAGCTGACGATCCGCGGGCCGCGCAACGCCTTCCCGTTCATCACCACCGGCAGCTACCTGTTCGCCGCCGGGGGCATCGGCATCACCGCGATCCTGCCGATGGTGCGCACCGCCGCCGCCCGCGGCGCCGACTGGCGGTTCGTCTACACCGGACGGACGCGGGAGTCGATGCCGTTCCTGGAGGAGATCGCCCGGCTCGACCCGGCGCGGGTGTGGATCCGGCCGGACACCGACTACGGGATCCCCGCCTCCGGGGCCGAACTGCTGGAGTGCGCACCCGCGGGCGCGGTGGCCTACTGCTGCGGCCCGATCCCGATGATCACCAGCATGCGGGTGGACCTGCCGGCGAGCCGGGTGGCCGCGCTGCACTTCGAGCGGTTCTCGCCGCCGCCGGTGCCGGACGGGCGGGCGTTCCGGGTGGACCTGGCCCGCAGCGGGCGGAGCCTGCACGTGCCCGCGGACCGCTCGGCGCTGTCGGTGATCGCCGAGGAGGTCCCCGGGGTCGCCTACTCCTGCCGGCAGGGCTTCTGCGGCACCTGCAAGGTCCGGCTGCTCGGCGGGCGGGCCGAGCACCGCGACCACGTGCTCACCGACGAGGAGCGCGCCGGGCACATGTTGATCTGCGTCTCCCGCGCGGCCGGGGAGCACGTCGAGCTCGACCTGTGATGCCAGGATGGACGCGGCGTCGAGCAGGAAGGGCAGGCGATGACCACCCGCGGGACCGTTCCGGCCGGGAGTGCGCGCGCAGCGGACCGCAGGGCCCGCCGCATGTCGCCGCAGCAGCGCCGCGACCACCTCATCGCGACCGCGCTGCAGCTCTACAGCCGGCGGCACCCGGAGGACGTCTCGATCGACGACATCGTCGCGGCCGCCGACGTGTCCCGGGCGCTGTTCTACCGCTACTTCACGAACCTGCGGGAGGTGCACCTGGCCGCGCTCGGCCGCGTCGTCGACGACCTGATCGCCGAGCTGGCGCTGCCCGCCGCGGGCGAGCTGCGGGAGCGGCTGCGCACGGCGCTGTCGCGGTTCGTGGCCTTCGCCGAGAGCTACGCGGGCAGCTACGCCGCGCTGCTGCGCAGCGGCTCGACGGTGGCCGACCGCAACACCGACTCGCTGGTCGAGCGGGTGCGCGACCACGTGGTGGCGCTGTTCGGCGGGCTGCTCGGCGCGGCCCCGGCGCCGATGCTGGAGCGCACGCTGCGCGGGTGGATGTCGGTGGTGGACACGACGCTGATCGGCTGGCTGGACGAGCGGGACCTGCCGCGCGAGCAGCTCGAAGCCTGGCTGGTGGACCAGCTGGTGGGGATGCTGCGCACCACCGCCGAGCACGATCCCGCCACCGCCGAGCAGCTGGCCCTGCTGGGCGGCTGATCCTCAGCGGCTCGACCGGACCAGGGTCCGGGCCAGCTCGATCGCGTCGTCGAGGGTGTCCAGCGGCAGCGGCTGGGTCGCCAGCGCTCCCTCGTGCAGCAGCAACAGCCGGGTGGCCAGTCCGCGCGGGTCCGCGCAGCCGGCCGCGGTGGCGAGTTCGGCGAACAACTCGCGCAGCCAGCTCTTCTGCTCGGTGGCGACGCGGTGCGCGGGGTGCTCGCTATCCGGGATCTCGGCCAGCGCGTTGAGGAACGCGCAGCCGCGGGTGTTGTGCTCGCCCCAGCGCTTGAGCGCCTCCAGCGGTGCGGTGACGGCCTCGGCCGGGTCGTCGCACTCCTCGACCGCGGCGCGGACGAAGTCCCGCCAGCGCCGGTCGCGCTCGGCGAGGTAGGCGGCGACGAGCCGGTCCTTCGAGCCGAACCGGTTGTACAGGGTCCGCTTGGTCACGCCGGAGCGTTCGGCGATGAGGTCCACCCCGACCGCGGTGATCCCGCGCTCGTAGAACAGCTCCTCGGCGGCGGCCGCGATGCGTCCGGCCGGGGTGGTGTCGGCGTGCGGCATCGGTCCCCTCTCGACGGCGTGTACGGTTGGGTTCACAGACCAGTATACCTAGTGCCTGTTCCGGGGTGCTCGCGGAACAGGTCCTCGCAGATCTGAGGAGGTCGGCGATGGGACTGCCGGAGACGATGCGGGCCGTGCGGATCACCCGGCACGGCGGACCGGAGGTGCTGGAGCTTGCCGAGGTTCCGGTGCCCGCGCCCGCGGCCGGCGAGGTGCTCGTCCGGGTCAGCGCGGTGGCGCTGAACAACACCGACCTCTGGACCCGCCAGGGCGCCTACGGGCTGCCCGGAGACCCGACCGCGCCGGCCGGGTGGCGCGGCCCGATCTCGTTCCCGCGGATCCAGGGAGCCGACGTGGCCGGGACGATCGCAGCGGTCGGCGACGACGTGGACGCCGCGCTGACCGGGCGCCGGGTGGTCGTCGATCCGGCGCTCTACGACGCCGGCTCGCCGGATGCGAACCCGGTCGGGCTGATGGGCAGCGAGCGCGACGGCGGCTACGCGGAATACGTGACCGCGGCGGCCGAGCGGGTGCACGACGTGGCGGGCTCGCCGCTGACCGACCAGCAGCTCGCCACGCTCCCGACCGCCTACGGCACGGCGCTGGGCATGATCGAGCGCGGGCGGGTGCGCGCGGGCGACACCGCGCTGGTCTCGGGCGCCTCCGGCGGGGTCGGGATCGCGCTGGTGCAGCTCGCGCGGGCGCGCGGGGCGCACGTGGTGGCCATCAGCAGCGGCGACAAGATCGAGCCGGTGCGCGCGGCCGGTGCCGCCGCGGTCCTCGACCGCGCCCGGGACCTCGGCGGGCAGATCCGGGACGCCGCGCCGGGAGGCGTCGACGTGGCGCTGGACGTCGTGGCCGGGGAACTGCTCGGCGACGGGCTGCCGCTGTTGCGTGAGGGCGGCCGGTGGGTGGTGGCCGGGGCGCTCGGCGGCTACCGGGTCGACTTCGACGTGCGGCGGCTGTACCTGCACAACGCGCAGGTGATCGGCTCGTCCATGCACACGCCCGCGCACTTCGAGCAGCTGGTGGACACCGCCCGCCGCGGCGCGGTCGATCCGCTCGTGGCCGCGGAGCACCCCCTCGACCAGGCGGCCCGGGCCCAGGACCACCTCGCCACCCGCACCCACGTCGGCAAGATCGTCCTGCGGCCCTGAACGCCGGACTCGGATTCCGCGGACCGGGCGGCGGAATCCGGCGTGGGCGGCGGCTCTCAGGTCGTGCGGTTCGCTCGGGCCGCTCGGTCACGGGGAT
>Ga0164243_10010881_pt1 | contig 13032 bp, 9 predicted proteins | sample OricompcompostOP_FD_108781 | JGI IMG/M metagenome (GOLD analysis project Ga0164243, IMG submission 108781) | Organic Plus compost microbial communities from Emeryville, California, USA - Original compost - Organic plus compost (OP) | ecosystem: Engineered > Solid waste > Mixed feedstock >... | reverse complement strand
TTGGCCTTGGGGATGAGGGCGATGCCGAAGCCCAGCTTGGCGGCCTCGCGCAGGCGCTCCTGGCCGCGCGGCGCGGGGCGGATCTCGCCGGCCAGGCCCACCTCGCCGAAAGCCACCAGGCCGTGCGGCAGCGGCCGGTCGCGCAGCGACGACATGATGGCCAGCAGCACCGCCAGGTCGGCCGCCGGCTCGCCGATGCGCACCCCGCCCACGGCGTTGACGAACACGTCCTGGTCGAAGGTGGCCACGCCCGCGTGGCGGTGCAGCACCGCCAGCAGCATGGCCAGGCGCGTGCCTTCCAGGCCCAGCGACAGGCGGCGCGGATTCGGCACGTGGGCGCTGTCGACCAGCGCCTGGATTTCCACCAGCAGCGGCCGCGTGCCCTCCTGGGTCGCCATCACGCAGGAGCCGGCCACCTGCCGGTCGTGCTGCGACAGGAACAGCGCGGAAGGGTTGGCCACGCCGCGCAGCCCGCGGTCGGTCATGGCGAACACACCCAGCTCGTTGACCGCGCCGTAGCGGTTCTTGAAGGCGCGCACCAGGCGGAAGGACGAATGCGTGTCGCCCTCGAAATACAGCACCGTGTCGACGATGTGCTCCAGCACCCGCGGACCGGCCAGCGCGCCGTCCTTGGTGACGTGGCCGATCATGACGATGGGCACGCCGGTCTGCTTGGCCAGGCGGGTAAGCTGCGCGGCGCATTCGCGCACCTGCGACACCGAGCCCGGCGCGGAATTGAGCTCGCCCGAATACAGCGTCTGGATGGAATCGATCACGGCCACCGCCGGGCGCTGCTCGGTCAGGGTGGCCTGGATGGTCTCCAGGCGGATTTCGGCCAGCAGGTCGACCTGGGCCGTGCGCAGCTCCAGGCGGCGGGCGCGCAGGGCCACCTGCTCGGCCGACTCCTCGCCGGTCACGTAGAGCACGCGGGCCGATTCCGACATGGCGGCCAGCGCCTGCAGCAGCAGCGTGGACTTGCCTATGCCCGGGTCGCCGCCGATCAGCACCACGGCGCCGGCCACCAGGCCGCCGCCCAGCACGCGGTCGAATTCCGGCAGGCCGGTGGGCTGGCGCGGCAGCTCGCGCGCCTCGATCTCGGCCAGGTTGCGCACCGGCGCGGCGGCGCCGGCCAGGGGTTCGTAGCGGTGGCCGCCGGCCGGCGCCGCGGCGGTCTCGACCAGGGTGTTCCAGGCTTCGCAATGGGGGCAGCGGCCCAGCCACTTGGGCGAGGTGCCGCCGCATTCGGTGCAGGTATAGAGGGTTTTGCTTCGCGCCATAGGGCGCCAGTGTACTTGGCCGCGCAGGCGCCCGAGGCGGCGTGCGCGGCCGGCGCGCGCGCCGCTTGCGCCGGCCTCAGCCGCGCGCGATGCCCAGGCTGCCGCCGCCGTCCACCCCCAGCACCTGGCCGGTGATGAAGCCGGCCTCTTCCGACAGCAGGAAGGCGATGGCCGCGGCGACCTCGGCCGGGGTGCCCAGGCGCTTCATGGGGATGGCGGCCAGCGCCTGGCGCTCGCCCTCGCTGCCCACCGGCCGGCTCTGGCGGAACAGCTCGGTCTCCACCGGCCCGGGCGCCACCGCGTTGACGGTGACGCCGTATTCGGCCAGCTCGATCGCCCAGGTGCGCGTGCAACCCACCAGCGCGCTCTTGGCGGCCGAATAGGAGGTGCGGTCCTGCGCGCCCCAGATGGCCCGGCTGCACACGTTGACGATGCGCCCCGCGCGGCGCGCCTTCATGCCGTCGACGAAGGCCTGGGTGACCTGCACCGCGGCGCGCACGTTCAGGTCCAGCACCTGGTAGAGGCTGGCCAGGTCGACCTCGCCCAGCGGCTGCGGCAGGGCGATGCCGGCGTTGTTGACCACGCCGTCCACGGGGAATTTGTCGCGGATCGCGCGCAGCACGTCCTCGGTGCGGCCGGCGTCGGTCAGGTCGCACTCGTACAGATAGCCCGGGAAATCGATCTCGGACGTGTGGCGGGCGATGCCCACCACGTGGCAGCCCAGGTCGGCCAGCCGGCGGCTCAGCGCCCAGCCTATGCCCTTGGTGGCTCCGGTGACCAGCACGCACATGTCTTTCACGATCTCGTTCCTCCAAACGGGGGCGGGCGTCAGCCCTGGGCCAGCCGCACCGGCACCCGCCGGGCCAGCGCGCACAGCAATTCGTAGCCTATGGTGCCGGCGGCGCGCGCGACCTCGTCGACCGGCGGGCCGCCGTCGCCCCACAGCACCACGGGCGAGCCCACGCGCGCCGAAGGCGCCGGGCCCAGGTCCACGGCGAGCATGTCCATCGACACCCGGCCCAGCAGGCGCGTGGCCGCGCCGGCCACGTAGACCGGCGTGCCGGTGCCGGCGTGGCGCGGGTAGCCGTCGGCGTAGCCGCAGGCCACCACGCCCACCCGCATCGGCGCGGGCGCGCGAAACGACCCGCCGTAGCCCACGGTGTCGCCCGCGCGCAGGTGCTGCACGGCGATCAGCTCGGAGGCCAGGGTCATGGCCGGCAGCAGGCCGCGCGCCGAAGCGGGCTCGTCCTCGAAGGGCGAGGCGCCGTACAGGCAGATGCCCGGGCGCACCCAGGCCGGCTCGTCGCCGGGCAGGCAGGCCGCCTCGGGGTAGCGCAGCAGCGCGGCGGAATTGCACAGGCTGGCTGGCCCGGGCAGATGGCCGGCCGCCTCGGCGAAACAAGCCATCTGCGCGGCCACGCCCGGCGGGCCGTCGGCGTGCGCGAAATGCGTCATCCGCCCTATCGTCCCCAGCACGCCCTGCTCGTGCAGCTGGCAGGCGCGGGCATGGGCCTGGGCGTAGGCGGCGGGGGCGAAGCCCAGGCGGTTCATGCCGGTGTTGAGCTTGACATAGGCGTCCAGCCGGCGCGCCGGTCGGGCGTGCTGGAGCATGTCGATCTGCGCGATGTCGTGCAGGACGGTAGTGAGGTGGTAGCGGTCGACGATCTCGATGTCGCCGGGCTGGAAGAAGCCTTCGAGCAGCAGGATGGGCCCGACCCAGCCGGCCTCGCGGCAGCGCACGGCCTCGTCCAGGTCCAGCATGGCCAGGCCCTGCGCGGCCTGGAAGGCGGCCACGGCGCGCTCGATGCCGTGGCCGTAGGCGTTGGCCTTGATCACCGCCCACACCGACGGCGCCGGCACGCCGGCCGTGCGGGCGTGCTGGTCCAGATGCCGGCGCACCACGCCCAGGTTGTGGGTCATGGCCGACAGCGATACCGTGGCGTGTATGGGGCGGGGCATGGGGGTCCGTCCTGAGGCCGCTAGTCTACCCCAGCCCCACCCCGGCGCCCGGGCCGGCCCGCGCCCTGCCGGCCATGCCCGGCCAGCCACTAAAATCGCGGCATTGCAGCGCCGCTGCACCCGTTCAAGGATGGCATGGCCGTCGATCACTACGAGAACTTCCCCGTCGCCTCGCTGCTGCTGCCGGCGCGGCTGCGCGGCGCGGTGCGGGCCATCTACCGCTTCGCGCGCAGCGCCGACGACCTGGCCGACGAGGGCGACGCGGCCCCGGCCGAGCGCCTGGCCGCGCTGGCCGCCTACCGCGCCGAGCTGCACGCCATCGGCCTGGAGCCGGCGGCCGGCCGGCCCGCGCCCGACCCGGCGCTGGCGCCGGTGTTCGCGCCGCTGGCCCAGGCCATCGCCCGCCACCAATTGCCCATCGCCCCTTTCTACGACCTGCTCTCGGCCTTCGAGCAGGACGTCTCCGTCACCCGCTACGAGACCCATGACGATCTGCTCGACTACTGCAGCCGCTCGGCCAACCCGGTGGGCCGCCTGATGCTGCACCTGTACGGCGCCGCGCGGCCCGAGAACCTGCGCCTGGCCGACGCCATCTGCACCGGGCTGCAGCTGGCCAACTTCTGGCAGGACGTGCGCCTGGACTGGCACAAGGGCCGCGTCTACCTGCCGCAGCAGGACCTGCGCCGCCACGGCCTGGGCGACGACGACATCGCGCGCCAGGCCGTCACGCCGGCCTGGACGGCCATGATGCGCGAGCAGACCGGCCGGGCGCGCGCCTTGCTGCGATCCGGCGCGCCGCTCGCGCGCAGCCTGCCCGGGCGCATCGGCCTGGAGCTGCGCCTGGTCGTGCAGGGCGGCCTGCGCATCCTGGAGCGCATCGACGCCTGCGCGGGCGACGTCTTCCTGAACCGGCCCGTGCTGCGCGCGCGCGACTGGGCCATCATGCTGTGGCGGGCCAAATGACCCCCGACGAATACTGCCAGGACAAGGCCGCGCGCAGCGGCTCCAGCTTCTACTACGCCTTCCTCTTCCTGCCGCCCGAGCGGCGGCGCGCGATCACCGCGCTGTACGCCTTCTGCCGCGAGGTCGACGACGTGGTCGACGAATGCGCCGACGCCCAGGTCGCGCGCATCAAGCTGGCGTGGTGGCGTACCGAGGTCGACCGCATGTACGCCGGCTCCCCCGAGCACCCGGTCACGCAGGCCCTGGCGCCCCACCTGCAGGCCTGCGGCATCGACCGCGAGCGCCTGCACGCCATCGTCGCCGGCATGGAAATGGACCTGGACCAGAGCCGCTACCTGGACTGGCCGGGGCTGCGCAACTACTGCTGGCACGCCGCCGGCGTGGTCGGCGAGCTGTCGGCCGGCGTGTTCGGCTACAGCGACCCGCGCACCCTGGTCTACGCCGAGAAACTCGGCCTGGCCTTCCAGATGACCAACATCATCCGCGACGTCGGCGACGACGCCCGGCGCGGGCGCATCTACCTGCCCATCGACGACCTGCAGCGCTTCGACGTCAAGGCCGCGGAGCTTCTCAACGCGCGACATTCCGATCGCTTCGAGGCGCTGATGCGCTTCCAGGCCGAGCGCGCGCGGGCCCTGTACCGCGAGGCCATGGAGAACCTGCCCGAGGCCGACCGGCGCGCGCAGCGCCCGGGCCTGATGATGGCCGCCATCTACCACGCGCTGCTCGACGAGATCGAGCGCGAGCGCTGGCAGGTGCTGGAGCAGCGCATCTCGCTCACGCCGCTGCGCAAGCTCTGGCTGGCCTGGAAGACCTGGGTGGGCGGCGGGCGCGGCGTGGTGCGCCGCCTGGGGCGCGCCTGAGCGGCGCCATGAAGGAACAGGCGGACCCGGCAAGCGGGCGGATGCCGCTCCCAGCCGCGGCCCGGGCGCATGCGCCAGCGGCCGCGCAAGCGGCCCGGTACGGCGGCGCGGACGCGGCTCCGGGCACAGGCCTGCGCGTCGCCGTCGTCGGCGCCGGCTGGGCCGGCCTGGCCGCCGCCGCGCAGTTGCACGAGGCGGGCTGCGCGGTCACGGTCCACGACGCCGGGCACGTGCCGGGCGGGCGCGCCCGGCGGGTCGAGCGCGACGGCAGCCCGGCGCTGGACAACGGCCAGCACATCCTGCTGGGCGCCTACGGCCAGACGCTGGCGCTGATGCGGCGCCTGGGCTGCGACCCGCAGCGCCTGTTCCTGCGCACGCGGCTGCGCCTGGAAAGCGCCGACGGCAGCTTCCGGCTGGCCGCGCCGGCGCTGCCCGCCCCCCTGCACGCGGCCTGGGCGCTGGCCGCCGCGCGCGGCCTGTCCCTGTCCGAGCGCCTGGCGGCGCTGCGCCTGATGCGCGCCCTGCGCGCGGCGGCCTGGAGCGTGCCGCCCGACTGGACGGTCGCGCAGCTGCTGCAGCGCCACGGCCAGCCGCCGCGGCTGTGCGCCCGGCTCTGGACCCCGCTGTGCCTGGCCGCGCTCAACACCGCGCCGCACGAAGCCTGTGCCACCCTGTTCGCCACCGTACTGCGCGACAGCCTGGCCGGCGCGCGCCAGGCCAGCGACATCCTGCTGCCGCGCACCGACCTGTCCGCCCTGTGGCCCGACGCGGCCGCGGCCCTGGGCGACTGGCGCCCCGGCCACGCGGTGCGCGAGCTGCGTGTAAGCCAGGGGCAGGTGGAAGTGGACGGCCAGGCCTACGACGCCGCCGTGCTCGCCGTGCCGCCGCCGGCCGCCGCGGCGCTGCTCGCCGGCCTGCCGGCCCGGCCCGGCGCGGACGAACTGCAGGACGCCCTGCGGGCCTTCCGCTACCTGCCCATCGCCACCGTCACGCTGGAGCTGGCCGGCCCCTGGCGCCTGCCCCGGCCCATGATGATGCTGTTCGAGGACCCGGCGCGCGGCCATGCCGGCCAGTGGGTGTTCGACCGCGCCGCGCTGGCCGGCCGCCCGGAAAGCGGCGAACTGGCGGTGGTGGTCAGCGCCGCGCACGGGCTGCCCGGCCGCGAGGCAGCCGCCGCCCTGCTGGCCGAGCAGGTGCGCGAGCAGGCCGCGCGCCATCCGGGCCGCCTGCCTCCCATGCCGGCGGTCGCCGCCAGCGCCTGCATCGTCGAAAAGCGCGCCACCTTCGCCGCCGTGCCGGGCCTGTGCCGCCCGGCCCAGGAAACCCCCTGGCCGCGCATCGCCCTGGCCGGCGACTGGACCGACACCGGCTACCCCGGCGTGCTGGAAGGCGCGGTGCGCAGCGGCCTGGCCGCCGCGCGCGTGCTGCTCAGGACGCTGCGCGCGCCGTAGCCAGGCCCAGCGCCGTCAGCGCCACCGACCCCGCCAGGCTGAGCGCCACGTAGCCGGTCGCGCGCGCGTAGGCGCCCGTCTCCAGCATGGCCACCGTCTCGGCGGAAAACGTGGAGAACGTGGTCAGCGCCCCCAGGAAGCCCGTCACCGTCGCCAGCCGCACCCAGGCCGGCCATTCCGGATGCAGCGACACCAGCCCCAGCAGCAGGCCGATCAGGTAGCCGCCGACCAGGTTGGCCGCCACCGTGCCCCAGGGCCAGCCCGAGGCATGGGTGTTCAGCCACAGCGCCAGCCACCAGCGGCTCCAGGCGCCCAGCACGGCGCCGGCGGCAATGGCCAGCAGGGAAAGGGGTTGGAACATGACGATCTCCTTGCGGGACGGCGGTCTCAGCGCAGCAGCCGCCTGCGCATCAACACGGCCGCCGCCCAGGCCGCCAGCAGCGCGGTCGCGAGCAACTGGGCCACGTGCAGCCAGGCGTCCTCGGGCAGCTGCCCCAGCATCAACGGGCGGATCAGCTCGATGGCCGGCGCCAGCGGCAGCACGCGCACCACCGCCACCAGCAGGTCCGGCAGCTGCGACACGGGGAAGAACACGCCGGACAGGAACACCATGGGCGTGACGCCCAGCGTGAAGTAATACATGAAGAACTCGTAGTTGCGCGCCAGCGCGCTGACCACCATGGCCAGCGAGGCGAAGGCCAGCCCCGCCAGCGGCAGCACCGGCACGATCCACAGCATGGTGGGCGCGCGCGCGATGTCCAGCGCGGCCGCCACCAGCAGGATGGCCAGCCCGCTCTTGACCGCCTTGGCCGCCGCCCAGAACAACTCGGCCCAGACCACGTCGTCCAGGTCCAGCGGCGTGTTGAGCATGGCGTCCCAGGTGCGCTGGACCTGCAGGCGCGAGAACGCGCTGTAGGTGGCCTCGAAGGTGGCGCCGTAGAGCGCGCCCATGCAGATCGAGCCGGCCGACAGGAAGGTGATGTAGGGCACGCCCTGGATCGACGGCAGCAGGCCGCCCAGGCCGTAGCCCAGCGCCAGCAGCACGATCATCGGGTCCAGCACGTCGCCCAGCACGGTGCTGGAGGCGGTCTTGCGCCAGACCAGGAAGTTGCGCCGGAGCACGGCCAGGCACAGCCGGCTCGGCACGGGCCAGCGCCAGGCGTTCGGCGCGCCCTCGATCATGTTTCCTCCCGCATGCCGCGCCCCGTCAGGCGCAGGAACAGGTCTTCCAGGTTGGCCGGGCGGTGCAGGTAGCGCAGCCCGGCGCCCTCGGCGCCTTCCAGCGCGGCGATGACGGGATCGGCGCGCCCGGTGTAGCAGAAGGCAGTCTCGCCGCTGACCTCGATGCGCGCCGGCAGGCCGGCGCGGTGGCGGGCCAGCCAGCCGTCCAGGCCTTCGCCGTAGACCTCGACCACCTGCGGCTCGACGTGCTCGGCGATCAGCGCGCGCGGCGCGCCCTCGGCGATCAGCCGGCCGCGGTCGATCACGCCCAGGCGGTGGCACAGGCGCTCGGCCTCGTCCATGAAATGCGTGGTCAGCAGGATGGTCTTGCCGCGCGCGAGCAGCGCCTTGAGCCGCTCCCAGATCAGGTGGCGGGCCTGCGGGTCCAGGCCGGTGGTGGGCTCGTCCATGACGATCAGCTCGGGATCGTTGATCATCGCCCTGGCCAGCGTCAGGCGCCGCTTCATGCCGCCGGACAGCTCGCCGATGCGGGCGCGCGCCTTGGACGCCAGCGCGGCGAATTCCAGCAGCTCCGGGATGCGCGCGCGCACGGCCGCGTCGCGCAGGCCGAAATAACGGCCGAACACGAGCAGGTTTTCCTCGACGGTGAAATCTGGGTCCAGGTTGTCCATCTGCGGCACCACGCCCATGCGCATGCGCGCCTGGCGGGCCTGGCGCGGCACGTCCAGGCCCAGCACCTCGATGCGCCCGGCGTCGTAGGGCGTCAGCCCCAGCAGGACGCGCAGCGTGGTCGTCTTGCCCGCGCCGTTGGGCCCGAGCAGGCCGTAGCATTCGCCGCGGCGAATGCCGAACGACAGCCCGTCGACGATGGTGCGCTCGCCGTAGCGCTTGACCAACCCGTCCACCGCCAGCGCGCAGCCTGGCGATGCCACTCCATGTTCGTCACGCATGCCGGGCATTCTAGCCGCTCGCGCGGCCGGGCCGGCGGCGCCGGGCCGGCCTTATCCCGTATGTGTCCAAAACGTCCCAGCCGGTCTGGCTCCGGCCGGGCTGCGGCGATAGACTGGCGCTCAAGGCCTTGGCGGACCGGCGCTTGCAGTACCCCGGCCCAGGCCGAGGCTGCCCGATAAATCACATATGTGTTTACAACAGCACGGTTCGTCGTTATGCTGCTTCTGCCGACCGGAAACCTCATGCGGCTGCGTTTCATGCCCGTCTTCGACACGCTGAAGTTCTCCAACACCCTCAAGACCGCCGGCATTCCCGCGCCGCAGGCCGATGCCCAGGCCGTCGCGCTGGCAGAAGCGCTGGAAACCTGCGTCGGGCGCCTCGCCACGTCCGACGGCCTGCGCCAGCAGTCCACCACGCTGCGCGGGGAAATGGCGCGACTGGGCACCGAGCTGCGGGCGGAAATGGCGCAGCAAGGTACCGAGCTGCGCACGGAAATGGCACAGTTGGGTACCGAGTTGCGCTCGGAGATGGCACAGTTGGGTACGGCGCTGCGCGCGGAAATGGCTCAGATGGGCGCCGAGTTGCGCGCGGAAATGGCTCAGATGGGCGCCGAGTTGCGTGGGGAAATGACTCAGATGGGTGCCGAGTTGCGTGGGGAAATGGGCCAGATGGGCGCCGAACTGCGCGGCGACATGAAGCAGATGAAGGCCGACCTGCAAGGGCAGGTCAACCAGCTCAAGTGGATGATAGGCGTCATGGGCCTGGGCATCGCCGCCGTGCTGCAGCGGCTGTACTTTCCCTGAACGAGCCGCCGGCGGACGGCCCTGCTGCCCGCGCGCCGGCGTTCGGAAGCGCCAATCCGGAAGCTCGGAAGCGCCAATTCAGAAGCGCCAGTTCAGCCTGACGCTGGCCGCGTCCTGCCGGTTGCCGCCGCCGAACTGCCCGGCATAGCCCAGCTCCACCGACGCGCGGCGCGAGACCGCGGCCTGCAGGCCCAGCTCCACCACGGCCGCGTCGCGCGCGATCGGCGCGCCGCTCACCGTGAACGGCCGGCCGCCGTCGAAGGCCAGCGTCGCAGCCGGCCGCACGTCGCCGTAGGCATGCCGCCAGCCCACGCCCGCTTGCACGGCGCCGCGCTGCCCATTGGCCAGCACGAAGGCCGTGCTCGCGCGCAGCCCCAGCGTGGTCGTGCCCACCGCTTGCCGGCCCCGTTCGCCGGACAGCGCTGCCGAGCCGCCCTGCTCCGTGAAGCCGCGCGTGCGCAGATCGCTCCACGACGCTGCGGCATAAGGCTCCAGGATCGCGCCCGCAAAGCGCCGGCTCGCCGACCCGGCCGCCGGCGCATCGGCGCCGGCCTCGACTCCGACTCCGACCCCGGCCCCGGCTACCGCTGCGGCCCCGGCCTGCGCGCGCCGTGCCACCGTCCCGCCCAACGGCAGCGCATACCCGAGCTCGGCGAACACCTGCCCGTTGCCGGCGCCGTAGTCCGCCTGCAGCGACTGCGGCGCCCCCGGCAGGCCGGCCGTGCGCCGCGTATCCACCTCGCTCCAGGTGTACGCCGCGCCCGCCGTCGCCTTCAGCCTGCCCGGCCCGGCATCGACGGCGCGGCCGGCGTAGGCCACCGCGCTGTAGCTGTCCGCCCGGGCGCGCGACCGGCGCGCATCCAGGTCGGCATGAACGGCCGCGTAGCCCAGGGCGCCACCCACACGCCAGCCGCCGGCCTGCCGGTCCGCGCCCACGAACAGGCCGCCTTCGGACGCCCGGACCCGGCCCGCATTGCCGTCGCCGTCCAGCGTGCGCCAGTTGCCGAAGGCCTGCGCCCAGGCCGGGCTGGCGCCCGGCCCCGGCAAGGCGGAGGCCGGCAAGCCGCCCTCGGCCACAGACGCGGATGCGGATGCCGATGCCGATGCCGATGCGGACGCGGACGCGGACGCCAGCGGCTCGCCCGGCTCCATGCCCGCATCCAGGGCCATCCGCAGCCGGGCCAGCGGCAACGCGCGCACCGTCTCGCCGCCCGTCTGCAGCACGCTGGCCACGCTGGCGTGCACCTCGCCCGACAGCGCATCGAACACGCCGGCCGCCTGGCCCCGCGCCAGGTTCAGCACGCCGCGGTACAGGCCGCTATCCTGCGGCAGGCTCTGCAGGCCATTGGCCGCCGCGCGCTGGTTGCCGGTGCGCGCCGCGTCGGCGAAGCGCATCGGCCGCGTAGGCGGCTCGGGCCGCGGCCCAGGCCCGGACGGCTCGGGTTCGGCCTCGTCGGGCACCAGCTTGTTGCGCATCAGCAGCGTCACGCCGTCGTCCCGGTATTCCAGCGACGGCTCCAGGAACTCGAAATTGCTGCTCACCGCGTCGAACTCGCCGGTGGTCGAGCCGTCCGAAGACAGGATCGCGTAGCGGGCGTTGGCCGCATAGCTGCCGGCGCCGGCCTGCACGTCCACCGTGCCGCCGTCGATGACGATGTCGCCGCCGACGTCCACGCGGTCCACGCCGCCGGCCGCATCGGCCTCGACGCGGTAGACCGAGCCCGGCGCGAAGCGCAGGTCGCCGGCGACCGCGAGCGTGCCGATGGAATTGCCCGGCGCCAGCACGCCGCCGCTGCGCACCGTGGCGCTGGCGACGCTGCCCGAGCCGGCCAGCATGCCGCCGGCGTCCACGTCGACCGCGCCGCCGACCGCGCCGTTGGCCTTAAACAGGCCGCCGTCCACGGCCACCGCCCCGTCGATGGAAGCGCCTGCCGCGACTTCCAGCGTGCCGGCCGATACCGTCGTGCCGCCGGTGTAGTGGCTTGCGCCGGCCAGCACCGTCGATCCCGCGCCGCGCTGATGCACGCGCACGTCGCCCTCGATGGGCAGGGACAGCGCCAGGGCGTCGCCCTGGTTGAAGTTGACGATGCCCTCGCCCAGGCCGCCTTCGATGGCGCTGGCCGAAAGCGAGCCGGCCGCGGTCGGCGCCGACAGGTCGTAGGCGCCGAAGTTCAGCGTACCCTGGCCGCCGGCCTGACTGCCCAGTATGAGTGGGCCGGCGCCCCCGTCGACCGAGACAACGCCGCCGTCGGCCAGGGTCAGGTCGCCCAGGCCGGCGTTGCCCACATACACGGCCCGGGCCTCCCACGTGCCGCCCGTCTCGACGGCCGCGCTGCCCTGGCTGCCTGCATCGAAGCCGATGACGGCACTGCTGCTGACGATGCTGCCGTTGCGCAGCAGCAATGCAGCCTCGTCGCCGGCATTGGCGGCAACGGTCAGGTAGCCGGCCGTGTGCTCGATGCTGCCGCCGATCACGGCCAGCGTGCCGCCGCGCACTACGGTGGCATCGTCGACCACCCGGCCGTAGCTGTGGCTGCCCCCCAGCACCACCGTGCCCGTGCCGCGCTTGTACAGGGTGCCCGTGCCCGAGATACTGCCGTCGTAGGCCAGCATGCCGCTGCGGTCGAAGACCAGCATACCGTCGGCCAGCGCGACGTCGCCCGTGCCCAGGGTGCCCGAGGCGCCCCCCGCGCCGATCTGCAGGATGCTGCTGGCGACGGTGGTCAGGCCGGTATAGCTGTTGTTGCCGGTCAGGATGGTCGTGCCGGAACTGTCGAGCCGGACCTGGCCGCCGCCGGAGATGGCCGTGGCCAGGGTATAGCTGCCGTTGCTCTGGTTGAAATTGATCGTGCCGTCGTTGACGATGCCGTCCAGGCCGGCGATGGCGCCCGCCCGCGAGGCGCCGGGCGTGGCGCTGCCGAAATTGAGCGTGCCGGTGGGATTGATGGCGAAGGCGGCGCCGGCGCCGAAATCCAGCGTGCCGTCGCCCAGGTTCAGCACACCCGCGCCGCCCGCGCCGCCGCTGCCTCCCCCGTTGGTGCCGTTGCCGCCGGCGGCGCCGCCCAGCACCAGTCGCCCGCCCGCGCCGATGCGCACCGCCGTGCCGGTGCCCAGACTCAGGCTGCCGCTGCCACCCGCGCCGCCCGCGCCCGTAATGCCTCCGCCGCCGCCCGAACCACCTATCAACAGGACCTTGGCGACATCGAGGGTCGCGAAACTGGCAAGGTCCACGCTGCCATCGCCGCCCCGCCCACCCTGGCTGCCGTTGTTGCCTCCGCCGCCCCCCGAACCGCCTATCAGCATCGACTCGGCAACGGTCAGGCGGGCCCCCACCCCTGCCAGGCTCAACGCGCCGGAATCGCCACTGCCTCCCGAAAAGCCGGCGACGTTGCCGGCGCCGCCGCCGCCGCCGCCCACCCCGACGTAGCCATAGCTGCGCGCGTCGCCGACCACGGCTATGGCGGGAGTGAATCCGTCGCCGGCGCCGTCGCCCGCCCCGCTGCCCTGTATGGCATTGCCGTCGATATCGACCAGCGTGCCGTTGCCGCCGCTGGCGCCGGCCTGGGCATCGGGCGACGCTCCC
>Ga0164243_10010879_pt1 | contig 13032 bp, 11 predicted proteins | sample OricompcompostOP_FD_108781 | JGI IMG/M metagenome (GOLD analysis project Ga0164243, IMG submission 108781) | Organic Plus compost microbial communities from Emeryville, California, USA - Original compost - Organic plus compost (OP) | ecosystem: Engineered > Solid waste > Mixed feedstock >... | reverse complement strand
TGCTGCTCGAGGTCGGCGGCGAGGACACCTCCCTCGAGCTCTCCCCCGACGGCCGCTACGCCGTGGTGTCCGCCTGGACGGACGACCGGCCGACCGAGGTCTACGACGTCGCCACCGGGTCGCACGTCGAGGTCCCCACCGCCCTGCGCGGCTACGGCTGGAGCGCGGACGGGCGCCTCTTCACGGTCGACGGGCACGAGCTGACCACCTGCTCGCCGGTGTCCGGCGACTGCACCTCGCGGACCGTCGACCTGGTGAAGGAGCCCCAGGACAGCGAGGGCGTGATGATGGACTGCGACGAGCAGACCGGTGAGTGCGAGCCCGCCGGCCCCGCGCCGGACTTCTCCGGCGAGCTCAAGCTCGGCGGCCTGACCTACGAGTCCTGACCCGCTGACCCGTCACTAAGTTAGTGACGGGTCAGAGGCCCTCGGGGCCCTTCTCGAGCAGGGTCTTGAAGCCGGCCTCGTCGAGCATCGGCACCCCGAGCTGCTCGGCCTTGTCGGCCTTGGAGCCGGCGTTCTCGCCGACGACGACGTAGTCGGTCTTCTTCGAGACCGAGCCGGAGGCCTTGCCGCCGCGGGCGAGGATCGCCTCCTTGGCCGAGTCGCGGGAGAAGTCCACGAGCGAGCCGGTGACCACGACGGTGAGCCCCTCGAGCGTGCGGGGCACGGACTCGTCGCGCTCGTCGGCCATGGTCACGCCGGCGGCGGCCCACTTGTCGACGATCTCGGCGTGCCAGTCGACCTTGAACCACTCGATGACCGCCTCGGCGATCGTCGGCCCCACGCCCTCGGCCGCGGCGAGCCGCTCCTCGGACGCGGAGCGGATCTCCTCCATGGAGCCGAACTCCTGGGCCAGCGCCCGCGCCGCGGTGGGGCCCACGTGCCGGATCGACAGCGCGACCAGCACCCGCCACAGCGGCACCTGCCGGCGCTCGCGGAGGTTGGCCAGCAGCCGCTCGCCGTTCGCCGACAGCTGGGGACCCTCCTCGCCCTTCTTGGGCGCGCGGGTGAACAGCGGCGCGGTCAGCAGCTTCTCGCGGTCGAGGTCGAAGAGGTCGCCCTCGTTCTTGATCGCGCCAGCGTCGAGCAGCGCCACCGCCGCCTCGTAGCCGAGCCCCTCGATGTCGAAGGCGCCGCGGCCGGCGACGTGGAACACCCGCTCCCGCACCTGCGCCGGGCACTTCTCGTGGTTGGGGCAGCGCAGGTCCTTGTCGCCCTCCTTCTGCTGGACCAGCGGGGTGCCGCAGGCGGGGCACTCCGTGGGCATCACCCACTCCTTCAGACCCTTCGGCCGCAGCCCGAGCACCGGGCCGAGGATCTCGGGGATGACGTCGCCGGCCTTGCGCAGGATCACGGTGTCGCCGGGGCGCACGTCCTTGCGCCTGACCTCGTGCGCGTTGTGGAGCGTCGCGTTCTCGACGGTGGACCCGGCCACCCGGGTCGGCTCCATGACGCCGTACGGCGTGGCCCGGCCGGTGCGCCCGATGTTGACCCGGATGTCGAGGAGCCTGGCGTTGACCTCCTCGGGCGGGTACTTGTAGGCGATCGCCCACCGGGGCGCCCGGCTGGTCGAGCCGAGCCGGCGCTGCAGGGCCACGTCGTCGACCTTGAGCACCACGCCGTCGATGTCGTAGGCGACCAGGTCGTGGCGGTGCTCGCCCGCGTGCTCGATGTAGCCGCGGACCTCGTCGAGCGTCTCGAAGACCTTGGTCTGGTCGGAGGTGGGCAGCCCCCAGGCCCGGAGCGCCTCGTAGGCCTGGGACTGGGCCACGGGCTCGAACCCCTGCCGGGCGCCGATGCCGTGGCAGACCATGCCCAGCGCGCGGGTCGCGGTGACCCGCGGGTCCTTCTGCCGCAGCGAGCCGGCCGCCGCGTTGCGCGGGTTGGCGAACATCGGCTTGCCGGCCTCGGTCATCGCGACGTTGAGCCGCTCGAAGGCGTCGTTGGGCAGGAACACCTCGCCGCGCACCTCGACCAGGTCGGGCACCGGGTACTCGTCGGTGCCGGTCAACCGGTGCGGCACCGATTCGATGGTCTTGACGTTGGGCGTGACGTCCTCGCCGGTGACCCCGTCGCCGCGGGTGAGCGCCCGCACCAGGCGGCCCTGCTCGTAGAGCAGGTTGATCGCGAGCCCGTCGACCTTGAGCTCGCACAGCAGGGCGGGGTCCTCCACGCCGTCCCGGGCCAGCCGGGCGTACCAGCTCTGGACCTCCTCGAAGCTGAACGCGTTGTCGAGGCTCTCCATCCGCTGCAGGTGGTCGACGGCGGTGAACTCCGTCGACACCGCGCCGCCGACCTTCTGCGTGGGCGAGTCGGGGGTGCGCAGCTCGGGGAACTCCTCCTCGAGCTCCTCGAGGCGGCGCATCTTCTTGTCGAAGTCGGCGTCGGACAGGGTCGGGTCGTCCAGGACGTAGTAGCGCCAGCGGGCGTCCTCGATCACCTCGACGAGGGCCCGGTGCTCGTCCCGGGCCTCGGGCGGGGCGGGTGTCGGTGCCTCGGTGGATGCTTCGGTCACGCGCACATCCTGCCGCAGGGCACCCCCGGTCCAGACCGCCGAGAAGAAATATCGGTTTGCGGGGAATGAAACGGACCCGTACCGTCTTATTGAAACGAAACCGTTCCGTTCTATCTGTGACACAGGACACACCATGAGCACCGTCGAGCACCACCACCGTCCCCGGGTCGAGGGGGACCGCGAGCAGGAGATCCTGTCCGCGACCCTCGACGTGCTGGCGGACGTCGGCTACGACCGGCTCACCATGGACGCCGTCGCCACCCGGGCGCAGGCGTCCAAGGCCACCCTGTACCGCCGCTGGAACGGCAAGGTGCGCCTCGTCATCGAGGCGCTGAACTCCCTCAAGGGCCCCGAGGCGGCGCCGGACACCGGCTCGCTGCGGGGCGACCTGATCGCCGCGTTCTGCGGCATGGGCGGGCTGACCGACGAGCGGCAGATGCGGGTCCTGGGCGCGGTGATCACCGCGATCGCCCGGGACGCCGACTTCGCCGAGGCCTGGCGGCGCGACTTCATCGCGCCCAAGGCCGCCATCAGCCGGTCGATCTACGAGCGTGCGCAGGAGCGAGGCGAGGTCCGCCAGGACATCGACATCGACCTGCTGGCGCCGGCCCTGCCCGGGATCATCCTGCACCGCCTCTTCCTCCTCGGGCAGCCGCCCACGGAGGAGGTCATCGAGCAGGTGATCGACCAGGTCATCATCCCCGCCGCCACGAGCGGCACCGTTCCACCGCCCCCCACCACCAAGAAAGCGGACTCATGACCGAAATCCTCGAGACCGAGGAGCGGGAAGAGGCTCACGAGGCCAAGGACCTGCACCTCGGATGGGCGCTGGTGCTCATCTCCGTCGCCCAGCTGATGGTCGTGCTCGACGGCACGATCGTCAACATCGCACTCCCCTACATCCAGGCCGACCTGGACATCTCCAGCGCGAACCTGACCTGGGTGGTCACCGGGTACGCGCTCGCCTTCGGCAGCCTGCTGCTGCTCGGCGGTCGGCTCGGCGACCTCTACGGACGCCGACGGATCTTCATGATCGGCCTCACCGTCTTCGGCATCGCCTCGCTGCTCGGCGGCCTGGCGACCAACGAGGGCCTGCTGCTCGCGGCCCGGGGCCTCCAGGGCCTGGGCGCCGCACTGGCCTCGCCGGCCGCGCTGGCGCTGATCGCCACGACGTTCCCGGCCGGACCCGCGCGCAACCGGGCCTTCGCGGTGTACGCCGCGATGTCCGGCGCCGGCGCGGCGGTCGGCCTGCTGCTCGGCGGCTGGCTGACCGGCATGGACTCGATCTTCGGCATCGAGATGAGCGGCTGGCGGCTCACCCTGCTGATCAACACCCCGATCGGCGTCGGCGCCGCGCTGCTGGCACCGCGCTTCCTGCGTGAGTCGGAGACCCACCCCGGCTGGCTGGACTTCAAGGGCGCCGTCACCGGCACCCTCGGCCTGCTCGGCATCGTCTACGGCCTGAGCCGGGCCGGCACCGAGGGCTGGGGCGACACCTGGACCGTGGCCAGCCTGGCCGCCGGTGCGCTGGTGTTCGCCGGGTTCATCGTGCTCGAGAGCCGGATGGCGCACCCGCTGCTGCCGTTCCGGGTCTTCCTCCACCGCACCCGGGCGGCCAGCTTCCTGGCCATGTTCCTGGCCCCGGCGGCGATGTTCGCGATGTTCTACTACCTGAGCCAGTACGTGCAGAACGTCAACGGCTACAGCCCGATCGAGGCCGGCGTGGCGTTCCTGCCGTTCTGCGTCGGCATCGTGGTCTCGGCCGGCATCGCGTCCAACCTGGTCAACCGGATCGACCCGCGGTTCCTCGCCGGCATCGGCACCCTGCTGGCCGCCGGCGCCCTGTTCGGGTTCTCCCGGCTGCCCTACGACACCACCTTCCCGGTGCACGAGGTGACCAGCAGCTACTGGACCGACCTGCTGCCCTTCATCGTGATGATGTCGCTCGGCATGGGCCTGGTGTTCGTGCCGCTGACCCTCACCGCGGTGCACCACCTGCGGACCGAGGACTCCGGCGTCGGGTCCGGCGTGCTCAACACCGCCCAGCAGGTCGGTGGCGCGCTCGGCCTGGCCCTGCTGTCCACACTGGCCACGCAGACCTTCACCGACCGGTTCGCCGAGCTCGGCGCGGCGGCCGGGAAGGCGGGTGGCCCGGCGCCGTCGCCGGACCAGCTGGAGAAGATCCAGACGATCACCCAGCACCAGGTGTTCACCGAGGGCGCGACCAACGCGTTCCTGCTCGCCTCCATCCTGATGGCGGCGGCGTCGCTGGTCGTCTGGCTGTTCCTCAGCGTGAAGCACACCGAGCTCGCGACCGACGGGCCGGAGCAGGCGGTGCACGTGGGCTGACCCCCACCGCCGCCGACGGACGAGGGCCCGGTCACCACACGCTGGTGGCCGGGCCCTCGCCTCATTCCTGGAAGTCCTCGAGCTCCTCGCCGAGCTCGATCACCTCGGAGGAGGTGGTCAGGCTGATCCGTCCGTCCTGCGCCACGGCCTCCATGTCGGCGACCGAGACGTCGAGGTCCAGCTCTCGCGGGTCACCCTCGATGTCGTCCCCGGAGTAGTACACGGACACGTCCTCGTCGTCGCGACGCATGACCACGTGGACCACGCCGGGGTCCTCCTCCGGCTCGAGGTCCTGCCACGCGACGATGAGCTCGCCGCCCTCGACGTCCTCGCGCTCGCAGCCGTCCGCCCCCTCGCAGTAGTCCCGGTCGGTCATCGGCTCGGTCACGGTGACCCGGACGTAGTCGCCGTCATCGTCGTCGCTGTCGTCGTAGCGGAGCTCCGCCCCGACGCCGTCCCGGTGCCAGGCGACGCGGCTGCTGGTCTCCGTGGCCAGGTGCTCCAAGGTGACCGCCGCCACCGCTCGGGCGGTGATCGGCTCGTCCCCCTCGACCTCCCGGTAGCGGACGTCGTCGTCGCACCCGGTCAGGCTGAGGGCGAGCACCCCCGCCACGAGCGGCCCCGAGAACGGGTGGTGGCGTCGCATGGTCCTCCCTCAGTCGGTGAGCTCGGCGGCGGCCCGCCGCGACATTCCCAGCGCCCGGCGCGCCCACTGCTGCGACGCGCCGGCCAGGCCACAGGTTGTCGAGATCCCGAGCCGGTCCCCGACCGTCGCCGGGTCGAGACCGACCATCTCCAGCCAGCGCTCGACCCGTGGCACGACCGCGCGCTCGTCGAGGTCCGCGTCGGTGGCCGGCACCACGCCCAGCACGACGGTCTCGCCGGCCTCCAGCGCCTCGGCGAGCAGGTCGTTCGCCTCCGGGTCCTGCACCGCGAGGTCGATGACGAGCCCGCGCGCGCCGGCACCGCGCAGCAGGTCCAGCGGCGTCCGCGCCGCGCAGCTGTGCACCCAGGGCTCGGCGCCCTCGTCGGCGATCGCGGACAGCAGCCACCCGAGCGCCTCGGACGCCTCCGGCCGCTGCACCGCCCGGTGCTTGCCGAAGCCCGACGCGGTCGGCACCCGACCCTCGAGCACCGCCGGCAGCGCCGGCTCGTCGACCTGCACGACCAGCCGGCCCGCCCCGGGCAGCCGGCGGCGGAGGTCGTGCACGTGGTCGCGCACCCCCTCCGCGAGCGCCTGGGCGAGGTCGCGCCGGGCGCCGTGGTCGGCGAGCAGCCTGTCCCCGCGCGGCCGCTCGACGGTCGCGGCGAGGGTCCACGGCCCGGCGAGCTGAACCTTGAACGCGCCGGCGTACCCCTCGGTCCGCTCCTCGAGCGTGTCCAGGTCCTGGGCGAGCAGGCTGCGGGCCCGGCGCTGGTCGATCCCCGGCGCGTCGGTGAGTCGCCAGCCGGCCGGCTGGAGGTCGGCGCCGAGCTCGGCGACCACCGCCAGCGCCCGCCCGGTCAGGTCGGCGGTCGGGCCCCGGCCGGGCACCTCGGGCAGGTACGGCAGCGCGGGGTCGGTCCCGAGCTCGCCGAGCACGACGCGCACCGCCTCGTCGTAGGCCTGCTGGTCCTCGCCGGGCATCGACCCGACGCCGGTGGCGAGCACCATCAGGCGGTCGTGGCGATCGTCGCGGAGCCGACCACGCGGGTGCCGTCGTAGACCACGGCCGCCTGGCCCGGCGCGATCCCGTAGGCCGGCTCGAGCAGCTCGATGTCGACGGCGTCGTCGGCGGCGGTCACCACGGCCCGGTGCTCGGCGCCGTGCGCGCGCAGCTGCACGGTGCCCTCGAGCCGCCGGGGCACCGATCCGCACCACCGGGGCCTGATGCCGGACAGCCGCTGCACCCGCAGCCGCTCGCGGGGACCGACCCGGACCGTGCCGCTCACCGGCTCGATGTCGAGCACGAACCGGGGCTTGCCGTCGGGGGCCGGGCGGCCGATCCGCAGGCCCCGGCGCTGGCCGATCGTGAACGCGTAGGTGCCGTCGTGCCGGCCGAGCACCTCGCCGGTGGTGTCGTCGACGATCTCGCCCGCGAGCTGACGTGCCCGGTCACTCCCGATCCGCTCCGGAAGCTTCTCGCGCAGCCAGCCGGCGTTGTCGCCGTCGGCGACGAAGCAGATGTCGTGGCTGTCCGGCTTGTCCGCGACGAGCAGCCCGCGCTCGGCGGCCTCGGCGCGGACGGCGTCCTTGGTGGTGTCCCCGAGCGGGAAGAGCGAGTGCCGCAGCTGGTGCTGGTCGAGGACGCCGAGCACGTACGACTGGTCCTTGCCGTGGTCGACGGCACGGTGCATCTCGATCAGCCCGTCGGGGCCGGTGCGCAGCCGGGCGTAGTGCCCGGTGGCGACCGCGTCGAAGCCGAGGCCGAGGGCGCGCTCGAGGACCGCGGCGAACTTGATCTTCTCGTTGCAGCGCAGGCACGGGTTGGGGGTGCGTCCGGCGGCGTACTCGTCCATGAAGTCCTCGACCACGTCCTGGTGGAAGCGGTCGCTGAGGTCCCAGACGTAGAACGGGATGCCGATCACGTCGGCGGCCCGGCGGGCGTCGTTGCTGTCCTCGATCGTGCAACAGCCGCGCGCCCCCGAGCGGTACGACTGCGGGTTGCGGGACAGGGCGAGGTGGATGCCGGTGACGTCGTGCCCGGCGTCGACGGCACGGGCCGCGGCGACCGCGGAGTCGACGCCCCCGGACATGGCGGCGAGGACCTTCATGACGCCTTCGTGCCCCTCGCCCGCTCGACGACCGGGCCGATCTCGCGCACCAGCGCGTCGACGTCGGCGGCGGTGCTGGTGTGGCCGAGCGTGAACCGCAGCGAGTGCCGCGCCTGCTCCTCGTCGCACCCCATCGCCAGCAGCACGTGGGAGGGCTGCGGGACGCCGGCCGAGCAGGCGGAGCCGGTGGAGCACTCGATGCCGCGGGCGTCGAGCAGCATCAGCAGCGAGTCGCCCTCGCAGTCGGGGAAGCCGATGTGGGCGTTGCCCGGCAACCGGCGCAGCTCTTCCGAGTCCAGCGGGGCGCCGTGCAGGTGGGCGTCCGGCACCTGCTCGATCACCCGGCGCACCAGGTCGTCGCGCAGCGCCCCCACCCGCTCGGCGTGTGCGGGCTGCTCCTTGACCGAGAGCTCGACCGCGACCGCCAGCGCGGCGATGCCCGGGGTGTCGAGGGTGCCGGACCGGATGTCGCGCTCCTGGCCGCCGCCGTGGGCGAGAGGGGTGACCTCGACCTCGCGGCGCACGATCAGCGCCCCGACGCCGTACGGCCCGCCGAGCTTGTGGCCGGTGAGGGTGAGCGCGTCGACGCCCGACGCCGCGAAGTCGACGGGCACCGCGCCCACCGCCTGCACCGCGTCGGTGTGCACCGGGATGCCGTGGGCCGCGGCGATCGCCACGACCTCCTCGATCGGCTGCAGCGTGCCCACCTCGTTGTTGGCCCACATCACCGTGACCAGCGCGACCGACTCCGGGTCCCGCTCCACCGCGGCGCGCAGCGCCTCGACGTCGAGCCGCGCGCGGTCGTCGACCGGCACCAGCTCGACCTCGGCGCCCTCGTGCTCGCCGAGCCAGTGCAGCGGGTCGAGCACGGCGTGGTGCTCGACGGTCGTGGAGATGACGCGGGTACGGCGGGCGTCCTGCGCGCGCCGGGACCAGTAGATCCCCTTGACCGCGAGGTTGTCGGCGTCGGTGCCGCCGGAGGTGAAGACCACCTCGACGGGACGGCAGTTCATCGCCCGGGCGATGGTCTCGCGGGACTCCTCGACGACCCGCCGGGCGTGTCGCCCGGAGGCGTGCAGCGAGCTGGGGTTGCCCACGTCGGCGAGGTGCGCCGCCATCGCCTCGATGGCCGCCGGCCGCATCGGCGTGGTGGCGGCGTGGTCGAGGTAGACGGTGGACATCGGCTCCAGCGTACGGCTCACAGCAGCACGAGGTCGTCGCGGTGCACGACCTCGCGCTGGCCGCGCCGCCCGAGCAGGTCCGGGATCTCGGTCGCGTCGAAGTTCACCAGACCGCGGGCCACCGGGACGCCGTCGGGGTCGGTGAGGTCGATCGGGTCGCCGGCGACGAAGCTGCCGCTCACGCCGGTCACGCCCGCGGCGAGCAGCGAGGCCCGGCGCTCGACGACCGCGCGCACCGCGCCGTGGTCGAGCGTCACCGAGCCCCGCGGCTCGGTCGCGTGGGCCAGCCACAGCAGCCGGGTCGGACGGCGCCGGCCGGTCGCCCGGAACAACGTGCCCACCGGCTCGCCCGCGAGCGCCGGGCCCGCCTGCTCCGCGGAGGTGAGCACGACCGGGATGCCGGCGCCGGTGGCGATCTGCGCCGCCTCGACCTTGGTCTGCATGCCCCCGGTGCCGAGGCCGGTCGCGCCGGTGCGGCCGATCCGGATCCCCGCCAGCTCGTCGGCCGAGGTCACCTCCGACAGCAGCCGGCTGTCCGGGTCGTCCGGGCGTCCGTCGTACAGCCCGTCGACGTCGGAGAGCAGGAGCAGCAGGTCGGCGTGCACCAGGTGGGCGACCAGCGCGGCGAGCCGGTCGTTGTCCCCGAACCGGATCTCGGTGGTGGCGACGGTGTCGTTCTCGTTGACGATCGGCAGCACGCCGAGCTCGAGCAGCTTCGCGAAGGTCTGGTAGGCGTTGCGGTAGTGCGAGCGCCGGGTGACGTCGTCGACGGTCAGCAGCACCTGGCCGGCGACCAGCCCGTGCCGGGCGAGCTCGTCGGTGTACCGGTGCACGAGCAGGCCCTGGCCGACGGACGCCGCCGCCTGCTGGGCGGGCAGCGCGCGGGGCCGGCGCTTGAGCCCGAGCGGCGCGAGGCCGGCCGCGATCGCGCCGGACGAGACCAGCACCACCTCGGTGCCGCGGGCGCGGGCGGCGGCGAGCACGTCGACCAGCGCCCGCAGCCGGTCGGGGTCGATGCCGCCGGCCGCCGTGGTCAGCGACGAGGAGCCGACCTTGACCACGACCCGGCCGGCCCCGGTGACCTCAGTCCGCATCGCCCCGGTCCAGGCGGCGGGCGACGTCGGCCCGGGTCTCGCCCTCGGCGCGGTCGGCCATCGCCTCCTCGATCGCCCGGCGCCGCCGGGCCGCCGGCCGCTCCTCGTCGAAGCGGTGGTCCTCGCCGCGACGGGCGAGGTTCTCGGCGCCGGCGTCGATGCCGGGCCGGAAGTCGAACACCACGGCGTCGTCCGGGTCGCCGATGAGCACGGTGTCGCCCTCCTCGGCGCCGAGCTCGAGCAGCCGGGCCTCGACCCCGAGCCGGTTGAGCCGGTCGGCGAGGAACCCGACGGCCTCGTCGTTGCTGAAGTCGGTCTGCCGCACCCAGCGCTCGGGCTTCATGCCGCGGACCCGCCAGCCCTCGCCGGTGCGGCGCACCGTGAACTCGTCGCCGCCGTCGACGCTCGGCGGGTGCAGCACGATCCGCTGCGGCGCGGCGACCTCGCGCTCGGCCCGGGCCGCCTCGACGATCTCGGCCATCGCGAAGACCAGCTCGCGGGTGCCCTCCCCCGACGCGGCGGAGACCGGGAAGACCCGCAGCCCGCGGTCGCGCAGCTCCTCGACCACCATGTCGGCGATCTCGCGACCGTCGGGGACGTCGATCTTGTTGAGCGCGACCAGCCGCGGCCGGTCCTCCAGCCCGCCGTAGCGCGCCAGCTCGCCCTCGATCACGTCCAGGTCGTCGACCGGGTTGCGGCCGGGCTCCAGGGTCGCGGTGTCGAGCACGTGCACCAGCGCCGCGCAGCGCTCGATGTGCCGCAGGAACTCGTGCCCGAGCCCGCGGCCCTCGCTGGCGCCCTCGATCAGGCCCGGCACGTCGGCGACGGTGTACGTCGTGTCGCCGGCGGAGACCACGCCCAGGTTGGGCACCAGGGTCGTGAACGGGTAGTCGGCGATCTTGGGCCGGGCCCGGGAGATCGCGGCGATCAGGCTCGACTTGCCGGCGCTCGGGAAGCCGACCAGGCCGACGTCGGCGACCACCTTGAGCTCGAGCACGATGTCGAGCTCGTCGCCCGGCTCGCCGAGCAGCGCGAAGCCCGGCGCCTTGCGCTTCGCCGAGGCGAGCGCGGCGTTGCCGAGCCCGCCGCGGCCGCCCTGCGCGACCACCAGCTCGGTGCCGGGGCCGACCAGGTCGGCGATCACGGTGCCGTCGGTGCGGCTGACGACGGTGCCGTCGGGCACCGGCAGCACCAGGTCGGCGCCGTGGGAGCCGTTGCGGTGGCCGCCCGCGCCGTGACCCCCGTGCTCGGCCCGGCGCCGGGCGTTGTGGTGGTAGTCGACCAGGGTGGTCACGTCGGGGTCGACCCGCAGGATCACCGAGCCGCCGGGGCCGCCGTTGCCGCCGTCCGGACCGCCCAGCGGCTTGAACTTCTCGCGGTGCACCGAGGCCACGCCGTTGCCGCCGCGTCCCGCTGCGACGTGCAGCGTGACCCGGTCGACGAAGGTGGGGACGGCCATGGCTCTCCTCGGACGCGGGGCTCGAAAATGGATGAAGGGCGCCCCGGGTGGTGGGACGCCCTTCGAAGACTTGTCAGCGACGAACGAGCGTCACTCCGCCGGGACGATGTTGACGACCTTACGGCCCCGCTTGCGGCCGAACTCGACGGAGCCCGCGACCAGGGCGAACAGGGTGTCGTCGCCGCCGCGGCCCACACCGAAGCCCGGGTGGAAGTGGGTGCCCCGCTGACGCACGATGATCTCGCCGGCGTTGACGGTCTGGCCGCCGAAGCGCTTGACGCCGAGGCGCTGGGAGTTGGAGTCGCGGCCGTTCTTGGTGGACGCGGCGCCCTTCTTGTGTGCCATTGCTGATCCTTCTGCGTGGAGCCGGGGCTCAGAGCTTGATGTCGGTGACCTTGACCTGGGTGTACTTCTGGCGGTGACCCTGGCGCTTCTTGTAGCCGGTCTTGTTCTTGAACTTCTGGATCACGATCTTCGGGCCCTTGGTCGCGCCGAGCACCTCGACGGTGACCGCGGCCTTGTCGAGACCGGTGGCGGTGACCTTGTCGCCGTCGACCGCCATGACGACCGGCAGGGTCAGGGTCTCGCCGACGGGGGTCTGGACGCGGTCGATCTCGATGACGTCGCCGACCGCGACCTTCTCCTGCTTCGCGCCAGCGCGCACGATCGCGTACACCGCGGTCTCCTTCGGGCCAGAAATGAGGGGTAAGTCAGAGGGGTACGCCGTACGCGCACCGAGGATCAATAGTACGGATCCGCAGGTACGGCCGCAAAACGACGCAGGGGCGGCCGGTCAGCGCTTGCGCGAGCCCTTCTTCTTCACCGGCACGTGCTCGACGTGCTCCGGCTCGGGCTCGGCCGCCGCGTCCGGGGTGCCCGGCTCGGCGGCGGCCACTCCCGGCTCGACCAGCCCGTGCTCGACCGGGGCGCCGATCGCGGTGACCGAGGCCGGGGGGCCGGCGGGGCGGCTGGCGGCCCGGCGGCGGGTGCGGGTGACGACCTTGGGCGGCTCCGGCTCCGCGGCGGGCTCGGGCTCGGGCTCCGCCTCCGCCTCGGGCTCGGGCTCCGTCTCCGGCTCCGGCTTCGTCTCGGCCTCCGGCTTGGTCTCCGGCTCGGGCTTCGTCTCCGGCTCGGCCTTCGTCTCCGGCTCCGGCTCCGCCTCGGGCTCGGCCTTGGCCATCGCCGCGATCTCGATCGGCGAGGGCGCCTTCGCCGGCGCGGGGGTCTCGGCGGCCTGACCGCGGCCGCGACCGCCGCGGCGCCGGCTGCGGCGCTCGGAGTCGTCGCCGCGCTTGGGCTCGACCGGCATGTCGTGAAGGGTCAAGCCGCGGCCGCCGCAGTGCTCGCAGGTCTCGCTGAACGCCTCGAGCAGCCCGGTGCCGATCCGCTTGCGGGTCATCTGCACCAGACCCAGCGAGGTGACCTCGGCGACCTGGTGCCGGGTGCGGTCCCGGCCCAGGCACTCGACGAGGCGGCGCAGCACCAGGTCCCGGTTCGACTCGAGCACCATGTCGATGAAGTCGATGACGATGATGCCGCCGATGTCGCGCAGCCGGAGCTGGCGGACGACCTCCTCGGCCGCCTCCAGGTTGTTCTTGGTGACCGTCTCCTCGAGGTTGCCCCCGGAGCCGGTGAACTTGCCGGTGTTGACGTCGACGACGGTCATCGCCTCGGTGCG
>Ga0164243_10010878_pt1 | contig 13035 bp, 15 predicted proteins | sample OricompcompostOP_FD_108781 | JGI IMG/M metagenome (GOLD analysis project Ga0164243, IMG submission 108781) | Organic Plus compost microbial communities from Emeryville, California, USA - Original compost - Organic plus compost (OP) | ecosystem: Engineered > Solid waste > Mixed feedstock >... | reverse complement strand
CCTCAATTTGAGACAGATAGTGGTGCGGTCACACGCACGTTGACAGGACCAAACTCTATCAGTTTCAAAGCGCCTTCCCACATGGCGCTTGTAATGTTGACACCGCAACCTGGTCGGGAAGTCTCACTCAACTCGGATCGGAAATCTGTATTCCTGGCTCCGGTTGGCACGATGGAGATCGTTCCCGCCGGCACCGATCTCTTTGCGCGCTGGAAGACGGCAAAAGAAAACATCCTATTGGCCCTGGCGCCCAAACAGCTCTCCAAACTTGCGGGCTTGGAATTCGGCAGGGAGGATTTCGAGTTTCGGCCTCTAGCGGCAGGGCATGTCGATGAGAAGGCGCTTCTGCTCGCCCAGTTGGTACGGGAGGAATTTCGGCGAGGCGAACCAGAAAACCATCTCTACATGGATTCGTTGCTGACGGTCTTCTCCACCTACCTCTTACGCAATTATTCAACATTTCAAGACAATCCGGCGTCCCGACATCGAGGGGGACTCTCACCCAAAGCTTGGCGAGACGTTCAGGACTACATCAGAGCCAATATCGGTGAACAATTGTCGATCGAACGGCTAGCATTGCTTGCCGGCCTATCCCCCAGCCATTTTCTGCGAGCCTTCAAGCTGACAGCTGGTCGATCACCGCATCAATATGTCCTCGCCAGGCGCCTCGAACTGGCTGAACACCTCGTGATCACGACCGACATGCCCTTGACCCAAATCGCCCGCCTCACCGGATTCGCCAATCACAGCCATCTGACTGCAACAATGCGCCGGCACAAATTCACGACACCAAGCGCCCTGCGTCGCGCTCGTACCATCCGATAAGCGCAATAGAGAGAGCTGTTCTAATCCGGAAAACGAAGATGAGAGTGGATCCCAAGTTGATCAGATTTCTGGCGGCAACGACGGCATTGTTTGCGCCACATGTGGCATTCTCGCAGGAGGACCCCGCTCCTCCCGTGCCACCGGCAAATGACGCCGAGTACCAGGCGAATTGGGGCATGGACATGATCAATGCCCTGCCGGCCTATCTGAAAGGCTATACGGGCAAGGGTGTCATCGTCGCGATCGTGGATACCGGCCTGGATGTCGACCACCCGGAATTCGTTGGACGGGTTTCTGATCTGTTCCGCAATTTCGGTAGGGACCAGCCGGCCGGGGACGTAAGCCACACTGTCAACAAGGACGGCTCGATCGATGGTCATGGGACCCATGTCGCGGGCACCATCGGAGCCGCGCGCGACGGCAGAGGCATGCATGGCGTGGCCTATGAATCGATACTTCTGCCCTATCGCGCTGTTGGTGTCGAAGGACGAGATCCGAACAGGGATCCAACCAATGAAGCAATCGAAAATGCCATCCGTGCCGGAGCTGACGTTTTTAATGGGAGCTACGGGCCGGACCCGCTTCTTGGTCCGTATCTCAAGGACGGAAATGGTCAATACAAGGTGGATGGACAGGGCAACAGCATCGAGAACCCGAACTATGTTGCTCTCGACTATCAGCCCATCTACGACGATTCCCGCAATCTAGTCGACACCTACAACACGTTGAAGAAGGCCGCCGAGGCTGACATCGTATTGGTCTTTGCTGCTTCAAACGATGCTTGGGATCAGCCCACAGGTGCATCGTCAATCCCCAGCGGTCCCCCTATGCTACCGCTCATTACTCCCGAAAACACAAAGGAAGGAATTCTCTACAAGTTCATCGATTCAGACGACAAGGCGTTCGATAACAACAACCCTGATACGTACAAGATGCTGACCGGATCTGATGTCGAGAACCTCGATTTTTCCGATCTTGCCGGCTCGCTGATTGCTGTTGTGGCTGTTGACAAGGAGGGCCAGCTCGCCAGCTACAGCAATCGATGTGGAGCTATGGCGGAATGGTGCCTTGCCGCTCCCGGGGGCGAGATGACGCTTAACGGTGAGCCGCCAGAAATTCCGGAGAACGGTATTTACTCCACCTGGCCGGCTGGAGATCCAACGAACAAGAACAAGGACGGGAGGTACAAATACGATAACGGAACCTCCATGGCCTCTCCTCATGTTGCCGGAGCGGCAGCAGTGGTGCGCTCGGCATTCCCCTATATGAATGCCCGCCAGACAATCGAAACCATTCTGACAACCGCGACGGATATTGGACCGGAAGCGGTCTTCGGGCAGGGACTGCTCAATCTCGGCGCGGCGATTGGCGGCCCCATGGAGTTCCGCTATTCAGGCGTGTTTGACGTGAACACGCAGGGGCATTCCTCGATCTGGTCGAATCCGATCTCGGGTCCAGGCGATCTTACCAAGCGGGGCGAAGGCGCGCTCATATTGAGCGGCGACAACAGCACCTATACGGGTGCGACGAAGGTTCTCGGCGGAACGCTGGCCGTCGACGGAAGTATTGTCTCTCATGTGAAGGTCTCGGAAGCTGGCACTCTCGCAGGCGTTGGCGAGATCGGCTCTCTCACAGCAGCCCAAGGCGGGGCAATCGCACCGGGCAGCGTGCTTGATTCCGCCAAGATGGTCTCAACGCTGACAGTGGATGGCGACTTCGCTCAACAGTCCGGATCGACCTATCAGGCAGGCCTCGCTTCGACGTCCGACCTCATTGACGTAGGCGGAACCGCTGCAATCGACAACGGCGCGCGGATCGAATTGCTGCGTCAGGGAAACCCCTCGGTCAATACGCGCTATACGCTCCTGACCGCAACGAGCGGCGTAAACGGCACCTATGGCGGCCTGACCGGTGCGCTGGCGACCGATGCGCCCTTCGTCGATTTCGAACTGGCCTACGACCCGCAGAACGTCTTTCTCGACGTCAGCCGCAGTGCGGTGAGCTTCTCCGAGGTCGCCGACACGTTCAACCGGCGTTCTGCGGCCACTGCCGCAGAGGCGCTCGGCGCGGGCAACACGATCCAGGACAACATCCTGTTCCTGACGACAGGCGAAGCCCGCAACGCCTTCGACCAACTTTCCGGCGAGCTCTATGCATCCGTTCATAGCACTCTCGTGGAAGACAGCCATTTCATCCGCGATGCCGCCAGCGATCGCATTCGCGCCGCTTTTGAAGGCGTCGGCGTGGCACCCATCCCGGTCCTGGCCTATGGAGACGATACACCTGAACCGACGGCGGCGGCGCGCGAGGGCCTCGCCGTCTGGGGCCGTGCCTTCGGTGCCTGGGGGCATCTCGACAGCGACAGCAACGCCGCCCGGCTTGATCGCTCTACCGGCGGTTTCATCGCCGGCGGTGACGCGGCTCTCGGCGAGACCTGGCGTCTCGGGCTTCTGACCGGCTACAGCCACACGTCGTTCCATGTCGACGACCGTGCCTCGTCCGGCTCGAGCAAGAATTATCACCTCGGCCTCTATGCCGGCACGCAGCACGGGCCGCTCGGCTTCCGTTCCGCCCTCGCCTATAGCTGGCACAGCATCGAGACGGACAGGACGGTGGCGTTTCCAGGCGTCTCCGAGAGGCTTTCCGCGGATTACGACGCCGGCACCTTCCAGGCTTTCGGCGAACTCGGCTATCGAGTGGACACGACCGCAGCCTCCTTCGAGCCATATGCCAATCTCGCCTATGTCAATTTCGACGCGGACGGCTTTACGGAGGATGGCGACGCGGCCGCGCTCGAAAGCCAGGACCGCTCGACCGACACGACCTTCACCACGCTCGGCCTGCGCGCCTCTTCCGCATTCACGTTGGGATCGATCAAGGCGACCGCCCGCGGCGGCATCAGCTGGCGTCATGCGTTCGGTGACGTGACACCCGAAACGGACCTCACCTTCGCCGGCAGCTCGCCCTTCGCGGTCAAGGGTGCGCCGATCGCGAGAGATGCTGCGGTGATTGAAGCAGGGCTGGACATGAATCTGAGTGAAACAGCCTTAGTCGGACTGACTTATCAGGGGCAACTCGCCTCGGATGCACAGGAGCATGGCTTCAACGCCCGGCTCGCAGTTCGTTTCTGAGCCCGCCATCGCCGTGAATGTATAAAGGAGACATACTTAATGAAATTCGCAACCTGTATGGCCTTGAGCACTATTTTGCTGGTGATCGGTGGCTGCACGTCTGATGATTACGACGGCTGTCGTGGAACAGGCTGTTTGGTGGATAATCCTGATCGTCGGAGTCGAGTGATCGACGAGAGACCGCAGTTCGACAAAGACGGCAATCCCAATTTCGATAGACACGGCCGCTACATCGGGTGCCGCGGCATCGGCTGTGAAGTCGACGATCCTGATGATGACGATCAAACGATCGACGACAGGCCGCAATATGACAGCGAAGGCAATCCGAACTTCGATACGCAAGGCAATTATCAGGGGTGTCGCGGCATCGGCTGCGAGGTCGATAATCCCGATGACTACAATTCGTCGGATGATGACGATTCCGACGGATGATCCTTACGAAAAGAAAGGGAATACAATATGACTGCAATCGACAGTTTGTTCTTTCGATATGCCAGGATCGCCCTAGCGAGCCTGACGGGGCTGACAACGGTGCCGGTCCCCACATTTGCCGCAAACAGCGCCTGCCACGGAGTGAAGGTCGAAATAACGAAGGCTCGAGAAGAAGCATACGGCCCTGTCATTGTCGCCGCGATGGAAAGCAAAATTAAGCCTGCTCAGGTGAAGTTCTACTCGATTTTGGAAAGCGGAATTTGGAGCGCCGCTTACATATCTACGCCGGTGACTGACGATGGCGTCATGTTTTTTCAAACAGTCGATGGAAAGAAACATTTTCGCGACGTATGGGGTGGCTGGGCTGATCCTTCCGAAAACTCGGGACTAGTAGCTTGGGCACAAAAGCTCGGAGCACCCACAGATCTGGCTAAGTGTTTCGCCGAAACCGTTACGGGAAATGAATGATGGCCTTTCACCGATTTGTCCTAGCTCTGGCCGCTTCGCTGGCTCTTTCTGGTTGCGTAAGTGAGAACAAACCTTGGGTGAGGGATGACGCCACACGTTCGGATGCCGACCAGGCACTAGCCGATTGTAAGTATCAGGCAGAAGCCGCGACGATTGGAATCGGAGCAAACGACCACCCGAAGACTTGGACTGACGCTATAGGGCAAGGAATTGGCGACGGCGTGGTCCGAGCCATGGACGAAAACGAGCTAATCAAGTCCTGCATGCAAGCTAAAGGCTTCCGGCAATAGAAATACATGATCATTGAGAAGAAGGATAGCAACCATGCACAAGTTCAAGCAAACGCTCTTTGCGGCACTGTTCCTCAGCCTAGCAGGCGTCATCACCGCGGGCGCGCAATCAACCGCCGAAGTGAATAATACACTCGATGATCTCTTCGGCGAACACGCACCCTATCACGAGTTCTTCGAGAAACTGAAAAAGGCAGTCGCCGAACATGACAAACAGACCGTAGCTTCTATGGTTGATTATCCTTTTAAGGCGCGGATCAATGGTAAGGCCGTGACCATCAGGGACGCCGCACATTTTGCGGCAGACTACGATGAGGTCTTTACTAACAAGGTCAGGGATGCCGTTGCCAAGCAGACTTATGAGAACCTGTCTGCCAACTGGCAGGGCGTCATGATCGGCGACGGAGAAGTCTGGTTCAGCGGCATTTGCAACAACGATGCGTGCGAGAAGCAGACCGTCAGGATCATCGCCGTCAACGACTGACAGCACGAAGGAATGTGCCCGGAGGTACTCATAGGGCTGCGCCGGGCGAACACGGAAATATGGAGAGGAACCCTGTACCGCATTTTTGTTGCCCACTCCGAAGATATGCTGGGAGGCTTGGCTTCACTCATTGCAGCGTTCATCACACTGGCAGGTATGGCGATTCAGCTTCTGGTGCCAGTAGCTGCCTTCGCGCAAACGGAAAATGCCCCTCTCAACGTCGGAGTGTACGTCAGTGCACCCTTTGTCCAGTTCGAGGGCGATGGCAACTACTCCGGCATGGCGATCGAACTTTGGGAAACCATCGCGCAGCGGATGGGATTGGACTACCAATATGTCGGCTATCCATCCTTCCGCGCTCTCGTGGAGGCGACGGAAAGTAGCGAGATCGATGTCGCGGTCACCAACCTGACCATCACACGCGCGCGTGCGGAGATCATATCCTTCACCCAGCCCTGGTATGATGCTGGTCTGAGGATCATGGTGCCTGACAGAGGCGGCACGAATGGCTTCTGGGACGTCATCGAGGGCCTTAGGGATGCCGGCCATCTACGCGCCTATGCCTGGCTTTTATTTGTGATCGTTCTCGCCACGATCGGCTTCACCATCTTCGACCGAAAGTTTGATCCCGATTTTCCGAAGCGGTGGCGAGAGGGCGTGGCGGAGAGCTTCTATCACGTCATGTCCATTGCAACGTCCGGCCGAACGTCTCGGAAGAACCTGTTCGGCTGGGTCGGACGCATCTGGCAGGCTATCTGGCTGCTGATTGGCATTGGCGTCATCGCATACATCACCTCTTCGATTACGAGCATCATGACGGCGGTGTCGCTCACACAGGGCATCAGCTCCCTTGCGGACCTGCCGGGCAAGACCGTCGCTGTCTTCGAGGGCAGCGTTTCGGAGGACTACATGACCGAACTTGGGATCACGACGGTGGCTTATCCGGGGATAGATGAGTCCGTCGAAGCCATGCACGCGGGACAGGTTGATGCTGTGGTGGGCGATGCGCCCGTTCTGGAACACTATGCGCATACCAACTCCGGGCAGGAACTGGCCGTGGTTGGCAACATCTTTCATCCCGATAAATATGGCTTCGCTTTTCCGCACGACAGCGAGCTGACGAGACCGGTCACACTGCACATTCTTGACCTGATTGAAGACGGAACGCTTGCACAGATAAGGACACGCTACTTTGGTGATGAAAACCTGTAGTCGGCCGAATTGGCTTCAGTCCTGATCGACAAGGGAGAGCGATTATTATGAGAGCTGCGGGCTTGCTGCTTCTGACGCTTGCATGGGTTCTGGCCGGATGTGTGGTGGATGAAGGGCCAAACCCCATGCCTCCGCAACCTGACAGGCCCGCAGCCTGCACATTTGAATACGCGCCAGTGTGCGGCGAGCGGCGGGGCCGTCGCGAAACCTTTGGAAACGCCTGCATGGCGCGCGCCGAAGGCGCACGGATCGTTTATGGCGGAGAATGCCGGGCCGAAGACTCACCTCCCCTACCGCCGCCAGGTCCAACTCAAGCCTGTACACGCGAGTATCAGCCGGTGTGTGCTGTGAGGCGCGGTGAGGAACGCCAAACCTTTCCGAATGCCTGCATGGCGGAGGCCGAACGCGCGCGGATTGTCCATGAGGGCGAATGCCGGGGCGCGGGCCTACCACGTCCGCCACAGCCGCCACCGACGCAGGCCTGTACACGCGAATACGACCCAGTCTGTGCGGTTGGGAGTGGAGAGCGGCGCACATTCGGCAATGCCTGTGAGGCTGAAGCTGCCCGGTATCGCATCATCCGCGGGGGCGAGTGTTGAAGCGACGAGCACAATTCCCAAGCGATATGAACTCTGATTTCCGAATCCGCTGTTGATGGCATTGCCTTTCGCAACACTCTTCCTTGGCCTCATCTGCGCATGGCGAGGCCACCGTTTCTGGGCGATCGGGCTATGGGCAACAACGCTCATCCTGATGATCGCACTATTCCTGCTCCACGCAACTGATCCCTTAGACCTGCAGTTTTGAGAGATGTGAATGCGCGACCGTAGCGTCAAGTTTTTGAATGCGTTAGCCCTTCTCGGCATCAGCGCTTTGCTGGCGTTCGCGTTTGCTGATCAGATCATCTTTTCCGACCTTCCGTGTCCGCTATGCATCCTGCAACGGCTTGGCTTCGCACTCGCCGGATTTGGCTTTGCCCTGAATCTGATCTGGGGAACACGCTACACTCACTACGCCCTGATCATTTTCGCGTCTGTCGTCGGTGCGACGGTGGCCGGGCGGCAGGTTCTGCTTCATATCATTCCAGGAAGCGGCACTTACGGGGAGCCCTTGTTTGGGCTGCATTTCTATACATGGGCGTTCATCGCGTTTGTGATCATCATCATCTGGTGCGGGCTGCTGCTGGCAATCGACCACCAGCTCCTGTCCCACGAAAACGCTGCATCGGGGCTCAGGGAATCCGGCTCGTTGCCGCAATCAGTTGCCCCTTCTGGAAAGTTGATCACTGCACTTCCGGCTTCAATCTTTGCGCTGCTGATCGGCTTGAACGCCCTGTCGACTTTTGTTGAGTGCTCGACAGGCATTTGTCCCGCCGACCCCTCCCGCTACGAACTGCTCCCATAAGGGAAGCCAAGGCGAGGGGCGGCTCATGGCACAGATTGGTGAAGGAGGGATGGAAATAAGCTTTGTTCCTGTATCGATTGTAACAACCATAATGCTGGCATGCGAATTACCGGCGACAGTCAAAAATCACATTGGCTTCGGCCTAAGTGTCTTGCTCTTCAAGGAGGTCGCCGCCAAGTTAGCAGTTGAAAAAGAGGATAATAATATCGTCGTTTCTGTCCAGGCGTGAGTACGGGCTTTCTGACGGTGTGCTTGGACGGGTTTTCTGTGCCGGCAGAATTCTGACTGTGCCATGATCCAACTCGTTTTTCTTCTTCTTGGCGCACATGCACTAAAACCCGTTTGGCGGCTCCTGACGGCGGCAGGCATCGTTTGGATGTTCCTGGGTGTAGCGATCTTGCTCGATCTTAGCGACGGCGTTCTCTCGGTTGTGCTGGACACACTCGCCGTATTTCTTGTGGTTGAAGGATTCGTCGAAATTGCCGCGGCCATATCGATAGGAGTTCGCCGGCGTTGGATCGATGCCTTACGCGGCGTGGCCTTCCTGGTTGCAGCGTTTCTTGTTTTCAATGATCCTGGCGACAACAACATCGGCGCGGCAATCGTTTTTGGGACCGCCTTCCTGGTTGACGGTTTCTTCCGGATCGCATCAGCGTTTGTCGTCCATCACCCTCGCTGGCGAGTCGGGATTGCAGCGGGATTGATTGAGGTCAGCCTGGCCATCGGTATCTTGGTTTCGTGGCCAGTTCCGCACCGCCTCACGGTTCCGTTCTGCTTCGCTCTCCTGCTGCTGACATCAGGCTATGCGCTTGTACGCATGGCGCTTCCCCTGCGGCGGCTACCGGAAGGTGCCTCGGTCACGTCGCTTCCGCTCTATGCATCCCGCAACTGGCAAGGTGGAGTGACCCGCCCCGCTATTCCCGCAGATGAACATCGGTGGGCACAGGGAGACGAGGTCCTGAATGTCTATGTCTGGACGGCCGTTGGTTCAGTCAAAGACCCAGAGCGCCGGCTGCTGATCGATCGTTATGTCGCAGCCGTCGACAAGAAGGGCGTGATCTCAACCGGCCATTCGGCGCTTGAAATGCCACCTGACCTTTATATCAGCCACTACCCGTTCGACGATATCGATCACAGCCCGGACGATTTTCGCGCTATTCTTTCGGCTGGACACGAAAATGACGTGCCTGGCCGGTTTAATGAATCCCTTGCACAGGAATCGGCGGACTGGTGCAAACCGGACCAGACGGTGACGTTCCGACGGTTCCATCCGCAGGCCCTGCGAAGCTTCTGGGCGATCTATTCGCAGGATAAGACCTACAATCTGACCGCCCGTAATTGTTCGACCACTGTCATTCAGGCACTCGATGCAGCTTTGGAGGGCGCATCATATCGAGGGCACGTGTGGTGGGACCTCTTCAAGATCGTCAGCAACCCGCAATTCTGGCTAGCGCGGCTCGTCCGGGGCCGAGCCGAGGCGATGACATGGACGCCTGGGCTTGTTCTGGACTATGCGCGACTTCTGCACAGCGTCATCGAGCACAGTGACCGGCGCTGGAGGAACAAGCTTTCAGACGCGTTCAGCACCGGCCGCAGGCTCGCCCGTGTGGCGAAGCGGCGCAACGGAGCGCCCGCATGAAAAGGCTGACCCGAGCCTCCGCGGTCATTATCCTGACCGCCGCGGTCTTCGGCCTGACCTACGGTCTCAGCGCGCCACTGATTGCACTGGAACTGGCGGAAGCAGGCTATTCGGAAAGTCTGATCGGGGCAAACGGTGCCATGTATGCTGTGGGGGTGCTTTTGGCCGCCCCATATCTGCCTCGTCTGTCGCAACGGCTGGGATTTGCTTCGTTGTCCAAAAGCGCCCTGCTCACTGCTGGCGGGCTGTTCGCAGTTTTTCCAGTGGTGCCGTTTCAGTGGATCTGGTTTCCCTTGCGTGCGGCTCTCGGTGCGGCATCGGAAACGCTGTTTGTCGTTTCAGAAACCTGGCTCAACCAGATTGCCGGGGAAGCAAATCGGGGGAAGCTGATTGCTATCTACGTGACGGCGCTTTCCTGCGGCACCGCGATCGGACCTGCCATTCTGGCCCTGGTCGGACGCGAAGAGTCTCTCGCTTTTGTTATCGGTGCTGCAATCGCGTTTGTCGCCTGTGTGATCCTGATCCTTGGCAGACCGCAGGCGAGCAGGCCCAGCGACGAGGAACCCGGGAATCCATTTCGGTATCTCAAACTGGTGCCCGTGGCGGTTGCCTCTTCAGCATTGAATGCAGCATTGGAAGCGGCCGGCCTGACCTTGCTGCCCCTTTATGCGATACGCCTCGGATGGCCGGAACATTCGGCGACACTTCTGCTTACCGTACTGTTAGTCGGCGCAATCCTGCTGCAATTGCCGATCGGCTGGCTTGGCGACCGAATGGATCACCGGCGGCTGCTAATTGCTCTCGCGGCCATCTCTACCGCCGGAGCGACTGTATGGCCCTGGGCCTTCTCTCATCCGTGGCTTGCCTATCCCCTGCTCTTCCTGTGGGGAGGGGCGTTTGTTGGCATCTATACGATAACGATCGCGATGCTCGGCGACACTTACAAAGACACCGAATTGTTAGGCATCTACGCGTTGCTCTCGATCTCCTGGGGGATTGGCGCGCTCCTGGGGCCGCTGATCGGCGGCATTACAATGGAGGGCTCGCCGCATGGTTTGCCCATCTTTACGGCAGTTGCGTGTGGTGCATTCGCCTTGTTTGCCATTTCACACGGGGACGGGAGCCGATACCGATATCAATGATTGACATAATTCATCATCTTATCGAGAGGTTCGGGCTGATCGCCGTATTCCTCGGCTGTATTGCCGAAGGCGAAAGCGCCGCTGTGCTTGGCGGCTTCTTTGCTCACCAGGGCCTCTTTGCGACGTGGCAGGTTCTGGTGGCGGCCTTTGCTGGCTCCTTCCTGGGCGATGTCCTTTTCTTTCTGGCCGGAAAGTACTTCTCTGACAGCTCTTTCGTCCGCGAACTGCGCGGGAAACCAGCTTTCGACTACGCCTGCCGGATGGTGCAGAAATATCCGGCACCCTACGTCCTGCTCAACCGCTATATCTATGGTTTCCGGCTGATTGGCGGCGTAGTGGCAGGGCTTTCGCACATCAGCCTGGCGAAATTTCTGGTCCTCAATGCGCTTGCCGCGCTGGTCTGGGCGTTCCTTTTCATTGGCATCGGATATGTCTTCGGTCTGGGAGCCGAACAACTCATCGGCGCGGAGCTCGCCCGCCATGAACGTCTTCTGTGCGGCCTTGTGCTCAGCCTGATAATTGCGGGGACAGGATGGTGTTCAATCCGCAAATTCAACCGGACTCTCGCACAGGCTGAAAGTTGATGACGTGGAGGACGTGATCGTAAAGTGAGTGCGAATTGTTTTGCTTAACGTGAACTGGAAAAGGAGAATGGAAATGAGCCTTGATCGTATTGCGATGGCGGCATCTGTGCTTTTGGCATGTGCCATACCAGCAACTGCACAGGACATGGGCTTCGACGTGAACGTCACGCTCTCCAAGAAAGCCGCTGCAAAGCTTAAGGCTGAAAAGGAGAAAATCGTCGTTTTTGCTTCCTATTACGGAGACCCGAAGCGGAGCGCCGAGAAGCACGCCAACGAGATCGGTCAAATCAGTGTGTCACCGGAGGACGAAGACGTGGAGATTGCGGGTACGGGCGGGCGCGCTCACATAAGCGGCGCAAAGGTCGACAAGAAAACGCTCAACTGGGTTAAGGGCGATGTCAATGTCAATGTCAACGTCGCGTCTGCACGCAAAAGCGGTTCGGACAATCTGCTCGCCTGTGATTTTATCGACGGTCCGGTAAGCAATGTCCAGAAGGCGCCCGTGACGCTTCACTGCGCTTTGATCGAAGAAAACTACGACACGGAGTTGAAGCCATAGGGCCTGCAAGGAAGGGGAGGATTCCCATGCGCCTTCTGTTCGCCATTTGCCTGGCAACCATCATGTCCCTGCCGGCGGCCACTGCCGAACGCCGCTGTGGCTGGTACGCAAACCCGACACCCGGCAACCTCCTCCTGACCGACAGGGAAGGTGATTGGTGGATCCAGATGCAGGGACGGCCGGACCCCAAAGGAATCGACAATGTACCGGCCTTTGATGACCGGCAATTCGTGGAGACCAACGTACCCGGGTCAGGCTACGGCTACGGATGTGCATGCATGACCGTTGAAACCAATCCCAGGCAAGAAAGGATCACCAGGGTGATCGCGGGCGAGATCCTTCCGCTGGCGCGCTGCCGCAACGACAGATCGTTGCCTGACCCCGAAGGATAACATGCTCAGGAAGCCGTCATACCAAGAAGGTGACGTCCATTTCCCGCGCCGTGACAGCCAAGACACAGTTTAAATGAGTGAAGTATGTTGCGACATCTGACTGCCACCACTGCAACCATGCTGTTCTTCAGCACCGCCTTGAGCTCTGCCTCACCGACACTTTCAAAAGATGAGGCTGCAGAATTCGTGCAGCGATTCTGCGCAACGCTTATTCCGGCAATCGCCGATTACGATCCGAACGCGCCTGGTGTCTGGCCTCCTGACGACCCTTCTGTTTTCGGCCCGCTCGTGACACCGGAATTGGCTGAATTGATTCAACAAACTATCGAGCACGGTTCCGCGGTCCAGGAGGTGATCCACCCCCATTGAACGGGTCCACCTTGAAGTATGGTTTTGACCATGAAGGAGGACCACAATGGCAAACAAGCGACACAAGCCCGACGAGATCGTCACGAAGCTTCGGCAGGTTGAGG
>Ga0164243_10010877_pt1 | contig 13037 bp, 15 predicted proteins | sample OricompcompostOP_FD_108781 | JGI IMG/M metagenome (GOLD analysis project Ga0164243, IMG submission 108781) | Organic Plus compost microbial communities from Emeryville, California, USA - Original compost - Organic plus compost (OP) | ecosystem: Engineered > Solid waste > Mixed feedstock >... | reverse complement strand
TGGCCGACATCGCCGCCGGCCTTCCCGCTTCTCGCCGCCGGTATCTGCTCGGTGTTCTGAGTGTCGCTGAGGCAGCGGCGCATGATTTTCTCATCGGCCCCGGCACGCCGGTCTCGGCCGGCGGGCAGGACACGGCCGAAGACGCCTTGCGAATGGCTGCGCGTCTGCGGGCGCTGGCGATGCTGCTCATCGTCATGCTGGCGCAGCGGTTCGAGCTGCTAGGCGCGGTCACTCTATGCGTCGATCGGGAGAGGACTGCTCGGGTGAAGAACCTTCTGGCAAGGTTGGCCGCGCCAGACACGTCCTGAGGCCGAAGGCGATAAGGCAAGTTCTCCGGCGATCAAACCCGGCGTCATCCCGGTCGCTGCCGCGCGTCTGCAAAACGTAAGGCGAGAGCCGGGACCCATTCCGTGACCTTGCCAATGTTGCGGAATGGATCCCGGATATTCCTTTCTCGCTGTGCTCGAAAGCGAATTCCGGGATGACGATGGTGTTTTACGTCCGGGCCTTTTCGTCCTTCGGGCGCGAAGCGAGCCTTATTTAATCAATGGCCAGGGCGGGATTTCCGCAGCGTGGCGACGATGAAGCGTGGGCGCAGGAACCCCTCAGCCCTGATGCTTCGCCGAGAGTTCCTTCACCTTCTTCTCGTGCATCTTGAGCGTCGGCAGCGTCGCCTTGGCGAATTCCTTCAGGGCCGGGTCGTCGCCCGAATTGGCGTAGGCCGAAAACAGCGCCACCGCCTGCTTGTGCGCCTCGGTCTGCATGGAGATGTACTTGGCCTCGAACGCGTCGCCGTCGGCCGCCTTCAGCTCGTCCATCATGGCCTGCTGCTTGGCGTCCATAGGCTGGCCGGACGGCTTGGTGGCAGAAGTGGTCTGGACCTTCTCCAGCGCCGCCTTAAAGTCCTCGCCGGCCTTGGTGTGGTCGTCGACCATCATCTGCGCAAAAGCCTTCACGTCGTCGGACGACGCCTTGGTGAGCGCGAGCTTGGAGGACTCGATCTCGAAGGCATTGGCGCCGGGCACCGTCTTGATGAAGGTGGCGGTGTCGACCTTGGTCTCGGTCGCGGCCGCATCGCTGGCCGGCGCCTGCTGCATCGGCGCCGCCTGGCCGGAATCCTGCGTGTTCATGCCGTTCGAGGTCTGCGCAAGGGCAAGCGACGTGGTGGCGAGCAACGCGGCGGTGGTGAGCGTGAGCATGGTTTTCATGGAAGTGACTCCCGGGTTCGTGTGATCCCTCAGCCCGCCAACGCGGCCAGGCCCCGCCGGTTGCGAAATGTGAAGGGAACCGCGACCATCCCCCGCGCATTGCCGACGCGAAGCGGCTGCCGCTCGGATCTGTGGCGCGCGGACTGGTCGTCGCGCTGGACCGTGGGTCAGCCGGTCCAGGCCTGGTATTCCTTCACCAGCCCCTCATACGCCTCCATCGGCGGGAATTCGCGGAAGGAATGCACGGCGCCCGTCTCGGCGAACGGCAGGCGCGTCGAGGTATAGGTCTCCATGAAGGGGCGGAACCAGTCCGTGTCGTCGAACAGGGTCGGCCGCACATTGACGAACCAGTCCATGCCCTCGGCCCTGGTGAACATCCACGTCATGCAGTGCGGGCAGAAATAATGGTGGCTGTCCGGTCCGTGCAGGCCGCCGAGCACCGGCTCGCCCTTCGTCACCGCGAACCCGTCCGATGGAATGATGGCGGTAAGCGAATAGGCCGACGACGACATCTTCTGGCAGCCGCGACAATGGCAGGCGCTGGTGGCGAGCGGCGGCTTCGTCACCGCGACCTCGACCTGGCCGCAGCGGCACGAGCCTTTGAGCGGCAGCTTGATGGCGGGAGGCGGATTGGACGGCATGGGAGGGCTCCTGACTTCTGACAGGCGAGCCTAGACCATGCGCGCCACGAACGGCACCCGGTTTCGCAGCATTCGGGGCCGAAGCATGTCCGGCGTCCCGCACATCCCGCCGCCGCTCAGTGCTCGGCTTGCGGCGCCTCGCCCTTCTCCTGCGCCAGCTTGACCGCGCGATGCTCGGCCTGCCGCACTTCGGCACGCAGGTAATCGCACGAGATCGCAGTGGTCGCGGCGGCGCGGTGGGCGGCTGCGAGCCAGGAGAGGTTGACGAGGTTGCCGTCGGCCCGCGCCTCCTCCTCGCTGGCGGCCATCAGCGCCGGCACCCGCGCCACGCCGCATTTGGGCGCGACCAGCACCGAAAGCGCGAAGGAATGGGTGAAGGAGGATTCGGCCGCCACTTCAGGCGGGATCGCGGCGACCACCGTGGCATCCGGCTCGGGCTCCGGTTCGTGCTCGGCCCGGGCGGCATAGACCGTCCAGCCGGCAAAGCCCCCGCCGGCCAATGCCAATGGCGTCAGCGCAAGCAGGGCTAAACGGAGGCGGGAACGTCGGGCGGGCGGGCGGGCGGCGGCGGAGGCAGTTTGCATGGTCGTCTTTTTCTTGTTCACGCAGCCTTCAATCACCGCGCCTGTTAAGCGCCGGTAATTTCGATCGTTCGCATTTGCATCATCCGCCAATCATTCGACAGGCAGGCAAGGCATGGTAAATTTTCGCGCGCGCCGCCTTCAACCGGAGCGGGAACAACGGCGCATACGGGACCATTATCCACCTGCAAGACGATGCAGCAAAAGAAGAGGCGGCCATGAGCGACGACGAGATAGATTTGCGGTGCCCGGAAGCCGTGGCGAACAACGCCGCACATGGTCTGGAGTTGCGCCGCAGGTTCGGGCGCGGCGGCACCGAGATCGGCGTGGCGCGGGCGCGCGACCTGAAGAACCGCGTCCACCTCTCGCCCGGCACCATCAAGCGCATGGTCTCGTTCTTCGCCCGTCACGAGGTCGACAAGCGGGCGAAAAACTTCGGCAACGAGGAGAACCCTTCGGCAGGCTACGTCGCCTGGCTGCTGTGGGGCGGCGACGAAGGCCGGGCCTGGGCGATCGCGATGAAGGAAAAGACAGGCAACGCCCCCGATATCTGACCGGCCCTATATCTGACCGGCAAGCGGACACGTTGCCACGGTGCCCGGATCGCCTCCCGCCGTCAGCCCGGCGCGCCGACCGGCAGCACCGGCGGGCGCACCAGCCGCTCGGGGTCGAGCCGCACGTCTTCCTGCGCCGCGCGACGGCGCTTGCGGTCGATGCCGAGACCCGTCAGCTCCAGCATGCCCTTGCGCTTGGCCTCGTAATAATAACCGGTCTGGTAGAGCCAGTCGGCCCGCTTCTGGTCGCGCCCGGCCACGAGCCACGCCCCGCGCAGGTATTTCACCGCGTACTTCAGATTGGTCTCGGCATCGAACAGGCCGCTCGCCGGACCGTCATAGCCCATGCCGCGCGCGGTCTGGTGCTTGATCTGCATCAGCCCCCAGTGGCCATGATTGTAGGCCTTCGGGTTGAAGGTGCTTTCGCGGTTCACCACATGGCGTACCAGTTCCACCGGCACCTGGTAGAGCCGCGCGTATTTCTCGACCAGTTTCTCGATCTCACCCCTGTCCTTCGGGGCTTCGGTATGGGCGAAGGCATTGCGCGACGGCAAAAGCGCCGGTGCGAGGTAGAGCGGCACCGGGCCGCTGTAGGAGACCGGCTCGATCGACGCGACGACCGTCGCATCATGCGCCGGCATCGTCGGCGCAGCCGGGAACATTTTGCTCAGATCCTTCGCCGTCTCCGTTGGGATCGCTGCCCCGGACGCCTTGTCGGATGCAGCCGCAGCCACCGCCGGTCGGCTTTCGACGGCGGGCTGGCCCTGCGCCGTCACGGCGGCGACCGCGGAACTGGAAGCACCGGGCGTAGGCCCGGCGAACGCAGCCGCCGGTGCGGCTCCTTGCGTTTCGGCGACCTGCGTCGAGGCAGCGACGGGCGCCCTGCCCGACGGTTCCGGCACAACCGCCACCGTCTCCGGCAGGTCAAGCTGGAAGCCGGCATCGGCGCCGGCAGCCGCGGACGTCTCGGTGAAGTTCTGCGGATGCGTCGTCCCGCTCGTCGACGTGCAGCCGCAAAGCGCCGCCGAAACGGCGATACCGGTCAGGGAAAAAAGAAGTTTCGCCGGCAAGCCGCTACAAGGTCCGATGATTAAGGTTGAGATTTCCTTACACGAGCCGTCCCGCATCGGCAATCGGCGGATCGGTAACGCTTTTCGGGTGGCTGACACACTTGGAAAATGCCATATTGTTCCTGATTTGTGCTGATCCAATGTCACGGGCACAGGGAAGGAAAAGGAGCACGGAAATGACCGCGACCTTTGATGAAACGGGACCTGAGGCGATCGGCCATACGGTGTTCGAAACCGCCCTGGGCTTCATGGGCCTTGCCTGGAGCGCCAAAGGGCTGACGCGGCTTTGCCTGCCGCAGAAGAGCCGGGAGAGTGTCGAAAGGCGGCTTCTGCGGCTTAACGGCACGATTCCTGAGGGAGAAAGGCCGCAATGGGTAGATGGGCTGGTCGATGCCATCAGGGCCTATGCGGCCGGAGAAACAGTCGCGTTCGACACGGTCCCGGTGGATTTGAGCGGCGTCGATGATTTCCGTCTCGCCATCTATGACGCAGCGCGCAAGCTGGGCTTCGGCGAGGTCACCACCTACGGCGAACTGGCCAAACGCGCCGGCCATCCGGGGCTGGCGCGCGAGACGGGCGCGGCGCTGGGCGCCAATCCGGTGCCGCTGGTGATCCCTTGCCACCGCATCATGGCGGCCGGCGGCAAGATCGGCGGCTTCTCAGCCCCCGGCGGCTCGGCGACGAAGGAAAAGATGCTCGGCCTGGAAGGCGTGCACGTCGGACCGCCGCCCTCCACGCAAAGCTCCTTCGGGTTCTGAGCGCTTTTGCGACGACAGGCAGCCTCGGCTGGCCGCCCGCCCCGTCCTAGTTCATCGGAAAGACAAAGCGGCGGTGCCTGCTGTCCAGATCCAGCCGCTTGCAATTGTAAACGGGACAGGAATTGAGATCGGCACTGGGCACATAGGCGCGCGTCCTCACCTCGCCGGGATTGCAGAACCGCCCGGACGCGACATACCGGTCGTAGAGCGTGAGGCTGCGGTTATGCTGCGATCGGTAGCGCAGGATGACGGCGCCGTTCGCGGCCACAGTCGACTGCACCCGCTCGCAACTCATGCGCGTCGGATCATAGCGGGAGATGGCCTGCGCTTCTCCGGCGATCAGGCACAGGCTTACGGCGATGAGAATGGCCTTCATGATGCGATATCCCCCATGATCGATCCTCCGCGAGGGCGTTTCAGGAACGGGCTTGCCAGCAACGCCTGCGGCAACGTGCGGTTCCACCGCCTTGCATGATATGCTTCGCGACGCCGGCGCCCAAGGCCTTGTTTTCGCCGCACGCTGCAACTATATTGGGTGCTGTTGATATTTCGGGCCGATCGACCCGCACCACGCTTCCACGCGTTTGCAGACGTCTATCTCCAAAATCTCGATACCATCGACCGGAGTGATTTCGGTCATTAGAACGCAAGCAAACGAAGGAAGACAATCATGGCAACTGGAACCGTCAAGTGGTTCAACGCCACCAAGGGTTACGGCTTCATCGCCCCCGATAATGGCGGCGCGGACGTTTTCGTCCACATCTCCGCCGTCGAGCGCGCTGGCATGACCAGCCTGGTCGAGGGCCAGAAGATCAACTTCGAGATCGAGCAGGACCGCCGCACCGGCAAGTCGTCCGCTGGGTCTCTGAGCAAGGCAGCCTGATTTGGCGATGGCGCGCAGCGATCTTTAGATCGCGGCGCACGACAAGTCACGGATGTACTGGCGGTCGCGCGATGAGCGCGCCGGAGCGGAAAGGATCCGACAAGCCGAAGCGGCAGATTGTCCGCCGGCCCGGCCCCGACGCTCCCGGTCAGGCTACCGAGCATGGAAGGCGGGCTTTGCCCGCCTTTTTTGTTGCCTCGATCAGGCCTGCGAACCGCAGCCGACGGCTATGAAGGTGCAATGAAGGGCTGCGACACGGCTTGGAACACCGGCAGCGCCTCGCAGCGAGCCGCATGCGCCTTAAGCGCCGGATAGACGTCCATCGACACGAAGTCGGGATGGGCCTCACCGAGGTGTCGCAGCATGACGGCGACGGCCACGTCGGCATGGCCGATCCGGTCGCCGAACCAGAAATCGCCCGCCCGCCCCGCACGGTCCTCTTCCAGAACGGAGAGCACGTCCCCAATCTGCGTGCGGCAACGCTGCACCCACAGATCGGATGTCTGCTTGTGGAAGTTGAGTTCGTAGAACAGCGCGACCGCCTTGTCCGAGAGGCCGGTCGCCAGCGCGCAGACCTTCAGCACCCGATGGCGCTCCGGCTCGGCGCGTGGCGCCATCGCCCGTGCTGCCGGCACCAGGCTGTCGATGTAATCGAGGATGAGATGGCTCTCGATGAGGATATCGCCGTCGTCGAGAACGAGCGTTGGCACGCGCGCCAGCGGGTTGTACGGCCTGATCCTGTCGGCCTCGCCGAAGGTCGACCAGGGGCGGTGCTCGAACGGCAGATCATAAAGAGTAAGCGCGATGCCGACGCGTCGCACGAAGGGGGAATCATACTGGCCGATCAAGATCATAGGGCTTCTCGCTGAATCTCTTTGACGGTGTCAGTTCGGCAACCAGTCCATCGGCACGTGGCCGGGGTCCGCCTCCACGCTCTTCAGCCAGTCGGCCACGGCCGGATAGGCGGCGATCTGGAAGCCGCCCTCTTCCGCCGTATGCGTATAGGCGTAGAGCGCGATGTCGGCGACGCTATAGGCGGAACCGGCGAAGAAGGGCGTTTCCGCCAGCCGTCGGTTCATGACGCCGAGCGCCTTGTTGCCACGCTCCAGCGTCGAGGCCAGCCGTTCCGGCGTCGCATCGGCCGCGCGTTCGGGGAAGGTCAGGAGCGCGCGGCGCACGGCGACGTAAGGCTCATGGCTGTATTGTTCGAAGAACAGCCACTGATGGCAGAGCGCCCGCTCGAAACGATCCTGCGGCAGATAGCGCGTCCCTTCGGCCAGATAGAGCAGGATGGCGTTGGATTCGGCCAGCCGCCTTCCGTCGTCGAGTTCGAGCAACGGCACCATCGCATTGGGATTCTTGGCGAGATAGTCGGCCTTGCGCGTGTCGCCGGAATGCGAACTGACCTCGATATTGCGGAAGGGAATGCCGAGCTTGGCCATCAGCAGCCTCGGCTTGTAGCAATTGCCGCTGTCGGTCATGCCGTAGAGAATGGTCATGCGCTCACTCCGTTGTGGCGCGAGCATTACCCGCCCGGACACTCCGATCCAGTCGGATCTTTTGTACGGATCGTATCGATTTTAATGATCGGTCAGCCGAACAGGGGAATGATTTTGGCCGGCGGCCTGATCAGCCCGTCGATGGACAACGGCGTTTCCGGAAGCAGCGTGCCGGTCAGCACCGGCCGCGCCAGAAGATAACCCTGCAGCAGGTCCGCGCCGGCGTCGAGCGCGACCCGCAGTTGCTCCGGCCGCTCTATGCCCTCGACCAGAACCTTCGCGCCCTGATCGTGAAGCAGGCAAAGCAGCGGCCTGAACAGTTTCTCGGCCGCGGCGTGGCGGCACAGTTCCGCGAACCAGGCCCCGTCGATCTTGACGATGTCCGGCTCCAGCAGATGCACGCGCAGATCGGTCGAATGGCCTGCACCGAAATCGTCGACGGCGATGCGCAGGCCGTTGCGACGCATCTCGCGCACGATCGCCAGCAACGTCTCGTCGTCCGCCGACGCCTGCTCGGTGATTTCGCAGACCAGTTTCGACGGATCGAGGCCATAATCGGACAGATGCCGGACGAGATCGCGTATCTCGACCAGGGCGCGCCCGAGATGGTCGTTGATCAGCGGATTGAAGTTGAAGAACAGATCGACCCCTTCGAGGCCGACAAAAGGATAGTTGCGGATATGCAGCGCACGCGAGAGGCCCTCGACGAACAACCGGTCCCGGGCCGGTATGTGGTCGTGGAAGTCCTGTGCGGATGCGGACTCACCGAGGATCTGCGGCTGGACGAGCGCTTCCACCGCGACCGGGACCAGTCGGTCGTCCCGCACCTCGTAGATCGGCTGGCAGGCGCTGCGCAGCCGGAAATCGCCATAGACGCCGTATTCGAGACCGATCTCGTCGGCGAAGATCGCCTGGCGGACGTCCCTGCGACGCTCCTGTTGGTGACTGCTCATGCCGCACCCCTGCGCCCGAAGACCCGGACAGGACGAGAACCGGAGGGAGCGACCGGCGTCGGCGCGGCAGAGGACACGGCCGCAGGATCGGCCATCGGCGCTGCGGCTGCCTGATCGAACATCCGGAAGCTGGTCGGCGCCAGTTCGGGACGTGCCAGCACGAAGCCCTGCACCATCGAAGCGCCTGCCTTTTCGGCGAGTTCGAGCTGCCAGCTCTCTTCGATGCCCTCGAAGACGGTGCGGATGCCTTGCTCCTCGAAGCTGCGCACCATGGTCGTCAGCAGCGCGAATCCCGCCGTGGAATCCATCAGTTGCGTGATCCAGTGCGCGTCGAACTTGACGATGTCGGGCCGGAAATCCTTGATGCGGTTGATGTCGGAATCGTCGGCGCCGTAGTCGTCCACCGCGATCCGGAAACCGCTGGCGCGCAAGGCCTCGATGAACTGGTAGAGGGTTTCCTCCGACGCGGAGCGCTGCTCGGTCACCTCGCACACCACGCGGCGCGGATCGATACCGGCTTCGTGCAGCACAAGGCGCATCTCGCGCAGCGCCGTCTCCGCGATCGTGCGGTCGACGAAGACGGAAGGATCGAAATTGACGAAGATGGAGGCATGGGCGGGCAGGCAGGCACCGGCATTGAGCAGGTGCAGCGTGCGTGTCAGCGTCTCGATATGAAGACGATCAGCGGCCGGGCAGGTGGAGAAGAAACTGCCGGGCGATTGCGGCTCCCCGTCGCGGAACGGCCGCACCAACCCTTCGAACGCCGTGACCGACAGCTTGCCGTCATGAAAAGCGAAGATCGGTTGGAAGGCGCTCCTGATCTCATATATGCCCCACACCCCGCTCGAGGTGCCGTCGTCATGGCGGATGATGTGGGCAAGCCCGATGCTGCGCGACAAGGAAGCCTCGCTCGCGATGATCTCAAAACGACACGAGTCTAGACGTCCAACGTTTTACCGCACGTTAATGAATCGGCTCGCCTGCGACCTTTTCCGGCATGGTTGGCTCAGTCGACAATGCTTGCGCTCGGCCGCGCGATGCGACAATAGAGGCGCCGCGGCAAGCAATGCCGCTCATCCAAGGAGACGACAAGTCATGGCCTTCCTCGCCGACGCCCTTTCGCGCGTAAAGCCCTCCGCGACCATCGCGGTGACGCAGAAGGCGCGCGAGCTGAAAAACGCGGGCCGCGACGTGATCGGCCTCGGCGCGGGCGAGCCCGATTTCGACACGCCCGACAACGTCAAGAACGCGGCGATCGAGGCGATCCGGCGCGGCGAGACCAAGTATCCGCCGGTCTCCGGCATCGCACCGCTACGCGAGGCGATCGCGAAAAAGTTCAAGCGCGAGAACAATCTCGACTACACGCCCGCCCAAACCATCGTCGGCACCGGCGGCAAGCAGATCCTGTTCAACGCCTTCATGGCGACCCTCAATCCCGGCGACGAGGTCATCATCCCCCGCCCGTACTGGGTCAGCTATCCGGAGATGGTGGCGATCTGCGGCGGCACCTCGGTCTTCGCCGACACCTCTATCGATAACGGCTTCAAGCTCACCGCCGAGACGCTGGAAAAGGCGATCACGCCGAAGACCAAGTGGCTGTTGATGAACTCGCCGTCCAACCCGTCGGGCGCCGCCTACACCGAGGCCGAACTCAAGGCGCTGGCCGACGTGCTTCTGAAGCACCCGAACGTCTGGGTGCTGACGGACGACATGTACGAGCACCTGACCTATGGCGACTTCGTCTTCCGCACCATCGCCGAGGTCGAGCCGAAGCTGTACGAACGCACGCTGACCATGAACGGCGTCTCCAAGGCCTATGCCATGACCGGCTGGCGCATCGGCTACGCCGCCGGCCCGCTGCCGCTCATCAAGGCGATGGACATGATCCAGGGCCAGCAGACGTCCGGCGCCTGCACCATCGCTCAATGGGCGTCGGTCGAGGCGCTGAACGGGCCGCAGGATTTCGTGAAGAAGAACAAGGCGATCTTCCAGGCCCGTCGCGATCTCGTGGTCTCCATGCTCAACCAGGCGCGCGGCATCACCTGCCCGTCGCCGGAGGGAGCGTTCTACGTCTATCCGTCCTGCGCGGCGCTGATCGGCAAGAAGACGGGGGACGGCAAGGTGATCGACAATGACGAGACCTTCGCCTCAGAGCTTCTGGAGGCCGAAGGCGTGGCGGTGGTGTTCGGGTCGGCCTTCGGCCTTGGTCCCAACTTCCGCATTTCCTACGCCACGTCGGAGGCGCTGCTGGAGGAAGCCTGCACGCGCATCCAGCGCTTCACGGCAAGCCTGAGCTAATGCATGTCGCCCGAAAGTGGGACCCGGTTTCGGGATAACGACATGCATAAAAACAAAGGCTTAAAGCGCGGCCGGCGAATCTGAAAGATCGCGACGCGCTTTAGGCTCTATTTTACCTGTCAGCCGGGCGCAGGTACCCCCACCCCTAATCCCTCCCCTCAAGGGGGAGGGGGACTTTGCGGTTGCGCCACCCTAAGCCAGAGCAAGCGATTTCGTGCGCGCGGCGATGTCTGCGTCCCCTCCCCCTTGCGGGGAGGGGTTAGGGGTGGGGGTGCTGCACGATTATCCTTCCACACAAAGAAGGCTAACCGTCACCCGCCATACTGCTCGTCGCCGACCTTCTCCAGCCACTCGACCGCCTTGCCGTCGAGCGCTTCCTGCATGGCGATGTGGGTCATGGCCGTATCCGGCCCGGCGCCGTGCCAGTGCTTTTCGCCGGGCGGTATCCATACCGTGTCGCCGGCGCGGATCGTCTGCACAGGCTCGCCCCAGACCTGTGCCAGGCCCGAGCCGAACGTCACATGCAGCGTCTGGCCGAGCGGATGCGTGTGCCATGCCGTGCGCGCGCCCGGCTCGAAGGCGACGACGACGGCGCGCAGCCGCGCCGGCTCCTCGGCCTCGATGATCGGCGTCTGCACCACCCTGCCGGTGAAATAGGCATCCGGCGGGTATCGGCTGGGAACGCTGCCGACGGGAATGACTTTCATCGCGGGCCTCCAACTGGGAACGACAAGAGCAATGGCAAAGGATACGCCTCTTCGCCGTGGCGACGAAGTGTTTCCCGTCCGGGCGATGGATGCAAGTCGGCCTAAGCCTTGACCCAGCATTTGGTCAGCGCATGGCTGCCCATCAGCTCGCCGTTCGGATCGTCGATCCAGCCGCCGACCTTCGGTCCCGTCGCGTCGAGATAGTTGTTGAACATCGGCACGATGACGCCGCCCTGGTCGTGCAGGATCACCCCGGCCTGGCGATAGAGCGCCTTGCGCTTTGCCGCATCGAGCTCGCCGCGCGCGGCCAGGACCGCCTTGTCGAAATCGTCGTTGAAGAAACGCGTGTCGTTCCACTCGGCGCTCTTGAGATAAGCGAGCGAATAGACCTGGTCCTGCGTCGGGCGGCCGGTCCAGTAGGACGCGCAGAAGGGCTGCTTGTTCCACACGCTCGTCCAGTAGCCGTCGCCGGGCTCGCGCCTGATATCGAGCGTGATGCCGCACTTCGCCGCGCTCTGCTGGAAAAGCTGCGCGGCGTCGACAGCGCCGGGGAAGGCGACTTCCGAGGTGCGCAGCAGCACGGACCCATCGTGCCCCGATTTCTTGAAGTGGAACTTCGCCTTGTCCGGATCGAAGCTGTGCTTCTCGATGTCGTCGGAAAAGAACGGATAGGCCGCCGTCACCGGCATGTCGTTGCCGATCGAGCCGTAGCCGCTGAGGATCTTCTGCAGCATCTCCTCGCGGTCGATCGCGTATTTCAGCGCCAGCCGCAGGTCGTTGTTGTCGAACGGCGCGGTGTCGCAGTGCATGATGAAGACGTAATGGCCCTTGCCGGGGACATTGTGCACCGTGACATTGGGCACGCGCTTGATGAGATCGACGATCTTGGGCTCGACGCCGTTGATCATGTCGACCTGCCCGCCGCGCAGAGCGGCCGTGCGCGCCGTCCCGTCGTTGATGACGATGATCTCGATGTGGTCGGCATGGCCGCGCTCGCTGCGCCAGTAGCCGTCGTACTTCTCGCCGACATGGCGCACGCCCGGCTGGTTCTCCGCCACCTTGTACGGCCCGGTGCCGATGCCGGCGGTGGGATCGTCCTTGCCGCCGTTCGGCTGGATCATCAGGTGATAGTCGCCGATCACGTAGGGAAGGTCGGCGTTGGCCTCCTTCAGCGTGACGACAACGGTATCGCCGTCCGCCTTGACGCTCTCGAACGAGGAGACGAAGGGCAGCGCCGCGGATTTCGAATTGGCGTCGCCGTGGCGTTCGATCGTCGCCACCACGTCCTGCGGGGTCATGTCCTTGCCGTTGTGGAAGGTGACGCCCTTGCGGATCTTGAAGGTCCACGTCCTGGCGTCCGGCGTGGAGCTGTATTCCTCCGCCAGCTTCGGTTCGATCTCGCCTGCGGGCGTGACGTCGAGGAGCTGTTCGCCCCAGCAGCGGCCATAGGTATAGGGAACCTGGTTGGTCCAGCTTCCGGGATCGAGGCTGTCGGTCGCGCCGCCGCCGACCATGCCGGCCTTGAGCGTGCCGCCCTTCACCGGCGTCTCGGCCCGCGCGCCGCCTGAAAGCAGCGTATTGGCCGCGACGGCCGAAACGCCGAGCGCCGCCGCCCGGCCGAGGAAATCACGGCGCGACAGCCGCCCGCTCGTCACCATCCGTCCCAGATGTTCCAGTTCGTTCGTTTCGGTGGACATGGTTGATGATCTCCTCTGTAGCGTTTTACCGCCTGGTTTGCGCCATCCGGCGATACCTGGGCTAGGCTAGGCTGAATCGACATTCATCGCATCCACAGCATAGCTGCGGCGAGTTGGAGAAAGCTGAGGAAGTGTTTGGCGCGCCGATCGAAGCGGGTTGCGATGCGGCGGAAGTGCTTGAGCTTGTT
>Ga0164243_10010876_pt1 | contig 13038 bp, 13 predicted proteins | sample OricompcompostOP_FD_108781 | JGI IMG/M metagenome (GOLD analysis project Ga0164243, IMG submission 108781) | Organic Plus compost microbial communities from Emeryville, California, USA - Original compost - Organic plus compost (OP) | ecosystem: Engineered > Solid waste > Mixed feedstock >... | reverse complement strand
CGGTGGACCAGGTCTCGCCCTATGGCGGGGTTCGTGCCGTACTGGCCATTCCGAAGCACCTGCTGACCACGATCGATGAGACGGCGGAGCCGCCGTCGGCGATGGCGGCCATGCCGGTCCCCGCCCCCCGCACGCCGGTTCCTCCCGTCGCCGCAGTACCGGCAGAGCCCGCGGAGGGATTGCGTGATGTCAGTGCGCCGTCTCCGAGAGACGCCAGTGCGCTGCCCCAGCGTCGCCGCCGGAGCGGGTCCTCACGTAGCCGCTCATTGACCCGTGCGGCTCGACCGGTGGACCCGGAGGAGGCCGGTACCGCGTGGGGTGACTTCGAGCAGGCAGTTGCCGCCGGACGTGACGACACCGATTCCGAGAACAAGGACAAGTCTTGAGCCAGTCAACTCTCAGCCAGCAGATCCCTGACCCGTCCTGGGTCCTGGAACCGATCACCGAGATCGGCGTGCGGCATGCGCTGATTCTTTCCGCCGACGGCATTGTGGTGGGGGCCTCGGGCAGCCTCGGCCGGGACGAGTCCGAAGGCATGGCAGCGATGGTGTCAGCTCTGCACGGTGCCGCACGGGCGGCGGCCGTTGTATCGCTCGAAGCCCCGGAGGAAACCCCGATCTCCACCGTCACAGTCCAGCTCGACGGCTGCGGAACACTCATGGTCATGCCCGCCGGCGGAGCCAACGCGTTCATCGCCGCTTCCTTCGGCACCGAGGTGCCGATGAACATCGTCGCGCACACCCTGGCACGTCAGGCGAAGAACCTCGGTGAGGCGCTGATGTCGGTACCGACGCGCTCTCAGGGCCCGGCATCATGAGCCCGGGCCCGGCGCGACGACTGGTCCCCAGCTACCTGGCGACCGGAGGCGTCAGCGCACCCGAACACAGCGCGCTCGAGGAACTGACCGCGTTAACGGGCACCGGCCGGTCCGCGCTGCCTCATCACACGCCCGCTCATCAGCGGCTTCTCGACCTGGTCAGTGACGGCGGACTGACGGTGATGGAGATCGCGGGCTATCTGCGTCTTCCGGTCGGCGTGGTGAAGATGCTCGCCGCACAGCTGGTGTCGGACGGCCACCTGCGCGCTGCCGCACCGCTTCCTGACGCCCTTGCTCCCCGCACGAATGCCGGACGGCCCAGCAGGGCCCTCCTCGAGGAGGTTATGCATGGGCTCCTCGCCCTCTAGCACACCGGTCTACCTGCCGAATACCAACCAGCAACGGGTGAAGATCCTGGTGGCCGGGCCCTTCGGTATCGGCAAGACCACAATGATCCAGACGCTCTCGGAGATTCCGAGCCTCCACACCGAGGAGGTGATGACGGACGCGGCAGCCGACATCGACGAGCTCTCGGTGACGGACAAGAAAACCACCACGGTGGCCATCGACTTCGGCCGTCTCACCATCTCCCAAGGGCGCATCGTCCTGTACTTGTTCGGCACGCCCGGCCAGCGGCGCTTCAAGCCCCTCTGGAGCGACTACGCCCGTGGCGCCCTGGGCGCGCTGGTCATCGTCGACACCCGGAGGCTGGCCGACTCCTTCGAGGTCATGGACCTCATAGAAGAGAGCGGCCTGGACTACGCCGTCGCCGTGAACCAGTTCCCCGACTCCCCCGCCTACGACGCGGAGACGCTCCGCCTCAAGCTCGACATAGAGGATCACACGCCCTTGGTCATATGCGACGCACGCGACTGGGACTCAAGCCTCAACGCACTGCGGGCGCTGGCCGCCCATCTCGTATCGCGTTCCGGAGGCAGCCGGTGACCGCCGCCCCCGAGGCCGTTCCGCTGTACGGACCGGAACACGCTGCCGACCCCCAGCGCAGCTACGAACTACTGCGAGCGCAGGGCCCGGTGGGCCGTGCCGAGATTGATCCCGGACTCGTTGTATGGGTGATCACCGACTACCGGGCCGCCCTCGACCTGCTCCAGGACTCCGACAACTGGACCAAGGACATCCGCGGCTGGGACACGAATGTGCCGGCGAACAGCCCGGTCAAGGAGCCCCTGCAGTGGCGTCCCAGTCTGTTCTTCGCAGACGGCGAGGAGCACGCACATCTGCGGAAGGTCATCACCGACAGTTTCGCCCTGCTCGACCCCCAGCACCTGCGCGAGGTGACCCGGCGCCACGCCGACACCCTCCTCGACGAATTCGCCCACACCGGACGGGCCGACCTGGTCGCCCAGTACGCCCGCAGGCTGCCGCTCATGGTCCTGAACACCCTGTTCGGCATGCCGGACGAGGGCGCGGACCACCTCATGTCGGCAATCGAGGCGCTGATGAGCACCGTCCCTCAAGCAAAGGAGGCAGGAGAGCAGGCCCTCACGGCCTACCTGGGTGGCCTCTTCGCCATGAAGAGTGCCCGGCGCGGCCGCGACCTCACCTCCTACTTCATCGACCACCCGCACGGACTCAGCCCGGAGGAGGTGATCAACCAAGTACTCATCACTCAGGGCGCCGCATACGGCACGCTGGCCGGCCTGATCGCCAACACCCTCGCGCGAACCCTCTCCGACCAGCGGTACCGGGGCACCCTCACCACCGGGAGTCTGCCCATCCGGCACGCCATCGACGAGGTACTCTGGGAAGACCCTCCCCTGGCCATGTACAGCCTCCACCGAGCCCGGCGCCCCCTCACCTTCCACGGACGCGCCATCGAGACAGGAGACCCTGTCATGGTCTCCTACGCTGCGGTCAACACCTGCCCCCACGCCAATCAGGTGCCCGACGAACAGCGCTCCGACCACAAGGCGCACCTGGCCTTCGCTGCCGGACCACACGCGTGCCCCGCGGAGAACATCGTGCTTGTGGTCGCGGTCGCGGCCATCGAGCGGTTGATGGGCAGACTGCCGGACATCGAACTCACCGTGTCGGCCGCCACACTGACCTACCAGCCGGGCCCCATCTACCGCGTGCTCACCGCACTCCCCTGCCGTTTCACTCCGCAGGCACCGGATTCCCGGAGGACAACGACGGGTAGCGTCTTCGTGTCCGCCTGATCCGCATCACCAACACCAACACCAACAGCTGGCCCAACGACCGCCCCCGGGATGTACACCCCGGGGGCCGCGTTCTGCCTGCCCGCAAGGAAAAGGGCGACTCTGCATGGAGTTCACACTTCACGGAAGGTACGCCAATCGATGCCCGGGACTGTACGGAGCACCACCGATATCCCGACGCCTATTTCCGTTCGTGACGAGGTAGACGCGGTCCTTGCCGACTTCGTCGACGAGCAGGAGCAGTCAGCGCTCGGGCCGGAAACCGCACCCCTTTTCACCACCGTCCGCCGGCTGCTGTTCTCCCACGGCAAGCGGCTGCGCCCGTTGCTGTGTGTGGCGGGATGGCAGGCCGGAGGAGCACCCGGAGATTCCCGCACCGTCCTCCGCGTCGCCGCCGCTCTGGAGCTGGTCCAGACGTTCGCCCTGATCCACGACGACGTCATGGACGACAGCGACTTCCGTCGTGGACACCCATCGGCCCACCGCGCGCTGTCCGCCGTGTACGTGACAGCCGGTGGGCAATGCGGCAGGGCCGAGGCACACGGCCGGAGTGCCGCCATTCTCCTCGGTGACCTCCTGCTCGTGTGGTCGGACATGATGCTGGCCGACGCGGGACTGGAAGCCCGTGCGCGAAGCCGAGTCCTGCCACTGGTGGACAGCATGCGCACCGAGCTGGTCTACGGGCAGTATCTTGACCTGCTGTCCACTGGCCGGATCTCCGGAGACGTCAGCGCCGCGCTGCGGGTCGCCCGGTACAAGACGGCGAAGTACACCGTGGAGCGGCCCCTGCACCTGGGGATCTCTGTCGCAGACGGCGGTCCGCAACTACTGCAGTTGTGCACCGACTTTGCCATTCCCTTGGGAGAAGCGTTTCAGCTGCGCGACGACCTGCTTGGTCTCTTCGGTGATCCGGCACAGACCGGCAAGCCGGTCGGAGACGACTTCCGCGAGGGCAAGGCCACCGTGCTCCTCGCTCTCGCGTTCCGGGACGCCCCCAGGGCCGACCGGCGACTGCTCCAAGCCCTCTTCGGCAGACCGGACCTGAAGGCTGAGGACATCGACCAGGTCCGCACCATCCTGGAGACGACCGGCGCCCGGCACCGAGTCGAAAAGATGATCGCATCCCGGCGTGACACCGCTCTCGCCACTCTCGAAACAGCTGACCTGCCGCAGAACGTCACCGAAACGCTGAGCCAGCTCGTATGGATGGCTACGGAAAGGAACACATGAACTCCATACACCGCCGAACAACACGAACTCGGGCCGACCGCACCAGCACCTACGGGGAAAAGGCCCAAGAGTTAGTGGCGTCGGTCAGCAATGATGCTTGGGGCGATGTCCGTCCCTCGATATACGAAACTGCCCGGGTCACTTCCTGGGCACCATGGCTGGAGGGACACGAACGGCGTCTGGTGTGGCTGCTGGAACAGCAGTCACCCGCGGGCAGCTGGGGAGAGGGTCCCGCAGCCTACCGGCTGCTACCGACACTCGCCGTCACAGAAGCCCTCCTGTCGACGCTGCGCAATGGCACGGCAGCAGCCGTCTCACCCCAGCGGCTCGCCGCAGCCGCCGACACCGGGCTCACCGCGCTGCGTGACCTGTGCAGCACGGGTGGATGGCCGGACACCGCGGCCATCGAAATCCTCGTCCCCGACCTGGTCCTCCTGATAAACGAGCACCTGAACCAGTCCGAGGTCGCTGCCCAGCACCGGCTCGGCCCGTGGGCGCGCGGACAGCGACTGCCGCAGCCATGCGGATTCCAGGCGGCGCTGCCTGAGCGCATCGCCGAGCGGTGCCGGGCAGCCGGCGGTGTGCCGCTCAAGCTGCACCACACCTTCGAAGGCATCGCCCGCCATCTGCGACGGATGGTGCCCTCCGTCCCGGGCGGACTGCTGGGAAGTTCCCCCGCCGCCACCGCCGCCTGGCTTGCCACCGGAACCGACTCCGGCCGGGAACAAGCGGTCACCGCACTGACCGCCGTGGCGGACCGCTATGACGGTCTCTTCCCGGAGGCTTCTCCGATCTCCGTCTTCGAACGGCTCTGGGTCGCCACCGCCCTGGCCCGTCCCGGGCTACCCACCGTCTGTGTGCCTTCGATCCGCACCTGGGCGGCGGAGATCTACGACGCCACCGGGGTACGCGGTGCGCCGGGCCTGCTGCCCGACGCCGACGACACCGCCATGGCAGTGCTGGTTTCCGCCCTCGCCGGCGTGCCCCGTGACCCCGCCCCGCTCGCCGCCTTCGAGGCCGGCGACCACTACGACTGCTACGTAGGCGAAGACACCGGCTCCAGTACAGCCAACGCCCACGTCCTCCAGGCACTCACCGCCTGGCTGAGCCACCGGCCCACGACAGGTGACGCGCTCCAGACCCGTAGGGACGGCACCCGGGACTGGATCCTCGCCCGGCAGCAACCCGACGGCGCCTGGCACGACAAGTGGCATACCTCCCCCTACTACGCCACCGAGCGGTGTGTCACCGCGCTCTCCGGACACACCGGACCGACCACCCGCGAGGCCGTCCGCTCGGCTGCCGACTGGGTCCTGGCCACCCAGCGTGAGGACGGCTCCTGGGGAGTTTGGGACAGCACCGCCGAGGAGACCGCCTACGCCGTGTGCATCCTCCTCAAGTCCACGGACCACGCGGCAAGGCCCGATGCCACCGCAGCGCTGAGGCGGGCCGAGCACATCCTGCGCGATGCCTCCAGCTCGTCCGGCCACCACCACCCTGCCCTCTGGCACGACAAGACCCTCTACGCCCCCCAGGCCATGGCCCAAGCCGAAGTGACCGCCACGCTCGAGCTACTGCTGACACGCCAGCTCTGAAACACCCCGACTCACCTTCAGCACGGATCCACCGACGGAGGCACTTCACGTGAACGCCACCCCTCACGTTCCGCCATACGCGCCAGGACGTGTACCGCTCATCGGACACGCGGTGCCCCTGCTAAGGAACCGTCTCGCTTTTCTGCAGAGCCTGCGCAAACACGGACCGATCGTGCGGATCTCAGTCGGCCCGAAAGCCGTGACCGTCATCAATTCCCCCAACCTCCTCCAAGAGATGCTCACCACTCAATCGAAGTACTTCAGCAAAGGGCTCCTTTTCGAGAAGCTGAAGCTCTTCGGCAAGGATGCCCTGCCGGTCGCGGAAGGCAGCCGGCATCTGACCCGCCGCCGGCTGATGCAGCCCGCGTTCCACCATCGGCAGATCGACACCTACATCCGCACCATGTACACCACCGTGGACCCGATGATCGCGGCATGGCAGGGCATGGGCCCCTTGGACATGAAGACCGAGATGCAGCTGATCACACAGAACGTCGTCATGGCGGCCTTGTTCTCCACCACCCCCAACCGCGACACCGGGCACGCGATCCTCAAGAGCGTCGACACCCTGTTCGCCGCAGCGCTCCGCCGTGCCCTGCTCCCCCTACCCCTGCTCGAACGGCTACCGACCCCAGGAAACCGTCGGACCCGGCGCGCCGGCCGCGTGATGCGCACCGCCGTGAGTGAGGTCATCGCAGACCACCTGGCACACCCGGACGCCTATGACGACGTCGTGTCCCTGCTGCTGAACACCCGCGACCCTGACGGTACACCGCTGGCCGACGAGGACATCCTGTCCGAAGTCACGGGCCTGCTCGCCGCCGGTTCAGAAACCACCGCAGTCACCTTGACCTGGCTCTTCCACGAGCTGGCCCGTCACCCGGAACTGGAGCGGCAACTGCACTGCGAGGTCGACACCGTCCTCACGAGCGAGCCCGTGACCGCTCAGACTCTGACACAGCTCACCTTCACCCGCAGACTGGTCAACGAGAGTCTGCGCATGTACAGCCCGGCATGGCTGGTGACCCGTCAAGCCACCGAACCCGTCCGGCTCGGCGGCACAGACCTGCGGGTCGGGGAAGATATCGTGTGGAGCCCCTACACTCTGCACCGCGATCCCGCCCTGTACCCAGACCCACTCCGTTTCGATCCCGACCGCTGGCTGCCGGAGCGTCCACAACCCCCGAAGGGGGCCTTCATACCGTTCGGCGCCGGGAAGCGGCAATGCATGGGCAACGAGTTCGCCCTGGCCGAAGCGACCCTGATCACGGCGCTGATCGCGTCCCGCTGGCGGCTGCGGCCTGTCCCGGGACCCGCTGTCCGGCCGGTCGGAGCGATCACCCTGCACCCGTCCACGCTCCACATGTCCGCTCAGGCGCGGACACCCGTCGGCCACCACCGGGAGGCTGTATGACCGACACCGACGATGGGGGGACGATGCTGCCTCTACCGGACTTCACCGCCACCTTCCCCGAGCCGTTCCCGGCGGGACCGCACAGTGAACGCACGGAGCACCGGCTCCTGGACTGGCTGGAAGAGCACCCGCTGCTCCCTTCCGCCAAGGCCAAGGCGGTTCTGGTGAACATCACGAGTCACGGAGCATCGCGCACCTTCCCCACCGCGGACGCGGACGATCTTCTTCTGTTCGCGGAACTCCTCCTATGGCTCACGGCGTTCGACGATGTCCACGCCGAGGGAAACGGAGTAGGGGGTCCTGCAGCTCTTGTCGACCGCGCCAGCGAGCTGATGCTTGTCCTGGCCGGCGGCAATCCGCCTCGCGCCATGAGCCCGTTCCCTGCCGTCCTGCACGACCTGCTTGCCCGGTTCCGGGCTCGTGCCAGCGCGGCCGCGTACCACCGGCTTGCGGCAAGCCTGCGAGACACTCTCATGGCACTGGTCTGGGAGGCGCACCACGTCGCAAAACCAGAGGGGGTTGCGCTTGCCACCTATCTGGCGATGCGTCCCCACACCGTCTTCATCAAGACCATCACAGCCGCTGGAGAGATTCTCCTGGGCTACGAACTGACGGACACCCAACGAGCTCTGGCGGCGGTACGCAATCTGGAGACCGCTGTAGCCAATCTCGCAGGCTGGATCAACGACCTAGCCTCCTACGAACGTGAGATGCAGCGAGGGCGCGGGCAGCCATTGAGCCTTCCCACTCTGCTGCACGCACGGCACGGCGGGACCATCGAAGAGGCTTTCACACGCGCAAGCAGCATGTGTGAAAACGAAGCAGCCGTCGCCCGACGAGGAATCACACACCTTGCCCACGCTTCTCCGAACGCGCTCACAGCGCACGCCCGTGCGCTGGAGGACATTACCCGCTCCTTCATCTGGCACACCAGCCATGCCCGATACCAAGGGATCCGGCCAAACAGGGGGTCGTCTACATCCTCGCCCGCTCGGTAGCGGATGACGGACAAATGGGCCTTTGAACCGTTCCGGGTTCGGTAGAGATCTCAGACGTTGGGTGTGACCTGGGGTTTCGCGGTTGCGAGGTAGTGCTTGTTCTCGTATTCGACCGGTGGGACGTGGCCTATCTCACCGTGGAGTCGCCGGTGGTTGTACCAGTTGACGTACTCGGCGGTGGCGAGCTCGACGTCGGACAACGTCTTCCACGGCCGCCGGGGCTTGATCAGTTCGTTGAACAGGCCGATCGTGCTCTCCATCAGGGCGTTGTCGTAGGCGTCGCCGACCGATCCGATGGAGGCGGCGATGCCGGCGGCGTCCAGGTGGTCGGCGAGCCGTAAACTCGTGTATTGCGACCCGGCATCCGAGTGGTGTACCAACTCGCCGGGCTGAACGGGGCGTTGGTCGCGGTCGCGTTGCCACAGCGCCATCTCCAGGGCGTCCAGCACGAAGACCGTTTCCTTCACTGCGGCTGCCGACCAGCCGACGATCCGGCGGGAGAAGGTGTTCACGACGAAGGCGACGTAGACGACACCTGCCCAGGTCTTCACGTGGGTGAAGTCCGTGACCCAGCACCGGTTCGGGGCGCCGGCGACGAAGTCGCGGTCGACGAGGTCCGGGGCCCGCTCGGCCTGTCCGCCGGGCAGCGTGGTGATCACGCGCCGGCCGCGGACGGCGCCGGTGATGCCGAGCTCGCGCATCAGGCGTTCGACGGTGCAGCGGGCCACCGCGCGGCCCTGCCGGTTCAGCTCCCGCCAGATCTTCCTCGCGCCGTAGACACGGTAGTTGGTCTCGAAGGCCTTGCTGATGTGCTCCTTCAGCTCGGCGTCCCGCACGGTCCTGGCGGACGGCGTGACCCGTCGTTTGTGATGGGCGTAGTAGGTGGCAGGGGCGATCTTGCAGTCGTGTGCGCTCAGCACGCGGCAGATCGGCTCGACCCCGCCGAAGCGGTCCCGGTGCTCGTCGATGAACGCTACGAGCGCGTGTGTGGCCGGTCGAGCTCGGCCGCGAAGAAAGACGCCGCAGCTTTGAGGATCTCGTTCGCCCGCCTGAGCTCGGCGTTCTCCTTCTTCACCCCCTTCAGCTCGGCCGACTCCTCGCTCGTGGTGCCCGGCCGGGTGCCGGCATCGATCTGATCCTGCCGGACCCACTTGCGCAGCGTCTCGGTCGTGCCGATCCCGAGCTTGGACGCGACCGCATTCATCGCGGCCCACTCGGTGTCGTAGTCGGGCCGCACCTCGGCGACCATCCGCACCGCACGACGACGCAGCTCAAGCGGGTAGGGGGAAGGACGTGCCATGACTCGATCCTCTCAAATGATCGAGTCCCTACCGAACCCGGAACGGTTCAGAGAGGTGCGCAGCAGTCAGCCTGGATACACTCGGACTTTGACCGACGTGGCCGGGGGGACGCGCATGACACGTGAAAAGAACAGTCAAAACGATAATGGTTCCCGTGGAGATGACAGTCACATCTGGGGGACGGTTGGCGTGGTGGTCGGAGGCGTTCTGGCCTTCAAGGTGCTATCCGCGATGGGGGTAAGGGAGAACGAGGACCTCACACTGGTGGAAATCACGACCGCCGTGGCTCTCCTTTTCGGCCCCGTCTACGTACTTACAACGGCTGGAAAGCACCTGCGTAAAGATGTAGAGGTCGGAAAGAGCACCAACGCCACGTACTGGACGACGATGGCAGGACTCTCCGTCTCTGCACTCACACTCGCGGGTGTCACAAGCATCGACGACCTTATTGGGTTGATCAAGTAGAGGCGGCACCGACCAGTCCTTGACACGAAGGGTGCAGCGGGCCCACGCCTACCTCTCCCTGGCCGGGATCACCGTCGAGCGGGTACTGGCCGACGACGGCTCCTGCTCCCGTTCATGCGACTGGCCTGCCGAGTTCGCCCGAGCCGGCTTCGCACATGGACCTGGAGCGCGCCGAGGCCTGGCTCGCTGCCGGTGTCGGAGCCGAGGGCGACCTGACGCCGACACGGCAGAGGTGAACACCAAGCCTTGCCACCATCCTCGACGCCTCCCTGCCTACCGCGCACGAGCTCGTCAGCTGGGTGGATGATGCTTCAGACACTCAAGGCGACTCCACTGCCCCGCAGTTACCCGCACGGGTGGGGAGCAGCTGTGGCGCCGTGGACTACAGGCAGGCACCGAGGCGGCCCCCGTGGCGGCGGACCCGGTCCTGTCCCGTTCCGTTCGACTGCCGGAGTGATGGCCGCAAGTCGACGGACAGGCGCAACCGCACGGGGGCCAGCCGGATCGGACGGCGCGCGCGTGCCGCACTGGCCCACGGTCTGGCGGTCGCGGCGTGTACGGCACACGTGGTGTCGTCCGGATCCGCCAGGTCGATGACGACCGGACTGAGCCCGGCGACGGCTGCCGACCCCGCCGGCGAGTGGCGACACGGCACAGAGAGCACACCACGATGCACCACGTGCAGAAGCGAGCTCACCGAGAGCCAGGCGACGGCGGCAGGGCGGCGCTCACCCGAGTGCCGGCCGCGGTCTGAGCATGGCCTTCTTCTGCAACCAGGCGGAGCACGCGCTCCCGCTCCTGGCGACCCCAGGTCTCCTTGGTCGCGAGGATGCCGACAAGGCCGATCAAGGCCGCGCCGAGATAGAGCAGCGCCGCGCCCGGCCACCCGAAGGCACCTACCAGGGCTGCGGCGAGCAGTGGTGCGAAGCCGCCGATGGCCGCGGCGACTTGGTAGCCGAGCGAGGCGCCCGAGGTACGAGTGGCGGTGCGGAATTGCTCGGTGAGCAGAGAGCCCTGGGTTCCTGTCAGTGATGCGTGGATGAGGCCGATGCCGATGATGAACACCGTCACCACCAGGGCGGGTTGGGCGGAGTTGGTGAGCAGATACATCGGGAAGGCGAAGAGGATCGCCGCCGTACAGGCCGCGATGTAGATGGGGCGCCGTCCGATGCGGTCGGTGAGGGCACCGGCAAGGAAGGTGACCGCGATGGCGAGAACGCTGGCGGCGGTGATCGCACCGAGGGCCACAGGCCTGAGGTCGGGGTGGCGTTCGGTGATGTAGTTGAGCAGGTAGGTCGCGGTGGAGTAGTAGGCGAAGGATTCGACGACGCGCAAGGCGATGACGCGAAGGATGCCGCGCCAGTCGCCGGCCAGGGTCGCAAGGAGCGGGTTCTTCTCGATCTCGCCGCTTGCCTGGGCCTCCTGGAATTCGGGGGATTCCGTGAGACGGGAACGTACGATCAGCGCGACGATCACAAGGACGGCGCTGAGCAGGAAGGGCGTCCGCCACTGCCAGTTGCCGTTGAGAGTGTCACTCCACGCGAACACGCCGCTGGCCAGAGCAATGCCCAGAGGGTTGCCGGACTGGGGGATCGCGGCGAACATGCCGCGGCGGTGCCACGGCGCATGCTCGTAGGCCATGGTGATCGCACCGCCCCATTCGGCACCGAACGCCAGGCCCTGAAGCATGCGGAGGGCCACGAGCAGGATCGGTGCGAGCACACCGACCTGTTCGTAGGTCGGCAGCGCGCCGATGAGGAAGGTGGCGGCGCCCATGACGAGCATCGCCGTGACGAGGACGGGTTTGCGGCCGACCTTGTCGGCGAAGTAGCCGCCGATGGCTCCTCCGAGCGGCCGCATGACGAAACCGACGGCGAGGGTGGCGAAGGAGAGCAGGGTGCCGACGAACCGGTCGCTCTCGGGGAAGAAGACCGCTCCGAAGTAGAGCGCGGAGGCGGTGCCGTATGCGATGAAGTCGTAGTTCTCGACGCTGGTGCCGAGGCCCGCGGCGACTGCTGTCTTGACGCGGTCCTTGGAGCCGAGAACGCTTCGCCGTCCGGCGGGGGCGCTGGTGGACATGGGGGATCTCCTTGGTGGGTCGCCGGGCAGAAGCCGGCGTCTACGCAGTGAGGATGACGGGGCCGCACGAGGGGGAGGCCCGATCCTTTGACTGGGTACTTCTGGGCATGACGAACAGGCGCCCGGCGCAGTCGTTTGCTGGCGGGGCACTTCGGTGTCAGCGAAAGAAAGAGTTCAGCCGCTCAAGGGGTGTGCGGGGCGGCTTGTCAGGGGGCCAGGGTCAGGGCGTCGAGCGCGTTGAGCTTGGCGACCCGGCGGCGGGTCTCTTCGTCGTCGTCGAAGACGGCACCGAGGAACTCACGGATGATGTCGGGCACGAGTGCGTGCGGGACCAGCCAGGCCCCGATGGCGATGGTGTTGGCGTCGTCGTGCTCGACCGCTTGGTGGGCGGAGTAGGGCTCGTGGGCGAGGCCACAGCGCACGCCGGGCAGCTTGTTGGCGGCCATGACGGCACCCTGACCGGTGCCGCACACGAGCACCGCCCGGTCGGCGGAGCCAGAGAGCACCACCTCGCAGGTGCTCCGAGTGATGTCCGGGAAGTCGACAGGATCGCAGCTGTGGGTGCCGCAATCAATCACCTCGTGACCGAGAGCCTCAATGGCCTGGCGGACGGCATCTTTGAGCGGATATCCGGCGTGGTCCGCGCCGAGGGCGACCTTCATCGGTGGTTCCTTTCAGGAAGGGAGCACCGTCCTTCCGCCGGATCGGGGACGGAGATTGCGGTGCTGGGCCTGGTGTGACGGCGGCGGTGAGTGCACGGTGCGGCCGTTGGTCGCACGCCGCACGATCGCGTAAGCGCAGGCGACAGACTTGCCGGGCATGGCACGCTCGGTGCCGGGCCCGGTCGCGGTGCACGGCCACCGGGCCCCGAGGGGTGCTTTCCACCCGGGCGGCTGCGCCGGTGAAGACGCTGGCCCCGGCCGAGTGGACAGCGAGGGCTACGCTTTGACGATACGGAT
>Ga0164243_10010875_pt1 | contig 13038 bp, 13 predicted proteins | sample OricompcompostOP_FD_108781 | JGI IMG/M metagenome (GOLD analysis project Ga0164243, IMG submission 108781) | Organic Plus compost microbial communities from Emeryville, California, USA - Original compost - Organic plus compost (OP) | ecosystem: Engineered > Solid waste > Mixed feedstock >... | reverse complement strand
TGGTGACCGGCTCGGCCACCTCCACCATGCCGGTCTCCACCAGCACGGTCGCCACGCCGATCGTGCCGTGCCCGCACATCGGCAGATAGCCGGACACCTCGATGTAGATCACCCCCCAGTCGCAGTCGGGGCGGGTGGGCGGCTGGAGGATCGCCCCGCTCATGGCGGCGTGCCCGCGCGGCTCGTTCATCAGCAGCCGCTTGACATGGTCGCGGTGCTCGCGGAAGTACAGGCGCCGCTCGTTCATGGTGGCGCCGGGCACCGGGCCGACGCCGCCCGTGACGACCCGGGTGGGCATGCCCTCGGTGTGCGAGTCGACGGCGTGCAGGACGAGTTCGCTGCGCATGCCCTACGCCGATCCGGCCGCGACGGCCTTCTCCGTGGCCGCCCGCACGGCGGCCTCCTGTGCGGGCAGCAGCGGGACGCGCGGCGGGCGCACGGGTCCGCCGTGACGGCCCACGACATCCATCGACAGCTTGATGGCCTGGACGAACTCCACCCGCGAGTCCCAGCGCAGCAGGGGGTGCAGCCTGCCGTACAGCTCGCGGGCGGTGGCGAGGTCGCCGGCGGTGGCGGCCCGGTACAGCTCGACGCAGGCGCGCGGCAGCGCGTTCGGGTATCCGGCGACCCAGCCCTTGGCGCCGGCCAGGGCGAGTTCCAGCAGGACGTCGTCCGCGCCGATCAGCAGGTCGAGGTCCGGGGCGAGTTCGGCGATGCGGTAGGCGCGGCGGACGTCGCCGGAGAACTCCTTGACCGCCTGGACGTACCCCTCGCCGTGCAGCCGCGCCAGCAGTTCGGGGACCAGGTCGACCTTGGTGTCGATGGGATTGTTGTACGCGACGACGGGCACGCCCGCCCGCGCGACCTCGGCGTAGTGCGCGAGCACCGAACGTTCGTCGGCGCGGTACGCGTTGGGCGGCAGCAGCATCACCGACGCGCAGCCCGCGTCCCTGGCCTGCTCGGCCCAGCGCCGGGCCTCGGCCGAGCCGTACGCTGCGACGCCGGGCATCACGCGGGCCCCGCCGACGGCCTTCACCGCCGTCTCGACGACCTTCGCGCGCTCCTCGGGGGTCAGCACCTGGTACTCGCCCAGCGAGCCGTTGGGGACGACGCCGTCGCAGCCGTTCTCGACGAGCCAGGCGCAGTGCTCGGCGTAGCGGCCGTGGTCGACGCGCAGATCGGCGTCGAGCGGCAGCGCTGTGGCGACGAGGACGCCGTGCCAGGGGCGGTGCTCGGTGGCGGTCATCAGGTTTCCCTCCCAGTGGGGTGTGCCGGGTCATCGCGGTCGTCCGGTCGCCGGGCGAGCACCCCGAGGGGGACCGGCCGGGCGAACGGCCTGCGGGACGGGGTGAGGGCGCAGCCGGTGAGCCCGGCGACGGCCGGGGCGCACATCCGGCCCTGGCACCAGCCCATCCCGGCCCGGGTCAGCAGCTTCACCGTGCGGATGTCGCCCGCGCCGAGGTCCGCGGCGGCCTCGCGGACGGCGCCCGCGGTGACCTCCTCGCAGCGGCAGACGGTCGTGTCGTCGGTGACCTGGTCGGTCCAGTGCGCGGGCGGCGCGTACACGGTGTCCAGCGCGGCGGCGAAGGCCCGCGCCCGGTCCCGTGCGCGGGTGGCCCGCGCCCACGCGGCGGGGTCGGGCCGCCTGCCGTGCAGACGGGCGGCGGCGGACCGGCCCGCGATGTGCCCTTCGGCGAGGGAGAGTTCGGCGCCGCCGATGCCGGTGGCCTCCCCGGCGGCCCATACGCCGGGCACGTCCGTGCGCTGTTCGGCGTCGACGTGCACGGCGAGGCCGTCCAGCCGGCAGCCCAGGGTGCCGGCGAGGTCGGTCTGCGGCAGCATGCCATGGCCGGCGGCGAGGGTCGCGCAGGGGACGCGCCGCGCGGTGCCGGGCCGGACGCGTCCGGCGGCGTCGAGGGCGGCGACGGTGACGGCCTCCAGCCGGTCGGTGCCGTGCGCCTCGACGACGGTGTGCCGGGTGAGGACGGGCACGCGGTGGCGCAGCAACGCGGCCGCGTATCCGGCGCCTTCGGCGAGTTTGGCGGGGTGGGCCGCCCAGAGGGGCGCGTGCCGCAGGAGGGCCTTCGGGGCGGCGGACTCCACGAGCGCGGCCACGGTGACACCGGCCGCGGCGAGCCCGGCCGCGACCGGCAGCAGCAGCGGGCCGGTACCGGCGACGACGGCGGTACGGCCGGACACGGCCAGGGTGCCCTTGAGCATGGCCTGCGCCCCGCCCGCGGTGACGACCCCGGGAAGGGTCCAGCCGGGGAAGGGCAGCACCTTCTCGTACCCGCCGGTGGCGAGGACGAGGGCGTCGGCGCACACCTCGGCGGGCTCGCGCTGCTCCGGTCCCCGCAGGGCGTGCACGGTGAATCCGGTGCCGGGCCCGGGCTCGGCACACCAGACGTGATGCTCCGTCAAGTGCCGTACACGTCCCGCCCGGACGTACGCCTCCAGCCCCTCCCTGAGCCGCTCCGCCGTGCGCCAGGCGTGGTGCAGCGCCTGGGGCCTGCGGGCGCCGAGCGCTTCGGCGGGCCTGCGGTGGAACTGGCCGCCGGCCTGGGGGCCCGCGTCAAGCAACGTGACACGCACACCTCGCGCGGCGGCGGCAAGGGCTGCGGCGAGCCCGGCGGGCCCGGCGCCGACGACGGCGAGGTGCGGGAGCGGGGGCGTGGGGGTGCGGTCAGGCATCGTGGACCTCCACGTCTTCCCTCAACCGCCGCGCCTCGTGCAGCACCTGGGGCCTGCGGGCGAGCGCCTCGACGGGCCGCCGGTGGAGCTGACCACCCGCCTGCCGGGCCGCCTCCGGCAGGGTGACCCGCACGCCGCGTGCGGCGGCGGCGAGGGCAGCGCCGAGCCCGGCAGGGCAGGCGCGGGCCACAGCGAGGCGCGGGGCCGGGAGCCTGCGGGCGCCGAGCGCCTCGGCGTGCCCCCGGTGGAACTGGCCCCCGGCCTGCGGGGCCGCGTCCACCAGCGTGACCCGCACCCCGCGCGCGGCGGCGGCGAGGGCAGCGTCGAGCCCGGCAGGGCAGGCGCGGGCCACGGCGAGGCGCGGGGCCGGGAGCCTGCGGGCGCCGAGCGCCTCGGCGGGCCCCCGGTGGAACTGGCCCCCGGCCTGCGGGGCCGCGTCCACCAGCGTGATCCGCACGCCGCACGCGGCGGCGAGGACTGCGGCGAGCCCGGCGGGCCCGGCGCCGACCACGGCGAGGTGCGGTACCGGGGGTGCGGGGGTGCGGTCAGGCATCGTGGCCCGTCCCGTCCTGGGTGCGGACGGCGTCGCCGGGGCGCAGCGGCACCAGGCAGGCCCGTTGGTTGGGGCGGTCGTTGACGGTGACCAGGCAGTCGAAGCAGACGCCGATGCCGCAGAACACCCCACGCGGGCGGCCCTCTCCGCGGGTGCGGCGCCAGGAGGTGACGCCGGCCGTCCAGAGGGCGGCGGCGACGGTGTGGCCGGGCAGCGCCTGGATCTCCCGTCCGTCGAGGGTCACCGTGAAGGCGGGGCCCGGGTGGGCGTCGGCGAGGTCCAGGGGGGTTCTCACGCGGCCTCCTCGGTGAAGCGGTCGGGTCGGAACGGCGTCAGGTCGAGATCGGGGGTCCGGCCGGTCAGGGCCTGGGCGACGAGGTGGCCGGTGGCGGGGGCCAGTCCGATGCCGGCGCCCTCGTGGCCGCAGGCGTGGAGCAGCCCGGGGACACGCGGGTCGGGGCCGACGGCGGGCAGGTGGTCGGGGGTGTACGGGCGGAAGCCGAGGTAGGCGCGCGTCGCGTGGACGTCCCTGAGGAACGGGAAGAGCCGGGTGGCCCCGGCGGCGAGGGCCCGCACGACGGCCAGCGAGAACGTCCGGTCGAAGCCGACGCGTTCCCGGCTCGCGCCGATCAGCACGGGGCCCGCGGCAGTGCCCTCGACGACCGGGGAGGTCTGGAGCGCGGCCGAGTCGCTGGCCACGTCGGCCACGTAGTCGGCGGCGTACACCTTGTGCCGGATCCGGCGCGGCAGGGGCTCGGTGACGAGGACGAAGCCGCGCCGGGGCAGGACGGGGAGGTGGACCCCGGCGAGCGCGGCGAGGTCGCCGCCCCAGGTGCCGGCGGCGTTGACGACGGCGGGGGCGTGCAGGTCGCCCTGGTCGGTGCGGACGCCGCGGACCGCGCCGGCGCGGGTGAGCAGGACGCCGGTGACGGTGGCGCCGGTCAGCAGGCGGGCCTTGGCGGCGCGGACCAGGGCGGCGGCGGCCAGGGCGGGCATGACCTGGCTGTCCTGGGGGTAGAGGACGCCGCCGGGGAGGCCGGGTGCCAGGTCGGGTTCGAGGTCGTACAGGCCGGTGCCGGTGACGGGTTCGGCCGTGACGCCGGCGGTGCGCTGACCGGCGGCGAACCGCTCCAGGGCGGCGAGCCCGTCCGGGGAGGACGCCACGACGAGGCCTCCCTTCGCCTCGTACTCGACGGCCGTCCCGAACTCCTCGGCGAGGGACCGCCACAGGCGCGCGGAGAGCAGTGCGAGGTCCAGTTCGGGTCCCGGTTCCTTGTCGGAGACCAGGATGTTGCCCTCACCGGCGCCCGTGGTGCCGCCGGCGACCGGGCCGCGGTCGACGAGGATCACGTCGAGTCCGGCCCGTGCGGCGTACAGGGCGCAGGCCGCGCCCGTGATCCCGGCTCCCACGACCACGACGTCGCAGGTCAGTCCCTCGCTCACGCCAGTACTATGTCACACACCACTGGGAGACGGAACAGTGCGGAAGCAACGTGAACGAGCAGGAGGGGAACCATCCCCGGCGATGCGTGCTGACGGGGCGCCGTCGGCGACCTGAACGCCGACGGTGCCCCGTTCAGTCCTCGGCCGGACGCACCACGCGTAGATACGAGGCGTCACGACGCGCCCCGCGCGCCCTGCCCCGTTCGCGGCGCGCCTCGCGCAGCACCAGCGTCAGCCGGGTGTATCCCAGCTCGCGCAGGGTCACGGGCGTCTCGTCGACGACCCGGCACTCGGTGGAGCCCCAGCGCGGGTCGGGGTGGTGCAGCGGGCGGACCGCGCCGTCCTCCTCGACGGCCCGCTCCCCCACCGCGCGGATCCAGTGCGGCAGGCCCTGCCGGTAGGCGGCCTCCATCAGGGGGTCCTGGGCGATGTCCCGGCGGACGGCCTGGAGCGCGTGGTCGTGGCCGTGCCGCTCCAGGGCGTCGGCGAGGTGCGCCAGCATCGGCAGGCACCAGCTGGTCTCGTGGTCGCCGAGGACGCCGGCGGCGTCCGGGTGGAAGAGGACGAACCGCAGGAGGTTGTCGTGCGGCATCGCGGTGGGGTGCGGGCCCACGGCGCTGAAAAGTGACGCGAAAGCGCTGTTCGCCAGGACGACGTCCCAGCGGTGGTCGACGACGACGGACGGGAAGGGTACGGCCTCCACGAGGACGGCGTAGTCCCTGAGGTACGCCTGGGCCTCGGGCCGGTCGGGGACGGGCCGCGGTACGGACCGCTGCCCACCTGCCTGATATGCCATCGGGAGGTCACCCCTCTTGCCTATGCGGCCTTCACGCGGCGCCCCGATCCTGGTGCCCCCGCCCGAGTCATGTCAACTATCGTGGCATTCCATGCCTGTTGACGGCTGAAATTGGCCACAGTTGTGGCGGAACCTGGATGCGCGTTCGAACCACCCGGTAATCTTCGTCGAGTTCACGGCAACAGGTTGTGAGAAGCCTGTGAGAGACGTAGGAGATCTGTCGGTGACGGATGGCTTTGCGGGCCCTGGCGCCACGGTGACGGCCGCGCTGTCCGCCGTCGTCGCCCGCGTCACCGCGCTCGCCGACCGGCTCGACGTGCCGCACACCGAGGTGTTCGACACCGGCCGGCTGTCCGTCGCCTCCGGCGTGCCGGAGTCGGTCGTCAAGGCCCTGCTGAGCGGCCGGCCCGCCGGCGAGCCCGATGTGCAGGCCCGTTTCCTCCAGCGCCTCGACCTCCTGCGCCGCACCCGCCTGAAGCCCAACGGCCGCAGGTACACCCAGCAGGAGATCGCCGACGGCGCCGGCATGTCCCGTCAGCAGGCGGGGGCGCTCATCAACGGCGACCGGCGGCCCACCATGGAGCACTGCGACGCCATCCAGCGGTTCTTCCGGGTGCACGCCGGTTTCCTGACCGCCGAGGACCCCGAGGCGCTGGCCGGCGCGCTCCAGCGCACCGAGCAGGACCTGCTGCAGAGACTCGCGGAGCGCGAGGCGGCCCAGACCGCCGAGGACCCGCTGGAGCGGCTGCTTCAGGACCACGGTGTGCGCGGCATCGCCTGGCGGGCCGCGCAGCTCCCCACCGACCAGCACCGCGACAAGGTCGCCGAGTGGCTGGACATGCTCCTGGAGAGCGTCAAGCGGCCCGAGTCGTGACCGGGAGGAACGGGAGACCATTGGGCATCGGTAGGGAAATGCGCCGTCTGTGCGGCGAGTTGGTCGCGGAGCTGAGGGTTCCGGCACCCACGGCGCCCGAGACGCTGTACGGCGAGCTGTGCGACGCGATGGGCAGACGCCGGGGCCGCCCCGTCCACTTCCGTACGGCCGCCTTCCCGCCGGGCACCGCGAGCGGGCTGTGGCTCGACATGGCCGACCAGGACCTCGTGGTGATCGAGGAGCGCACCGCGCCCGACCACCAGCTGGTGATCCTCGGCCACGAGCTGTGGCACATGAAGGCCGGTCACTGCAGCCACAGCATCGAGGGCGCCTCCGTGGCCGCCCGGATGCTCGGCAGCGAGGCGGATCTGCGCTCGGCGGTCCTGAAGGTCGCCGCCCGCAACCACTTCGACCAGGCGGAGGAGAAGGAGGCCGAGAGCTTCGGCCTGCTGCTGGCCAGCAAGTGCCGTGCCTGGCTGGCGGATTCCTCCGCGCGGGGCCGCCGGGACCATCTCGCGGGCCGCATCGAGGCGTCGCTCGGCTACCTGGGTCCGCAGAACTGACCCCCTGACCTGCGCCGTCCCGGTGAACGGACGGCCGGGCCGGACCCGTTGTCAGTGGTGGACGGCAAGCTGGTGGGTGGCGCCCCGCCGTGCGGGGCGCGACGACACCGACCCGGGGAGAGCCGACCGATGCCCACCGCCGTACTGACCGACCGCGAGCGCACCGCCGTCCAGGCCTACCTGCGGCTCCTGCACACCGTGCGAGCCGCGTTCGACGGTGCCCCAGGACCGGGCCGGCCACCCGTCGTGCCGCCCGCCGTCCTCGCCGAGGCGGAACAGGCCCTGGCCGACGCGGGGCTGACGGGCCACGAGGAGGAGTTCTTCCATCTGCTGCGCACCTGGTGCCCGGCCGAGCCCTGATGCCGCCCATGCCCTGACGCCGCCCGCGCGGGGGCTCAGGTGTGCGGCACGCTCACCGCGGTCGCCACCAGCCCCCGCCCGACCGTCCAGCGCCCCTCGAACCGGTCGAGCCGGCGCCCACCGACGAGCGGGCCGGGCACGAGGAGCCGGGCGCTGAACAGGCCGCCGCGCGGATCGCCGTCACCGGCGTCGACGTCGATGTCGGCCTCGGAGAAGTCCAGCCACTTCCCGGTGAGGGGGAACCACGCCTTGTAGACGGACTCCTTGGCGCTGAACAGGAGCCGGTCCCAGTGCACCGCGGGACGCGTGGCCGCCAGCAGCCGCAGCCGCTCCACCTCGGCGGGCAGCGCGACGGCGTCCAGCACCCCGTCCGGGAGCGGCTCGTGGGTCTCCGCGTCGATGCCGAGCGACGCCAGGTCGCCGGCACGGGCCAGCGCGGCGGCGGCGTACCCGTCGCAGTGCGTCATGCTGCCGATCAGGCCGGGCGGCCAGCCGGGGGCGCCGCGTTCGCCGGGCAGCACGGCCCGCGGGGGCACCCCGAGCTTCTCCATGGCGCGGCGCGCGCAGCCGCGTACGGCGGTGAACTCGCGGCGGCGTTTGGGCACCGCCCGGGCCACGACCGCCTCCTCCTCGGGGAAGAGCGGCGGGTGCTCCTCGTCGCCGTACGCCTCGACGCTCACGGTGGCCGGTGGCAGCAGGTCCTCGATCAACGGGCCGTGTCCTCCGTGGTGTCGTGGGGCAGCACGTTCCGCAGCCGGCCGGGGGGTTCCGGGCGCCGGCGCCATTCGCGGGGGTAGCCGACCGAGACCTCCTCGAAGCGCACGCCCTCGTGCCAGGTGGTCCGGGGGATGTGGAGGTGGCCGTAGACCATGGCCTCGACGCGGAAGCGGCGGTGCCAGTCGGCGGTCAGTGCGGTGCCGCACCACATGGCGAACTCGGGGTACCAGAGCACGTCGGTCGGGTGCCGGTGCAGCGGGTAGTGGTTGACGAGGACGGTGGGCAGGTCCTCGGGGAGCGCGGCGAGCCGGCGCTCGGTGGCGGCCACGCGGGCCGCGCACCAGGCGTCGCGGGTCGGGTAGGGGTCGGGGTGCAGCAGGTACTCGTCGTTGCAGACGACGCCGGTCCCGTGCGCGTACTCCAGGCCCTGCTCCTTGGTAGCGCAGCCCGCGGGGAGGAAGGAGTAGTCGTAGAGCAGGAAGAGCGGGGCGACGGCGACCGGGCCGCCGGGGCCGTCCCAGACCTGGTACGGGTCCTCCGGGGTGAGCACGCCGAGGTCCCGGCACACCTCGACGAGATGGTCGTAGCGGGCGGCCCCGCGCAGGGTGACGGAGTCCTTGGGGTGGGTCCACAGCTCGTGGTTGCCGGGGACCCAGAGGACCTGGCGGAAGCGGCCGGCGAGCGTCTTGAGCGCCCAGGTGACGTCGGCGACGGTCTCCGCCACGTCACCGGCCACGAGCAGCCAGTCGTCGTCGGAGCCGGGCCGCATCGCCTCCACGAGGGCGCGGTTCTCCTCGTACCCGATGTGCAGGTCGCTGACGGCCAGCAACCGCCCGGTCCGCGCGGCCGTCGACGTCACCCTCGCCCCTCCCGCTCACCCGAAGGACACCACGAGAACACACGGCGCGCACCCGCGACAAGGGCGGCCCCGCCCGCCCGTTCGGGACCGCGCGGACGGCGGCGGAATCCGTAACACGTACGTTGCACGCGGCACCCTTTGAAAGTCGTATGATCGCCCCGACACCACCGCCTCGAACCCCTTCGCCAGGGGCGGTTCGGTGTACCTCCAACCTCCCCTGCCCGGGCACGGGCCGCTTCGCCGTGCCCGCGAACCCCCGAAAGGACGGCCCTGCATGGTCTCTCGCGTACGCGTCTGGCTCAACCGCACGTACGCGGAGAACGTGTTCTTCATGGATCAGCTCCGCAGAAATCCCAGCGACCGGGCGGTGGAGATCCATGCGACGCACGGGGACGCCGACTCCCCCGTGCTGGCCGCCGCCGACACCGCGGAGCTGGAGCCCGAGGGCCTGTCCCCCGCCGGGTACGTGGAGTACGCCCTCGCGCAGTGCCGGCGCCGCGGGATCGACGTGTTCGTGCCCCGGCTGCACCAGGCGGCGATCGTCGCGCACCGCGCGGAGTTCGAGGCGGCCGGCACGGCGCTGCTGGCACCGCCGCCCGAGGCCGTGGCCGTCTTCCAGGACAAGGTGATCGCGTACGAGGCCGTGCAGGCGGTCGGTGTGCCGGTGCCGCCGTGGTTCCGGGTCCGTGACGCGGACGAACTGCTCGCCGCCGTCGAGGAGTTGGAGGCGGGCGGGTACCGGGCGTGCTTCAAGCCGGCGTCCGGCGCGGGCGGGGTCGGCTTCCGGATGATCACCCGCTCCCCGTTCTCCCTGACGCATCTCAGCGGCTTCCCGACGCCCTACGTCCAGCTCGATCTGGTCCTGGACGCGCTGCGGCGGACCGAGGAGCCGGTGGACTGGCTGGTGATGCCGCGTCTGGAGCAGCCCGAGGTGTCGGTGGACTGCCTCACCGGCCCGGACAACCGGGTGCGGCTGGCGATCGGCCGGGTGAAGAACGGGCGCCGGCGCGGGTTCACGCTCCAGGAGCAGTGGCTGGAGCCGGCGCGGCTGGTCGCGGAGGGCTTCGGGCTGCACCACCTGTCCAACATCCAGTTCCGGATGCTCGGCGGCACCCCGGTGCTGATGGACGTCAACACCCGCCCGGCGGGCGGCCTGCATCAGCTGTCGCTGTGCGGGGTGAACGTGCCGTGGCTCGCCGTGCGGCTGGCGCTCGGCGACGACCCGGGCGTCGTGACCCCGCCGTTCCTGGGGCAGGACTACACGGTGGTCGCGGGGCCGCGTCCGCTGCGCCCGGTGTCGATCCCGCAGCAGCGCGCCGAGTCGGAGGCACCCCTGCTCCCGGCGGTGCCCGCACCGGCGCAGCCCGGCTCGGTCGGGACCGGGGCGGCCCTGCCCCTGTAGGAACACCGGCGGCAGGAACACCCGCGGCGGGAACACCGGCCGCGAGCACACCATCGGTATGGACCAATCCCTGCGGAACTCCTTGACAGGTGAATTGGTCCATACCAACTTGGTCAGCGCACCTCTCAGCATCTGTGCACTCCCGAACACCCCACCACCTCCAGGGAGATGACGTGCGCAACCGACCTCTCGCACGGCTCAGACGCCGTGTCCTCGCCCTCGTCGGCACGGCGGCCCTCGCGGTCGCCGGGGCCGTCGCTCTGCCCGGCACCGCTCACGCGGCCAACGTCCTGTCCAACCCCGGCTTCGAGTCGGGCGGGCTCTCACCGTGGTCCTGCACCGGCAACCTCGGCTCCGTCGTCTCCTCACCCGTCCACGGCGGGTCCAGGGCGCTGGCCGGAGCGGCGAGCGCGAGCGACAACGCCCGGTGCTCGCAGAGCGTCGCCGTCCAGCCGAACACGACGTACTCCCTCAGCGGCTGGGTGCGCGGCTCCTACGTCTACCTCGGCGTCGACGGCGGGGCATCGACCTGGACCTCGTCCCCGTCGGCGTACGCCAAGCTGTCGCTCACCTTCACGACCGGCGCCTCGCAGACCAGCGCCACGGTGTATCTGCACGGCTGGTACGGGCAGGGCACCTACCACGCCGACGACATCAGCCTCGACGGGCCCGGTGGCGGCGGCGGCTCGGACGGGCAGGCGCCGAGCGCCCCCGGCAACCTGCGCTCCACCGGCAAGTCCTCGACGAGTGTGTCGCTGGCATGGAACGCCTCGACCGACAACGTCGGCGTGACCGGCTACGACGTGTTCCGCGGCTCGACCCAGGTGCTCAGCGTCTCGGGGACGAGCGCCACGGTCGGCGGCCTGTCGCCCAGCACCGCCTACACGTTCACGGTGAAGGCGCGGGACGCGGCCGGGAACGTCTCGGCGGCCTCCAACTCCGTCTCCGTGACGACCGATTCGGGCGGCGGGGGCGGCACCGGCTTCAAGCAGGCCGCGCCCTACCTGTACCTCGGCTGGGGCGATCCGCCGAGCGCGACCTCGGTGATGAGCGCGACCGGGATCAAGTGGTACACGCTGGCGTTCATCCTGTCCTCCGGCGGCTGCAACCCGGCCTGGGACGGGCAGCGCGCGCTGACCGGCGGCAACGACCAGAGCGTCATCAACTCCATCCGGGCGGCCGGCGGTGACGTCGTCCCGTCCATCGGCGGCTGGAGCGGCAACAAGCTCGGGCCGAACTGCTCGACCGCCGAGGCGCTGGCGGGCGCGTACCAGAAGGTCATCGACGCCTACGGGCTGAAGGCGATCGACGTCGACATCGAGAACACCGACGAGTTCGAGAACGCGACCGTCCAGGACCGCATCCTGAACGCCCTGAAGATCGTCAAGGCGAACAACCCGGGTCTGCGGACGATCATCACCTTCGGCACCTCCACCACCGGGCCGACCTACTGGGGCAACCGGCTCATCGAGCAGGCCAAGGCGCTGAACGCGGGCATCGACGTCTTCACGATCATGCCGTTCGACTTCGGCGGCGGCGCCGACATGTACGGCAGCACCGTGAGCGCGGCCGAGGGCCTGAAGACCAAGCTGAAGTCGACGTTCGGCTGGGACGACGCCACCGCCTACGCGCACCTCGGCATCTCCGGCATGAACGGCCTCTCCGACCAGCAGGAGCTCACCTCACCCGGGACCTGGACGCAGATCCGGGACTGGGCGAACTCCCGGCACATCGCCCGGCTCGCCTTCTGGTCGGTCAACCGCGACCGGCCCTGCGCGGGCGGCGGGGTGACGAGCAACTGCTCCGGCATCAGTCAGAACACCTGGCAGTTCACGTCCATCACGGCCGGCTTCACCGGCTGAGTCCACCCCCCACCCGAGCCGCCCCCCACGCCGATCGCCCACGCCGGGGAAAAAATCTTCCGGCGTGGGTGTATCAGACGGCCCCCCGCGCGCTCATGACACTGAGCAAGGCGAACGGGGGGGCCGTACAGGGGGAAGCACGGGGGACCTACGGGGGGCACGGGGGCTTCGGGCCGGCCGGCGCTGTCACGGGGGTGGCGGCCGGCCGGCCCGAAGGTGCGTTCTCAGCTCCCTCCGGCGCGCCGCAGACGCAGGGTCAGCACCTGGAAGGGGCGCAGCGAGACCGGTACCCCGCCGTCCACGGCCACGGGTTCCAGCGGCCGTTCCAGCAGGTCGGTGATCTCGGCCCCGGCCAGCGGGAACCCGGTGCGCAGCACGGCCCGCGCCCGTCCGCCCCGGGACTCGTAGAGGCGTACGACGACGTCGCCGGAGCGGTCGTCGGCCAGCTTGACCGCCTCGACCGTCACCCCGTCGCCGTCGACGGACACCACCGGTGCGGGCGCGCCCGCCGCGTCGGCCACCCGCAGCGGCAGGTTGAGGGCGTAGCCCTCGGCGACGGCGTCCTCGATGCTCGCGCCGGGCAGCAGCGCGTACGTGAGCCGGTGGGTGCCCTGGTCGGCCTCGGGGTCGGGGACGCGCGGGGCGCGGACCAGGCTGAGGCCGACCCGGGTCGTCGTGCCGCCGTCCTCGCGGACCGTGCGGGTCACGTCGTGGCCGTACGTGGAGTCGTTGACGACGGCGACTCCGTAGCCGGGCTCGGCGAGGTGGACCCAGCGGTGCCCGGAGACCTCGAAACGGGCCGCCTCCCAGGTGGTGTTGGTGTGGGTGGGGCGCTGGATGTGCCCGAACTGGATCTCGGCCGACGAGTGCGGGGCGCGGATGTCGACCGGGAAGCCGGCCTTGAGGATCTTCTCGGCC